>Ga0335078_10002092_pt1 | contig 30254 bp, 25 predicted proteins | sample Lox_Sample_32_FD_206711 | JGI IMG/M metagenome (GOLD analysis project Ga0335078, IMG submission 206711) | Soil microbial communities from Loxahatchee National Wildlife Refuge, Florida, United States - Lox_Sample_3.2 | ecosystem: Environmental > Terrestrial > Soil > Wetlands | place: USA... | reverse complement strand
TGGGGGCGTTTATCCGGACCGCTTACCCATCGGGTCCGAGGCCCGATGAGGGCAGATGGGCGAGAAGATGGACGAGGAGGCGGATAAGTGAGGCAAGTGCCCGGCGATGGCTGGCCTTTCTGGCCCGCCATGCCGGGCTTGCCTGGTGAGAGCTGCCGGACGAGGCGCCGACGTGGCTCGTGCCGGCCAGCCTGGGGATCGCGTGCGGAATCGTGGCCGGGATCCCGGCCGCGGCCGGGAGGCACGCGGGTGTAGGCATCGGGATCGGCCTGGGCACCGGAATCCTTGTCGGCCTCGCGACCGGGCTCCCGTTCCGGCCCAGCGCCCGGCGCGGGAAGGCCGACCGAGCGGGGATCCGCACCGCATCCGGCCCGGCGCCCGGGGTGGCCGGCGGCCTGGTCGGAGCGGTCGCCGGCGGCTTGTTCGCGGGACTGGCCGGGCTGCACGGCGTCGGCCACGCGGCCTCGCTGATCAGCGGCTTGCCATCGGCCTTGGCCGTGGGGCTCGCCGTCGGCGGGTGCACTCCGGTGGCGGGTGGCCTCGCCGGGGGCCTGGTCGGCGGTTTCGTCTCGGGGCTGCTTGACGGCGTCGGGGTGGGATGGCCGGCCGGGCTCGTGGACGCGGTCGGCGTCGCGGTGGCCGTGGCCCTGTTCACCCGCTTCTGGGCGTGTGGCGCACCGGCCCAGGGGCGGAGATGGATCTGGCTACCGGGCCTTACCGGTGGCTTGGCCGTGGGCGTCACTCTCGGTCTGATCGCAGGATTCACGCGAGGCCCACTGGCCGGCCTGCTACTGGGAGCTCTGGCCTGGGGCCTCAGTGCCTGGCCAGTTGGCCTGGTGCGCAGCAAGGCCGCCGTGGCGGAGATTCCGCCGCCCCAGCAGGCTGTGGCAGACGATCTTCACGCCTTCTGGTGGATCGGCCTTGCCGCAGGCATCACGGCAGCGGTCTGCGCGTTTGCCGCCGTTGGCCTGACCGCGGTGTTCGAGGTAAGCGCGCAGTTGAGCATCGCCCTCCTGATTGCAGATGGGCTGGGGGCGGGGATAGCGGCCGGGCTGATCGTTGGCCTCGCCTTCGGCACCTATCACTCCGTGTCACCATCATTCCTGGTTGCGCGCACCTGGTTCGGCGTGCGCGGGCGCGTCCCGTGGCGCTTCATGAGGTTCCTCGCCGATGCGGAACGCCGAGGGGTCCTCCGCCAGAGTGGTCCGGTATACGAGTTCCGGCACGCCGTATTGCGGGACCATCTGGCGCGGTCCGGTCAACTCACCGAATGACCCGGGTTCCTTGATCGTGGTGCTTTTTTGCCCGCCACATACGGCCGCAAAAGCATCACGCTCATGGGAGCGGTACCGGTGGGAGGCTACGGTGGCGCGTGGGCCGGCGCCGCTGCTGGCACCGCGCATGCCTACCGAGGGGGAGCCAGGCGATGTCCTCAACAACACCGGACGCGGTACCGAGCCGGGCCCAGGACGGCGCGGCCGCCGACCTGCTGGTGACCGGGGCCAAGCTCGTCGCCACCTGCGACCCCGGCCGCCGGGAACTGGCCGGCGGCTGGGTGGCCATCACCGGCGGGCTGGTCAGCGCGCTGGGCGGCGCGGGCGACCCCCCGCCGGCCGCCGCGGAGATCCTCGACGCGTCCGGCTGCCTGGTCACGCCGGGCCTGGTCAACACCCATCACCACATGTACCAGAACCTCACCCGGGCCTACGCGCCGACGGTGAACGGCACCCTGTTCGAGTGGCTGACCGGCCTGTACCCGCTGTGGGCCGGGCTGGACGAGGAGGCGGCGTACCTGTCCGCCTGGGTCGGCCTGGCCGAGCTGGCCCTCGGCGGCTGCACCACCAGCACCGACCACCTGTACGTGGCGCCGCGCGGCGGCGGGGACCTGTGGTCGGCGGAGATCGCCGCCGCGCGCGAGGTGGGCCTGCGGTTCCACCCCACCCGCGGCTCGATGACGCTGTCGGTCAAGGACGGCGGGCTGCCGCCGGACTCGGTGGTGCAGGACGACGACGAGGTGCTGGCCGACAGCGAGCGGCTGGTCGCCGCGCACCACGACCCGGCGTGGGGGGCGATGGTGCGGGTGGCACTGGCCCCGTGCTCGCCGTTCAGCGTGAGCCCGGACCTGATGCGGCGCACCGCCGAGCTGGCCGAGCGCCTGGACGTGCGGCTGCACACCCACCTGGCCGAGGACCCGGACGAGGACTCCTACTGCATGGCGCGCTTCGGCCGGCGTCCGGTGGACCAGTTCGCCGAGGTCGGCTGGCTGACCGGGCGGGCCTGGGTGGCGCACTGCGTCTACCCCAATGCCGCGGAGGCGCAGCGGCTGGGCCGGGCCGGCGTCGGGGTGGCGCACTGCCCGAGCTCGAACATGCTGCTGGCCGGCGGCGGGTTCGCGCCCGTCCGGGAGCTGCGCGCGGCCGGCAGCCCGGTCGGCCTCGGCTGCGACGGGTCGTCCTCGGCCGACAGCGCCTCGCTGTGGCTGGAGGCCCGGGGCGCGCTGCTGCTCGGCCGGCAGCGGCTCGGGCCCGCCGGGATGACGGCGCGGGAGGTGCTCGACATCGCCACCCGCGGCGGCGCCGGGTGCCTGGGCCGCACCGGCGAGATCGGCGAGCTCAGCGTGGGTGCCGCCGGGGACCTGGTGTGCTGGCCGCAGGAGGGCATCCCGTTCGCCGGCGCGCTGACCGACCCGGTGGAGGCGTGGCTGCGCTGCGGCCCGGCCGCCGCCCGGCACACCGTGGTGGCCGGCCGGGCCGTGGTCCGCGACGGCGCGCTCACCGTCCCGGGGGCGGCGGAGATCCTCGCCCGGCATGCCGCCGCCGCCGCGCGCATCCAGCGGCTGGATTCCTGACCTGGCGCAGCCCGGGGCGGCGAAGTACCTTCGACGGGTGTCACGCGACGACAGCGCCGGCCGGTCCCGCCCCGGCATCCTGGGCGCACTGCGGCAGGCGGTGTCCGGCGGCACCGCGTTCGGCGGCCGGAGCACGGTTCCCGAGGGCCGCGCCGAGCGGCTGGGCCTGGCCGTGGTGCCGCCGGGCGCGAGCAGCGCGCTCGGGCTGCCGATGGAGTTCCTCGGGCTCGGCCAGGACCGCACGGCCGGCGCCGAGCTGGCCGGGCGGATCGGCGGCCTGGGGGCGCGGGTCTTCGAGTTCAACGCCGGCGAGATGGCCGGGTCGCGCGGGGATGCGGCCGGCGGCTGGGACAGCTTCGCCTACCGGGTGGCCGCCGTGGAACTCGGCTACGGGCTGCCCTGGTTCGCCATCGCGCTGCGCCGTGTGCCGTCGCCGGCCCAGCGGATCTATCCCGGGCGGCGCTCCCACGGCCTGGATACCGGCGACCGCAAGACCGACCGGGCCTATGTGCTGTACGCCGACGACCCGGCCGCGGTGGCCGCCGTGCTCGGCGGGCCGCTGCGAAGCTGGCTGCCCGGTGCGCTTGCCACCCGGCCCGAGCAGCGCCCGCTGATCACGCTCGAGGTCAGCGGGGGCTGGGCGATGACCGCGATCCAGGCAGGGGGGCTGGCCGTGCCGGACATGGTCGCGCTCAGCCGCCAGCAGCGCCTCGGCCACCCCGGGCCGTGGCCGGATGCCCTGCTTTCGCTGCTGGCCGGGTTCCGGGAGCACGCGGCGCCCGGTGCCCGCCGGCCGGGCGCCTGACGGCGCGCCCGCCCGGCCCGCCGGGGCGGCCCGCGCGGTGACGGGCAGCGGATCGGTCGCCGCGGCCCCGGCCCGCGCTTAATCCCTACGGTGCCGGGGCGAGCCTCGATAGCATTTGAGCCACCAGCAACGCCTGCTGTCCAGCAACGACCAACCACAGGAGACCGCCGTGCCAGCCCAGCAGATCCACGTCACCCTCGCCGGCCGCGAGCTCGCGATGGATGCTGGCACGACCGCCGCCGACGCTGTTTTCATGCCGAACGGAAACGCCGCGCAGCCCTCGTCCCGGACGGTGATCGCCGCCAGGGTCAACGGGATCCTCCGCGACCTTGCCGCGCCGCTGTCCGACGGGGACCGGGTCGAGGGCGTGGAGGCCGCCAGCGAGGACGGCCGGGCGATCATGCGGCACTCCACCGCGCACGTGATGGCGCAGGCGGTGCAGGAGCTCTTCCCCCAGGCCAAGCTCGGCATCGGGCCGCCGGTCGAGAACGGCTTCTACTACGACTTCGACGTGCCGCACCCGTTCGGCCCCGACGACCTGAAGAGCGTCGAGGCCCGGATGCGCGCGATCGTCAAGCAGGGCCAGCGCTTCTCCCGGCGGGTCGTCACCGAGGACGAGGCCCGGGCCGAGCTGGCGGGCGAGCCGTACAAGCTGGAGCTGATCGGGCTCAAGAGCGGCGGCTCGGCCGAGGAGGCGGTAGAGGTCGGCGGGGCCGAGCTGACCATGTACGACAACGTGGATCCGCGCAGCGGGTCGGTGGTCTGGAAGGACCTGTGCCGCGGGCCGCACGTGCCCACCACCCGGGACATCCCGGCGTTCAAGCTGATGCGCACCGGCGGGGCGTACTGGCGGGGGAGCGAGATGAACCCGCAGCTGCAGCGGATCTACGGCACCGCCTGGGAGTCGCGGCAGGCGCAGGAGGACTACCTGCACCTGCTGGCCGAGGCGGAGCGGCGCGACCACCGCAAGATCGGGGCCGAGCTCGACCTGTTCTCGTTCCCGGCGGAGATCGGCAGCGGGCTGGCGGTGTTCCACCCCAAGGGCGGCACGGTCCGCCGGGTCATGGAGGAGTACTCCCGGCAGCGGCACATCGAGGCCGGGTACGAGTTCGTGAACAGCCCGCACATCACCAAGTCCGACCTGTTCGAGACCTCCGGGCACCTGGGCTGGTTCGCGGAGAACATGTACCCGCCGATGGAGCTCGAGGGCGCGAAGTACTACCTCAAGCCGATGAACTGCCCGTTCCACATCCTGGTGTACCGGGCGCGCGGGCGGTCCTACCGGGAGCTGCCGCTGCGGCTGTTCGAGTTCGGCACGGTGTACCGGTATGAGAAGTCCGGTGTCGTGCACGGGCTGACCCGGGTCCGCGGCCTCACCATGGACGACGCGCACATCTTCTGCACCAGGGAGCAGGTGGGCACCGAGCTCAAGCGCCTGCTGACGTTCGTGCTCGACCTGCTGCGCGACTACGGCTTGTCCGACTTCTACCTGGAGCTGTCCACCAGGGACGAGTCCAAGGAGAAGTTCGTCGGCACCGACGAGGACTGGGCGCACGCCACCACGATGCTGGCCGAGGCGGCGGCCGAGTCCGGGCTCGAACTGGTCGCCGACCCCGGCGGCGCGGCGTTCTACGGGCCGAAGATCTCGGTGCAGGCCAAGGACGCCATCGGGCGCACCTGGCAGCTGTCCACGATCCAGCTCGACTACAACGAGCCGAAGCGGTTCGGGCTGGAGTACCAGGCGGCCGACGGGACCCGGCAGGAGCCGATCATGATCCACCGGGCGCTGTTCGGCTCGATCGAGCGGTTCTTCGGGATCTTGACCGAGCACTACGCGGGCGCGTTCCCGCCATGGCTGGCCCCGGTGCAGGTGGTCGGGATCCCCATCGCCGACGCGCACGTGCCCTACCTGGCGAAGGTCGCCGCCCGGCTGCGCGAGCAGGGGATCCGGGTGGAGGTCGACGACAGCGACGACCGGATGCAGAAGAAGATCCGCACCGCACAGCGGCAGAAGGTGCCGTACATGCTGCTGGCCGGGGACGACGACGTCGCCGCCGGGGCGGTGTCGTTCCGCTACCGCAGCGGGGAGCAGAAGAACGGCGTGCCGATCGACGCGGCGGTGGCCGAGATCGTGACCGCTGTCGCCGAGCGCGCCCAGGTCTGAGTGGTGTCAGGCCGGGGGAGCGACCCCCCGGAACCCCCCGATGGCGCAAGGCCCCGCTCCTCCGTCACGGGGCCTTGGCCGCCGGCCCGGGGGAGCGACCCGCCGGGGCCGCGCCCCCTATGCTCGGACCATGGCACCGGATGAGCCGCTTGCGCAGGACGGGGCGGGCGATCCCGACGGGTTCCGCCGGCTGTGGATGCCGCACCGCATGGCGTATCTCAAGGGCGAGAACCGGGCGGCGGACGACAGCCCGGACGAGTGCCCGTTCTGCCGGGCCCCGCGGCTGGGCGACGCCGAAAGCCTGATCGTCGCGCGGGGCGCGGCCGTGTACACGGTGCTGAACCTCTACCCGTACAACTCCGGCCACCTCATGGTGAACCCGTACCGGCACGTCGGCGACTACGCCGACCTCGACGCGGCGGAGACCGCGGAACTGGCGGAGCACACCAAGCTGGCCATGGCGGCGCTGCGGGCCGCCTCCGGCGCCCAGGGCTTCAACATCGGCATGAACCTGGGCGGCGTGGCCGGCGCGGGCATCGCCGCCCACCTGCACCAGCACGTGGTACCGAGGTGGGGCGGCGACACCAACTTCATGCCGGTCGTGGGCGGCACCAAGGTGCTGCCCCAGCTGCTGAGCGAGACCAGGGCGATGATCGCCGCCGCCTGGCCCGCCCGGCAGGCGCGTTAGTCCTTGGCCTCGCTGACCAGCTTGTCGGCCAGGTGCGAGGGCAGCGGCTCATAGCGCAGGTAGGTCCGGGTGAACGAGCCGGTGCCCTGGGACAGCGACCGCAGGTCGATCGAGTAGCGGGTGATCTCCAGTTCCGGGATCTCCGCCTTGACCAGCGTCCGGCCGCCGCGGATGGGCTCGGTGCCGAGCACCCGGCCGCGGCGGGAGGACAGGTCCGACATGACCGCGCCGACGTAGTCGTCGGGCACCAGCACGGACACCTCGGCCACCGGCTCGAGCAGGGCTACCTTCGCCTTCTCCGCCGCGTCGCGCAGCGCGGCCCGGCCCGCCTTCTGGAAGGCCATGTCCGAGGAGTCCACCGAGTGCGCCTTGCCGTCGTACAGGGTGACCCTGATGTCCACCATCGGGTACCCGGCCAGCACGCCCTGCTCCATCTGGGCCCGCACGCCCTTCTCCACGGACGGGATGAACTGGCGCGGGACCACGCCGCCGACGATCTTGTCCACGAACTCCAGGCCGGACCCGGACGGCAGCGGCTCCACCTCGATGTGCGCGATACCGAACTCGCCGTGGCCGCCGGTCTGCTTCACGTTGCGGCCCAGCCCTTGCGCCTTGCCCGCGACCGTCTCCCGCAGCGGCACCCGCAGCTCCACCGTCTCCACCGCCACCCCGTGGCGGGCGGACAGCCGGTCGAGCATCACGTCGGCGTGGGCCTCGCCCATGCACCACAGCACCAGCTGGTGGGTCTCGGAGTTCATCTCCATGCGCAGCGTCGGGTCCTCGGCGACCAGGCGGCTCAGCGCCTGGGAGAGCTTGTCCTCGTCGGCCTTGGACTTGGCCGTGATCGCCACGGGGAGCAGCGGCTCGGGCATGCTCCACGGCTCCATCAGCAGCGGCCGCTCCTTGCTGGACAGCGTGTCGCCGCTCTCCGCGCTGGCCAGCTTGGCGACCGCGCAGATGTCCCCGGCCGGGCAGGCCGCCAGCGGGCGCTGCTGCTTGCCCAGCGGTGAGGTCAGCGCGCCGACGCGCTCGTCGGCGTCGTGGTCGGCGTGACCGCGCTCGGCCATGCCATGCCCGGACACGTGCACCACGGTGTCCGGCCGCAGCGTGCCGGAGAACACCCGGACCAGGCTGACCCGGCCGACGTAGGGGTCGGAGGTCGTCTTGACCACCTCGGCCAGCAGCGGCCCGTTCGGATCGCTCGCCAGGCCGGACACCGGCTTGCCGTCGATGGACGTGACCGACGGCAGCGGGTGCTCGGCGGGAGAGGGGAACGCCTGGGTGATGACCTCGAGCAGTTCCTGGAGGCCGACGCCGTGCGGCGCGGAGGCGGCGAGCACCGGGTAGAACGTGCCGCGGGCGACCGCCTTCTCCAGGTCCTCGATCAGGCTCTTGGGGTCGATCTCCTCACCGGAGAGGTAGGAGTCCATGAGGCTCTCGTCTTCGCTCTCCTGGATGATCCCCTCGATCAGGGTGCCGCGCAGCTCCTCGGCCTGGTCCGCGAGCGCCGGATCGGGGTCGCGCTCGGTGCGGGTGCCGCCGGAGTAGTCGAACATGCGCCCGGACAGCAGCCCGACCAGGCCCTGCAGGTCGCTGCCCCCGCCGCCGACGGGCAGGTACAACGGCGCTACCGCGTCGCCGAAGGCCTCCCGGCACGCGGCCAGTGCCTGATCGAACTCGCCCCGGTGGTGGTCGATCTTGGTGATGACGACGGCGCGCGGCATGCCGACCGCCGCGCACTCGTCCCAGAGCATCCTGGTGAGGCCGTCCACGCCCTCGGTGGCGGCGACGGCGAACAGCGCCGCGTCCGCCGCGCGGAGACCGGCGCGCAGGTCCCCGGTGAAGTCGGCATAGCCCGGCGTGTCCAGCAGGTTCACCTTGACCCCGGCGTGGACGAGCGGGGCGAGGGTGAGGTTGACCGAGCGCTGCTGCCTGATCTCTACCTCGTCGAAGTCGCTGACGGTCGTGCCATCCTCCACCCGGCCCGTCCGCTGGATGGCACCGGTCGCGCTGAGCAGCGCCTCGACCAGCGTCGTCTTACCTGCACCGGAATGGCCGACCAGCGCGACATTGCGCACCCCGCCGGGCTGGTCGGCCGGTGCCGCACCGCCTGCGGCTGTCGATCCTCTCCTGTCTGTCATCGTCGCCTCCTGCTGGTCTGGTTGGCTGCTGGCCCGTTCGGCTGCCCTACGACCAGCCTTTACCCCTTGGCTACCCGACCACAAGCCCCAGTCCAGAATCGCCCGGCCCGGGCCCGCGACGCTAGGGTGGGACGGCCATGCTGAACGTGCTGCGGCCTGCTCTGGCCCGCCTGCTGACCCCGGTCGCGGACGCGCTCGCGCGCACCCCGGTGACACCCAACGCGGTGACGATCACCGGTACCGCCGGGGTGGTCGCGGGCGCGCTGTGGCTGTTCCCCACCGGGCACCTTTTCGCCGGCACGATGGTCTGCACCGGGTTCGTCCTGGCCGACATGCTCGACGGCGTCCTGGCCCGGGTGCAGGGGACCAGCGGCGCCTTCGGCGCGTTCCTGGACTCCACGCTGGACCGGATCGGCGACGCCGCGGTGTTCGCGGGCCTGACGATCTGGCTGGTCCGCACCCGCCAGGACACGCTCGCCTGGGTCGCCCTGTTCTGCCTGGTCGCCGGCGGCCTCGTCTCCTACGCCAAGGCCAGGGCGGAGGGACTGGGCATCCCGTGCAACGTGGGCGTCGCGGAGCGCACCGAGCGGCTGCTGATCACCCTGGTAGCGGCGGGCCTGACCGGCCTGGGCGTGCCGTATGTCCTGGCGATCGGCCTGTGGGCACTCGCCGTCCTGTCGGTGGTGACCTTCGGGCAGCGGGTGAATGCCGTCCGGCGGGGCGCCCGGGCCGTCGTCAAGACCGGAGCGTCATGAGGAAGCTGCTGTCCACGCTGCAGGGGCACCTGATCGCCGTGTCGTACGCCTTCGCCTGGTGGCTGGTGTGCCGGCTGCCGGAGTCGTGGGGCCGGTGGGCGTTCGGCAAGGCAGGCGACATCGCGTGGCGCCGCCAGGGGCACGGGGTCCAGGTGCTCGAGGCGAACCTGCGCCGGGTGGTCGGCCCCGGGCCCGACGGCAAGGAGCTGCGCGCCCTGTCCCGGGCGGCGATGAGCTCCTACGCCAGGTACTGGTTCGAGGTGTTCCGGCTGCCGGTGATGAGCCCCGAGCGGATCGTGCGGGACATGCGCTGCGTGGACGGCGAGGAGCGGCTGAAGGCCGCCGTGGCCGCCGGCCGCGGGGCGGTGGTCGCGCTGCCGCACATGGGCAACTGGGATCACGCCGGGGCCTGGATCATCGCCCGCGGCGTGCCCGGGTTCACCACCGTGGCCGAGCGGCTCCAGCCGGAGTCGCTGGCCCGGCGCTTCTTCGCCTTCCGGGAGGGACTGGGCATGGAGGTGCTCCCCGCGACCGGCGGGGTGTCGCGGTTCGGGGTCCTGGCCCAGCGGCTGCGCGCGGGCAGGCTGGTGTGCCTGCCCGCCGACAGGGACGTGACCGGCGGCGGGATCGAGGTCGAGTTCTTCGGGGAGAAGGCCCGCATGATGGGCGGCCCGGCGGCGCTTGCGGTGCAGACCGGCGCCGCCCTCCTGCCGGTCACCTTGTGGTATGACGGCCCGCTCTGGTACGCCCACATCCACGAGGAGATCCCGGTGCCCGCCGGGGGCGGCCGGCGGGAGAAGGTGGCCGCGATGACCCAGCAGGTCGCCCGCGTCTTTGAAGCGGGCATCGCGGAGCATCCGCAGGACTGGCACATGCTCCAGCGGATGTTCGTCGCCGACCTCGACCTGGCCCGGCTGGCCGCGGCGGACGCGGCGGCGGCCGCCGGGCAGGACGCCGGGGCGGGCACCGGCCACGGTGCGGCGGCGGGTGCGGGCCAGGAGGGTGCCGCCGGCCAGGACGCCGAGGCCGCCGCCGGCCGCGGTGCGGCGCCCGGCGCCGGCCGGGACGAGCCGGGCCCGGCGGGCCCGGCGGGAACCGATGCCCCGGGCCTGAACGGCCAGGCGGGCGGCGCCGGGCTGGAGGGCCTGGCCGACGGTCCGGGTGCGGGCGGACGCGGACCGTGAGGAGCGAGGGGCCCGGCGCCGGCCGGCCGGGAGCGCCTACCATGGAAGGACCGTGCAAGTGATCAAGTGAGGTTCATCGTGCCACCCAACAGTCCCGCAGCCGGGCCCGCGCCCGAAGGTTCCCGGCCCGGTAGCAGCCCCGCCGAGAACGCCGCGGTGACCGGAACCGCACGCGTCAAGCGCGGGATGGCCGACATGCTCAAGGGCGGCGTGATCATGGATGTGGTCACGCCGCAGCAGGCGAAGATCGCCGAGGACGCCGGCGCGGTCGCGGTCATGGCGCTGGAGCGGGTGCCGGCCGACATCCGCGCCCAGGGCGGGGTCGCCCGGATGAGCGACCCGGACATGATCGACCAGATCATCGGCGCCGTGTCCATCCCCGTGATGGCCAAGTGCCGGATCGGGCACTTCGCCGAGGCACAGGTGCTGCAGGCGATCGGCGTGGACTACATCGACGAGTCCGAGGTGCTCACCCCCGCCGACGAGGCGCACCACGTGGACAAGTGGTCGTTCACCGTGCCGTTCGTCTGCGGCGCCACCAACCTGGGCGAGGCGCTGCGCCGCATCGCCGAGGGCGCGGCCATGATCAGGTCCAAGGGCGAGGCGGGCACCGGGAACGTGGTGGAGGCCACCCGGCACATGCGGCAGATCGCCGGCGACATCCGGCGGCTGGGCTCCGCGCGGGACGAGGAGCTTTTCGCGGCCGCGAAGGAGCTGCAGGCCCCCTACGAGCTGGTGGCCGAGGTGGCGCGGGCGGGGAAGCTGCCGGTGGTCCTGTTCACCGCCGGCGGCATCGCCACCCCCGCGGACGCCGCGCTGATGATGCAACTCGGCGCCGAGGGCGTCTTCGTCGGGTCGGGGATCTTCAAGTCCGGTGACCCGGCCCGGCGCGCGGCCGCGATCGTCAAGGCGACCACGTTCCACGACGACCCCGACGTGGTCGCGAAGGTGTCCCGCGGCCTCGGCGAGGCCATGGTCGGCATCAACACCGACACGCTCGCGCCAGCCGACCGCTATGCGGGGCGCGGCTGGTAAAGCACGGCGGCTCCCCGCTGGCCATCGGGCCTCCCGGACCGCCCCACCCCCTGGGAGCGCGGAACATGTTCGAACGGTTCACCGACCAGGCGCGACACGTCGTCGTCCTGGCCCAGGAGGAAGCCAGGGATCTGGGCCACAACTACATCGGCACCGAGCACATCCTGCTCGGCCTGCTCCGCGAGGACGATGGCCTGGCCAGGCAGGCCCTCGACGCCCTCGGGGTCAGCCTCGCCGCGGCGCGGGAGCAGGTGGTGGAGATCGCCGGGCGCGGCGTGGGCTCGCCCGCCAGCCACATCCCGTTCACCCCGCGCAGCAAGAAGGTGCTCGAGCTGTCGCTGCGCGAGGCGCTGCAGCTCGGCGACGACCATATCGGCACCGAGCACGTCCTGCTCGGGCTCGCGCGGGAGGGCGAAGGCGTCGGCGCGCGGGTCCTGGTGGCGCTCGGCGCGCCCGCGGACCGGGTGCAGGCGCAGGTGTCCGAGGCGGTCCGGACGGCACCGGCGGAAAGCGGCCGCGCCCGGTCGCAGCGCGTGGCCGTCCCCCGCGGGGTGGTGGAGCAGTTCAGCACCCGCATGGGTGAGGTGACGCGGCGCCTGGATGAGATCTCGGCCCGGCTGACCGCGGTCGAGAGCCTGCTGGCCGAGATGAGCAGCCCGCCGGCCCGTCCGCCGCGCAAGCCGCCCGCCGGCGGCTCGCGGTCCGCCGCCGGCCCGCGCAAGCCGCCCGCCCGCGGTCCGCGGAAGCCGCCCCCGGCCGAGCCGGGCGAGCCACCCGCGACCGCCTAGCCTGCCGCCGGCCCCGGCCACGGCGCCGCGGGCACGCCCGGGAGGCCGACTACCCTCGATGGCAGGGTGGATGAGTTGCGGAGGTTTCACCAAGTGGGATCAGCCCCGGTCATCGGCGTGCTCGCGGTGCAGGGAGACGTTGCCGAGCACCTGCGCGCGCTGGGCCGGACGGGCGCCGTGCCGGTGGGCGTGCGCCGGCCCGACGAGCTCGCGGGCGTGGCTGGCCTGGTGATCCCGGGCGGCGAGTCCACCACCATGTGGAAGCTCACCGTGGCATTCGAGATCTTCGAGCCGCTGCGCAAGCGGCTGGCCGGCGGGATGCCGGCGTTCGGCTCGTGCGCCGGCCTGATCATGCTCGCCGACCGGCTGCTCGACGGCGCGGCAGGCCAGCAGACCCTGGGCGGGATCGCGATGACGGCGCGCCGCAACGCGTTCGGCCGCCAGGTCGACTCGTTCGAGAGCGACGTGTGCCTGGCCGGGATCGCGGCCCCGCCGGACCCGCCGTTCCGCGCCGTCTTCATCCGGGCGCCGTGGGTGGAGGCGGTGGGCGACCAGGTGGAGGTTCTCGGCACCGAGCGAGTCACCGGTAGGATCGTCGCGGTCCGGCAGGGTCCGCTGCTTGCCACGTCCTTCCACCCCGAACTGACTGGCGACCTGCGCATCCACGGGTACTTCGTTGACATGGTGAGGGAACGGACATGAGTGGCCACTCCAAGTGGGCGACGACCAAGCACAAGAAGGCGGCCGTCGACGCCCGCCGCGGGAAGCTGTTCGCCAAGCTGATCAAGAACGTCGAGGTGGCGGCGCGGACCGGCGGAGGCGACCCGGCGGGGAATCCCACCCTGTATGACGCGGTGCAGAAGGCCAAGAAGAGCTCCGTGCCGAATGAGAACATCGACCGGGCGATCCGCCGCGGCTCGGGCGCCGAGGCCGGCGCCGCGGCCTATGAGGCCATCACCTACGAGGGATACGCGCCCGGCGGCGTCGCGGTGCTGGTGGAGTGCCTGACCGACAACCGCAACCGGGCCGCCGCCGACGTGCGGACGGCGCTCACCCGCAACGGCGGGACGATGGCCGACCCGGGCTCGGTCTCCTACCTGTTCCACCGCAAGGGCGTGGTGATCGTGACCAAGGCGGACGCGGTGACCGAGGACGACGTGCTCGCCGCGGTCCTCGACGCCGGCGCCGAGGACGTCGAGGACCTGGGGGACTCGTTCGAGGTGACCTCCGAGCCGCACGACCTGGTCACGGTGCGCACGGCGGTGACGGACGCGGGGCTGGAGTACGAGTCGGCCGAGGTGGCGTTCCTGCCCGCGGTCGAGGTCCCGCTCGACGAGGACCAGGCCAAGCGCGTGTTCCGGCTGATCGAGGCGCTGGAGGACTCCGACGACGTGCAGGACGTGTACGCCAACTACTCGGTGTCCGACGAGGTCATGGAGAAGCTGGATTAAGGAGCGGGGGGCCACCTCCCGGGGCGGCACCGCGACACGCCGGGCGGCGCCTGAACGGCGGCGGGGCGGCCGGCCGGTAGGGTCGGTTCCGAACACATGTTCGTGACAGCCTGACAGCCGGGTGGTGAGGCATGCGGGTGCTCGGCGTCGACCCCGGGTTGACCCGGTGCGGCATCGGTGCCGTGGAGGGCAAGCCGGGCAGGCCGCCCAGGCTGGTCCATGCGGACGTGATCCGCACGCCGGCGGGCGCCGACATCGCGGCGCGGCTGCTGGCGCTGGAGGAAGAGATCGACACCTGGCTGGCCGAGTACCGGCCGGACGCGGTCGCGGTGGAGCGGGTGTTCAGCCAGCACAACGTCCGGACGGTGATGGGCACCGCGCAGGCCGGGGCCGTGGCGATCGTGTGCGCGGCCCGGCGCGGCCTGCCGGTCGCGCTGCACACCCCCAGCGAGGTGAAGGCGGCGGTGACGGGCAGCGGCCGGGCGGACAAGGCCCAGGTCACTGCCATGGTGATGCGGCTGCTGCGGATGAGCGACCCGCCCCGCCCCGCGGACACCGCCGACGCGCTGGCGCTGGCCATCTGCCACCTGTGGCGGGGCGGCACGCAGGACCGGCTGGCCGCCGCGGGCAGCGTGATGGAGCAGCGGCTGGCCGCCGCCCGGGCGGGCGTGGCCGACCAGCTGGCGGCGGCGCGGCGCGAGCGGGACCTGCGGCTGGCCGCCGCCGTGGCCGCCGGGCGGGCCGCGGCGGCGCCGGCCGGCCCGCCGGGGCAGCCGCGGCCCGGTGGCGGGCGGCAGGGCGGTCCGCGGTGATATCCCACCTGGCGGGCACGGTCTGCGCGGTAGCGCCGGAGGGCGCGGTCATCGAGGTCGGCGGCGTGGGCCTGCTGGTGCAGTGCACGCCCGGCACGCTGGCCACGCTGCGGCCGGGGGAGCGTGCCCGGCTGGCCACCTCGCTGGTGGTCCGGGAGGACGCGCTCACCCTGTTCGGCTTCGCCACCGACGACGAGCGGGACGTTTTCGTGCTGCTGCAGACGGCCAGCGGCGTCGGGCCGCGGCTCGCGCTCGCCATGCTCGCCGTGTTCACCCCCGACGCGCTGCGCCGCGCCGTGCTCAGCGAGGATCTCGCGGCGCTGACCCGGGTCCCCGGCATCGGCCGCAAGGGTGCCCAGCGGATCGTCCTCGAACTCGCCGGCCGCCTCGGCGCGCCGGGCACGGGGAGCCCGGCGGACGCGCCCGGCGCGGTGCCCGCGCGGCGCGGCGGGCCGGCGCCGTGGCGGGAACAGGTCCGGGCCGGCCTGGTCAACCTGGGCTGGCAGGCCCGGGACGCCGAGCAGGCCATCGCCGCGGTGGAGGCGGACCTCGCGGACGCGGTCGCCGCGGCCGCCGGCAACGGCGCGGCCGGCGACGGCGCGGACGGCCAGGACGTGGACGCGGCGGTGATGCTGCGCGCGGCCCTGCGGAAGCTGAGCCGGGCATGACCGGCGGGCCGGGCATGACCGGCGGGCCGGAGGGCTTCGGCGCGGAGCCCGGCGACCGGCTGGTGTCGCCGCTGGCCGACGCCGACGACCGGGTGATCGAGAGCACGCTGCGGCCCAAGCGGCTGAACGACTTCGTCGGGCAGAGCCGGGTCCGCGAGCAACTGTCGCTGGTGCTGGCCGGCGCGCTGCGGCGCGGCAAGGCCCCGGACCACGTGCTGCTGTCCGGGCCGCCCGGGCTGGGGAAGACCACCATCGCCATGATCATCGCCACCGAGCTGGGCACCCCGCTGCGGATCACCAGCGGGCCCGCCATCGAGCGGGCCGGCGACCTCGCGGCGGTGCTGTCCACCCTCGGCGACGGCGAGGTCGTGTTCATCGACGAGATCCACCGGCTGGCCCGGCCCGCCGAGGAGATGCTCTACCTGGCGATGGAGGATTTCCGGGTCGACGTGGTGGTGGGCAAGGGGCCGGGGGCGACCGCCATCCCGCTGGAGATAGCGCCGTTCACGCTCGTCGGCGCGACCACCCGGGCCGGGCTGCTGCCGGCCCCGCTGCGGGACAGGTTCGGCTTCACCGCGCACCTGGACTTCTACGAGGCCGGGGAGCTCGAGGTCATCATCCGCCGGTCGGCGTCGCTGCTCGGCGTGCAGCTCGGCGACGACGGCGGGAAGGAGATCGCGGGCCGGTCGCGCGGCACGCCGCGGATCGCCAACCGGCTGCTGCGCCGGGTCCGCGACTACGCCGAGGTCCGTGCCGACGGCGTGGTGACCCTGGCGATCGCCCGGGCCGCGCTGGAGCTGTACGAGGTGGACGAGCACGGGCTGGACCGGCTCGACCGGGCGGTGCTGCGGGCGCTGGTCACCCGGTTCGGCGGCGGGCCCGCCGGGCTGTCCGCCCTGGCGGTCGCCGTCGGCGAGGAGGCGGAGACGGTCGAGGTGGTCGCCGAGCCGTTCCTGGTCCGGCAGGGCCTGATCGCGCGGACCCCGCGGGGGCGGGTGGCCACCCCGCTCGCCTGGGAGCACCTGGGCCTCGCCCCGCCGGACCCGGCGGGACCGGCCGGCGCCGCCGGGCTGGGCGGGCCGGGCACCCTCTTCGACCCCGGGTCACCGGGCTGATGGCCAGGCGCCCGGGGGCCGCCCCGGGCGCGCCGCGACAGGGCCGCGTGCGGGAGGAACGGGGCGCCGGGCCATCGGTGGTACCCGGGAAACCGTCCCCGGGCGGCACGGCGGGCACTTTACCGGCCGCCGCAACGTTGGGGGGAGTGGGCAGGGCAGCCCGGGTTTGTCGCGACGATGTCACGATCGGTGCGATGAGGCCATAGCCTGTTGGTGCGCTGCTTTCGCGCCGCTACACTTCGGCAGTTGGCCGGCGGAAGCCCCGCCTCGTGCTGGGCGGCCAAGCCGGCGATGGCCTCGGCGAAGTGACCGAGCGCGGCATGTCAACGGAAGGATGCCCCGCGATGGGGAACAACATGATTCTCGCGGCTGCGAGCACGAGCAAGTCCGGTAGCGGCAGCTACCTATTCCTGGTCGCGATCGTGGTGCTTTTCGGCCTGCTCTACTTCGTGACCATCAGGCCGCAGCGCAACCGGCAGCGCGCGGCGCAACAGACCCAGCGGGAGATCGTTCCGGGCGTGCGGGTCCGCACCACGGCAGGCATGTACGCGACCGTGACCTCGATCGAGGACCAGGACGTGGTCCTGGAGGTGGCCCCGGGCATCAACGTCCGCTTCCTCCGCCGGGCGATCATGGACGTGGTCGCCGATCCCAGCGAGATGGGCGTCATGGAACCGCCGGAGCAGCCCGAGACCATCGACGAGACCGAGGACGACGCCGCCACCGGCGGCTGACCGAGGCGGCCCGGCACGCGGGTGGCGGCCCCAACGACGAGCGGATCATAAGGACAGGCGAGAAGTGGCTCCCCCTAGCGGTAACGCCTCCCACCCCGGCCGCCACCTGGCGGTGCTGGGCGCGATCATCATCGTGTTGCTCCTGGCGGTGCTCGGCGCCGACATCGGCAGCCCGGGCAACTGGTCCAAGGCGTTCAAGGTGCACCTGGGCCTCGACCTGACCAGCGGGACCACGGTGGCGCTGCAGGCGGTGCCGGTGCACGGCTCCAAGGTGACGCCGGCGCAGATGGCCACGGCGCAGACGATCATGATCAACCGGGTGAACAGCGCGGGCTTCAGCGGGGCGTCGGTCGTGCCGCAGGGCACCAACATCATGAACGTGTCGGTCCCCGGGCAGAACTCCCACCAGGTGGTCAACCTGGTCAGCCAGACCGCCAAGCTGCTGTTCCGCCAGGTGCTGCTGATGGCGCCGAACGCGGCCAGCGCGGTCACCCCCGTGCCCACGCCGTCGCCGGTCCCGTCGGGCACCGCCTCGGCCGCGCCGTCGGCCAGCGCCTCGGCCCAGCCGAGTTCCACGGCGTCGCCGACCGCCTCCACGCGCGCGCTGGTGCGCGGTGCGGCGGGCAGTGGCCGTATCGAGGAAATGGCACACAGCGCCAGCAGGCTCGGCGCGGCCGCCGCGGCGCACGCCAAGCCGACGCCCACGCCGTCGGCGAGCGCGTCGTCGTCGGCCACCCCCGCCGCCACGCCGTCCCCGGAGCCGACGGTCACCTCCCCGAACGGCACGTCCACCTGGCAGCAGGCCAGCGGGGACCCGACGATGGTCAGCCCCCAGCTGAAGACGCTGTTCGACAAGGTCAACTGCGCGGACAAGAACTGGGCGAAGAAGATCGGGTACACCCCGGCGATCTGGGACAACCCGAACCTGCAGATCGTGGCCTGCGGCCTGTCCAACGGGACCAGCGGGGTGCCCTTCAAGTTCGTCCTGGACAAGTCCACCGTGTTCGGTGACATGATCCACTCGGCCAACGCCACCCCGCAGACCTCCAGCACGTTCTGGCAGACCAACATCAACTTCGACGGCCAGGGCGGCCGGGCGTTCGGCGCGCTGACCTCCAAGATGTACGACCAGTACGGCAAGACCACCTCGCCGCTGGACGACCTGGCGGTGGTGCTGGACGGCCAGGTGATCTCGTTCCCGGCGATCAACCAGGGCGCGATCCTCGGCGGGTCGGCGGAGATCTTCGGGCAGTTCAGCCAGGCACAGGCGACCAACCTCGCCAACGTGCTGTCCTACGGCTCGCTGCCGCTGTCGTTCCGGCAGGAGTCGGTCCAGACGATCACCCCGCAGCTAGGCCACGACCAGCTCGCCGCGGGGATCCTGGCGGGCGTGCTCGGGCTGATCCTCGTCGTGTGCTACCTGCTGCTCTACTACCGCGGGCTGGCCGTCATCGCGGTGTCCAGCCTCGTCATCGCGGCGGCGCTCACCTACCTGTCGGTGATCGTGCTGGGCAAGTACCAGGGCTTCGCGCTGTCGCTGGCCGGCATCGCCGGCCTCATCGTGGCCGTCGGCATCACCGCGGACTCGTTCGTGGTGTTCTTCGAGCGGCTCCGTGACGAGGTGCGGGAGGGCGGCAAGTCGCTGCGCTCGGCGGTGGAGTCCGGCTGGCTCCGGGCCCGGCGGACGATCCTGGTGTCCGACACCGTGTCGTTTCTCGCCGCCGCGCTGCTGTACTACTTCTCCATCGGCGACGTGAAGGGCTTCGCGTTCACGCTCGGCCTGACCACGGTCATCGACCTGGTGGTGGTCTTCACGTTCACCAAGCCGATGATGACGCTGCTCGCCCGGACCAAGTTCTACGGCGGGGGCCACCCCCTGTCCGGCCTGGACCCGGCCCGCCTGGGCGCCCGGGCACCCTGGCGTGGCACGCCGCGAACGCCGGCGCGCGCCCCCCGGCCCGCCCGGCCGGCCACGGCGAAGGAGGTGTGACGGCAGTGCTCGGCGGCATCGGCGGCAAGCTCTACCGGGGCGAGGTGTCGGTCGACTTCGTCGGCCGGCAGAAGCTCTGGTACTCGATCTCCGGCGCCATCCTGGTGATCAGCGTGGTGGCGGTCGCCGTGTTCGGGCTGAACTTCAGCGTGGACTTCAAGGGCGGCTCGCTGTACCAGTTCCCGGCCGGGAAGGCCACGATCTCGCAGGTGCGCCAGACCGTCAGCGGGGCCGGCGGCGGCGCGGACGCCATCGTCCAGAAGACCACGAACGTCACCAACGGCGAGTCGAGCTGGCAGGTGCAGACGCACGAGCTGACGGTCAAGCAGCAGGACGCCGTGCAGAACGCCATCGGCCGCGCCTTCGGCATCCCGCAGAACAAGATCAACGTCACCTCCGTCGGGGCGAGCTGGGGGAGCCAGATCTCGCACAAGGCGGCCGAGGCGCTCATCGCCTTCCTGATCGTGATCGTCATCTACCTGTCGATCGCGTTCGAGTGGAAGATGGCCGCCGCCGCGCTGATCGCGCTGGCGCACGACATCGTCATCACGATCGGCGTGTACGCGCTGGCCCACTTCCAGGTCAGCCCCGCCTCGGTGATCGGCCTGCTGACCATCCTGGGGTACTCGCTGTACGACACGGTGGTGGTGTTCGACAAGGTCAGGGAGAACACGGCCGGGCTGCTCGCCTCCAGCCGGTCCACCTACAGCCAGGCCGCGAACCAGGCGCTGAACCAGACGCTGGTGCGCTCGATCAACACCTCGGTGATCGCGCTGCTGCCGGTGGCCGCGATCCTGGTCGTCTCCACCACGGTGCTCGCCCCCGGTGAGCTGAGGGACCTGTCCCTGGTCCTGTTCGTCGGCATGCTGTCCGGCACCTACTCCTCCATCTGCATCGCCACGCCGGTCCTGGCCGACCTCAAGGAGCGCGAGCCGCAGTACAAGGCGCTCGCCAAGCGGGTGGCCCTGCGTGCCTCCGGCGGGCGCGCCGCCAAGCGGGCCGCTGCCAAGGCGGGAGCCGCCCCGGCCGGCGGCCGGGCCGGCCGGGCCGCGGTCCCCGGCCCCGGCGACGCGGTGCTGGCCGAGACGGATGAGGGCGACGCCGGGCCCGAGGTGGCCGGGCCGGCCGCGGACGAGGCGGCCGAGCAGGCGGGCACCGCCGCGCCGGGCGCGGAACCCGTCGCCGCGGGCGCGGGCCAGCCCTCCCGCGGCGGCACGCGGCCCACCGGCCCGCGGCAGCAGCCCCGCCGCACCAGCGCGGCCAAGCGCAGGCCCAGCGGCAAGAAGCGGCGACGGTAGCAGGTGCCTTCCGACCACGTGGCCGCTGATGCCGGGCTGGCCGGCCTGATCCAGTCCAGGGTGCGGGACATCCAGGACTACCCGCAGCCGGGAGTCGTGTTCAAGGACATCACCCCGCTGCTCGCCGACGGCGCGGCGCTCAAGGCGGTCGTCAGCGCGCTCGCCTCCGGGCACGGGCCGGTCGACAAGGTGGCCGGGATCGAGGCACGCGGGTTCATCCTCGCCGCGTCGGCCGCCTGCGAGCTGGGGGCGGGCTTCGTGCCGGTCCGCAAGGCGGGCAGGCTGCCCGGGCCCACCTACGCGCAGAGCTACCAGCTCGAGTACGGCACCGCCACCATCGAGGTGCACCAGGACGCGTTCCGCCCGGGGGAGCGGGTCCTGATCATCGACGACGTGCTGGCCACCGGCGGGACGGCGGAGGCGACGGCCAGCCTGGTCCGCCGGGCCGGGGCGGAGATCGTCGCCGTGGCCGTGATCATGGAGCTCACCTTCCTCGGCGGCCGGTCCAAGCTGGCCGGCCACCCCCTGCGCGCCCTCCTGGCCGTCTGAGTCCCCGGTCCCGCGCGCCCATCCAGCGGACCGGCCTGACAAGCGCCGATAGACTATGTACCTGGGCGGACGACAGGAGCGCATGTGGCTGGTGACGTGGCAACGACCGGCACGGCCGCCGCCGACGTCACCCAGTCCGTCCCGGAGCAGGGGAAACCTGCCGTCTCCGGGGAGGGCACAGAGGTGGCGCGCGACGCAGCCGCGCCGCGCCATGCCCAGGCCGGCCCGGACGCCGAGCCCGCCGCGCCCGCGGCCGGCACCAGCGGCGGCGCGGCGGTCCGCCGCCGCCTGGCCCGCCTCGGCGCGCCCCGCGGTGGCGGCATCAACCCGGTGCTCGAGCCCCTGATCAAGACGGTCCGCGCGACCCACCCCAAGGCGGACATCAGGCTGCTCGACCGCGCCTACGAGGCCGCCGCGCACTGGCACGCGGGCCAGATGCGCAAGAGCGGCGACCCCTACATCACCCACCCGCTGGCCGTGGCCACGATCCTGGCCGAGCTCGGCATGAACACCGACACCCTCTGCGCCGCGCTGCTGCACGACACCGTGGAGGACACCGACTACACCCTCGCCGAGCTGCGCAAGGAATTCGGCGATGAGGTGGCGGTCCTGGTCGACGGGGTCACCAAGCTGGACCGGGTCAAGTACGGGGAGTCCGCGGAGGCGGAGACCGTGCGCAAGATGGTGGTCGCCATGTCCCGGGACATCCGGGTGCTGGTGATCAAGCTCGCCGACCGGCTGCACAACATGCGCACGCTGCGCTACCTGCCGCGGGTGAAGCAGGAGCGCAAGTCGCGTGAGGTGCTGGAGATCTTCGCCCCGCTCGCGCACCGGCTGGGCATGAATACGATCAAGTGGGAGCTGGAGGACCTGGCGTTCGCGACCCTCTACCCCAAGCGGTACGACGAGATCGCCCGGATGGTCTCCGAGCGCGCCCCCCGCCGCGACCTGTTCCTCCAGGACGTGGTCGAAGAGGTCCAGACCGACCTGCGCGAAGCCAAGATCAAGGCCAGGGTCACCGGGCGGCCGAAGCACTACTACTCCGTCTACCAGAAGATGATCGCCCGCAACGTCGGCTTCGACGAGATCTACGACCTGCTCGGCATCCGCGTGCTGGTGGACTCCGTGCGCGACTGTTACGCGGCACTCGGCACGATCCACGCCCGGTGGAATCCCATCCCGGGGCGGTTCAAGGACTACATCGCGATGCCGAAGTTCAACATGTACCAGTCGCTGCACACCACGGTGATCGGGCCGGAGGGCAAGCCGGTCGAGCTGCAGATCAGGACCTGGGGGATGCACCGGCGGGCGGAGTACGGCGTGGCCGCGCACTGGAAGTACAAGGAGGAGATGATGCTCCCCGGCGGCCGGAGCGGGGCGTCGGCCACCAGCGACATGGTCTGGCTGCGGCAACTGGTCGACTGGCAGCGCGAGACCGCCGACCCGGCGGAGTTCCTCGATTCGCTGCGGTTCGACCTCGGCGCGGCGGAAGTCTACGTGTTCACCCCCAAGGGCCAGGTCATCGCGCTACCGCAGGGCGCGACCCCGGTGGACTTCGCCTACGCGATCCACACCGAGGTCGGCCACAGCTGCATCGGCGCCCGGGTCAACGGGCGCCTGGTCCCGCTGGAGAGCGCCCTCGACAACGGCGACACGGTGGAGATCTTCACCTCCAAGGCACCGGACGCGGGGCCGAGCCGGGACTGGCTGGGCTTCGTCAAGAGCGCCAGGGCCCGCAACAAGATCAGGCACTGGTTCTCCAAGGAGCGCCGGGAGGCCGCGGCCGAGACCGGCAAGAGCGCGATCGCGCGCGCCATGCGCAAGCAGGGGCTGCCGCTCCAGCGGATGGCCACCGGCGACGCCCTGCTGGCCATCGCCACCGAGATGCGCTTCACCGACCTGACCGGGCTGTACGCGGCGGTCGGCGAGGGCCATGTCAGCGCGCAGTCCGTGGTCAGCAAGCTGGTCGCCTCGGTCGGCGGCGTCGCCGGCGCGCAGGAGGACCTCGCCGAGACCGCGCTGCCGACCCGCCCGCCGCGGCCGAGCGCGGTCAGCGACTCGGGCGTGGTGGTCGAGGGGTCGGCGGACGTCTGGGCCAGGCTGTCCCGCTGCTGCACCCCGGTCCCCGGCGACGAGATCACCGGGTTCGTCACCCGGGGCCACGGTGTCTCGGTGCACCGCGCCGACTGCACGAACCTGCGGCACCTGCTCGACTCCGAGCCCGAGCGGCTGGTGGCCGTGCGCTGGTCGCCCACCGAGGACTCGCTGTTCCTGGTCGCGATCCAGGTCGAGGCGCTCGACCGGACCGGGCTGCTGTCCGACATCACCCGGTCCATCTCCGACCAGCACGTCAACATCCTGTCCGCCTCGGTGACCACCACCAGGGACCGGGTGGCGGTGAGCAAGTTCACCTTCGAGATGGGCGACCCCAAGCATCTGGGCCACGTGCTGCGGGCCGTGCGCGCCATCGACGGCGTCTACGACGTCTACCGGGTCACCAACTGACCGGGGCCGCCCCGGCGGCCCGGCGCGGTCAGCCCGTTAGCTCCGCCAGGGTGTGCTCGGCTTCGGCCAGCCACGCCCGGCGGGCGTCGAGGGCCTCCTGGGCCTGCTGCACCGCTGGCTCGTTGCCCGCCTCCCGCGCCTTGGCCAGCTGCTCCTCCAGCCCGGCGATGGCGCTGCGGAGCTGCTCGACCGTGCCCCGCGCGCGGGCCAGCGCCTCGGGGTTGGAGCGCCGCCACTGGGCGTCCTCCGCCTTGCGGACCGCGTCCTCGACCCGGCGCAGCCCCGACTCCAGCCGCTCGTGCGCCTCCCGCGGCACCGGGCCGGCCTGCTCCCAGCGCTCCTGGATGCCCCGCAGCGCCGTGCGCGCCGCGCGCACATCGGTCACCGGCACCAGCGCGCCCGCCTCGGCGAGCAGCCCGGTCTTCACCTCGGCGTGCTCGCGGAGCGCGGCATCCTTCGCCGAGTAGACCTCCGACCTGGCCCGGAAGAACGTGTCCTGCGCGGCCTTGAACCTGCCCCACAGCTCGTCCTCGTCCGCCCGCGCCGCCCGCCCGGCCGCCTTCCACGAGCGCATCAGCTCGCGGAACGCCGCGGCGGTGGCCGACCAGTCGGTGGAGTCGGCGAGTGCCTCCGCCTCCACGCACAGCTTCTCCTTGCGCTCCTTGGCGGCGTCGCGCTCCTCGGTCAGCTCGGCGAAGTACGCCTTGCGGCGCTTGTTGAACGCGTTGCGGGCCGCGGACAGGCGCTTCCACAGCGCGGTCTCCACCGCCCGGTCCGTCCGCGGCGCCGCCTTCCATTCCTCCAGCAACTGCCGCAGCCGCTCGCTGCTGTTCTTCCAGTGCGTCGCCTCGGCCGCGATCTGCTCGGCCTCGGCGACGATCGCCTCCTTGATCGCCCTCGCCTCGCTCCGCACCTGGTCACGCTGGGCGCGGACCTCCTCCTGGCGCTCCTCCACCTTGCCGGTCAGCGCGTCCAGCCGGGCCTGCAACTGGCCGAGGTCGCCGATCGCGTGCGCGTCGGTCACCGCCGCCTGCAGCCGGTCGATCGCGCCGCGCGCCTGCGACGGCGCCAGGTCGGTGGTGGTGATGCGCTGCTCGAGCAGGCTGACCTCGGTGTCCAGCGACTCGAACTTGCGCCGGTAGAAAGCCAGCGCCTCCTCGGGGCTGCCGGCCTGCCACGACCCGATCACCCGCTCCCCCCCGGCGGTGCGCACGTACACCGTGCCGTCGGCGTCCACCCGGCCCCACGGATCGTTGGCGCTGGTCACCGCGAACCTCCTGCTCAGACCTGGACCTGGTGAATGGGGAGTCAGGCCTTGGTAATAGTGACACTCTCGATGGTGACCTTCTCCTTCGGATGGCCATCACCGTTGCCGTTGCTGTTGTCTGTGCCCGCCTTGGCCACATTCTGGATGATTCCCAGTCCGCTGACGATTTCGCCGAACGGGGTGTAGCTCGCCGGCAGCGTCGTCGAATTGCGGTATACGAGGAAGAACTGGCTGCCGTTGGTGCCCGGGCCGGCGTTCGCCATGGCCACCGTGCCCTGGGTGTACTTGGCCCCGGCGAGGTTTTCGTTGGCGAACTTGTACCCCGGGCCACCGCTGCCCGTCCCCGTCGGGTCACCGCACTGCAGCACGTAGATGCCGCTGGTGGTGAGCCGGTGGCAGTCGGTGTGGTTGAAGTACTTCTTCGCCGCCAGGTAGATGAACGAGTTGACCGTGCACGTCGCCTTGTGATTGAGCAGGCTCAGGACGATGGTGCCGCGGTTGGTCTTGATCGCGGCCAGGTAGTGCGCCGCCTTGTAGGCGGGCCTGGCCGGCGGGAACCCGACCTTGCGGGCGGCCGTCCCGTTCGGCGTGTACACGCAGTGCGCCGCGGGCTCGGCGGTCTGCGACGTGGGGGCGGGGGTGGGCGTCGGGACCGGGGTGGGCGTGGGCGTGGCAGCCGCGGTCGGCGTGCCGCCGCCGCTGGCGAAGGTGACGTAGCCGAACGCGCCCAGCGCGATAACCGCGCAACAGGCGGCCACGATGATGCCGATCAGCCGCCCCCGGTGGACACGCTGGACCCGCCGCGCCTGCTGCCGCTCGTAGTGCTCGCGGGCGAGCTTGCGCTGGCGCTCCTTTTTCCCCGCCACGCTGCCGCCCTCCTTCCTTGAAGTATGAACGGTGTTGCTGATCTGCGAAACTTCGCGAATCGTACCTGGCGATCGCCGAAAACGGCGGCGCTGTTATCGGTTCGTCGCGCGGGCGGGCGGATCGGTAGCCTGGTGACGCCGCGCCCGCCCGCCCGCACCGCTTTCCCCAGGGAGGATTCCCCGTGCTCATCGCCGGCTTCCCGGCAGGCTCATTCGCCGCCAACTGCTATGTGGTGGCCCCGGGGCCGGGTGAGGAGTGCCTCATTATCGACCCGGGGCAGGATGCCGAGCCGGGCGTCACGGAGATCCTCACCGAGTACCGGCTGCGCCCGGTGGCGGTGCTGGCGACGCACGGCCACATCGACCACGTCTGGTCGGTGGCGCCGGTCTGCGGCGCCCGGGGCATCCCCGCCTACATCCACCCGGCCGACCGGGCCCTGCTGTCCGACCCGGCCAGGGGCTTCCCGCTGCAGGTGGGCCAGCAACTGTTCCGCGGCCTGACCTTCACCGAGCCCGACGACGTGATCGCCCTGGACGACGGGATGACGCTGCGGCTGGCCGGTGTCGAGCTGGTGGTGGACCACGCGCCCGGGCACACCCCGGGCTCGGTGACGTTCCGCTCCGGCGACGCGGTGATGTTCTCCGGCGACCTGCTGTTCGCCGGGTCGATCGGCCGCACCGACTTGCCCGGCGGCGACTACGCGACGATGCTGGACAGCCTGTCCCGGGTATGCCTGGCGCGGCCCGACGACACCCAGGTGCTGCCCGGCCACGGACAGCGGACGACCATCGGCGCCGAGCGTGCCGGCAACCCGTTCCTCGCCGGGCTGCCCCCACGGCCGGCGCCGTCCCACGGTCCCGGGGCCGGGTCCCCCGCGCCGGCCACCGGGCCGAAGCGGCCGGGCCTGTGACGAGAGAGGCTGATCACGCGATGATTCGATCCCACGGGGCGGGAACCCTGCGCATGGCCCAGGCCGGGGAGCAGGTGACCCTGGCGGGCTGGGTCGCGCGGCGCCGGGACCACGGCGGCGTGGTCTTCATCGACCTGCGCGACGCCACCGGCGTGGTGCAGGTGGTGTTCCGGGGCGAGGGCGAGGACCGCCCCGAGCACGCGCTGCGCGCCGAGTTCTGCATCCAGGTCTCCGGGCGGGTGAGTGCCCGGCCGGCCGGCAACGAGAACCCGGAGCTGCCTACCGGTGAGGTCGAGGTCGTCGCCGGCGGCCTGGAGGTGCTGGGCGAGTCCGAGCCGCTGCCGTTCCCGGTGGAGGGCGCCACGGAGCTGAACGAGGACGTCCGGCTGCGCTACCGCTACCTGGACATCCGCCGGTCGGAGACGGCCGCCGCGCTGCGCCTGCGCTCGGCGGCGTCCTACCTGGCCGGCGACGTCATGCGCGAGCACGGTTTCGTCTATGTGGAGACCCCCTACCTGACCCGGTCCACCCCCGAGGGAGCCAGGGACTTCGTCGTCCCGGCCCGGCTGCGGCCCGGTTCCTGGTACGCCCTGCCGCAGTCCCCGCAGCTGTTCAAGCAGTTGCTGATGGTCGGCGGGCTGGAGCGTTACTACCAGCTTGCCCGCTGCTTCCGCGACGAGGACTCCCGCGCCGACCGGCAGCTGGAGTTCACCCAGATCGACATCGAGATGAGCTTCGTCACCAGGGAAGACGTCATCACCGTGGCCGAGGGCCTGGTCGCGCGGCTGTGGGCGGACCTGGCCGGCCACCGGATCACCCGGCCGATTCCCCGGATGACCTATGCCGAGGGCATGCGCAGGTTCGGATCCGACAAGCCGGACCTCCGGTTCGGCTGCGAGCTGGCGGACCTGACCGGTTACTTCGCCCAGACCTCGTTCCGGGTGTTCCAGGCGCCGCACGTGGGGGCGGTGGTCATGCCCGGCGGGGCCGGCCAGTCCCGCCGGGAGTTCGACGGCTGGCAGGAGTGGGCCCGCGCCCGTGGCGCGCGCGGCCTGGCGTACGTGCTGATCGGCGCGGACGGCGCCGTCTCCGACAGCGGGCCGGTCGCCCGGCATCTCACCGGCACCGAGCGTGCCGGGCTGGCCGCGGCGGCCGGGGCGGCACCCGGCGACTGCGTGTTCTTCGCGGCGGGGCCGCCCGCCCAGGCGCGATCGCTGCTCGGCGCGGCGCGGCTGGAGATCGGGCACCGGCTCGGGCTCATCGATCCCGCGGCATGGTCGTTCCTGTGGATCGTGGACCCGCCCATGTTCGAGGAGGACGGCGCGGGCGGCTGGACCTCGGTGCACCACCCGTTCACCGCGCCGCTGCCGGAGTGGGCGGACAAGTTCGTGGTCGAGCCGGACAAGGCGCTCGCCGACGCCTACGACCTGGTCCTCAACGGCGTGGAGATCGGCGGGGGCAGCCTGCGTATCCACCGCCAGGCCATGCAGGAGCAGGTCTTCGACGTCATCGGGCTGTCGCCGGAGCAGGCCACCTCGCAGTTCGGCTTCCTGCTGGAGGCGTTCCGCTACGGCGCGCCACCGCACGGGGGAATCGCGTTCGGCTGGGACCGGACGCTGATGCTGCTGGCCGGGCGGGACACCATCAGGGACGTCATCGCCTTTCCCAAGGCCGCCTCCGGGCTGGACCCGCTGACCGGCGCGCCCGCGCCGATCACCCCGGCCCAGCGCAAGGAGGCGGGCATCGACGCCGTGCCGCCACCCGGGGCCGGGGGCCCGCCGGGCCCGCCGGGCTCGTAAGGAGCCCCGGTCGGCGGCGGGAGATACGCTCGGGGCGTGGCCAGGGCAAGTGACGGCCAGGCGGCAAGCCTGTTCGACGCGGCAGCGGCAGACGCCGAGCGCGCCGCGGCGCCGCTCGCGGTGCGGCTGCGCCCGCGCAGCCTGGACGAGGTGATCGGGCAGCGGCACCTGACCGGGCCCGGCGCTCCGTTCAGGAAACTGATTGATCATGATGCCGCGATGTCGGTGGTGCTGTGGGGGCCGCCGGGCACCGGCAAGACCACCCTCGCCCACGTGGTGAGCGAGGTGACCAGGCGGCGCTTCACCGAGCTGTCGGCGGTGACCGCGGGGGTGAAGGACGTGCGGGCCGCGATCGAGGCGGCCCGCCGCGACCTGGGGCTGACCGGCACCCAGACCGTCCTGTTCATCGACGAGGTGCACCGGTTCAACAAGGCGCAGCAGGACGCCCTGCTGCCCGCGGTGGAGAACCGCTGGGTGTCGTTCATCGGCGCGACCACCGAGAACCCGTTCTTCTCCGTGGTCGGGCCGCTGCTGTCCCGTTCCCTGCTGCTCACGCTGGAGCCGCTCAGCGACGACGACGTGCGCGCGGTGATCGCCCGCGCGGTGGCCGACGAGCGCGGCCTGGCGGGCGCGGTCACCCTCGCCGACGACGCCGCCGGGCACCTGGTGCAACTGGCCGGCGGGGACGCCCGGCGGGCGCTGACCTACCTGGAGTCGGCCGCGCTCGGGCTGGCGCCGGGGGCCGAGGTCGGGCTGCAGGCGCTGGAGCGGGCGGTGGACCGGGCCGCGGTCCGGTACGACCGCGACGGCGACCAGCACTACGACGTCATCAGCGCGTTCATCAAGAGCATCCGGGGCAGCGACGCCGACGCCGCGCTGCACTACCTGGCCAGGATGATCGAGGCGGGGGAGGACCCCCGGTACATCGCGCGGCGGCTGATCGTGCACGCCAGCGAGGACGTGGGGATGGCCGACCCGTCGGCGCTGGGCGTCGCGGTCGCGGCCGCGCAGGCGGTGGAGTTCGTCGGGCTGCCCGAGGCCAGGCTCAACCTGGCCCAGGCCACGATCCACCTGGCGCTGGCGCCGAAGTCCAACGCTGTGATCAAGGCGATCACCGCGGCGGCGGCGGACGTGCGGGCCGGGCTGACCGGCCAGGTCCCGGCCCACCTGCGGGACACCCACTACCCGGGCGCGGCGCGGATCGGCCATGGCCGCGGCTACGAGTATCCGCACGACGCCGACGAGGGCGTCGTCGCACAGCAGTACGCTCCGGACACGGTCCGCGACCGCCGCTACTACGAGCCGACCCGCCACGGGGCCGAGGCCCGCTACGCCGACCGGTCCGAGCGGATCCGGGCGATCCTCGGCAGGCCGCAGGAGGGGAGCAAAGCCTGACTCGGCCCAGGCACGCAGGCGGTAGGGTCGGGCGGGTGGAGGTTCGGGCATGATGACCGCGGTGTGGGTGGCGGTCGTGGCCGCGGCGGCGGCCTTTGTGATCGGCGTCGGAGTGGCGGTCTACGTCATGTTCAAGGCCGCCCGGCTGATGTCACAGGCCTCTCTCGCGGTGGCCGGCCTGCGTGCGCGCGGGGACCTGGCGATCGACCGGGCCAACGCCGCGATCGACCGGGCGGGGGAGCAGATCGCCAGGACCGAGACCATCACGCAGAGCATGGACGGCGTCACCGCCTCCATGACCGAGCTGGGCGGCCGGCTCGCCGTGCTGGCGCCCGCGGCCGCCACCATCGCCGACGGCCTTGGCGGCTCGCTGACCTGGATGGCGGCCCTGGTCTACGGGGTGCGCCGGGCGCTCGGGCGGTTCAGCACCGCCCGTGAGCTGCCCGCACTCGACGCCGCCGGGCCGGCCGGCCGCCGCCCGGCCCG
>Ga0335078_10002090_pt1 | contig 30274 bp, 28 predicted proteins | sample Lox_Sample_32_FD_206711 | JGI IMG/M metagenome (GOLD analysis project Ga0335078, IMG submission 206711) | Soil microbial communities from Loxahatchee National Wildlife Refuge, Florida, United States - Lox_Sample_3.2 | ecosystem: Environmental > Terrestrial > Soil > Wetlands | place: USA... | reverse complement strand
GTGCTTCCGCCCGATTCCATCCGCGCCGCCACCTCCGCCGATGCGGTCTGCGGCCTCCAGCCGCGTCTCGTCCTTGAACCCAACAACGAGCTAGAGCTTGCTGCCGCGCTCCGCCTCGCCAACGACGCCGGCCTTGCCGTTATTCCGCGCGGCGGAGGCACGAAACTCGCCTGGGGCAATGCACCACAGCGCGCCGACCTCATCCTCTCCACAACGCGCCTCAACAACATCATCGAGCATGCCTGGGCCGACCTCACCGCCAGCGTGGAAGCAGGCTGCACCCTGCAAACCCTGCAAACCGCCCTCGCGCAACACGGTCAGCGCCTGGCCATTGATCCGCTCTGGCCGGAGGCGGCCACCATCGGCGGCATCCTCGCCGCCAATGACAGCGGCACCCTCCGCCTGCGCTTCGGCGCCCTGCGTGACCTCATCCTCGGCGTGACCATCGCCCTCCCCGATGGCACGCTCGCCTCCAGCGGCGGCAAAGTCGTAAAAAACGTCGCGGGCTACGACCTGCCCAAACTCGTCACTGGAGCGCTCGGCACCCTGGCGGTCATCACCCGCGCCGTCTTCCGTCTCCATCCGCTTCCGCACAATTTCAAAACGCTCTCCATGACGCCCGGCGATCTGCAAACAACGCAACAACTGCTGGCCAATGTGCAGGATTCCAACCTCGCGCACACTTCGTTGCAAGTGCGCATCGCACACGACGCCCCGCCAATCGTCGATATTCTCTTCGAGGGCACCGAAGCCGGCATCGCCGCGCAAGAGACGCATCTCCGCCAAATCGCCGGCTCCGCGCCGGTTCAGGAGGCCGCGTCCTCCGTGTGGCAGTCCGCGCAGGCGCAATGCGCGCTGTCGAATTCAGGAGCTTCCTCGGATTCCGCTGCGTTAGCCAAGATCACCGCGCTCCCCGCTGCCATCGCTGCCACGCTGGAACAGGTCCGGCGCATAACCGCCTCGCGCGGCGTGCGTTGGCAACTGACCATGCAAGCGACCGGCGTCGGCAGCTTGCGCCTCGACGGCGGGCCGGAAAGTCTCCATGCTTGCCTGTCCGAATTGCGCGGTGAACTCCAGCGCGCTGACGGTTCCCTGGTCATCCATCATCGCCCTGCGGCCATGCCACCCCTCGACGCTTGGGGCCAACCCAGCGACGCGCTCGCACTCATGCACGCCATCAAAGCTCAGTTCGATCCCAAGAATACGTTGAATCCCGGCCGCTTCGTCGCGGGCATCTGAGGGAGACATTCGAGACCAACGTGTCTTGGGCATGGGAATTGCGTCCCTGAAGTGGGTTTTTGGAGGTGACTTGTGAAGAGCGCCCGCGCGCTGCTGATCTTCGCCCTGGCCTTCGCGTTTTGTCTTGGCGCTTGTGCCTCCGCGCGCGCGCAGAACGCACCTGTCTCAAACGTCTCGGACAAGAACAAATCCAGCGCTGTTCTTCTCGAGACGCTCTCCTGGGACGAAGCCGAGAAGGTTCTCACTCCCGACACGGTCGTGGTCATTCCACTTGGCGCCGAATCCAAAGAGCACGGCCGCCATCTTCAACTCAACAACGATTTCCTCATGGCCGAGTACCTCAAGAAGCGCGTTCTGGCCGCAGCTCCGCAAAATGTAGTCGTGGCTCCCACCATCAACTACAGCTTCTACCCTGCGTTTCTCGAATATCCCGGTTCGACCTCCCTCAGCTCCGATACCGCCCGCGCCATGTTCGCTGACATCCTTCATTCGCTCGCGCACTATGGCCCGCGCCGCTTTTACATTCTCAACACCGGCATTTCCACGCTGCGCCCGCTCGCGCAGGCCGCCGCCGACCTCGCCAAGGACAGCATCCTTCTCCGCTATACGGACCTCACAAAAGAAGATCCCGTGGAAACAAAACTCCGCCAGTCCGGCGGTACGCATGCCGACGAAATCGAAACGTCCATGATGCTTTATATCGCGCCGGAAACCGTGCGCATGAACAAAGCCGCGCGCGACCTCAATCCCGACCAGCCCGGGCCGCTCACTCGGGATCCTCACGGCAAAGGCACCTACTCGCCGACCGGCGCCTGGGGCGACCCCACGCTGGCCACCCGCGAAAAAGGCCAGGCCGTCACCGAATCTCTCGTCGCCACCATCCTTAAAGAGATCACGGACCTCCGTCAAACACCGCCCCCAAACGCCAAATGATTTCATCGCTTTCGCGTGGTGCACGGTTTGCCATCGCTGTGTGATTCGGTTATGGTCCCTTGCTGAGTGCTGCGTTCATGACGACTGCCACGCCAACGGAGCAAACCCCCGCTTTCGATGCACATCATCCACCTTCGGCGGAAATCATCGACAAGTGCGTGCACTGCGGCTTCTGTCTGGCGACTTGCCCGACCTACGTTCTGTGGCATGAAGAGATGGACTCCCCCCGCGGACGCATCCTGCTGATGAAAATCGCCGCGGCCGGCGAGGCGCAGATGACTCCGCAGTGGGTGCAGCACTTCGACACCTGCCTCGGCTGCATGGCCTGCTCGACCGCGTGCCCGTCCGGCGTGGACTACGGAAAACTCATCGAAGCCACGCGTGCGCAAATTGAACGCCATCATCCGCGTTCCGTGTTTGAAAAATTGCACCGCCGCCTGCTCTTCGCTCTCTTTCCGCACCCTAATCGTCTGCGTTTGCTTCGCTGGCCGCTGCTCGCCTATCAAAAATCCGGGCTGCAATTTCTCGTTCGCAAATCCGGAATATTGAATTTGGTTCCGAAAAGATTGCGCGCTATGGAAATGCTTATGCCCGCGCTGGGCTCTGCCGAATCCATTCGGGAAGTGACTCCCGCTGTAGGCCAGAAACGGCTGCGCGTGGGTCTCCTGCTTGGCTGCGTGCAGCGCGAATTTCTCCCGCAGATTAATGCCGCGACGGCGCGCGTCCTGTCTGCGGAAGGCTGCGAAGTCGTCGCCCCCAAGGAGCAACCCTGCTGCGGCGCATTGATGGTTCACGCAGGGGAAGAAAAAAGCGCGCTGGAGCTGGCGCGCAAGACGATTGACATATTCGAGCGCGCCGGTGTCGACACCATCGTCACCAATGCCGCCGGCTGCGGTTCCAATGTCAAGGAATATGCGCACTTACTGCGCGATGATCCGAACTACGCGGAGCGCGCCAAGGCCTTCTCCGCCAAGTGTAAGGACGTCACGGAAGTGCTCGCGGAATTGCCGCCGCGCGCGGCGAGAAATCCCCTGCGCCTGCGTGTGGCGTTCCACGATTCCTGCCATCTACAACACGCGCAGCGCGTTCGCTCACAGCCTCGGCAATTGCTGGCCAAGATTCCCGGCGTCGAACTCGCCGAAATTCCAGAAAACGCGGTCTGCTGCGGCTCCGCCGGTATCTATAATCTCGTGCAGCCCGATGCCGCCAATGCTCTGGGCGAGCGCAAAGCGCAATTGATTGAGGACCTGGAGGCCGATGTCGTGGCCACCGGCAATCCTGGCTGTCTGCTGCAGCTCCAAGCTTCTTTGGTTCGCAGCGGCCTGAGAATTCAGGTCGTGCACACCATCCAAATCCTCGACGCCGCGATTCGCAACAAACCGCTTTCCCTGTAAGGCACTGCATGCCTGCTTCTCGCGCGCTTCGCAGAAAACTTCGCGCGTTCTTGCTACGCCGCCTTCTTCGTCCACGCTCCGATGATTACGCCCATCAGGCACAGTCCTACCAAGGGATAGAATTCATTGATGGCAAACAGTTGCATCGGCCGCATCTCAAACATGTTGGTCATAAAAGTCACGGGCCCGACAAAACCGATCCATAGCAGGATGCCCACCGAGGCGCCTCGTGCCGCGGTATTCGCATTCCTCCAGGCGCAGATCTGCGCCAGAACAAACGCCATCAACAACTCCAGCACAAACGTAATGATGTACGGCAGGACCGGGTTCATCGCCTTGGCCTGCTCCTCCGTGACGTGCTCGAGCGCCATCCACGGCTTGTTAAAGAGCACGGCATACCAAAGCGCTCCCAGAAACCAGTACGCCACCGCCGAGACGACGACTGCCGCGTAGTTGGTCTTCATCGCTCCTCCTCGTGTTGGCTCCGTCCGACGTGGTCCGTTGGCCGCCTGCAGGAGCCGTCACGTTGCGGGAAGTCTGCGTTTTGCGCCCTCCTGTGTCAAGGATTCTCTGTTGCGAAGCGTGTCTCACAGACTGCTCTAAAGTCCTGATCCAGCCGCTCCGAACATGTTCCGGGGCAAACCGCGCGCAGCGAGGGAACGCTGCCGCGACTAGAGCAACAACGCGAAAACGTGATACAAAAGCGGGCTTGCATATTCACACGGCCATCTTTCTCTTCGTCGCGGGAGTGCTGGGCGGCGCTATTAATGCCGTTGCCGGCGGCGGCAGCTTCATTGCTTTCCCCGCGTTGCTCTTCACCGGCGTTGCGCCCGTCCCCGCTAATGCCACCAACACCTTGGCGCTCTGGGTGGGCGTGACGGCGAGCGGCGGAGCCTACCGCAATCGCTTGCGCATCTCGAGGCGTGTGATGATTCCCCTGCTGATAACCAGCATCATCGGCGGCCTCGCCGGTGCATTCCTGCTGATCAAAACTCCCGGCCAAACCTTCCTTAAAGTCTTGCCCTGGCTCATGCTTGGCGCCACGCTCTTGTTCGCCTTCGGGAAACACCTGACGCGCAGAATCTCCGCCGGCATCTCGGAAGATGCCAGCCGAAGTGCGGTTGCGGGCGCTGCCGTGTTTGAATTATTCGTCGCCGTGTACGGCGGCTATTTCGGGGGCGGCATGGGCATCATGAACCTGGCCATGCTTGCGGCGCTGGGCATGACGGACATTCACGCCATGAATGCCCTGAAGGTCGTGCTCGGCGGCGTGATCAACGGCGTAGCCACAGTGACTTTTGTCTCCACGAAAACGGTTGTCTGGCCGCAAGCCATCGTGATGACGATCGGAGCGCTGCTGGGCGGATACTTTGCGGCCAAATGGGCGCAGAAGCTGCCGCAAGTCTGGATCCGCCATTTTGTGATTTTCGTGGGCGCGGGCATGACCGTATACTTTTTCTGCAAAGCCTATCTGTGAAGCGGTTGCACGTTTCGCGACGCCGGATTGTTCACCTCGTCCCCTTTTCGTTGTATCTTGGCTACCACTAAACTTCGTTCGTCCGGGAGCCACCGCCGTGTCGAAAGCCCGCAAGGCAAAATCCAGCGCGTCTGCCCGCAAATCTGCACTAACCGAAGCGCAAATCGCCGTGCACTGGAGGGAAGAAGAGTATTTTCATCCTTCCAAGAAATTTGTCGCGCAAGCCAACCTCGCCGACCCTTCCCTTGTGAAGAAATTCAGCGAGAGGAATTTTCCGAAGTGCTTCGACCACTACGCGAAACTGCTCGACTGGGACAAGCCGTGGCGCAGGACCCTCGACACTTCAAATCCTCCGTTCTGGAAATGGTTCGTGGGCGGCAGACTCAACGCCTCCTATAACTGCGTCGACCGCCATCTCGCCAAACATAAGAACAAAGCGGCGCTCATTTTTGTTCCTGAACCGGAACGCGAGCCTGCCACGGTCATCACCTACCAGGAACTGTACCGCCGCGTAAATGAAGTCGCCGCCATGCTCCGCGATTTTTGCGGGCTCACGGCCGGCGATCGCGTCACCATTCACATGCCCATGATTCCCGAGTTGCCCATCACTATGCTCGCCTGCGCGCGGCTCGGCGTGATTCACTCCGTGGTTTTCGGCGGCTTCAGCGGCGAAGCCTGCGGCCTCCGCGCAGCCGATTCCGGCAGCAACGTGCTCATCTACGCCGACGGTTACCACCGCAACGGCAAGTGGGTGGACCACAAGCCGAGCGCCGACATCGCGGTGCAAGTCGCAAAAAAGGAAGGGCAGAACGTCGAAAAAGTCCTTTTTTGGAAGCGTTATCACGGCCACTACCGCTCCGAAACGCCCATGATCATGGAGCGCGACTTCTTTATCGAAGACGTCCTCAAGGACTATCACAATCAAACCGTCGAACCTGTCTCGCGAGACGCGGAGGATCCGCTCTTTCTGATGTACACCAGCGGCACGACGGGCAAACCGAAGGGCTGCCAGCACCGCACCGGCGGGTATCTCGCGTACGCCGCGGGCACCTCCAAGTATTACCAGGACATTCATCCCGAAGACGTCTACTGGTGCATGGCCGATATTGGCTGGATCACCGGCCACTCGTACATTGTTTACGGCCCGCTGGCGCTTGGCGCCACAACCGTTTTGTATGAAGGCGTGCCGCAATATCCCGACGCGGGACGGCCCTGGCGCATCGCGGAGCGGCTTGACGTCAACATCTTTCATACCTCTCCCACCGCGATTCGCATGCTGCGCAAAGCCGGGCACGACGAACCGCACAAACACAACTACCGCTTCAAGCACATGACCACCGTCGGCGAGCCCATCGAGCCGGAAGTCTGGCGCTGGTATTACGACGTGGTCGGGAAAAAAGAAGCGGTCATCGTGGACACCTGGTGGCAAACGGAAACCGGCGGTTTTCTGTGCACCACCAAGCCCGCCCTCGATCCCATGAAGCCCGGCAGCGCGGGTCCCGGTGCGCTGGGAATTTATCCCGTCATCTGGGACGAAAACGGCCAGGAACTTCCGCCAGGCTCGGGAAAAGCCGGCAACATCTGCATTCGCAATCCCTGGCCGGGCATCATGCAGACGATTTGGGGAAGTTCAGAACGCTTCGTCGCGCAATACTACAAAAAATACTGCAAGAATCCGCACAGCAAGGATTGGCGCGACTGGCCGTACTACGCCGCCGATGGCGCCATGCTCGCCGCCGACGGTTATTTCCGCATCCTCGGCCGCGTGGATGATGTCATCAACGTTGCGGGGCATCGTCTGGGCACCAAGGAAGTGGAGTCCGCCTGCCTCACGATTCAGGAAATCGCGGAAGCTGCCGTCGTTCCGGTTGTGGACGAAATCAAAGGCCGCGCGCCGGAGATTTATATTTCCTTGAAGCCCGGCATCCTGCCAAGCAAAGCCGTGCAAGACAAAGTCGTTTCCACGATTGAAACCATCATCGGCAAAATCGCGCGGCCCAAGCGCATCCACATCGTGCCGGACATGCCCAAAACGCGTTCCGGCAAAATCATGCGCCGTGTGCTGGCGGCCATTTCCAATCACATGGACACCGGCGACATCACCACGCTCGCCAATCCCGACATTGTTGCGGAAATCCGCGAAATGGTGCAGGGCCGCCATGCCGGTCCCATCCAGGAAGGTCCCGAAGACATCAAGTTGTTTGGCGAAGAACAATAGTTCCGCATGAGAAGGAGCTCTTCATGCCTGCGATGTCCCGACGCACATTTATTAAAAACTCCTCTGCGCAAGCCGCCGCCGTAAGTCTGCTTTCGGCCGGCGCCTTTCAGCTGCGCGCGAATCCGTTGGACCTCCCGATTGGCTGCCAAACCTGGCCGGTGCGCGAGCAAATCACGAAAGATTTCCCGCGTACGCTGAAGCAGCTTGCCGGCGCGGGATTTCAGGCCATTGAGATGTGCTCGCCCGTTGGCTACGACGACTCTGGCTTCGGCGGCTTGGCCAAGTACAAAGGCTCGCAACTGCGCAAAATCATCTACGAGCAAGGCCTGACCTGCGAGAGCTCGCACTTTAGCATGGACGAACTGCGCAAAAATCAGGAGGAGCGCATCGCTTGGGCCAAAGATCTCGGCCTCAAACAGATGCTCGTGGCCAGCCTCGATGGACCGAAGAATCCCACCATGGACGACGTCAAGCGCGCCGCCGACGAATACAACAAAATGGGAGAAAAGGCGGCAGCAGCGGGCATCCGGCAGGGACTCCACAATGAAGACTTTGAAACCTCTTCGGTCGATGGCCAGCGTACCTATGACATCTTGATCGGCCTGCTCGATCCCAAATTCGTCAACTTCCAGTTTCAGGTTTCCACCATTAGCGAAGGCTTCGACGCCGCTGACTATTTCCTGAAATATCCTGGACGCTTTTTCTCCATGCACGTGCAGGGCTGGAACGCCACCACCAAGAAAATCGCGCCCGTGGGACAAGACACCCTCGACTGGAAAAAAATCTTCACCGCCGCAAAAACCGGCGGACTCAAGAACTACTTCGTGGAAATGAATTTCGCCTTCATGAAAGCCAGCGTCCCTTACCTGCGCAGCCTTCAGGTCTGAACCGCCGCGGCTGCCTCCGTACGCAAAATAAATGCCGGATAAATCCGCGCCTGCCTGCAAGCACGCGAGATTTAACGCCCCTGTCACAGCACCGCAACAACCTCCCGCTATCACCGTTTGGGAGGTTTTTCTATGCTTTCGAGAATATCCGCAAAATTCTGCTCAGCGGTTCTTGCTTCGGCCATTTCCTTCGCTCCGGTTGCGGGCGCGCAGGACTGGCGCCACTCCGACGAGCATCTCGGCGGTCGGCATGTGCTGCTCATCAGCATTGATGGCATGCACGCGGTTGATTACGAAACTTGCGTGGCTTCCAACACCTGCCCAACCCTTGCTGCTCTCGGCAAGACCGGCGTGAATTACACCCGTACCTCAACTTCTCGGCCCTCCGACTCTTTCCCCGGCCTCATGGCTCTCGTCACTGGCGGCTCACCACGCACGGTTGGAGCCTTCTACGATGTGGCTTACGACCGCGTTCTGGCGCCGCCGAAGGTTGCTACCGGCAACGGACTGCCGGCCGGACCCTGCAATGTCAACCAAATTAACGGAACACAGACCGAATATGAGGAAGGCAACGAATTCGACGAGACGAAGCTCAATGGCGGGTTTCCCGGATACGCGTTGACCGATGGTGGCGTTAAATCCATCAATCCCGACCGGCTGATCCGCGATCCCTTCAACAACTGCCAGCCCGTTTACTCCTGGAACTTCGTTCGGACCAACACCATCTTTGGCGTGATCCATGCCGCGGGTGGCTATACCGCGTGGGCCGACAAGCACGCTGCTTACGCCTCCGTTTCCGGCCCCACCGGCACCAATCAACCCAGCAACGTGGACGATTACTATTCGCCGGAAGTTAACTCGCTGCAGATTGTGCTGCCCGGACTTAAGACGGCCGCCCTCACCCCCCAAGCCAGTTTTGACTGCGGTGCGCTGGTTCCCAATGGCGATGACTGGACCACCGATTTCGACGCCATCAAATGCAACGACCAACTGAAAGTCAACGCCATCCTCAACCAGATTCACGGCAGGACGCACCTTGCTACCAGCAAGGCTCCCGTCCCGACGATCTTCGGCATGAACTTCCAGGCCGTCAGCGTCGGAGAAAAGCTGATTGAACCCAAATCCGCAAACAGAACTGACGCAAACTCGGGCGGTTACGAGGATGCTCAGGGCACACCGAGGCCTAAAATGCTGGCCGAAATCCAGTTCGTGGATGCCGCCATCGGGCAGATGGTTGCGGCGCTCAAACAGGAAGGTCTTTTCGATTCGACCACCATCATCATCACCGCAAAACACGGCCAGTCCCCCATCGACCCGAACCGCTTCTTCCCTATTCCGGGCGCTTCCGGCACCAACGGCACTCCGCCGTCGGGGATCATCCCGAATCTTCTCCCGGCCGTTTACAATGACCCCAACAACGCCCTCGGACCGGCCGAGGACGACATTTCCCAGATCTGGCTGGCTGATTCCGGCCGCACCACCGACGCCGTCGCGGCCCTGGAAAACGCCGGCGCAGCGATCGGACTCGGGCAGCTCGTCTATGGCGCTTCGCTCAACACGATCCTCAACCCGCCCGGCGTTCCCAACAATCCGGGCCCCTGCTGCCGTTTGCGCGAAGGCGGCGACCCGCGCACCCCGGACATCATCGTGTTGCCCAACGTCGGCGTGGTCTACACCACCAGCCTGAAGAAGCAATCCGAACACGGCGGCTTCGCATGGGATGACACCAACGTGATGCTGCTGGTATCCAACCCCCACATTCAGGCTCGGACCATTCACAGCTTCGTGGAGACCGCTCAGGTGGCTCCCACGATCCTGCAAATCCTCGGCCTCGATCCTTCCGCCCTGGATGCCGTCCGCGCAGAAGGCACACCAGTGCTTCCTGCCGTGCAGTTTGGCGACGACGAGCGCTAGTCGGCGTTCGTCGCAAGTGGCCGGCAATACACAATAACTGCTTGCACGCGGGCGCCTCTTCGAGGCGCCCGCTGTCTTTCCGCACAGCGCGCGAGACCGTCGCGGTGGCCTCCTTGCTTCGCGCGCGCTATGATCGAGCCTCTATGTCCACGCAAAAATCCATGCTGCTCACAGAATTTCCGTCGGACGCCCGCTATCGCATCTCCGACACCGACGATCTTCTAACGCCCGCTCTGGTGCTCTACCCCGACGCCATCGCTTCCAATATCGCGTGCACCTTGCGCCTGCTGCATGGCGATGCCAACCGCTGGCGTGTCCACGTCAAAACCGCAAAGTTCGCCTACACCCTGCGCGCCCTTGTCGAGCGCGGCGTGCGCAACTTCAAGTGCGCCACCACGCTCGAGCTGTTGCTCGCTTGCCGCAGCGGCGCCGGCGACATCCTGCTCGCCTACCCGGTGATGGGCGCCAGCGCACGGCGCGCGCGCGAAATCGCCGCCGAATTCCCGCATATCAAATTTTCGGTTTTGGCCGAGAACGAGGCCCAGTTGCAGCAATGGCGCGGTAGTTCCTTCGGAATTTTTCTCGACATCAATTCCGGGATGAATCGCACCGGCATCGAGCAGAACCACGCCGAGAAGGTTCTACAGCTCGTCCGCGCGGTCCGCGACGCCGGCCTCGCATTTCGCGGCATCCACTACTACGACGGCCATCTCGGCAATCTGCACGAGCCCGCACGCACCGCCGTCGCCCACGCCGGCTACGACTCGCTGCTCAAAATCCTGTCTGAAATCGAGGCCAGCGGCATGACCATCCCCGAAGTCATCACTTCAGGCACGCCTTCCTTCCCCTGCTCTTTGACCCACGCCGGCCTCCGTGCCGGCCGCTTTCTCCATCGCGTCTCTCCCGGAACCGTAACCTACAACGACGCCACCAGCCTCGCGCAGCTCCCCAGCGCGCATGGCTACCGCCCCGCTGCTCTCGTCCTTGCGCGTGTCGTCAGCAATCCTCGCCCCGGCATTTTCACCTGCGACGCCGGACACAAAGCCGTCTCCGCCGACGCCGGCGTTCCCACCTGCCTCGTCCTCGGCCATCCGGAGCTGACTCCGCTGCCGCCTAGCGAAGAGCATCTGCCGCTCGCCGTCAAAGAAGGAGCCGTCGGCCCAGAAGTCGGCGATCTAATCTTCCTGCTTCCGCGCCACGTTTGCCCCACCGTCAACAATTTCGACCACGCGCTACTTGCCCAAGACGGCCAAATCCTCTCCGTCGAAACCGTCTCCGCGCGCGGCCACGAAGCTCCGTTGCTCCATGCCGTCGCAGGAAAAGCAAGCTAACCTGGCAAACCCGCCGGCTCTGCGTCCGCCTCAATAAGTCTGGCTGGCAAAAACTCGTTGCCAGAAACACGCTCTTCTAGATTCAGGCGCGCTCCCTCTCGCCCTGTCTGTCGGAATTACTGAGCGCCTCATAATATTGCGACGATGCGATTTGGAGTGTGGCAGCTCTGCCGCCGCTTTTCGTAGCCACTCGGTCGAATCTATATTCTGCGAAACTCAATTGGCCCCGCACTTGCCTCGCGCAGAGAGGCCACATAGCGGCTCATTTTCAGGAAAAAATCAAGCAACTGCGCGCGGTCTTCGGGATTCATTTTCTCCAGGCAGCGCCGGAGCTGTTCAAAGTCATCGCTCCTATTTCCCGAACGCCGGCCGCGCCCCTCGCCGCTCTTGACGCGTGAAACATCGGAGCGCTTCGGCCCTCCGCGCTCCCGCCGATTTCGTTCTGAAGATTTCTTCGACCCGCGCTCTACTCGGAGGCGGCCATCATTGCTCATGGTGTCCTCCTAACTCGATCGAAATGCGGATTCGCACCTGGGGCGGCAGACTGCCGGCGCCGTCAAGCTTCGCCCGGTGCCCAAAGACCACGTCACTTGGGATTGGTAAAGCATACGTCGCAAACAAAAATGGTCTTCGGCCCTGCGCTCCCGCTCGCCACCGTCTCTGCATGAACCAGGCCCGTACAACTCGTCCCAAACTCCCCGTGCGGCCGTGGATACTGCTCTCCGTCCACCGCTTCGCAACCAGGACAGTTCGCATCGTGCCACACGTGATCCCGGCCGAAAACGCGGAACCGGAACTTTCCCTTGCGCATGGGAGAAAAGACTCCAGCACGGTTCCCGTTGTTCGGCTTTCCCCTGCCTGGCCTGGGGAATCGAGTGTTCCCTCGTTTAACGTAAGCGGAGGATCGAGTCTGTGACGGATGTCACTAAGATCGACAAAAGAAGGGACGAAATTGCCTGTCGGCCGCACGCCACAGGTCTGCTGCTCCTGATTTTTCCCTGAGAAAGTCGCACTAGATGTGCTTCTTCCGCTGCAGGGCAAACAGCGCCGCACCGTAGCAAAAGGCCGCCAGCACCGCGGCGTACCCTAGCGAATACAGCAGATACCGCCATTCCCCGTGCAACACGCGCAGGCTGGTGTAGATGTTCTCTGTTTTTCTGTCGAAGGCGTGCACCATGGGGAACACGAAGTACAGGCAATGAAAGAGCTTGTCCAACAGCCGCAGCCCCACGCTCCCATTGCCCGCCCGGATAACTGCTTGCGTCCATTCATAGCCGCCATAAAAGAGATCGGCGTTGAAGATAAGCGCAAACGTCACCGCCACCGCCGGATGCATCAGCGTCGTCAAAAGCATCAAGTACGCAATGATCCCGATAGACGCAACGAACGTGTCGATCGAGACGAAAACCAGACCCGCGCGCACCGGCAGATGCCAGCCCAGGGACAACGCCACGGCGCTGCCCAACACGATAGCGTTCAACAGCAACGACACCGCTACCGCGGCCAGGAACGCCGACGCCAGCCACAGCGCTGGCGAGCACGGCTTCGTAAACACCATCTTTAAGCTGCGGCTGCGCAGATGGGAGGACACAATAAACAAGCCCAGGCCACCTGAGAAGAACAGGAGGAATACGTTCAAAACCGAGAAGATTTGCTGCAGGGAGTTAAAGGTCTGAACTCCGGAATTCATGAACAGCGCTGGCAAGGAGCTCAGTCCGGTCAGCAGCAGGAAGACCAGCAGGAACGCCAGCAATAGACGGCTTCGCCGGTAGTAGGCGAAGTGCGCCATGACATTGGCTCTTAAGAGTTCCGCCATTGCCCCTCCAGACTTGCCTCCGCCGCTCTCTCCGGCTGTACCGTGGTACCTTTCCCGTTGTGCGGTTCCGTTGCCTCCGCCGACTCGGCGCCTTTTACGATCTTGAAGAAGGACTCCTCCAGCGAAGCCTTCTTCAACGAACACTCATGCACCAGCAGCCCGGAGCTGCGGGCAAAATCCATGAATTCGTAGAGCCGCTCCTTGGGGATGCTTCCTTTCACCAGCGTGCCGGAGCGTTCCACGGAACCCAGATAATCCGGCACCGTGCCGTTTCCCTCATAAGCAATGCTGTAGAGTTCCCGGTCGAGCGTCAAAAGGTTGCGCAACTCGTCCTGCACGATTACTTTCCCGCGCTCGATGATGGCCACCCGGTTGGCCAGCATCTCAATTTCCGAGAGCACGTGCGAATTCATCACGATCGTCGCCCCGCGCTGGTGAATCTCGCGCAACGATTCGCGGAACTCTCGGATGGCCAGAGGGTCGAGCCCGCGCGTCGGCTCGTCCAGAAAAAGCAGCCGTGTCTGATGGATCAGGCATTGCGCAATGCCGACTTTTTGCTTCATGCCCTTCGAGCACTTTGCCAGGCGCAGGCTCTTGAATTGCGCCAGTCCCAGCTTCTCCAGAGCTTCGTTGATGGTCTTGTCGGCAATGCGCTTCCCGTAGAGCGACGCGTAGTAGCGCGTGGCCTCTTCGACCGTCAGGTACAGGTGATAGTGCGGCTCCTCCGGCAGGTACGCCATTCCTCCGTACAGCGGCGAACCAAGATCGGGAGTTTGGCCCATCACCTGGATCTTCCCGGAGGTTGGCTTCATCAGCCCCAGAAAGCAGTACATCGCCGTGGACTTCCCCGCGCCGTTTTGCCCCACCAGCGCAAAAAAGTCGCCCTCGCGCACTTCTAGATTCAGGCCGTTGAGCGCCTGAATCTGCCGCCGCAGAATGCCGCGCCGGAATCGCACGTGCACATTCTCGGCGACGATCACATGCCCTCCGAACAGAATCGTTTGTTCAGCGATTTCACGATTGCATCATCCGGCTGGTCCTTGAAGTCTTCGCTGGTCAGCGCTTTCTTGATTTTCGTTGACGTGTTGCACGTGCAGGTTTGCACTTTCTTCACGCACCCGCACGGGCAGTCCATTTTCGCCACGATCCTCTTGCCGCGCTCGTCGAACTTGTATTCCTCTTCCGGTGCGCTTTGCGCCTGCATCTGCCGCGATGGCAGCGCCTGCTGTTTCTGCGCCTGCTGCCGGTAGTCTTCCGCCGAAATGGTTTTGCCCGCCGCGATCAGCCCGCGGTTTTGCGCCAGCAGATTGTCGAACGCCACTTCCGCATTCACCAGCTCGCCCGTCTCGTAAAATTGCACTTTTCCATCCACACCGATGAGCACCGTCGTCGGAAACACCGTTACTCCGTACTGCTTCTGAATGCCGCCTTCATCAATTCCCGCGGGAAAGTCCAGCTTCAGGTCCTTGAGGAAATCTTCGACCCGGTCCTGCTTCTCCTCGGCATCGATGCCCACCAGAAGAAAGAAATCTGTCTTGTGCTCGTTGAAGTAGCGGTTCAGCTCCGGCATCTCCTCGCGGCACGGACCGCACCACGTCGCGAAAAAGTTGAGCACGATGATTTTCTTTCCAATATTGTCGGAGAGCTTAAATTGCTCGCCGTTCGTGGTCTTGAACTGAAAATCGGGAGCAATTTGCCCCTTCCAATCAATGCTGCTGCTCATGTTCTGCGCGTACTCGCCGACTTCCTTTTCGTTCAGGGGCGGCTTGAGTTTGTAATGCAGCGCGCCGAGGAGAATCCCCGCCAGCAGAATCGATACGTTGAGAATCGCCTTGTTCACTTGCCCTCGCGTCAGCGGCGTGCAGCCGCGCCTCGCAGCGTGCTTTGCCAGCACGCCGGGGCCCTCACCTCATTCCACCAGCATTCCCTCGCGCGCGCATCCCGGTCGGAAGTACAGCTGTGATGACAAAGTTAAGAGAGGAATAACGAACCAGCCGTGGACTTCTTCACGCTCCAGCAACAAGGCGTTGCTTCGGGAAATAGGAGGCAGTTGTTCGTCTGCAACTCACAAAAAGTCACGAAACGCCGTACTCCTCAGCGAGCAGGGAGAAAGTCCGCAGACCTCATGCGTAAAAGTCATCTCACAAATCGTCGTTGGGGGTCGGAGCTTTTTAGCTCCGACAAAGAGAGCTGGGACTACCAGGGCTTTAAGACTCGTGCTTTTCCTTTTTGGGAGCGAGGCGGCTTGACGCCGCTTTTCTTACTGGCAAGGTTGCCACACGGACTCTTTAGCCCTGAAGAACTGTTTTGTCCACGCCAGAACCATTTACGAAACAGGTTCCAGCCGCAGATGCTGCTGTATCTTAGTGCGCGGCGCATTGCGCGCGCACGGCCGCCAGCACGTCAGCGTCGAATTGCGCGCCTTGCCAGCCATGCGTCGAGCAAACCTGCTCCGCCGTCAGGCCCAGCGCTCCCCGCAAGTCCGCTCCCGCAATATTCGCTCCAGTGATTTGCGTTTCTCGGAAAATCGCTCCGGGAAAAGCCGCGCCCCGCAAATCCGCGTTGGTCAAATCCGCATCCATCAAAATCGTCCCCTTGAATCCGGCGCCGGTCGCATTCACGTTCGAAAGACGAGCCGAGGACAAGTCGGTCTGCTCCAGGGTGGCGAAGGACAGGACACTGTGCTCCATTCTGGTGTCGCGCATGTCCGCGCGTGTCAAATCCGCTCGCAGCATTTGCGCTTTGCGCAGGTTCACTGCGTAGAGCGAGGCGCCGGCCAGCCGGGCGTTCGAAAGCCGGGCGTCTTCGAATGTGGCGAAGGAAAAATCCCCGCCCCGCAAGTCCGCGCCGGTGAAGTTCGCACGGGTTGCGTCCGCTGAGACCATCACGATCTTCCCGGCCTGCACCCGATCCAGAACCGCGTCCTTCAAAACGGCCTCACGGGCATTGGCGCCTCTGAGGTCTGCTTCGGAAAGATACGCGCCTTCCAAATTGGCGCGCCACAATTTCGCATTCGCCAAATAGGCTTTGTAGGCGCGGGCAAAGCGCAAATTCATTTCGTTCAGCTTGGCTCCCGGCGCGGTTGCCAGCCCTTCCTCGCTCCAGTTGCCGTGCGGTGGCGGCCCTGAAAGCGCCGCCTCCGTCAGCTCCGCGTATGGCCGGTATCCAATGGATTGCATCGCTTCGGAAACCCAGCGCAGCGCGCTGGCTGCGGAATGCTCCGTCGCGATATTGCTATCCGAAGGCAGCCCGCGGTTCACGCCCAGCGAGAAAATCAGCAACGCGCAGCCCGTCAGCAGCGCTACCCGCACCGTGGCCAGGCTCACGCGCCATAGATTTTTGCCTTTGTGGCGCAGCAAATCTCCCGGCTGCAGCACGCGCGCGACAATCGTCGGCACACACGTCGCCGCGGCGACGGAGAGCGTCAAAAGAAACGCATGCAGCAGCGTTCCGCGAAAATCCTGCCGCACCAGGTAGCGCAGCCAAAACAAAAACAGCGTCGCCGGCACCACCCAGTACGCGAGCGCCGTCGCCACCACCGTTTCCAACACCCAGAACGGCGAGCGGCCTTCTCGCATCCAGCGAAAATGCCGCCGCACCAGCCCCATCAGGTACCACGGGCCGTCTTTTTCCAGCGTTTGTCCATCCTTGAACACTGCCGGCAGCCCGGACATGCTGCCCCACAAACGCAGCAGCAAAAAATGGAAGCGCAGATACAGCGCGAAAAGCAGAAGCGGTGCGCCCATGTAAAAACTGGTCATGTCCAGAATTCTTCCGAAGCGCGCGTAGGGAATCGCCGATGCGTCCACCACCAGGCGCACATCCGTGGTCGTGCCGATCAGCGCCATGCACGCCAGGCTCGTAGCCAGCACCAGAAAGTAGAACCAGCGCGCGAACTTCGTGGCATCGGCAATCGCTTTGGTGCTGTCGAACGCGGCAATCGTTTCCGGCAGAATCGCATCGAAAAGATTCGTGCCGCCAAGGCGCCCCACCCACAAACCTTCCGCTCCATACAAGTTTGCGCCCATCAAGTTGGCGCCGCGTAATTCCGTTCCAAGTAAGTTAGCATTTCGTAAATTAGCTTGCACCAGGCTCGCGCCCCGCAAATTGGCCATGGAAAGGTCCGCGCCGGTAAGATTCGCGCGCTGCAAAAAGGCGCCCTCCAAATTTACTCCGGTAAGATCAGCGTGCGAAAGATTCACTCCGCAAAGATTGGCTTTCGCGCCGGTTTCTCCGCCGCTTTCCACCCAGAGTTTGTGCTGGTCCAGAATTTCCGCCAGGTCAATCAGCGGGATCGTCTGCGCGGCATCTTCCGGCGTCGAAGGATCGTGTATTTCCTGAATTTCGGCGAGCATCGCGAACTCTTCCCCCACTCGTAATAGACAACCGCCACTGCGTTTCTGTGGCGCCACACTGCGGCATAACGCGCCGCACGCAATCGGTAGCAATCTCTGACTGGGTTGCGCAGAGTCCTAGCTGGGTGAAACCCATCATGGCGCACAACGCCGTGAAAGTCGCCTGCCCGCAAGTACAGGACGCGCAGAGGTAACCGGTTCTGTGGAAAACTCGAAGAGTGCAGTGAGTAGTGAATAGTGAGTAGCGAGTGGGTGAGGAGGAACTCGCCGTTACAGGTTGGTGTGAGCAAGGAGCATTCCTGCCGTCACGATGCGCGCACAGGCAGGAATGCCTGTGCCACTGGCAGTTTTCTTGAGGAAATCTTGAGGCCGTCTGCTGGGTACTAGTTGTGAGAGAATTTGCCGGCAGCAAGTTGCGCAGCAGCAGCGAGGTGGCTTGTGGCCGACGCCGTCGTTTCACCCAACCCGGAACCCTCCGGCGATCGTTTCCAAACTATCGCCAGCCCGTGGCACACCATCGTTCTGCTCCTCATTCTCACCGCGATTACGACCGTCGGCTACTTTTCGATCCGCCGCTCCGGCGCTGTGCAGGCTCCCAATCATCTGCGCTTCTATTTGCCGACGATCGCGTGGGAGTGGCTGGTCTTCGGCTACGTTTATTGGGGCGTGCGCCGGCACGGAAGGGCATTTCGCGATATCGCGGGCGAACGCTGGAAGAGTGCCATGGAGTTTTTCCGCGACGTCGGCATTGCGTTGCTCGCCTGGATTATCGCGGTCGTCGTTCTCAACGTGTTGGTACGGCTGCTGCACGCCACCGGTTCGCTCGAAGCGGCGCGCCGCCTTGCGCCGCATGGCCTCGTGGAAGACCTCGTGTGGATTGCGCTCGCCGTCACCGCGGGCATTTGCGAAGAGACAATTTTTCGCGGCTATTTGCAGCGCCAGTTCGTGGCGTGGTTCCGCAACGTTCCAGCCGGCGTGCTGTTCTCAGCGATTCTGTTTGGTGCCGGCCACATTTATCAGGGCGTGAGACCCGCCATGGTGATCGCCGTCTTCGGCCTGATTTTTGGGATTCTCGCGGAGTGGCGCAGGAATATTCGCCCCGGAATCATGATGCACGCGTGGCAAGATGGAATTACCGGATTCTTGATTCGCTTTGCGCCGAAAATAAAGTGATCTGAAAAAGCCCCGCACACGGGGTTGAGCTGCAATTAGCGGCGCTCCCCAAAACGCTATTTGCAAGATGACTGCTAGTGGACGTTTTGCGTGAGGGTCCAGTGGCCGGTGCCGAGGCCGTTGGGATTGAAATTGATGTCGTCGGATAGCCGGTGGGTCTGGCCGTCGTCGTTGACCCAGTCGTAGCCGTAGTTGCTGTCCGTTTTGTAGAGCTTGCCAGTGTTGGGGTCGTAGCGCTTTTGTACGCCGAGCGCGTAGTCGCACCAATCGTCGGCCATACGGTCCTGGGCTTTCATGCCTTCGATGGCGCGGCGGTTGGACATGTCATAGCCGCGCTGCATGACGGCCATCATTTCCTGATGCTGCTGGAAGCGCATGTCCATGGCGGCGCGGGTGGCCTGCCCGTTGGCGATGATTTGCCCGACCGCGCGAGCGGTTTCCTGCTGGGTGAGCTGCGCTCTCCTTTGCTGCCAGGCCATATCGAGTTTGAAGGAGGCGCCGACCGACGTCGGCAGCTGGTCCGGAGGGGCCCAGTAGAGATAGACATAGGCGCTGCATTGATGGTCGGCTAGGAAGCGCATGCCGCGAAGCCACGGGCGGTCGTAGCAAATCACTTGCGTGGTGATGACTTCGTTTTCTTCAATGTTGTTGATCTTGAAGCGCGTCAGGGCGCTGGCACCTTCCACGGAGTGGTGCGGCTGCCATATGGGTTCGGCGGGTGGTTTCATTTCCTGGATATATTCAAGCCCGAGCAAGTCGACCATGTACTTGAGAAAATCCGCGGCCGAAATGCGCCCCACGTACACGGGACAATTAGACTGCGGGCCAGGATTGTAGGTCCCGTTGCTGTTCCAGGCCCAGTCGAAGCGCGGAAGGATTTTCGTGCCGGTGAGTCCATCGGGGCTGTTGGCGCGGAAAAAAATGGAGGTGAGGTCGGCGCACATCGTGGAATGCACCAAACCCGCGCGCAAGATCCAGTCCGCGGGCAGGACCACGCTGGCGTAGGTCATGCCGAGAACCGGATCGAAGACGGGAAGTTCTTTCATGGGTACGGGAGAGTGCGGCGGGCCGCCAGCCATTTGCGGATTGCCGCCGCCGGTAAGCGCGCGAAGCTTGGCCTGATACTCCTGCGGGGTCAGCAGGCCGTTGCGATAGGCTTCGTTGAGGGCGTCAATCTTCTGCTGATTCGGCGAAGGGTTTTGTGCCTGCGGCCCGGCAAAACCCTGCGGGGCACCGGCGAGCAACACTCCCAGCGCCAGCGCGAACACTTGCATCCGTCGTCTCATGCCTTATAGCGCCTCCCTGCAAGGCTCTTCATAATCCAAAACGTCCCTTGCCGTCCAGTGCCTCGCGCTAATTGTAGTCTCACAACACGGCGGGCGCAGGATGCACGGAAGGATCGAAGTCCACGGTCAAGAGGGATCGCCCGCGGAGGAGCTTCTGGAGGCTTCTTCGAACTCGTTATCCAAAGCGAGGAACGTCCCGTTTATCCTCTTCGGTCCCGGTTTCGCCGTCCCCGGTTTCCCCCAAAAAACGAACCTGGGCCGCCTAAGCAGTCTCTTGTGCCTTACTCCAAGGCGGTTTACGATGTGCACGACACTAAGTTGTCAACCGGCTATTTCAATGCCGAATTGAAAATCGCTTCGTCAAAGTGAAGGTGTACCGCTATGAGAACACAGGGGTAGGAACACAGAGAGCACAAAGGGGGAGAGCAGTAAGTGAAAGAGACCACGAGAGGCCCTCAGCCGAGGGCGGAGCAAAACGCTACGCGTACGTCAGAAGAAGTGAGCCGGGGTACTCCGCTGAGGGGCCGAGGGACCCCGGCTTATCCTGCCCGCCTCCGCAGTGAGCGAGCAAGAAACTCGAGAAATTTTTGACGCGGCGCGACGGCGCGGTGCGGCTATTCGCGCGGAGCGGCTGCGTTTTGCGCGCCGAAAAGCACGGACCTGAAGGTCCGCCACTACGGCGAAGCGTCGCGCGGGGTTGCGACGGCGCAGGATGCGCGGCGGCACAGATTCGGCGCCGCGCGGAAACTACGGCGGAAGGACCCTAGGACTTGGGCTCTTCGTCGCCGCGAAGAAATTCGTAGCGCTCGATGGCGGCCACGACGCCGATGGCGCCTTCGTCGCGCGGCTCGGTGCGTTGTACGCGGCCGAGGCAGCGCACGCGCACAGGGCCGGCCATGGTGATCTCGTTGGGCAGCGTCAGCAGGATTTCGACGGGCGAACCTTCGCGCACGTCCTTGGAAAGAAAGAAGTAGACGCCACGCGAGCTGACGTCGCGGGATTCGGTGCTGGTTTCGCCGACCGCGGCGCCAGTGGTCCAGCGGACGGTGAGCGGAAGCCGCATTTGAAAGCGTTGCGTGGTGCGGCGCTCGGAACCGGTCAAGGAAACCTCCTCATCGAAGGCAAAGTGTAACCGGGAGAGGTCCAGGGAACAATAGGCCGCTGGATACAAAATCGATTCAAATCTGAGAAGTACCCCTGTACTAGGACGGAGAAGGGAGACGAGCTTGTTGAGGAATGCGAAGGACAGGGTGGATGGAAGGAGGGGCCCACCTCCCCAGTTTTGTGGAAGTGCTGATTCTAAAGGAGTTAGGGGCGAGTTTTGCGGATGTGCGGATTTCTTCGCGCGCTAGAGACCGGCCACTGCAATGGCTAGGTCTGGTCAATGAGGCGGTGATGGATGGCGTAGAGGGCTAGCTCGAGGCGGTCGGAGACGCCGAGTTTGTCAAAGATGTTGTGCAGGTGATTTTTTACGGTCTGCTCGGAGATGAAGAGCTTTTCGCCGATTTCCTTGTTGCGGAAACCCTGGGCGACGAGCTGGACGATTTCTTTTTCGCGGTCGCTGAGAAGAGGCTTTTCGCGGCGCGGGCCGGATTCGGAAGATTTGGAGAAGGCTTTCATGACCTCGGCGGTCATGCGGTTGTCGAGCCAGATTTCGCCGGCGTGCACGCGGTGAATGCTTTTGACGAGCAGATCGGTGGCGGACTGCTTGAGAACGACGCCACGAGCGCCGAGACGCATGGCGCGGACCACATCGCGATCGTCTTCGGCGGCGGTGAGCACGATGACGCGCGTGGGGAGGGTATCGAAATTGACTTCTTCGAGGACGGCGAGGCCGTCTTTATCGGGCATGCGGAGATCGAGCAGAAGAATATCGGGCTTGAGCTTGGCGAGGAGCTTGATGCACTCGGCGCCGTTTTGAGCTTCGCCAACAATGGCGATCTCCTCGTCGGAATCGAGGAGCTTGCGCAAGCCGTCGCGAAAGATCGCGTGGTCGTCCGCGAGGAGGACACGAATTTGTTGTTTAGTTTTGGCCATGTCAATCGAGCGGGACTTCGACGGTCAGCCGCGCTCCATGGCCCGGGTTCGACTCGACAGTCAACACGCCCCCCACAGTACGCGTACGCTCCTTGATGGAGATAGGTCCCAACCGCAGACGGTCAAGTTCGTCACCCGTAAACTTGCCGGCAAAACTGAAGCCCTCGCCATTGTCATCCACCACGAGGACGATGCGGCTGTCATCCTGCGTAAGTTTTACCACGACATGGGAAGCCTTGGCATGCTTTTTTATGTTGTTGAGTGCTTCACGGTAAATCTGGAAAATCTCGCGGCAGACGCGGTCCGAAGCGTGGAGATCGGCGGAATCGATGAGTAAATCGAGGGCCAGAGGGGATTCGTTGCGGTAGCGCTCGGCAAAACCACGCATTAAATCGTACAAGTCGGCGCTTTGGACGCGCAGGGGGCGAAGGTCGGTGACCATGTGGCGGAGCTCGCCGGATTCGTTCCTGACGGTTTGCTGGAGGTTGCCGAGGCTGGCTTCGACCTGATCGGGGGAGGCGGCGACTCTGCGGCGAAGGACGTCGAGCTGAATTTCGATGCTGAGCAGGGTTTGCAGAATGCCGTCGTGGAGGTCGCGGGAGATGCGGCTGCGTTCGCCTTCGATGGCGCGGGCGCGGAGATGGCGGAGGAGGAAGACGTTTTCGAGGGCGGGGCCGATGTGGCGGGCGATGCGTTCGAGCCAGGCGAGGTCGGGGCGCTCGAAAGGATGCTTGCGGTTGATGAGAAAGAGGCGGCCGGCGGGGTGGCCGCTTTGTTCAAAGGCGACGGAGAGCAGGGAGCGCACGTTGAGATGTTGCTGGGTGGCACCGGGAAGGCGAGGAAGAGTGGCGAGGCGGCGGCCGTCGCGGCGATCCCAGCCGAAGCCCTTGCCGGGGCCTGCGAGGCTGTTCCAGCAGACGGTGGCGTCCATGTCGTCGAGAAGAAAACCGTCGGCGCGGGCGATGGGAACGCTTTCGGGGATGAGGCGTTCGCTTTCGCCGGTTTTGAGGCGCCAGACGTAAATGCGTTCGAGGTCGGCGTCGCGATACGCGAGGACGGCGACTTCGACGTCGAAAGCCTGGGCAAGCTCCTCGAGGAGGAGGCGGAGGGATTCGGCGAGGCCCTGGTCAACCTGGAGGGTGGCGGTGATGCGGGAGAAGAAATCATTTTGCGAGGCGAAGTGGCGGCTGCGATCGGCGAGCACAGCGAGCGCGGCGCCGCCGGCGAAGGTGCCGCCAACGAGGCCGACCCAAGCAAGGACGCGCATCCAGCCGATTTCGCCTTTGACGGCGGTGAGGAGAACAAGAATCAGCGCAAGCGCGCCGGCGAGGGGGATGGCGGCGCGCAAGCCCCAGCGCATTCCGGCAACCCAGCAGACGAAAAGATAGGGAAACCAGACGGGGACGGAGGTGGGGCTAATGTACATGAGGATGAGAAGGGCGAGGAGGTCGCAGGCGATGGGCAGATGCCAGCCGCGTTTGCGGAGGAAGCGCTCAACGGCGATCACGACGAGCGCAACGATGAGGTAAGCGACCAGGAAGGAGATGGCACGCTCGGCTTGCTGCGGATTAGTCTGCTGGAGCGAGGCCAGGAGCGAGAGGAAAACGACAATGGGGCGAGCGAAGACGATTTGCCGCTCGAGATGGCGGCGATCGGTTTCCTGGGGGCTCATGCGCGGGGACGCAAATTCCTCTGAAATAGTCTAGCAAGAGGAGGAGAGCGCGTGAGGCGGCGTATCCAGCTTGCAACGGTGGGCAACCCCGTAGCCGATGTTTCTGTCGCATATCCATTTTCTGCCATGTGTCTTATAGTTTCGTGTTTCGGTTTATGGATACACACACTCAAAGCAATCGGAATGTATTCGGGGCGGTGATCTTCCTCAAGGATGGGTGTCTGCTCAATGCTGAAGACCTCCTCTCAGATTTTCACCGCAGGTGGGAAGGAATAGTCCTGGTCAGCGAAGGCGAGAAAGCGAATTGCTTGTATTTCCGTGGCGGCGACTTCCACTTTGCTATTGAGTTTCGGGACTGGCCAGTTCCTCGCAGGATAGTTCGGGGCATTCTCGATCACACGCTACATCGGAGCCGTGACGAAAAACTGCTTGAGGAGCACAACAACCATTTCGGCGCTGTGGCTTCTCGCGACCGCGGCCGCCTGCTTGACCTAGCCTGCGTTTTTACAAAGCTGATTGTATCCGTTTTAAGCGTCACTGGAGCCCTCGCGATTTGTTGGCTTCAAGGTTCGTTGCTATGCCCGGCCCAGGATTTCATTGAGGTTACCGAATCAATGCTGCGAATTGGCTCTCCGCCGCTGATGCTCTGGATAAACCTCGAATGGAAACCCAAGGGGCATCTTGTGCACTCGACAGGTATGGCCCAATTTCAGGCGCCGGAGCTTTTCCTCGCGAGGCAAAGTGGGATCTCAAAAGAAACTGCCGAATATTTTTTTGACCTCGCCTATTACATTGTCGGTAGCGGGCAGGAAATTCTGGATGGCGACACGCTTGATGGACCAGAAGGAGTCCTTAAGGTCGAGTCTATGAAAATGGGGAAATCGGGAAAGCGTGGTTTGTTCTTGGTTCCCGTGCGGCCCAACTAGACGGTCTACGACGCGTATTGGCCTGTAGCGAACAGGTGAGGCCGGGCATCGAATTGAGTATGAAATTTAAGAAGATCGAGCCGGAAGTGTTTGCGTGCACAACGTCGGCGCAGCGGCCGTTTGGGTGCATGGAATTGTGGGCGGGAAATGAACGGGCGCACCGGTCGCTGGAGCTGGCGGGGCTGGAAGCGGATGTAATTGCGGTGCCGTCAGGAGGAGAACGCGGCGGGGATCTGTCGGCGGTGTTTTCGTGCTGCGACAATCTGGCGCGCGTAGTGCTGGCAGACTGCGTGGGCCATGGGTACGTGGCCAGCGGAGTAGCGCACCACGTCCACCATTTGCTGCACAAGTTTCAGAATGTCCGCGATACGGCGGCACTGCTAGCGGCGCTGAACGATCAATTTACACTGGACTCCGAAAAGTCGCGGGGGCCGCTACGGCTGACCACGGTCGTGACCGGGATGTACAACGGCACAACGGGAGAGTTCAACTTTGCGTACGCGGCACATCCACGGATGCTGCTGTGGCGCGCGCGGGAAGGGCAGTTTTTCGAAATTGGCGAGGGGCTGGAGAATTTGCCGCTGGGATTCGTGACCGGGGAGATGTACAGCGAGCAGAGCGTTTGTTTGCGTCCGGGTGACATGATTCTGGCGTTTTCGGACGGCGCAACCGAGGTGCGGTCTCCTGGGGGCAAGCAACTGACGCCGAGTGGCTTTCAGCGGCTGGCGGAAGCGGCTTTGGGAAAGCTATCCAGACCAGTGCAGCTCGCGGAATTTTCCGCGCGGCTGCTCGAAGGAGTGCAAGCGTATCGGGGTGGGAGCGAGCTGGAGGACGACGTTACGCTGCTGACGCTGCGGCGCTCGGGAGCAGAGGCGTGACCTTGCTGAGAAGGGACGCGGCATGCGGCGCCCTTACAACTTGCCGGAAGGCGCGAGTTAAGGCGTTGACGGCGCGGGCGGATGCGCCGCGAAGTACTGCTCCAAGCTGGCGCGGCCTTGCGCAATTCCCTGCTGAATGTTGTGGTCCAGCGCGGCGACAACGGCGTTGATATCTTTTTCGGCGGCGGGCTCGTCGTGAGAGTAGAAGTGGGTCCAGACGGTCTTGCCGGTCTTGATGTCGCGCAGCTCGAGTTCGATAGTGACGCGCGCGACGGGCGAACCGGCATCCACTTCCTTGAAATCATAGAGATGGCCATGCAGGAGAAAGTCTCCGTGCACATCGCTGCGCATGAGGTTGACATTGCGAAAGCGGCCGGAACCGCGTAGTTGGCGAAGCAAAACTTCCTGAATCATTTCGATGGGAGGTTCGGCCCAACGCTGATATTCGTAGGTGCCCATGTTCTCGCCACCAGAGCTGTAGACGATCTGGTCTTCGCGATAAAGCTCCGGGGCGGTGATACGGCCAATCAACAGGTCGACCGGAAAAGCGTTGGGGTCCACGGCGGGCGCGGCGTCGCCGGGAACCGTGAGCTGGTAGTATTTGCTGGGCCGCGCGGCGCCGCAGCCGGCGGCAAGAAAGGCGGCCAGGCTCACCGCCAATAGTCCGAGGGCAAGTTTGGTGGAGTTCGTCATGAGCTGGATTTTGCCTCGCTTCATTGGTGTTCCCCAGTCTTGTGTTCCGGCGGATTGCTGGCGCGAATCAGCGTGTAGGGGCGCTTCTTGATGGTGTCGGTGAACTCTTTGAGATTCTGCGAGACGCGGCGGAAGTTGTCGAGCAGCTCGTCGATGTTTTCGGTGTTGACGTCGAGGGTCTGGTCGAGCTGGCCGGTGATGCTGGTCAGCGTGGTGAGGGACTTGCGCAGCTCGACGACGACATGACGGATGTCGTCGCGATTGTCGCCGATGAGACCGTCAATGTTGGCGAGCGCTTTGTTGGCTTCCTCGGAAGTTTTGTGCAAATCCTGAAGCAGCGGTTGAATCTTCTGGCTGACGGCGTTCAGGTTCTTGACGGTAGCTTTGATCTCGGGGCGATCTTCTTCAATCATGCCGCGCGTTTCAGCCAGCGTAGCGGAGAGATTACCGCGATTCTGGGCGTTCAGAAGATCGTTGACACGCGCAATGGTTTCCTGCAATTCCGTGGCGCGGTCGTTGAGCGACTGCACCAGCTGCTTGGCTTGGGGAGCGAGGTCGTTGATTTGAGCGGTCAGCGCGTTGAAATCCACGTACGTCTCGGAGGGAAGCAAAGCGCCGGAGGGAGCGAGCGCGCTTTTGGCCGCGCCAGGCAAAACTTCGAGATGGTTATCCCCCAGCGGACTCATGCTCATAATTTTGGCGTGGCTGTCCGTTTTGACCGGCAGGTCGGTCTGCACGCTGAATACAACGTCAATGCGTGCGGGATTCTGTGGATCGATAGTGAGCTTATCCACGCGGCCAACCTTCGGCCCGCCGGCATAGCGCACGGTCGCGCCGGCTTCGAGGCCGCCGGCAAACGGGAAGTAGGCGTGAAAAGTTTTGGTGGAGCGGCCGAACACGCCGCTGATAGCGAAAACCATGGCGATCAGCACACCGGCAGCTGCCAAAACGAAGAGTCCCACAAAAACGTTTTCGCGTTTTCCAGCCATTATGCTCTCTCTCTTCCGCTCGCGCTGCGGCCCGTGCGAGGAGCCTGCGTGAGCATCTGCAGATAATCCAATTCGCGGGCCACTTCGGGCTCCGCGACGCGATCCAGGAATTGCCGAACACGCGGCTGCGTGCTGGCGCGCATTTCGGCGGTGGTGCCCAAGGCGACCACGTGGCCTTTGTCAATCAGCACCATGCGGTCGGCGATCAAGTAGGCGCTGGCGAGCTCGTGGGTGACGACGATGATGGTCATCTTGAAGGCCTGCTTCAGTTCGAGGATGAGTTGGTCGATGCCGGCGGCGATGATGGGATCGAGGCCGGCGGAGGGTTCGTCGAAAAACAGGATTTCCGGATCCATGGCCAGCGCACGGGCGACGGCGGCGCGCTTTTTCATGCCGCCGCTAAGCTGCGAGGGCATGTAGTACTCGAAACCTTCGAGGCCGACCTGCTGGAGCTTCAGCCGCAACATGATTTCAATCGTGGAGTCTTCGAGGTTGGTGTGCTCGCGCAGCGGCAAAGCGACATTCTCGCCGACGGTCATAGACCCGAATAGCGCCCCGCCCTGAAAGGACATTCCGAGCTTTTTGCGAATGTCGTCCATCTCCTCCTCGGAAATGGAGGCGATGTTCTTTCCCTTGATCCAAATCTCGCCGGAACTGGGCTTTTCGAGGCCCACGAGCGTGCGCAACAGGGTGCTCTTTCCGGAACCCGAGCCGCCGAGAATGACCATCGTTTCGCCGCGCTTCACGTCAAAGGAGACGCCGTGGAGAATCTCGACGTCCCCATAGCTGACGCGCACGTCGCGCAGCGAAATCATGGCCTGCGCGTCGCCGGAATCCGTGTTTTGAAACTCCGTGGCCATCGCGGGTCCTCTGGGCCTCAGCTTCCGCTCACGAAATAGAAGAGCGTGGTAAAGACCAGGTCGACGAGCACAACCAGGAAGATGGACATGACCACGGCCCGCGTGGTCGAGCGACCGACCTGTTCCGCGCCGGCTCCCGTAGAAAATCCTTCCTTGCATCCAACGGCGGTGATGGTAATGCCGAACATAACGCTCTTGATCAAGCCGGTCACGATGTCACGCAAGAGCAGCGAATCGAGCGAAGCTTGAATATAGCGAGCAAAGGTGAAATCCGCCTGGGCCACGCCAAAGAGCGAGCCGCCCAGAATGCCCATGGCGTTGGCCCAGATCGTGAGGCAGGGCAACATCACAATCATGGCCAGGAATTTGGGTGTCACCAGAAACCGTATCGGGCTGATGGCCATGGTCTCGAGCGCATCGATTTCTTCCGTAACTTTCATGGTGCCGATTTCCGCGGCAAAAGCGGAGCCGGAGCGGCCAATCACGACAATGGCGGTAATCAACGGCCCCAGTTCGCGGGACATGGAAATGGCCACAGCGGTGGCAACGAGGTCGATGGCACCGAAGCGCCGCAGTTCGTAGGCGCTTTGCAGAGCGAGAATGAGCCCGATAAAAAAGGTGATGAGCGAGAGGATGGGCAGCGCGCGCACGCCCACGTCCATGGCTTGCGCGACGGTACGCTGCACGCGCAGCGGCTTTCCCTGGAAGGGCCCGACAAAGGTGTAGTACGCCGCACGCCCGCCGAGGGCGGCGAGAGAGCCCACGTAGGCAAGTCCGTCGGTCACGCTTCCGCCGATTTGCGAGACAAACTCGGTCATTTTCACGGCACGTCCGAAAAAATCAAGCCGGCTGAAGTAACCATGCAGCAGCACGGCAAAGCCTTCCAGAAGCTCAGGCCGCAGCCAGCGCCTGCTCTTCGTTGTCGTAGACTTCGAAAATGCGCAGCAGGCGGGAAAGTTGCAGAACTTCCCGAGCCGAGGTGCTCAAGCCAATGAGAATGAAGCGCGTGCCGGCGTCGCGCGAAGCCTTCAATCCCTCCACCAGGGAAGCCACGCCGGAGCTATCGATGTAGCGCACCTTGCTCAGGTTCATGACCACGCGCGGCGTGCGCTTCTCCTTGACCTCGCGCAGGAGGACCTTGCGCACTGCCGGCGAATTTGCGAGGTCAATGTCTCCGGTGATGTCAACAATCGTCGCCTTATCCAACTCTCGACTGGCAATCTCCACGGTCTTTTTCTCCTTCAGCTCTTCGGTAGATTTGCTGCTTGTCCGGGCGCGCGAACATATTTGACCAAGCGGAGATAATTGGCCCCTTTCGCGCGCTTAAACTCCACGACATCCATGCTCTGGCGGATGAAATGCAAGCCGAGTCCTCCGGGCTTCAGGTCGCTCAGCTCCCGTCCGCACAGTTTCTCGGGATCGACGGCCGGCCCGCGATCGCTCATGACGATTTCCAAACCGTCGCCGCGCCCGTTCTTGCCGGCTTGCGGCCCGTTTGTCGAACGAAAGGCCAGCTGGATGGGGCGGTCCAGGGCGCCGCCATAGGCGTGCCGGATGATGTTGGTCAGCGCTTCGTCCACGGCACGCGTGACGGCGCGGCAGTCCGGCGCGGAAAAGCCAAAGGCCTCCGTCAAGCGCTCGACCGCTCCCCGGACGGTGCACAGCAAGCTGGGGTCGCTCGGCAGTTGAAGCCGGAGCAGAAGACCGCCGTCGGAGGCGCCCCAAGTTGATTTTTGCGCACTCTTCCGCGCTCGACGCATGATCCTCACCCGAGCTCATGAAAACTTTGCTCACGCAAAAGCAACCGCAAAAAACCGCGAGCCATCCCCTGCAAGGAACTTCGGCGCACGCAAGGCCGGGCGTTGCTCCCACATGAGGAGAAACGCTCGAGCCGGCCAGGCTCCTCGAAAAGAGGCCCTCCCAGGTGCTGCGGGGAACTGGAGCGAATCGGGTGGGCTTGAGGCCTGGGCTGAGTTTGTACAGCGTACTTTAAGCGTTCAGGCTCGCGCTTGCAATCCCTTCGGCGCCGCCCGAGGGCTGGCGCCCCGGACGCTCTTTTTCGATGAACAGGCAGGAGGCTCGGTTACTATTTTTCACACAACCTAGCGCTTGGCATCTCGCCGGCGTAGCTGTTTTTCGGAAGCTTGCGCAGCACTTTTCCGCCGCTGCAAACTAGCGTAAACTGGGTTTCAGTCA
>Ga0335078_10002089_pt1 | contig 30276 bp, 29 predicted proteins | sample Lox_Sample_32_FD_206711 | JGI IMG/M metagenome (GOLD analysis project Ga0335078, IMG submission 206711) | Soil microbial communities from Loxahatchee National Wildlife Refuge, Florida, United States - Lox_Sample_3.2 | ecosystem: Environmental > Terrestrial > Soil > Wetlands | place: USA... | reverse complement strand
GTCGCCAACATGGAGTTCTTCCAGTTCCACCCCACCTGCCTCTATCACCCTCAGGCGAAGAGCTTTCTCATCTCCGAGGCGCTGCGAGGGGAGGGCGGCATCCTGCGCAACCGGGCGGGAGAGGCCTTCATGGCGCGCTACGACTCCCGCCTCGAGCTCGCCCCCCGCGACATCGTGGCCCGGTCCATCGATGCAGAGGTGAAGCGCCGGGGAGACGACTGCGCCTATCTCGACATGACGCACCTGCCCAAGGGCTTCCTGCTCGACCACTTCCCGCACATCTACCAGACCTGCCGGGAGTTCGGCATCGACATGGCGGCCCAACCCATACCGGTGGTGCCGGCCGCTCACTACCAGTGCGGCGGAGTGGTCACCGATCTGGACGGGCTCACCGGCGTGCCCCAGCTGTTGGCAGTCGGAGAGGTGGCCTGCACCGGCCTCCACGGCGCCAACCGCCTCGCCTCCAACTCCCTGCTCGAGGGGCTGGTGTTCGGCCGCCGCGCCGCCATGGCCGCGGCCCGGCTGGCGGGCGCCGGCCGGACCTCCCCGCCGGTCCCGGAGTGGAACCCCGGCGACGCCCTCGATCCCGACGAGGGCGTGGTGGTGACGCAGAACTGGGACGAGGTGCGCCGCCTCATGTGGAACTACGTCGGGATCGTGCGCAGCGCGAAGAGGCTCGAGCGCGCCCGCACCCGGCTGCAGATGCTCCGCTCCGAGATCCGGGAGTACTACTGGCGCTACAAGGTCACGGCCGACCTGGTGGAGCTCCGAAACCTCGCCGACGTCGCCTTGCTCATCGTGGAGTCGGCTCGCCGGCGCCGGGAGTCCCGTGGCCTCCACTTCCTCCTCGATTTCCCGAGGCCAGACGACCGCTGGCTCAAGGACACCGTGCTCCACCGAGGAGAGCTCGACGAGCCGTCCCGGGACGGCTAGGGAGCCCGCGGGCTCCACTCCATGTCCACCCGCCCGGGCGCGCCGGCGATCCGGAGCTCGAAAGGAAATTGGACGAGGGGAGGGCTGCCGCGGGGCCGCGCGAAGCGAATGAGGTAGAGGCGGCGGAAGCTGTCCACGTAGGGGTAGAGGATCTGGACCGTGGGATCGGGTCGGAGGAGCTCGATCTTCGTCGGAGCCACCTCCCGTCCCATCCAGGCGAGCGTCACCCGCCAGGTGCCCGGGGTCTTGTCGAGGTCGTTCGCCCGGCGGTCGTCCGTGTAGAAGGACAGGAAGAAGTCGTCGAACTCGTCCGCCTCAGCGAGTTCCTTGGCGAGCAGGGCCTCCCGCTCGCCTGGCGACGTCCCCCTCCATTCCGCGAGCCGGTTCACCCGGGCCACCCGCACCGACTGCGCCTGGTAGGTAGCGGTGGCAAAGGCTACGTCGGCGAGCACGTTGTAGACCTTGCGCGTCCGCGTGAAGCGATCCCGCTCGGCCGCCCAGGTCCCCTCCGTGGTGGGCGGGTCCGGCGAAGGCGTGAGGTAGGGGCAGCCGGCCAGCGTGAGCCAGGCGACCCAGATAGCGATGGAGTTCTTCCTCATGTCCCCGCCCTAGACGAGAAAGTCGCGGCGGCTGTAGAGCGCGTCCACCGGGACTCCCGCCGCCTCGATGGCCTCCCGCCCCCCCTCCATCCGGTCGACGAGCGCGAAACAGGCCACCGGCACGAGGTTCTCGCTGCGGCAGCGCTCCAGGGCCTTGAGAGCGCTCCCCCCGGTGGTGACCACGTCCTCGAGGACCGCCACCCGGGACCCATCGGGGAGGGTCCGGCGTCCCTCGATCCACTGTCCGGTGCCGTGCCCCTTCGGCTCCTTGCGGACGATGAAGGCGTCCACCGGCTCCCCCTCGAGGAAGCTGGTGAGCGCGACCGCGCTCGCCAAGGGGTCGGCTCCCAGGGTGAGGCCGCCCACCCCCCGCACCAGCGGCCGCAGGCGCCTCACTCGATCGAAAAGGAGCCGCCCCACGAGCACGTGCCCCTCGGCGGTCAGCGCCGTGCGCTTGCAGTCCACGTAGAAGTCGCTCTCCTTGCCGGACGCGAGCACCACCCGGCGCCGCTCGAAGGAGAGCGTGCGCAGGAGCTCGAGGAGGCGGGCCCGGTCGGCGTCGAGGCTCATTCGGTCTCCCGATCCATAAGGGGAAAGAGCTCGGCCAGGTACCGGGCCTGCTCGACGATTTGGCGCCGGCCCCCCGCCGGAAGCTCGGACCAGGCTTCCCATCCCACCGCCAGCTCCTGGTTGAGCTCGAAGATGCGGACGGCGAGGTGCAGGGCGAGTTCCTCCGGCGTGAGCTCGACGGTCTCCGACACGTCGGACGCCTCGGCTTCGGCGGGCGCGGCGGGCTCCTCCAGGAACCGGGCGAAGGCCTCCCGCTGGGCGGCCGGCACCGGGGCCCGCACCAGGGCCTCCTCGAGAAGCTCCTCCGCCCAGGGGGCCACCGCGCGGATGCGCTCCCGGGTGGCCTCGAGCTCGGAGGGCAAAAACGGCTCGGTGAGGAGCGGCTGGGAAAGCGCGAGCGCCCAGGCGTCTTCGTCCGAGAGCTCGGCGTGAGCCCGCGCCAGTACCCGATCCCGCTGCAGCATGCGCAGGGCCGCGAGCCGCCGGAAGCCGGAGACCACCTGCCAGCGCGGGGTGGGGACCGGCTCGGCGAGAAACCGGTCCTCCGGGTCCGACGCCACGGAGACGAACGCCGGGGGGGCGGCCGCGGCGGGGAGCGGGCGGAGCTCCACCGGCACGAGCTGACCGAGCCGCCCGATGGAAGCCGCGAGCAGGCTCACGTCCCCGGGGTCCCTGAGGCGGAAGGTGGCGTCTTCGGAGACGTCGTCGAGGGACACGAAAGCCACAGCGCCGGTCGCGTGGGCGGGCGCCGTGGCTCGTGGCTCCGGTTCCACGCGGCTACTTCCGCTTGACGACGACCTTCCGCTTCACGGCGCCCATGCCGAGGGAGGGCGGCGGCGCCGGGGGCCGAGGCGCAGCGGCGGCCGAGGTCACGCTCTCCTCCTCGACCGGCGCCGGCCGGGGCGTCGAACGCGCAGAGGCGAGCGCCGGTCGGGAGGTCGGGCGCGAGAGCGCTCGGGCCGGGCGCTCCCCGCGCTCGGCGGCGGAGACGTCGACCTCGCCCATGTCGACCCGCCCCTTGAAGCTGGCGCCGTCGACGATGATGACGCGCGGAGCGGCGATGTCGCCCACCATGCGCCCTTCCTTGGTGATCTCGACGCTCTCGCTGGCGGTGACGTTGCCGATGACCACGCCCGCGATGATGCAGTTCTTCACCTGCACCTCGGCCTTCACCACCCCGGTGGGCTCGACCACCAAGGTCCGGGTGAGGGTGACGGTTCCCTCCACCCGGCCGCGGACCGTCAGGTCCTCGTCGCCCTGGAGGCTTCCGTTGATGAGGATGGACTCGCCGATCACGGTGCTACCGTTCGCCGAAGCCATGGCTCACCTCCCCCTCGGGCTCGGGCCGGGAAGGCCCACTTCCATGTCGACGTTGCCCTTGAAGGCCGCGCCGTCGGCGATGAGGATGCGCGGGGCGCGGATGTCCCCCACCACCTTGCAATTCGCCTTGAGCTCAACCTTGTCCGTGGCCGCGATGTTGCCGGTGACCTGGCCCGAGACTTCCACGTTGGCGGTTTCGATGTCCGCCTCGATGACGCCCGAGCTCTCCACATAGAGGCTTTGGCGCAGCGCGATCTTCCCCTTCACCGTCCCCTCGATGGTGAGGTCCTCGTCTCCCGAGATCTCGCCGTCGATGACGATCGAGCTCCCGATGACGGTGTTCGCGCCGCTCCGGGGAGCGACTGGCTTATCTAGCACTGCCATGGAGATCCTCCGTTCTCGCGGAGAATAGAGGTCTGCCCGCACCGGGGTCAATTCGTTTTCTCGCCGCCGGCGCGGGCCGAGATCCAGGCGACCGCCTCGCCGATGGGCCCACCGCGCCCCACCTCGTTGAAGATCTCGTGGCGAAAACCCTTCCACACCCGGAGCGACTTGTCTTTCGAGCTCACCGCCGCCGCGAAGGCCTTTCCCGCCTCGGGGTCGGCGATGCGGTCCGCATCTCCCACCATCACCAACACGGGGTAGGCAAATTCCGCCAGGTGACGGCCGAGCTCCTCCTGGGCGCGACTCGACTCCGAGAACCAGCGCGGGGTGGTCTTGCGCAGGTAGAGCGGGTCCTCCGCGGTCCAGCGCTGGAGCTCCGGGTCGCTCGTGAGCTCGGCCAAGTCGAGGGCGGCATCCACCGGCAGGAACGGGACCACCCGGCCGACGAGCAGGGAGGCCCACACCTTCATTCGGGGGGGGGGAACCGCCAGCCGGAAGAAGGGCGAGGAGAGGACGAAGCCGGCGACCCCCCGCCCGCCTCGGAGACCCCAATGGGCGGCGATGTGGCCGCCCTGGCTGTGGGCCACGGCGAAAATGGGCCGCCCCTGCGCTCCCTCTCGCACCTTGGCGGCAAAGACGTCGAGGTCTCCCAGGTAGTCCGAGAACTGGTCCACGTACCAGCGCCGGCCGTCGGACTGGCCGTGACCTCGAAAGTCGAGAAGCGCCACCTCGTGCCCGGCGCGCACCAGGGCATCGGTCAAGCCAGGGTAGCGACCGCTGTGGTCGCCGGCGCCGTGGAGCACCATCACCGTGGCTCGCGGGGAATCCGGGGTGTAGCGCTGCCAGTAGAGGCGCAGGCCATCGGCGGCGGAGAGGAAGCCCTCCTGGCGCCGGGCCCGGTCCGCACCGGGGAAGGTCGGGAGGCTCATCCCGCTAACGCCTCGCGGGGCGCACTTCCGTGCCGGCCAGCTCGCGGAGCTTCCTCTCGATCTCGGTGCGCTGCATCGGGCCCTCGGGGTCGGCTCCCTCCTCGAAGGCCTCGAGTGCGCGCCGGTAAGCCCGGGCGGCGTCCGCCGGGCGGCGGGTGCGCCGGTAGGCGTCCCCCAGGTGCTCGAGGATGGTGGGCTCCGGCTCGGAGAGGGCGTCCGCGTGCTCGAGGAGCGCCACGGCGCGCACGTAGTTTCCCTTCTGGAACTCGATCCAGCCGAGCGAGTCGAGGAAGAAGGCGTTGTCCGGCTTGAGTTCCAGGGCGCGGGAGAGCAGCCGTTCCGCCTCGTCCAGGCGCACGCCGCGCTCGGCCCAGCTGTAGCCCACGAAGTTCATGGCGTCGGCGTGCTCCGGGTCGATTTCGATCAGGGCCTGCATGGTGGCGATGGCCGCCTCCGGGTCGCCGGCCTTGTCCTGCGCCACCGCCAGGGCGTAGCGGAGAGCTTCCTCGCGGGGGCGCTCGGCCACGGCCGCCTTGAGCAGGCGCACCGCGTCCGCGCTCCTCCCGCACTGCTGCAGGCTCCCGGCCAGGGCCTCGTAGAGCTCCACCGGCGCTCCGCCGAACTCGTTCCGGCGCGCGCCCAGCTCTTGCTCCAGGGCCTCGGCCGACTCGGCGGCGCGGCCGGATCGCTCCAGCACGAAGGCGCGCGCGGAGAGCAGGCGCACGTCGCGCGGCCGGGAGGCGAGGACCGGCCCGAGGATGGCGAGGGCCTCGGCTTGGCGCCCCAGGTGGACGAGCGAGTAAGCCTGGGAGGCCCGGGCGGAGGCGACGAGGTCGCCGTCTTCGCTGCTCACGCCCGCGAAGGCCTCCGCGGACTCCTCCCAGCGGCGCTGGTCCTGCAGGATGAGCCCCTTCGCGTAGAGGAGGCGAGGCTCCTTCGGGAAAGCCGCCAGTCCCTCCTCGATGACTTGCATGGCCTCCGGCGCCCGCCGGGCGTCCAGCCAGGCGAAGGCCACGCTGGCGCGACTCCCGGGCTCGTCCCGGCTCACGACCAGGACCTGGCCGAACCAGGCGCGGGCGGTGCTCGAGTCGCCTCCCTTGAGCGCCAAGCGCCCGAGAGCCAGGAGGGCCTCGACGTCCTCCGGGTCCTCCCGGAGCAGCGACTCCCAGGCCTTGCGCTCCTCCTCCGGTCGGTGTCGCGCCTCCACCACCTCGGCCAGGCGGCGCCAGGCCTCCACGTCGTGTCGGTCCCGCGCCACCGCCTTCCGGAGGTAGCTCTCGGCCCGGGCGAGGTCGTGACGCTCGAAGTAGAGGTGGCCCAGGTCGCGCAGGGACTCGGCACCCTCGGCCGGGAGCCGGCTCGCGAGGTCGTCGAGCGTCCGCGCCGCCGCGCCCTCGTCTCCCGCCTCGAGCTGCACCTGGGCGAGCAACCGCCAGGCCTCCGGCTCGTACACCGCCTCCTCGGGGGACTTCCCCTTGGCGAGCAGGGACTGGAGCCGGACGGCCTCGCCGAGCTCGCGGGCCGCCTCCGGTCCCTGGTGGCGGGCCAGGGCGGCCTTGCCCAGGAAGAGGTGGGCCTCCGCTCCGGCCGATCCGGCCGGGTCGCCCGCCAGCGCCTGGCGCGCCTCGGCCTCGGCGCGGCCCAGGTAGCCGGCGCGAGCGTAGGCCTCGGCGAGCGCCATCCGCAGGGCCGGGCTGGAAGAGTCGAAGGCCACCGCCGACTGCAGCTCTTCGAGCGCGGTCCGCCAGTCGCTGCGCAACTCCGCTCGCTTGGCCTCGAGGTAGTGGGCGAAGGCCTGGGCGGAGGCGACGCGCTCCGGCGGAGCCGAGGTCGCGCCCTCCGGGCCCGCGGCCACGGCGAATGCGAGGATGAGCGGCGCGAGCTGGACCACGAAACCTTCTGACACGGGCCGAGGGCCCTGTGAAGATATCTAGTGCGGACGGGATGCCGGCGCTACTGGCGGCGCCGGGGCGCGGCGGCCACGAGCGTGAGCAGATGCTCCGCCGCCGCCGCCATGGCCCCGCTGGCGATGGGAGTGGGGAGCGCCGCCGCGCACCCGGCGGCTTGCAGGCGGAGGGCCCACTCCGCCGGCGCCACCGCCAGCACCGGCACCGCCGCCAGCTCCAGGTCGGCGCGCAGCCCGGTGAGCGTCTCGCCTCCGTCGGGCGCGTTCGCGAAGAGGACGACGAGGTCGGGCTGGAGGCGCGCCGCGGCCACGCCGGCGGCGAATCCCAGGGCCGACTCCTCGGCGGTGAACCCGAGTTCCAAGAACACCCGGGCCGCCCCCTCCCGAACCGGGCCGGGCTCTCCCACCACGAGGGCCTTCCGCTTCGCCTGGGCGGCGTCGGCGAGTTCCGGCGGCAGGGGCATGCCGTGCCGGGCCATGAAGGCCGCCAGGTCCTCCCGGGCGATGCGCCGGTGACCGCCAGGCGTGCGGTGGGCCTTGAGCCGCCTGGCCTTGATCCAGTTCACGACGGTCGGAAGGGACACACCGAGGAGGTGGGCCGCCTCGTAGGTGGTGTAGAACCGGCGCATCCGGACTGCGGGAGCATACACTACCGTGTCCAGGGGGCAGGGTCTCCCAATCATGTGTCCCGCGCTGCGGCTCTTGTGAAACCTAGCGGGAGGCCGTGTTATGGGGAGCTACATGACGCCGCCGTCAACGTACCTCCTGGGTGCCGTCCAGATGACGTCCACCGGGGACCGAGCGAAGAATTTGGCCACCGCCCTCCGGCTCGTCGGCGAGGCCGCCGACCTGGGGGCGAAGCTCGTGGGACTACCCGAGAACTTCGCCTTCATGGGGCGGGACGAGGAGCGCATCGCCGCCGCCGAGACTCTCGAGGGGCCGACCCTCGGGGCGCTGCGGGAGCTCGCCCGCGCCCGCCGCATCTGGATCCTGGCCGGATCGATCGCCGAGCGCGTGTCCGAGCCCGGGAAGACCGCGAACACGAGCGCCCTCATCGGGGAGGACGGCTCCGTCGTCGCCGTGTACCGGAAGATCCACCTCTTCGACGTGAACATCCCCGACGGAGCCCGCTACGCCGAGTCGGAGACGGTGGTCCCGGGAGACAAGCTCGTCGTGGCTCCCACGGCGCTCGGCCGCATCGGCCTCTCCATCTGTTACGACCTCCGCTTCCCGGAGCTCTACCGGCAGCTGGCCGGGTTGGGAGCCGAGGTGGTGGCCATCCCGGCCGCCTTCACGCTCTTCACCGGGAAGGACCACTGGGAGGTCCTCATCCGCGCCCGCGCCATCGAGAACCTTTGCTACGCCATCGCCCCCGCACAGGTGGGACGGCACTCCGCGAACCGGCTCACCTACGGGAACGCCATGATCGTCGACCCCTGGGGCACGGTGCTCGCCCGCTGCCCCGAGGGAGAGGGCGTGTGCCTGGCGCCGTTCAACCGCGCGCGCCTCGAGAAGGTCCGCCAGGAGCTCCCCGCGCTCAAGCACCGGCGCCTCTAGGCGCCCCCCCTCAGGCGAGCCGCTTGCGGAAGCGCAAGGTGGCGAGCCCGAAGATGGCGGCGCCGAAGACCGCGAGCGCCAGGAGCTCGGGCCACACGTCCGCGAACCCGGCGCCCTTCATGAGATTGGAGCGCGCCACCACCTGGAAGTAGCGCAGCGGGTTCAGGAAGGTGATCCACTTCATCCAGGCGGGCATGGCGTCGATGGGCGTCATGATGCCGGAGAGGAGGACCGCCGGCAGCGTGAAGAGGAGCCCTCCCAGGAAGGACTGCTGCTGGTTCGAGGAGAGGGTGGAGATGAGGAGCCCGACGCCGAGGGTGGTGAGGAGGTAGAGGAGGGTCGCCACGGCCAGCACCGAGAGGTCCCCGCGCAGCGGCACGCCGAAGATCCAGGTGCCGGCGGCGACGAGGAGGAGCAGGTCGAAGAGGCCGATGAAGACGAAAGGGGTGATCTTGCCGGCGAGCAGCCAGGTCGGCCGTATGGGGGTGACGGCCACCTGCTCGAGCGTCCCCTGCTCGCGTTCCCGGGAGAGGCCCATGGCGGTGACGATGGTGGTGACGACGACGAGGAGCATCGCCGAGATGCCGGGGACGACGTACGGAGGGGTCTTGAGGCTCGGATTGTAGAAGACCCGCGGCGTCACCTGAACGCGCGCCGCCTCCCCGGACCGCTTGACCGCCTGCTCCCCGAAGTATCGGACGGCGGCCCCCCCGGCCACGCTGGAGCGATTCGGGTCGGTGCCGTCGAGGACGACCTGCACCTCGGCGGGGCGGCCCGCGGCCACGTCCGCCCCGAGCCGGGGCGGCAGCACGATCACCGCCGCGGCCTCCCCCCGGTCGAGCGCGGCCGTCCCCGCCTCCGGGCTGGGGACGTTTCCGGCGAAGCGGAGCGTCCCGTCGGCGAGGAGCTCGCGCACGCGCTCCCGTCCCTCCGGGCTGTGGTCCTCGTCCGCGACCACGGTGGGGACCCGGTCCACGTCGAAGTCGACGGCGAAGCCGAGGACCACGGTTTGGAGGAAGGGGGCGAAGACCAGCATGAACATGATGCGCCGGTCCCGGACGGTCTGGAGAACCTCCTTGCGCACCACCGCCGCGTACTGCACGAAGGCCCTCCGGGGGCGCCTCCCGGCGGTGCCGCTCACGCGATCCTCCGCTCGAAGCGGGCGGTGGCGAGCGCCAGGATGCCCACCGCGAAGAGCGCCATGGCGACGAGGTCGGGCCAGACGCCGCCGAGCCCGTTGCCCTTGAGGAGGACCTGGCGCAGGGCGTCGACCAGGTACCGCGCCGGGACGACCGCGGAGAGGAAGCGGAGGGGAGCCGGCATGTTGTCGATGGGGACGAGCATCCCGGAGAGCAGGAGCGAGGGCAGCAGCGAGGAGAGTGTCCCCGCCTGGGTGGCGACGAGCTGGTTCTTCGCCACCACCGAGATGAAGAGTCCCTGGCCGAGCATGGCGAGGAGGAAGACGAGGCCCGCGGCCAGGACCAGGAGCGGGCTCCCGCGAACGGGGACGTCGAAGACCGTGGCCCCGGCGACCACCACGAGGAGGAGCTGCACGAGGCCGAGGGCGAGGTAGGGAAGGAGCTTGCCGAGCACGATCTCGAGCCGCCCGACCGGCGAGGCGAAGAGCTGTTCCATCGACCCGCGCTCCCATTCCCCGGCCACGGTGAGGGCGGTGAGGAGGACCGCGGAGATGGCGAGCAGGTAGGCGGCCAGCCCCGGCACCATGAACACCGCGGAGCGCGCCTCGGGGTTGTAGCGGGTCCACAGCTTCACGGATAGACGAGGGGCCACCGGAGTCCCCGGCCCCCCCGCCACCCGCTCCCCCTCCGCGAGCGCGATGCCGTCCGCCTTGGTGAGGATCTGGTTCGCGGTGACGGGGTCGGCTCCATCCACGAGGAGCTCGGCCCGCCCGGTCTCCCCGCGCGCCAGGTCCTTCGCGTAGCCTCGGGGCACGACGAGCACGGCCCGGGCGAGGCCGCGGCGGAAGACGGTGTCGGCGCGCTCCGCCTCGGCGCCGCCGGCGGGAGAGAACTCCGTCGAGGCCGTGAAGGCGAGGGAGAGCCGGCGGGAGGCCTCGCTCCGGTCCTGGTCCCACACCCCGAGCGGGATGTGGTCCAGGTCGAAGCTCACCCCGTACCCGAAGATGAGGAGCATGAGGACCGGCATGACGAGGGCGAGCGCGATGGCGCGCGGGTCGCGCTCGATGTGCAGCACCTCCTTCCAGGCCATGGCTCCGACCCGGATGCCGAAGAGCCGAAGCCGCCTCCACCCCGGGGTCACGGCGAGACCCCCGCGGCGCCGCCGTTCCCGGAGCGCCCCACCACCGCCAGGAAGACGTCCTCCAGGGAGGGCTCTGCCTCGTCGACCGACGCGTCTGCCACGCCCAGGGAGGCGAGCGCCTCGCGGACCTCCTCCCCGTGCCAGCGCCCCGGGTCCACCCGCAGGTGGAGGGCGGCCCCGAAGGGCTCGGCGGCCCGCACGCCCTCGAGCCGGCGGAGCGCCACGGCGGCCGCCGCGAGCCCCTTCCCTCGCACCACGAGCACGCGGTCCGGGACCCAGGTCCGCTTGAGCTCGGAGGGCGTGTCGAGAGCCACGAGCCGGCCGTCCACCATGAGACCGATGCGCCGGCAGTACTCCGCTTCGTCGAGGTAGTGGGTGGTCACGAAGACCGTCGTCCCCTGCCGGGCGAGGTCGCGGATGAGTCGCCAGAAGCCGCGCCGCGCCAGCGGGTCGACGCCGGCGGTGGGCTCGTCCAGGAAGAGGACCGAGGGCCGATGCAGGATGGCGCCCCCGAGCGCCAGGCGCTGCCGGATCCCGCCCGGCAGCTCGCCGGTGACGGTGCGCCGGTGCTCGGAGAGGTCGGTGAGCTCGAGGATCTCCCGGGCGCGGGCCTCGAGCTCCTGCCCGGAGAGCCCGTAGGCGCCCCCGAAGAATCGCAGGTTCTCCTCCACCGGCAGGTCGAGGTAGAGGGAGAAGCGCTGCGACATGTACCCGATGGCGCCCTTCACCGCCTCCGGGTCCCGGGCCACGTCGTGCCCGGCCACCGTCGCCGTGCCCCGCGTCGGGGCGAGGAGACCGATGAGCATGCGGATGGTGGTGGACTTGCCGGCGCCGTTCGCGCCCAGGTAGCCGAAGATCTCGCCGGGGGAGACGGAGAAGGAGACCGAGTCGACGGCCGTGAAGTCCCCGAAGGTGCGGGTGAGGCCCACGGCCTCGATGGCGGGGGCGGCGTTCAGCGCGCCTCCCCGAGGATGCGAGAGAGGAAGAGGTCCTCGAAGCTCGGAGCCACCGGGCGGAGCTCCGTTCCGAGCGGCGCCAGGGCCGCCGCCACTCCTCCCCGGGATCCCGGGGAGAGGTCCACCCGCAGGCGAGAGCCGGCGGGGGCCACGGCGCGGACGGAGGGCAGGGAGGCGAGCCTCGCCTCCACCTCCTCCCGATCCCCCCCGGCCAGTTCGAAGGTCTCCCCGTCGAAGCCGGCGAGGAGGTGGGCCGGCGTCCCCTCGAGGAGGAGCCGCCCCCGATAGGCGAGCCCCACCCGGTCGCAGCGCTCCGCCTCGTCCATGTAGGGGGTGGAGACGAGCACCGCCATCCCGCCCTGGACGAACTCGTGGAGGAGCGCCCAGAGCTCGCGCCGGGAGACCGGGTCGACGCCGTTCGTGGGCTCGTCGAGCAGCAGGACCCGGGGCTCGTGGAGGAGGGCCGCCGCCAGGGCGAGCTTCTTGTACATTCCTCCGGAGAGGGCATGGGCGCGCCGGTCGACGAAGCGGTCGAGCCGGGTGATGGCGAGGAGCCGCTCCGCCCGACGCTCGAAGACCTTTTTCGGCAGGGCGTAGAGGCGGCCGAAGAACCAGAGGTTCTCCCGCACCGAGAGATCTCGGTAGAGGCTGTACTGCTGGGGGAGGAGCCCGAGGGCCTCGCGCACCGCGCCTCCGCCCCGCGGGTCCATCCCCAGCACCCGGGCCTCGCCGGAGTCGAGGTCGAGCAGGCCGGAAAGCGCGCGGATGGCGGTGGTCTTCCCCGCCGCGTCCGGACCCACCAGGCCGTAGAGCTCCCCGGACTGCACCTCGAACGACAGGCCGGAAAGCGCCTGGACGTCGCCGAAGCGCTTCGCCATCTCGGTGGCGCGCAGCGCGGCCTCCATCACCTCTCCCGGGGAAGGGTGACCTCGATGGGCATGCCCGGGCGCAGGGAGCCGTCGGGGTTCGGCACCCTCACCTCCACCGCGTAGACGAGGCGGTCCCGGTCCGTTCGCGTCTGGATGTTGCGCGGCGTGAACTCGGCCTTCACGGACACCGTGGAGACCACCCCCTCGAACCTCCGACCCGGCCAGGCGTCCGCCACCACCACCGCCCGCCCGCCGGGGCGCGCCGCCCCCACCTCGGCGTTCGGCAGGTAGAAGGTCGCCTTCACCTCGCGGAGGTCCACGAGCTTCGCCACCGGTTGACCCGCCGGCACCAGCTCGCCCACCTCGCGCGGGAGGTCGTCGAGGACCGCCGCCCGGGGCGCGCGGAGCACGCACTCGTCGGACAGGAGGCGGGAGCGCCGCCAGGCCTCCGCCGAGGCCTTGACGTTGGCCTCGGCGGCGGCGGACTGCGCCTGGGAGGCGCGGACCGCCCCCTGGGAGGCGCGCGCCTGCTCCGCGGCGGCCCGGGCCTGGGCCCGCGCCGCGTCCACCTGGAGGGAGAGCCCCTCGGCGCCGGCGCGCGTCTGGTCGCGGCTCGAGGCCGGGGTGTCCTCCGGGAGGGCCTCCACGCGGTTCGCCTGCCGGAGCGCGGCGTCCCGCTGCGGCACGAGCGCCTCGGCCTGCGCCTGCGCGGCGGCGCGCGAGGCTTCCGCGGCCTCCTGCGAGCGACGGGCCGCGTCCAGGGCCGCGGCGGCGGCCACGGCCTGCGCCCGGGCCGCGGCGAGCACCGCCTCCGCCTGTGCCAGCGCCGCGTCCTGGTCCGCGCAGTCGAGCCTCGCCACCACCGTGCCGGCCTCCACCGGGCTGCCCTTGCGCACCGGGAGTTCGACGACCCGCGCCGTGATGCGCGCGGACAGGTCCACGTTCGTGCCCTCGATCTCGCCCGAGCCCCCCGGCGCCGCCTTCTCCCTCGCCGACTGCATCCACAGCCGCACCCCGAGCAAGGCGACGAGAACGACCACGGCGGCGGCGACGACGACGGCGATGCGGCGCATGCGCTGGCCCCCTACCCGTCCGCGCGGGCGAGAGCTACCCGTGCCAGGACCGTGCCGGGTCCGCGGGGGCAGCTTCCCGGCGGTTCCGGCGGTCCGCGGGGCGAGGGGCTGTAAGGGCTTCCGACAGTGCGTACGGGAGTCCGAACAGGGCGGGAGCCCGGCGGCCGCCCTCCGCCGCAAACTCGGGATTCCCGGGCGCCGGGGAGTTCGGCACCTTCCTTGCTCCGGGAGTTAGGCGCACCCGAGGGAGCCCCATGACCCCGCTCGCCGCCCTCCTCCTCGTCGCCCTGCCCGGGGACCCCGTCGCGGCCTCCCCAGCGCCCGCCGCCGAGGCGGGAGAGGGAATGCCGGCCGCCGTCACCTTGACGCTCGAGGAGGCCCGGGCCCTCCTCGAGCGTCAGAACCCCAACCTGGAGGAGGCTCGCGCCCGCGCCTCGGCGGCGCTGGCGGTGGTGCGGCAGGCGGCGGCACCGCTTCTTCCCTCCGTGGGTGCGACCGGCGGGTACGCGCGCAACAACGCCCAGGCGGTGTTCAGCTTCCCGAACCTCCCCGGCTTCCCCACGGGTACGGTCTACATCCAGCCCCTCGAGGCCTGGGCCGTCGGGGGCACCTTCCGCGTTCCGCTGCTGGTACCCGAGGGCTGGTACGCGCTCGCGGCCAGCCGGGACTCGGCGCTCGCGGCCGCGGCCAGCGCCGAGGCCACCCTCCTCACCCTGCGGAAGACGCTCGTCGAGACCGCCTGGATCGCCTGGGCCGGCGAGGAGATCGTCGCCGCCTCCCGGCGGGCGCTCGCGGCCGCCCGCGAGCAGGCCGAGAGCGCCCGCCGCCAGGTGGCGGCGGGGACCGGCGTCCCGCTCGCCGTGCTGCAGGCCGAGACGGCCGCCATCCGGAGGGAGAGCGAGCTGGTGGCGGCGCGGAGCGAGACCGCCCGGGCCCGCCTCGCCGTGGGAGTGCTGCTCGGCCGCTCCGAGCCGGTCCGCATCGCCATGCCCCCCGCGGAGCCGCCGGCGAGCTTCGACGTCCCTGGCCTCACCGCCCAGGCGCTCGAGCAGCGGCCGGACCTGCGGGCCCAGGCCGCGCAGGTCTCGTCTCGCGAGAACCAGGTGGCCTCGGCCGAGTGGCGCTTCGCCCCGGAGATCTCCGCCAGCGGGAGCGCCTTCGCCCAGACCGCCCCCTACCCCACCGGGCTCAAGAACGGCTGGCGCGCCACCGTCGACCTCACCTGGACGCTCTACGACGGCGGCCTCCGCTACGGGCTCGCGCGCCAGGCCCGGGCCGAGGTGGCCGAGGCCCGGGCCGCGGGTGAGCGGACCCGGCTCGAGGTGGTGGAGGAGGTGGCGAACGCCGTTCGGGACGTGGACGTGGCCCGGTCGCGGCTCTGGCTCGCGAGCCGGGAGCGCGCCACCGCCGCGGAGGCGGCGGCCTCGGCGCGCCGCGGCTTCCGGGAGGGCATTGCCTCGAGCCTGGACGTCATCTCGGCGAACCAGGTCCTCTTCGAGGCGGAGGTGCAGGTGGCCGACTCGAGCGCGCGGCTCGGGGGGGCGCTCGCCGAGCTCGACCGCGCGGTGGGCCGCGCCCCATGAGCCGGGGTGGGATGGGCGTGCGCCTCGCCCCCTGGAGGCGTATCCTCCTCGGCCTAGACGCGCCGCCGTGCCCCATGTTCGCCCCCCTTCCGCCCGGGTTCGAGGAGATCCAGCACCAGGAGGTGAACCGGCTCTTCGGCCGCCTCGTCGGGGCGCGCCTGCTCTTCTTGCCGGCGGTGATGGCGCTCGCGGTCTGGCTCGCCTTCACGGATCCTGCCCCCTGGCGGCGCCTCCTCGTCGTCCCCCTGGCCGCCGTGGCGCTGGCCTTCGCGGCCGTGGAGGCCCTTCGGGCTCGGCGCCACGGCCTGGAGCGGCTCTCCATCTCCCTCGACCTGGGGGCGGCGGCGGTCGGCTCCTCCCTCGTCATCCTCGGGACCGGCGGCCTGGAGAGCCCCTTCGCCTACCTCATGCCCGTCCTGGCGCTCATGATCGGGATCCTCCTCGAGCCGCCGCTCCTCTTCCTCTTCCTGGGCGTGCAGCTGCTGGCCGTGGCCGCCTTCGCGGCCTTCGGGGTCACCGGGGCCCTGCGCCTCGCCCTGCCGGCCCTGGGGGAGAGCGGCACGCGTCTCAAGACCTGGACCCAGACCGGCACGCTCTCCTTCCTGCTCCTGGGCGGCGCCGGGCTGGGCCACGCCATCCGCCTGGTCTTCGAGGGCGTGGTGCGCCGGGGGCTCGCCGCCCAGGAGGATTCGCTCCGCTCGCACCGGGAGCGCGCCGCCGAGCTCTCCGCGCTCTCGGCGGAGATCGCCCACGAGCTCAAGAACCCCCTCGCCAGCGTGAAGGGGCTGGCGAGCCTCCTCTCACCGGCGGTGTCGGAGCCCAAGTCCGCCGAGCGGCTGGCCGTGCTGCGGCGGGAGGTGGACCGGATGCAGTCCATCCTCGACGAGTTCTTGAACTTCTCGCGGCCGCTCGTGCCGCTGGCGCTCGGGAGCGCGGACGTGGCGGCCATCGCCCGCGAGGTGGTGGCGCTGCACGAGGGGATCGCGCGGGAGCGCGGGGTGGAGCTCGAGGTCCGGGGGGAGGCGGCGGCGCGCTGCGACCCCCGCAAGGTGAAGCAGGTGCTCATCAACCTCGTGCAGAACGCGCTCGACGCGAGCCCGCCCGGCGCCCGGGTGGAGGTGGAAGTGGCGGCGGAGCCGGCCGCCGCCCGCGTCCTCGTCCTGGACCGGGGGCCGGGCCTCGACCCGGCCGTCCGGGAGCGGGTCTTCGAGCCCGGGGTCACCACCAAGGCCGGGGGCTCGGGCATCGGGCTCACCGTGGCCCGAGCGCTCGCGAGACAGCACGGCGGCGAGCTGCGCCTCACCGCCCGCCCGGAGGGAGGGCTCGCGGCCGAGCTCGTCCTGCCCGTCCGCCCCGGCTCCGCCGAGGCGGCCGCGTGAAGCCCGGCGAGGGCCCGCCGCGGGCGCTGGTGGTCGACGACGACCCGGGCGTCCGCTACACCCTCCGCGAGATCCTGGAGGCGGAGGGACTGTCGGTAGCCGAGGCGGAGGACGGGGTGGCGGCGCTCGCGGAGGTGGAGCGCTTCCGGCCGGAGCTCGTGGTCGCGGACCTGCGCATGCCCCGGCTCGACGGCATGGAGCTCCTCCGCCGCCTCTCGGCGCGCGCCCCGGCCCCGCGCGTGGTCCTCATCACCGCCCACGGCTCGGAGCGGCAGGCCGTCGAGGCCATGAAGTCCGGGGCCTACGACTACTTCCGCAAGCCCTTCGAGCCCGAGGAGCTCGTCGCCGTGGTCCGCCGCGCGCTCGAGGCGGTGCGGCTGCGCGCCGAGAACGAGCGGCTCTCCGGGCAGCTCGCCCTCTCCCGCACCATGGTGTTCGCCTCGGAGGCCATGGGCCGGCTGGCCGTGCTCGTGGCCCGGGTGGGCCCCCGGGACGTGACCGTCCTCCTCACCGGGGAGAGCGGCACCGGCAAGGAGCGGGTGGCCGAGGCGCTCGTGGGCTCGTCGGCGCGCGCCGACCGGCCCTTCGTCCGCTTCAACTGCGCGGCGCTCGTGCCCGAGCTCGCGGAGGCCGAGCTCTTCGGCCACGCCCGGGGGGCCTTCACCGGCGCCGTGCGCTCCCGGCCCGGCCTCTTCGGGGAGGCGGACGGCGGGACCATCCTCCTCGACGAGATCGGCGAGCTCGCCTTGCCGCTGCAAGGGAAGCTCCTCCGGGTGCTCCAGGAGGGCGAGGTCCGGCCCGTCGGCGAGGAGCGGGCCCGCAAGGTGGACGTCCGGGTCATCGCCGCCACTCACCGGGACCTGAAGGAGCTCGTGGGGCGGGGGGCCTTCCGGGACGACCTCTACTGGCGCCTCCACGTGGTCCACCTCGCCGTCCCTCCGCTGCGGGAGCGACCGGAGGACATCGCCCCGCTGGCGCGCCACTTCCTGGCCCGCTTCTCCGAGCGTTTCGGGGCGGGATCGCTGCGCGTTCCGGACGAGCTCTTCCCCCGCCTCGCCGCCTACCCCTGGCCCGGCAACGTGCGGGAGCTCGAGAACGCGCTGGAGACGCTCGTCGCCCTGTCGCGGGACGGCGAGCTGGACCTCGGCCTCCTCCCGGCGGCGGCGGTGCGGGAGAGCGGCCCCGGCATGCCCCTGCGGGCCCGGGTGGAGGCCTACGAGCGCGGCCTGGTCCTCGAGGCCCTGCGGGCGGCCGGCGGGAGCCGCACCGAGGCGGCCCGGCTCCTCGGCATTTCCCGCGTCACCCTCCACGACAAGCTCCGCAAGTACGGGCTCGGGGACGAGGAGGCGTAGCGCCCCGTCAGGGCTCGATGCGGGATCCCAGCACCTTGAGGAACTGGCGCATCCACTCCGGATGGGCGGGCCAGGCCGGGGCGGTCACCAGGTTCCCGTCCGTCAGCGCGTTCGAGGCGCTGGCGTTCACCTCGCCGTAGCGAGCGCCGGCGGCCACGCACTCCGGACCCACCGCCGGGTAGGCGATGCAGCGGCGGTCCTTGAGGACGCCGGCCGCCGCCAGGATCTGCGGCCCGTGGCAGATGGCGGCGATGGGCTTCTTCCCTTCGGCGAAGGCGCGCACGATGGCGAGGACGCGAGGGTTGAGGCGCAGGTACTCCGGCGCCCGGCCGCCCGGGATGACGAGGGCGTCGTAGCCGGCCGGGTCCACCTCCTCGAAGGTGGCCGTCACCGCGAAGCGGTGGCCGGGGAGCTCCGCGTAGGTCTGATCGCCCACGAAGTCGTGCACCGCGGTCTTCACCGTCTCCCCCCGCTTCTTCCCCGGGCAGACGGAGTCGACCTGGTGCCCGACCATGGAGAGGATCTGGAACGGCACCATGGCCTCGTAGTCCTCGACGTAGTCGCCGACGAGCATGAGGATCTTCTTCGCAGCCATCGCTCTTCCTCCCCCGCCCGCGGGCTCATCTCACCGCGAGGCGGAGGCGGGGCCCCGACGCGGGCCCCGCCCTTCTCTTTGCGCTCCTACTTCTTCGCCTTGGCGGCCTTCACCTCGACGTTCTTCGCGGTGATGCTGTACTCCACGGTCGCCTTCGCGCCCTTCACGAGTTGCCCGGTCACCTTGGTGTCCGGGGTGCGCGCCATCTCGAACTTCTCTCCCTTGTTCTTGCCCTTGTCCTGCGTCACCACGATGGTCGTGTCCGAGACGTCCTCCACCGTCCCGGTGACCTGATAGGTCTTGCCGGCCGCGCCGGCCACGCCGGCGGTGACCAGGGCGACGAGCACCGCCAAGATTCGCATCCTCTTCATTCCGCTTCCTCCCAGTAAGGGGTTGCCTCGAGAGCGTCTGCGTCGCGGCGAGACTAGCGCTCCCCTCTCCAGGCGACCTCCGCCGGGCGGGGCAGGCCCCGAAAGGGTTCACCGGAGCAGGAGCTGGCGGTGGTGCTCGTCCTGGGCGGCGATGCTCGTGAAGAACTTCTGGAGCGCCGGATCGGCGAGGGCGGCGATCACCTCGGCGTGGCCCGCCCGGAAGCGGCCCTCGAGCTCGACGAGCGCGGCGCGCGCCCTGGCGAGATCCGTCTCCCAGCCGCCGCCCTGGATCTCCGAGAGGATCTGGTTCGCCGCCTGGAGGAGGCCTTCGAGCTGCGTCCCGGCCATGTCCACGCCCTCGAAGAGCGTGGAGTCGTGCCGGTAGCGCGCGGCGAGGAGCCGCACCCGCTGCGCGTGCTGCCGCTCCTCGCCGGCGAGCCGCCGAAAGAGCTTGCTCGCCTCCTCCTCGGACAGGAAGCGCTCGGCCAGGGCGTCGTAGATCCGGGCGCAAGCTTCCTCGAGGTGCTCGGCGGTCTCGAAAAGAGGATAGGCGCTCGGCACGCAACGGAGGACGTTAGCGCCCCGCAGCGCCCTCCTCAAGGGCGCCGCGTGAGCCCTCGGGCGGGCGGCCTCGCGGCCGGCCGGCCGCCGGGGCTTTGCGCGCCGCCGCTCGCCGGGGAGCGCGCTAGGAAGCCATCTCCGGGCGTGATACGAAGCGCGCCATGCAAACGCGGAGCAAGATCCCGGGAAGCATCCACCTCGCCTCTCTCTTCTTGCTCCTCGCCGCCTCGGTGCAGGCCGGCGTGGCTCTCGCCCTCTCGGCGAGCAGCACGGCCGGCTTCGCGCAGTGGCTCTTCGCCGGGGTGGTGATGGGGCTGTTGCTCTGGGGCATCTTCCGAGGCTACCGGCTCGCCTGGCTCTGGGGTCGCTACCTCACGCTCGCCCTCGCCATCGTGGTGCTGGCGGTGGTGGCGCTCGGCCTGGCCACCCGGAAGCTCCCCTGGTTCCAGGCGGCCGTCATGCTCGGAGGACTCGTCGTCCCCATGGGCGTCGCAGGGGTGGCGCTCGGGCGCCCGTCCGCTCGCCGCTGGTTCGACCTCTACTGCCCGAAGTGCGGCACGCCCGCCTCCCGGGGGAAGGACTTCCTCTTCCGCCAGGCGCGCTGCCTGAAGTGCGGCGAGGTCTTCTAGGGCGGCTCACTTCGCCGCCGTCGGGCCGGGCGGCAGCAGCTCGAGGGGGATGCGCCCCACGGTCGCCGTGCCGCCCACCAGGTAGGTGGGGGTGGCCGGGATCTTGTCGCGCAGGCCGGCGGCGATGTCGGCGGCGAGGCGCTCGGAGGTGGCGGGAGAGGCGAGGCACTCCCGGAAGCGGGGAAGGTCGAGGCCGGCTTGCCGGGCGAGGTCCTCCACCGGACGCTTCGCCTCTTGGTTCGCGAAGAGAAGGTCGTCCATCTCGGAGAAGCGCCCCTGCACCTCGGCGCAGATGCCGGCCCGGGCCAGGTCGCAGGCCCCGGGGTGGAGGGCCCTCTTCATGGCCGGGTTGCAGGTGGGGTCGAGGGGGAAGTGTCGCCGCACCACCGTGACGTCGGTCCTCCCGGCGAGCGCGGCCTTCGTCTCGAGGTGGGCCCGCGCGCAGAACGGACACTCGTAGTCGCTGTACTCGTAGACGGTCACCGGCCCGGCCCCCACCGCGGCCTTCCCGGCCGGGGCCCGGACGACCGGGGCGACCGGCTGCTCCCAGTAGCGCGGGTAGGCGACGGCCCCGATGGCCACTCCCACCACGGCCAGCAGCGCCGCCGCGGCCGCGCCCAGCGGGTTCGCCCGCAGCGCCGCGAGGTCGTCCCGCACGGAGCGGGCCACCCCGCCTGGCCGACAGGCCATCGCGGCCGCCCCCAGGAGCGCCAGCGAGCTGGCCCAGGAGGCCACGCACAGGAGGCACCAGGACCCGATGAGGAACTCGCTCACGAGCGCCAGCACCGCCGAGGCGGCGGCCGCCGCCGCCGCCACGAGAAAGAGGAGCCCGCGAGGCCAGGGGGAGGACCCGCGCCGAGCCAAGCCCCAGGCGGCGAGCCCGGCGGCGAGTCCGTAGCCGAGCGTTCCCCAGACCGCCACCGGCAAGCCCAGGAAGACCGAGAAGCGGCTCGTCGCCACCCGGTCGCAGTTGAAGGTGGCGTTGATGGCGCAGAAGCTCGCGATCCCGGCGTGGGCCTGCCGGTGGAGCCGGACGAGGAAGCCCGCGAGGCCGAGCCCGCCGAGGGCCAGGGCCAGCGCCGCCCAGAGAGGGCCCTGGGCCGGAGGGGCAGGGTCTTTCGGAGAGGATCGCGGCATTCGGCTCCGTGGTGGCGGGGCGCCGCCCTCGCGCCCGCCCGGGGGGCTCGCCCCGGGCTCCTACCGCCTCAGTCGATGGGGCAGGGCTTCACCGGCTCGCAGGGCTTCTGGGCCTCTTCCTTCTCGGCCGCCTTGGCCGGCGGCTTCGCCGCCTTGGCCTTTTCCTTCCCTGCGTCCTTCTTCGACTTCTGGCCCGCGGCCGGCGCCGGCGCTTCGTCGGCCTTGGGCTTCTCCTCGGCGCGGGCGGACAGAGAGAGCGCCAGGAGCGCGACCGCGAATCGTCTTCTCATGGGAACCTCCTCGGGGCGGGCGTGGCGCGAAGGCGACCGGAGTCTGCCCCAGGATCGGGCAATCGGGAAGCCCGTTGTGGCCCTCCGGGAAGCGGGCCGGGCCGCCCCGCCGGAGTCAGGCGGCGGCGGGGACTCGCAGCCGCATGCTCGTCCCCTGCCCGGGCGCGCTCTCCGCCGACATCGTGCCCCCGTGCGCCTCGGCCACGCGGCGCGCCAGGGCGAGCCCGAGCCCCACGCCTCCGGTCCCGCGAGCCCGGCTCCGGTCCGTGCGAAAGAAGGGGGTGAAGAGCTGGGGCAGGTCGGCCGCGTCGATGCCGATGCCCTGGTCGCGGACCTCCACCTCCAGGACCCCGTCCCGGGCCCGCGCCGCCATCACCACCGGGGCCGGCGGCTCGGAGTACTTGGCGGCGTTGTCGAGGAGGTTGTCGAGGACCCGCCGCAAGAGCGCCGGGTCCGCATCCAGGGCGGGCAGCTCGCCGCCGATCTCCACCGAGAGGGAGCGCCCGGGGTGGCGGGCCCGGAAGCGCTTTTCCGCGCGGGCCAAGACGTCGGCGGCGTCGACGCGCTCGCGCCGAAGCGGCAGCTCGCCCCCGGCCCGGCTGCCGGCGAGGTCCAGGCGGGCCGCCGTCAGCACGTCCTCGAGTAGCTGCTCGAGCTCGGCCAGGTCGAGGCGGATCTCGTCGAAGTAGCGCCGCGCCTGGGATACCTCTCCCTCGCTCGCCAGGTCGAGCGCCACCCGGATCCGGGAGAGCGGGGTGCGGAGCTCGTGGGAGACGTTCGCCAGCAGCCCCTTCTCCGACAAGAGGAGCGCCTCCAGCCGCTCCGCCATCTCGTCGAAGGCCCGGGAGAGCTCCCCCACCTCGTCCCGGCCCCGGAGTCCGCTCCGCGCCGACAGGTCCCCCTCCCCGAGCCGCCGGGCCGTCTGGGTGAGCCTCTCGAGCGGCCGGGCGATGGCGTGGGCGAGCGGGATGGAGGCCACCGCCAGGACGAAGAGCAGGATGGGGACGAGCACCGCCGCCCGGGAGAGGAGGATGCTCCGGGGGTGCGCCGCCATGACCACGTAGGCGGGCGGCTCGCCGGGGAGGCGCGCGGCCCAGTCCAGCCGGGAGGACACGAGGTGGACCGGGCCGGAGGCGAGGAGGGCCCGGTCCGGCTCCGGTAGCGGCGCGGGCACGAGCTCGCCCCCGGCGGCGAGGAGCTCGCCCGAGTCGAGGTAGACGGCCAAGGCCACGTTGAAGGCCTCGGAGGCGCGCCGGAGCTCGGCGCCGAGGCGCTCCGGGTCGGCGCGGTACTCGCCGGCCTCTTCGGCCGCGTAGCGCGCCAGGCGCTCCGGGCCGTGCATCATGGGGCCGCGGCCGACGAGGAACCAGACCACCGCCAGAGCCGCCCACACGAGGAAGAGGAGGAGGACGCCGTTCAGGTAGACGCGCCAGAAGAGGCGCGGGTGGAGCCTCCGCCCGCACTCCCTCATCCGCCGTCCCCCTGGGCGAGCACGTAGCCGGCCCCGCGGACGGTCTTGAGCAGCCGCGGCCGCTTCGGATCGTCGCCGAGCTTGTGGCGCAGCCGGGAGATGTGCACGTCGATGGAGCGGTCGAAGGCCTCCTCCGGGTTTCCGCCGGCGAGCTCGATGAGCTGCTCCCGGGAGAGGACCCGCCCGGGGCGGGAGGCGAGTGCGTAGAGCAGCGAGAACTCGTAGCCGGTGAGCGCCACCTCCCGCCCCGCGAGCAGGGCGCGGCGGGAGGCCGGGTCGACGGAGAGCTGACCCGTCTGCACCGCCTGCAGGTTCGGGCCCGCCCTCCCGCGCGCCCGGCGCACCACGGCCCGGATGCGGGCCAAGAGCTCCCGCGGCGAGAAGGGCTTCGCGAGGTAGTCGTCGGCGCCGAGCTCGAGCCCCATCACCCGGTCCGCCTCCTCGCCGCGAGCGGTGAGCACGATGATGGGGACATCGGAGCGGGACCGGATCTCCCGGCACACGTCGAGCCCGCCCTTCCCCGGGAGCATCAGGTCGAGGAGGACCACGTCGTGGCGGGTGTGGATGGCCTCCTCGAGGCCGCTCGTCCCGTCGCTCGCCCGGGTCACCACCACCCCGTGGCCCTGCAGGTACTCGGCGGTGAGCGAGGCGAGGCGCGCGTCGTCCTCGACGAGGAGCGCCGTGAGGATGGGCTCGGACACGGTCTCCATCATAGCTCCTGCCCCTCCCCCGCCCGAGCGGGAGGGCCCATCCGGTACCGCCCCGACGACGCTCACCGCATCGAAGCCCACCGGTGAAGCTTCTTCGACACCTTGGCGCGCTGGGCCGGGGTGAGCGTGCCGTGGAGCTCCAGGCCGGCGTCCGCCAGCTCGTGCGCGAACTTGCGCAGGGCGTCCACCCGGGCGTCGATGAGCGCGTGCAGCTTGGCCGGGTCCGGCTTCTCCTCGTCCCAGGCGGCGAGGAGCGCGGCGTGCGCCTCCTTCTGGCCGGCCCGGAGCGCCAGCCCGTCGTTCACGAGCCGGTCCTTGAGCGCCAGGATCTGGGTCTTCTGCTGCGGCGTCGCCTGCAGGTCCTCGAGCGCGTCCTCCACCCGCGCCGTCACCCTCTCCCGCACCTGGGCCGGGTCGGGCGACCCGTGGTGGCAGCAGCTGCCCCACCCCGCGAGCGCCAGGGCGCCGAGGAGGAGAGGTACGGCGACGAGCGTCGTCTTCTTCGCAGCGTTCATGTTCTTCTCCCGGACCGGAGGGCCCTCGAGCGGCCCCTTCTCGATCTCGATCGGCACCTTGTGCTTCCGCTCTTGCATGCGCTTGGCTCCCGGGTGAAGAAGTGTGAATCGGCATGAGCCTCCTTTCCGCCACCGACCTCTCGCTCGCCTTCGGCGAGGACGTCCTCTTCGAGGGCGCCACCTTCTCCGTCGGGCCGCACGACCGGGTCGGGCTCGTCGGCCCCAACGGGACGGGGAAGTCGAGCCTCCTCCGGATCCTCGCCGGCGCCCACCTCCCGGACTCGGGCACGGTGGCCTTCCGCCGCGGAGCGCGGCCCGGGTACCTGCCGCAGGACGCGGCCTCGCTCCCGGAAGCGCGGGTCGTGGACGCCGTGCTCGCCTCGGTCCCGGGGCGGGAGGCGCTCGAGGCCCGGCTCGTCGCCACCGAGGCGGCGCTGCACGGCGCGAGCTCCGTCGAGGACCAGCTCGAGCTCTCCGAGTGCCTGGCCGACCTCCACGCCGAGCTCGCCGACTTCGAGGCCCACTACGGCCGCCACCGCGCCGAGGAGATCCTCGCCGGCCTGGGGTTCGACCCGGCCGGCCTGGAGCGCTCCACCCGCACCCTCTCCGGGGGCTGGCGGATGCGGGTGGCGCTGGCTGGCCTCCTCCTCCAGGACCCCGACCTCCTGCTCCTCGACGAGCCCACGAACCACCTCGACGTCCCCACGCTCGCCTGGTTCGAGGACTTCCTCCGCGGGACCCGAAAGGCCCTCGTCCTCGTCTCCCACGACCGCCTCTTCCTGAACCGGCAGATCGAGCGGGTCCTCTCGCTCGAGCCGGAGGGCGTGCGCTCCTGGACGGGCGACTACGACGAGTACCGCCGGCAGCGCCAGGAGGAGGAGGAGCGCCTCCTCGCGCAGGCCGAGCGGCAGGAGGCGCGCCGGGCCCAGCTCGAGACCTTCATCGAGCGCTTCGGAGCGAAGAACACGAAGGCCGCCCAGGCGCGCAGCAAGCGGAAGATGCTCGAGCGCATGGAGTCGGTGGAGGTGCGGGAGGGGCGAGACGCCGTCCTCTTCCGCTTCCCGGAGGCGCCGCGCTCCGGGCGCGAGGTGCTCCGCCTCGAGGGGGTCTCGAAGTCGTACGGGTCGCTCACCGTCTACCGCCACCTCGACGCCCGGGTGCTCCGGGGCGAGCGCGTCGCCGTCATCGGGCCGAACGGCGCGGGGAAGTCGACGCTCCTCAAGCTCGCCGCCGGAGAGCTCGCCCCCGACGCCGGGGCGGTGCGCCTCGGCCACGGCGTGGTGGCCGGCTACTACGCCCAGCACCACTTCGACCGGGACGAGAACGCGCCGGAGACCCGGGCGGCCCGAACCTTCGGGACCCTCGATCCGGCGAAGACCGTGCTCCGGACGCTCTGGGACGTGGTCCCGGACAAGGGGGAGGCCTTCGTGCGCAACGTGGCCGGGTCCTTCCTCTTCTCCGGGGACGCGGTGGAGAAGCCCGTCGGCGTCCTCTCCGGAGGGGAGCGCTCCCGCGTGGCGCTCGCCAAGCTCCTGCTGCGCCCCACGAACCTCTTGTTGCTCGACGAGCCCACGAACCACCTCGACATCGAGTCCTCCGAGGCCCTCATCGAGTCCCTGGCCGGCTACGGCGGCACGCTCGTCTTCGTCTCCCACAACCGCAGCTTCGTCGACCGCCTGGCCACCGCCGTCTGGGAGCTCAAGGACCAGGGCGCCTCCCCCTACCCCGGGAACCTGGAGGACTGGCTCTACCACCGGCGGGCGCTGGCGGCCGCCGGGGAGGGCCGGGAGGAGGTGGCGGCGCAGCCCGCGGAGGCCGGCAGAAAGGCGGTGGAGCGGGAGCGGCGCCGGGCCGAGGCCGAGGCGCGAAACGCCCGCTACCGGCTGGAGAAGCCCCTCCGGGACCGGCTGGCCGCGCTGGAGGCCCGCATCGCCGAGCTCGAGCGGAGCGCGGCGGAGAGCACCCGGGCGCTCGCCGACCCGGACCTCTACCGGGACTTCGCCCTCGCCCGCCCCCACCTCGACGCCCGGCAGCGCGCCCAGGCCGAGCTCGAGCCCCTCTTCTCCGAGTGGGAGGCGCTCTCCCGAGAGCTCGAGGAGCTGGGAGCGGATCCAGAAGGCCAGGGGCCGGCCGGCCGCGGGACCTCGGGGAGGAAGGGATGAGCTTCGAGACCCTGGAGGCACACCCCGCCCTGCGACGCGCGCTCGCGGGCCGCGGCTACCTCGAGCCCACCCCCGTCCAGGCCGCGGTCCTCGCCCAGGCGCTCCGGGGGCGCGACCTCGTGGTCTCGGCGCGGACCGGCTCGGGCAAGACGGTCGCCTTCGGGCTCCTGCTCGCGGACGTCCTCCTCCAGGGCGAGCCGTCGCTCGGCCCGGCCGGCGCGCCGCTCGCGCTCGTCGTCGCCCCCACCCGCGAGCTCGCCGTCCAGGTGGAGCGCGAGCTCGCCTGGCTCCTCGGGGAGGCGGGCGCCCGGGTGGTGGCCTGCGTGGGCGGCATGGACCCGCGGCGGGAGGCGCGGGCGCTCTCGGCCGGGGCCCACCTCGTGGTGGGGACGCCGGGCCGCCTCTGCGACCACCTGGCCCGTCGGAACCTCGCCCTCTCCTCCCTGCGCGCGGTGGTGCTCGACGAGGCCGACGAGATGCTCGACATGGGGTTCCGGGAAGAGCTCGAGGCGCTTTTGGGCGCCGCCCCGAAGGATCGCCGCACCTTCCTCTTCTCGGCCACCATCCCCCGCCCCATCGCCGACCTCGCCCGTCGCTACACGGTGGACCCGACGCGGGTGGCGGCCACGCCGCTTCGGGAGGCGCACGGCGACATCTCCACCCGGGGCCACCTGGTCGCGGCCCGCGAGCGGGAGCACGCGCTCGTGAACGTGCTCCGGGCGGCGGACCCGGAGCGGGCCCTCGCCTTCTGCGCCACGCGGGAGCGGGCTCACCACCTCGCCGGGAGCCTCGCCGAGCGGGGCTTCGAGGCGGTGGCCATCTCCGGCGAGCTCACCCAGGCGGAGCGGACCCGGGCGCTCAAGGCTCTCCGCGACGGCCGGGCGCGGGTGCTCGTCGCCACGGACGTGGCCGCGCGCGGCCTAGACCTCCCCGGCCTGGACCTCGTCGTCCACGTCGATCCCCCCCGGGACGCGGCGGCGCTCGCTCACCGGAGCGGCCGCACCGGGCGCGCCGGCCGCAAGGGGCTGGCCGTGCTCCTCGCCACTCCGGCGGAGCGGCACCGGGTGGCGGAGCTCGCAGCCGAGGCCGGCGTGGCCGTGGAGTGGTCGCCGGCCCCCACGGCCGAGGCCATCCGCGCCCGGGACGAGGAGCGGCTCCAGGAGTCGGTCCGGGCCCTCTCCGGCGGCGCTGGGGAGGAGGAGGTCGCGGCGGCGCGGAGGCTCCTCGAGGCCCGGGAGCCCTGGGAGGTGGCGGTGGCGCTCGTCCGCCGGGAGCGAGCCCGCCTTCCGGCGGCGGAGGAGCTCGCGGAGACCGCGCGGGCGGCGCGGGAGGCGCCGGTGAAACCGAAAGGGAAGCGCCCGGCGCGCAGCGGCCCCCCGGCCGAGACCGAGTGGTTCACGGTGAGCCTGGGGCGGCAGCGGAAGGCGGATCCGAAGTGGATCCTGCCGCTCCTCTGCCGCCGGGGCGGCATCACCCGCGCCGAGGTGGGCAAGATCGTGGTCGGGGAGCGGGAGACCCGCTTCGAGGTGGCGCGCCCCGCGGCGGCGGCCTTCGCCCGGGCCGCCAGGCGACCGGACCCGCGCATGCCCGGGGTGCGCATCGAGCCCCTGCGCGGGGGACGCCCCGGGAGGGAGTAGAGGGCTCTCGGCGCCGCCTCGCTCCCCCGATTAGAGGAGCCTCGATTCGCGGAAAGGAGAGCGAACGAGCGTGAGCGGCCCGGCTTCCCGTCCTCCCTCGCTCTTGGACAGCCAGGGGCGCGCCATCGTCTACCTGCGCCTGTCCCTCACCGACCGGTGCAACTTCCGCTGCGAGTACTGCTCCCCGGCCGACTACGAGAAGCCGGGGTGGCTCCTCGCCCGACCCGAGATCGCCCGGCTCGCCGCCCTCTTCGGGAGGCTGGGAGTGCGCCGCATCCGCCTCACCGGCGGGGAGCCCACGCTCCGGGGCGACCTCGTGGACATCGTCCGGGACCTCTCCGCCACCCCCGGCATCGAGGAGCTCGCCCTCACCACGAATGGCCACCGCCTGGTCGAGCTCGCCGGGCCGCTCCGCCAGGCGGGGGTGGGCTCGCTGAACGTCTCCCTGGACACGCTCGACGCGGAGCGGCTGCTCGAGATCTCCGGGCGCGGCGCCCGCCTCTCCCAGGTGCTCGCCGGGCTGGACGCCGCCGCCCGGGCCGTCTTCCCGCACCTCAAGGTGAACACGGTGGTGATGGGGGGCCGGAACGAGGACGAGCTCGGACGGCTCGCCCGGCACGCCTGGGACCGCGGCGCCACCCCCCGCTTCATCGAGCTCATGCCTTTCGGGGATGGAGTGCCCGTCCCCACCGCACGCGTGAAGGAGCTCCTCCGGGAGCAGGGGCTGCGGCTCGTCGCGGACCCCAAGCGCGGCTGGGGCCCGGCCCACTACCTGCGCGAGGAGGGCTCCGACCCACCTCGCTACGTGGGCTTCATCGGGGCCCTCACCGAGAACTTCTGCGAGCGCTGCAACCGGGCCCGCGTCGCCGCCGACGGCGGCTTCCAGGCCTGCCTGGGCGGGGACTCCCGCTTCAACCTCCGCGACCTCCTCCGCGCCGGGGCCACGGACGAGGAGCTCGAGGGCGTGGTCCGCGAGGCCCTCCGCCTCAAGGGGCCGCGCCACCACATGGAGGCGGCGCCGTCCCGCCTCGTCCTCCTCCCCATGATGGGGATCGGCGGGTAGTCCCGCGGAGGACCGCTAGCCGGGCAGGTAGCTCTCCCCCTGCATGAGGAACTGGTCGGCGCCCCGGGCGGCGCGGCGCCCCTCGTGGATGGCCCAGACGACGAGGGACTGGCCCCGGGAGGCGTCGCCGGCGGCGAAGACTCCGGGGACGCTCGTCATCTTGTCCTCGTCGGTCCAGACGTTCCCGCGCTCGTCGAGCCGGACGGAGAGGTCGGTGAGGAGCCCCTCCCGCTCCGGGCCCACGAAGCCGAGCGCCAGGAGGACGAGGTCGGCCGGCCAGGACCGCTCCGTCCCGGGGATCTCCCTCGGGCCGAGGCGCCCGTCTGGGCCCTTCACCCACTCCACCTGCGCGGTGTGCAGCTCCTGGACTCGGCCGGAGGCGTCCCCGGTGAACCGCTTCGTGCTGATGCAGTAGACGCGCGGGTCCTGCCCCCAGAGCTCCTTCGCCTCCTCCTGCCCGTAGTCCATCCGGTAGACCTTGGGCCACTGCGGCCAGGGGTTGTCGGAGGCGCGGCGGTCCGGGGGGCGCGGCAGGATCTCGAACTGGGTGACGCTGCGGGCGCCGTGGCGGATGGCGGTCCCCACGCAGTCCGTCCCCGTGTCGCCGCCCCCGATGACCACCACGTTCTTCCCCCGGGCGTCGATGTGGTGCCCGTCCTGGAGCTGGGAGTCGAGGAGGCTCTTGGTGTTGCGGGTGAGGAAGTCCATGGCGAGGTGGATGCCCGCGAGGGAGCGCCCCTCGACGGGGAGGTCCCGCGCCTGGGTGGACCCGATGCAGAGGACGGCGGCGTCGTAGTCGTTGAGCAGCATGCGGGAGGGCAAATGCCTGCCGACCTGCATCCCGGTGATGAAGCGGACGCCGGAGTCCGCCATCAGGTTCACGCGCCGCTGCACGATTCCCTTGTCGAGCTTCATGTTGGGGATGCCGTACATGAGCAGGCCGCCGATGCGGTCGGCGCGCTCGAAGACGGTGACGCTGTGGCCGGCCCGGTTGAGCTGCGCGGCGCAGGCGAGTCCGGCCGGCCCGCTCCCCACCACCGCGACCTTGTAGCCGGTTCGGGTCTGCGGGCGGTCCGGCTGCACCCAGCGCTCCGCGAAGGCGCGGTCGATGATGGCGGCCTCGATGTTCTTGATGGTGACCGGATCGCCGGAGAGGCCGACGGTGCAGGAGCCCTCGCAGGGGGCCGGGCACACCCGCCCGGTGAACTCGGGGAAGTTGTTCGTCTTGTGGAGGCGGATGAGGGCCTCGCGCCATTGGTCCCGGTAGACGAGGTCGTTCCACTCCGGGATGAGGTTGTTGATGGGGCAGCCGGAGGCCATGCCGGCGATGAGCTTGCCGGTGTGGCAGAAGGGCAGCCCGCAGTCCATGCAGCGGGCGCCCTGGGTCTGCAGGGTGGCGGTGGGGATGGCGTCGTGGAACTCGAGCCAATCCTTGATGCGCTCGA
>Ga0335078_10002087_pt1 | contig 30289 bp, 24 predicted proteins | sample Lox_Sample_32_FD_206711 | JGI IMG/M metagenome (GOLD analysis project Ga0335078, IMG submission 206711) | Soil microbial communities from Loxahatchee National Wildlife Refuge, Florida, United States - Lox_Sample_3.2 | ecosystem: Environmental > Terrestrial > Soil > Wetlands | place: USA... | reverse complement strand
GTTACGCATCCGCAGTTGTGCGAGCTCGGCTTGGATCTAGTGAAACAGGAGATCGTCAATTCCAAACAAGCGATCGAGCAGCAGACCAGTGTCGCGGTAGAATCCTTCGCCTATCCTTACGCTTTCCCACAAACTAACGCCTCATTTATTCGTTCTCTTCGCGAGACCCTGGTCGAAGCTGGTTACAAGAATGGCGTTTGCACACTTTTGGGCCGAGCCAACCAAGGCAGCAATCCTTTTTTCATGGAGCGCCTGCCGGTTAACTCGTCCGACGATCTTCGCCTGTTCCAGGCCAAACTCGAGGGCGCATACGACTGGGTGGCTGGGCCGCAGCTTGCAGTCAAGACCGCTAAACGATACCTGTCCAGGTTTTGGAGTTCGGACTCCCCGCAAGCGTCTCCGAACAATTTAAGTCAAAGAGGAATTTGATCTTATGAGACAACGGCTTCTCGATATGCTTTGTTGCCCCTGCGGGGCAGACCTCACGCTGCAGAACGCGGCCACAGATTCTTCGCAGGTGATTGTGAGCGGGAATCTGCGCTGCGCGCACGGGCACGATTGGCCGATTGTGGGCGGCATACCAAGATTCATCCCTGCCGGATTGGCAAAAGATCTCAAGAAAACGCAAGAGACATTCTCGTTTGAGTGGAAGATGTTCCGCTTCGGCGAGCGGAACTGGGGGCAGGACATTGAAGTCCGCAAGGGTCTGTTCCTGCGCGGCATGAATGTGAAGCCCGAGGATCTGCGTGGCAAGACGATTTTTGACGCAGGCTGCGGCAGCGGATTGTTGTCCATGGAGATGGCGAAGAGTTGCGGCATGGAAGTCTTCGGCCTCGACCTTGCATACGGAATTGAAAACGCCCACCGACATAACGACAGCCCGAATGTCCACTTTGTTCAAGGCTCCGTTCTCGAGCCGCCGTTTCGCCCCGGAGCTTTCGATTATCTTTATTGCGCGGGAGTGCTTGTGGCTCTGCCTGACACGCATCAGGGATTTCTCTCGATTATCAAGACCCTGAAGCCCGGTGGCCGCTGCTTCATCTGGTTGTATCACCCGATCGATCGTACCCATCACCCGAAAGATCTGGCCAAGATGACGGTTTATAACTGGATCAGGGTGCACGTCACATCGGGCCTGCCGATCAAGGTGCAGTATGCGCTTTATCTATCACTTATGCCGGCTTTTCTGCTGAAGCAGAAGATCAAGATGTTGCGTGGCCGGGAAAAGAACCCGCGCACTTGGCGCGAAAAGATGCAGTCGCTTTTCGATATGTTCTCCCCGCTCTATCAGAACCGACATACCGAAGAAGAAGCGGTGCAGTGGTTCCGCGAGGCCGGATTCTCTAACGCGGCGGTTGCCTATCAGGAAGAATACGGCTTCGGGGCGAGGGGAGACCGGGGGCAAGAACTGCGTTCACGCCTCCAGGAGGCTAAAGTCTCCCATTCCCAGCAGGCTCGGGCCGGGGTATAGACATTTGTTGCCCTCGTCGGCCGGAGGTGACCATTAATCATTAGTACCTGTGGGTAGTGCATGTACCGTAGAGACCTTTCACGTCCACCCGCAGTCCCCCTATAACCGTAATGTCTAGTCCAGTAGATCGTGTGCGAATCCCCCTGCCGGGCAAGCATTTTTCCCGGTATGGTTCGCTCCCCTATTCGGAACCAACTGCACGACGGTTGATGGAGGAGATTGTGAAAGGTCCCCAGAAGTTTCTAGTTCTGTTTGTCTTCGCGTTTATCACCATCGGTTCTTCAGCCACTGACATTTACATTGCCCAGAACGCTGCCGGCGCCAATACCGGCGCCGATTGCAACGATGCCCACTCAGCCTCATGGTTCAACAGTTCGTCGAATTGGGGCAACGCCGCCGGCCAGATTGGGGCAGGGACAACGGTGCATTTGTGCGGGACTTTTACAGGAGCAGGTGGTAATCCCGGACCCAACATGCTCACCTTTCACGGAAGTGGCGCGAGTAACAATCCGATCATGTTGCTGTTCGAATCGGGTGCGGCTCTGAATGCACCTGCGTGGGGTTGGGGAGGGATTGCGGCAATAAATCTGAACGCAAATAGCTATATCACGATTGACGGCGGGACTCCCTGCGGAACTACGCAAGGTGGGCTGGACTCCCCGACCAAATGTAACGGTGTCATCCAGAATACGGCCAACGGGATGGGAAAGCAGTACAACCAAAGCAGCTACGCTATCGAAGCTGGAAATACCAGCAATGTTGAGATCCGCAATCTAGGAATTTACAACCTGTATGTTCACACGGCTGAAGAGGGTCAGGGCAGCTGCAGTTCGGAGGTAGATCAGACCCAAGTTGCCGCTGTTCACGTTGACGGCTCAACAGGAGTTAGCATTCATGACAGCGATATTCACGACGTAGGCTGGGCAATTCCGGGCGTGGTCTTCGGATCGTTCCAAGTTTTCAATAATCAGATTTACAACATGGATCACGGGTTGGCTTTTGGTAACAGCAAGAATACGAACGCCAGCGGGCCCATTCTGGTGCATGACAATCATTTTGGATCAATGGCAAATTGGGATGCCGAACCAGCGAACTGTGATCATCATGATGGTGTTCACTTTTGGTCTCAGCAGAACTCGAATAGCGGGACCATTGACAATGTTTACATTTATAACAATCAGTGGGACGGCGATCCTGGCACCGGAATGAACGACTACATTTTCGTAGAACAGGCAGTGAATAACGTATACGTCTTCAATAACGATATGGCTCCGGCGAGCAGCGTTGGCGGCCACTGCGTGGGATGCATCGGTCTAGGAAACAAGTCACCCTCAACGGCAAGTGGCATGTATGCTTTTAACAATACCGTTCGAGCGACAGGACTAGGATACTCGTCCGGGACTGGGGCCTACTTCTCGGAGACAAGCGACAACGCGTGGATAAACAATGCAGTGCAAGGTCAGAATACACTCGTGGCATTTGGGATTAATGGCGGGGACGATCCAACGCCGTGCAGCTCCATTTCGACGCTCAGCGGTTGTGTGCTGAGCAATGCGTATGAAAACTTGCAGGCCGACGGGGGGACACTCAATGCGTTCGGGTATCACTCGAACAACGCGCCATCGCTAGCAACTTGGCAGAGCGGGAGCCCTTATCTTGACAGCCACTACGGAGCAGACTCGGGCGCGCTGATTCTGAGTCTGGCATCATTCAAGCTTAATAGCGATGGTACCCCCGTGTCCGGATCACCTTTGATTCAAGCGGGCACAAACTTGACACCACTTTGTACGGGTAATCTTGCGGCGCTTTGCTCTGACAAGAGCGGAGTGACGCGACCCGCAAACGGGTCGTGGGACATTGGCGCATATGAGTACGGATCTGCTCCGGCGCCAGCTCCGCCAACCAGTCTGTCGGCTGTTGTGCAGTAGCGAAATCTCTCCTCGACAGGCGCTACCCATCTGTATAGCGCCTGCAAGTACTCACAAGAGCATCTCGCCGAACAGGCGCTCTAGAACATCCTCACACAACGCAATACGTATGAAACCACAGTCTCACGGCGGTAGAGGCCTTTTGGCCAGAAACACGATCCTCAACCTGCTTGGGCAGGTGCTGCCGATGGCAACGGGTGTAGTCACCATCCCATACATCGTTAAGGGCCTTGGGACTGATGGTTATGGAATCCTCTCGATCGCGTTTATGGTCCTGGGGTATTTCAGCATTTTCGACCTGGGATTAAGTCGGGCGACTGTCAAGTTTGTGGCGGAGCACCTTACGCCAGAAAAGGTGCATAAAGTTCCGGAGCTCGTCTGGACTTCCATCGGCTTATTAGTCGCACTCGGCTCGGTTGTTGGCGGGGCCGCAGCGGTCTTTGTACCTGTCGCGGTTACACACTTTTTTAAGATGCCATCCTCTTTTGTGGGTGAAGCGAAGGCATCTCTGTTTATTCTCTGCGCTTCCATGCCCATAATGCTAGGTAATGACGCTTTGCGGGGCGTTCTGGAAGCAACCCAGCGCTTTGACCTCGTGAATATCGTGAAAGTGCCTGGCAGCATATGCTTTTACCTGTTCGCGGCACTTGCGATTCCGTTCGGCGTCAAAGTGCCCGGCATCGTGCTGATCCTAGTACTGATTCGCCTAACTACCGCTTGTGTTTACCTTGTGATGTGCTGTCGGGCGATTCCAGAACTGCTCTCAAGGGCAGCTCTCTCGTGGAAGGCAGTAAGACCGTTGGCATCGTTTGGGGGCTGGGTGATGGTCTCCAACATTACCGGTCCTATATTCGGAAATATCGAGCGATTCCTGATTGCTTCGTTGCTTTCCGTTAGCGCGCTTACGTACTACTCGGTGCCATTTGATCTGGTAGGTAAGATCACAATTTTTCCAAGTAGCATCGCGCCGACGCTATTTCCATACTTCAGCTATCACGGGAGCGGGAGCAAGAACGTGTCCGACGTCACCACGCGCTCAATAAAGTACCTGCTGCTGCTCTTGACTCCTATTACGGCCATTTTCTTGTTCTTTGCGAAGGACATTCTGCAACTCTGGCTGGGCACTCAGTTTGCCGCAGAAAGTACGGTTGTTCTGCAGATTACGGCGCTCATGTTTTTCCTAAACTCATTCGCGTACATACCCTACACATCAGTTCAGGCTCTCGGCCGACCACACCTCAAAGCAACACTGGATTTGGTCGCGCTGCCGACGTACGCAGTCACCTCGTGGTTACTTATGCGAAAAATGGGAATAAACGGAGCTGCGTTGGCACGCCTATTGATAACTGTCTTCGACTGCGGCATGCTGCACTTTTTCGCCTGGCGCATGAAATCGTTTTCTGTGAAGGACTGCGTTTCGGGGCCGTTGTCTCGCGCTTTTCTGGCTAGCGCCGGCTTGCTGTGCACGATCGGAGTAATTCATTCGCTACATATCGACCTTATCCGCGCAGCTCTTCTCCTCCTATGCTCAATGGCCGGGTACGTCCTCGTTTTCTGGGCGCAGGCAGTTGACGATCAGGAACGTAATACATTTAGACGCCTGTGGCGGGAGCGTACAGCTTTCCTACGCCATCAGGCCGCGCAGTCAGTTTAGGCATTGAGTTCTAGTATGAGAATCACCTTCCTTCTGCCAGGCTACATCTGGGGACCCTCAGGCGGCATCCGTGTGGTTTACGAGCATGCAAATAAATTGGTTGCGCGAGGACATGAGATTTCGATAATACAGCCGCGCCGTTTGAAGTTTCCCCCGCCCCCGCCGCAAAACGAGTCTGCATACTACTGGCTACGCAGGCAGGCAAATGCTGCGGCTGATTTGTTTCGACAGCCGACGATGCACTGGCTCAACATTGATCCGAGAGTGACAACTCTTTATGCACCAAACTCGGATTATCGTCACATTCCGGACGCAGATGCGCTTTTCGCCACGGCGTGGCAAACCGTTCGATCTGTCCTAGAGTGCCCCAAGTCCAAAGGGGAGAAATTCTATCTGATCCAGCACTATGAGACATTCATGGGACCACAGGAGATGGTGGATGCAACGTGGAGGGCAGCACTCTATAAAGCGGCTGTTTCAAAGTGGCTTCTTGAGGTGGGCGTACAGCTTGGTTGTAACGACGTGACCCACATACCAAATGCAATCGATCATCAGCGTTATCGCCTACTGCGGGCGATCGAAGGGCGTGCACCGCGGGTTGCGATGACTTTCTCCAAAGAGTCATTCAAAGGCGCGGCGGATGGCATAGAGGCATTGCAAATTGCAAGAGAACGCCATCCCCACCTGCAAGTTGTATTCTTCGGGCTTACCAAGCTTCGGCCCGCGATTCCAGAATGGATTGAATACCATTGCAATCCTCCACAGGATTTTATTGTGGAGCAGATATATAACCGTTGCAGCATCTTTCTGTGCCCCAGTTGGGCGGAGGGATATGCGCTTCCTCCGGCAGAGGCCGCCGCATGTGGGTGTGCAATAGTGTCAACCGACAATGGTGGAATCCGCGACTACATCGAAAACGGAGTAGCGGGTTTGTTGTCGCGCCCGCAAAAGCCCGCTCTCCTCGCCGACAATCTCTGTTTGTTACTCGACAATGAGCGGCTGCGGGTTCGGCTGGCAACGGCGGCCAATCATGCGGTGCGACGACTCGACTGGGAACAGAGTGCGGCCATGCTGGAAAACTTTATAGTGGAGCGGATGCAGAAGAACCATCGCCAGATTGCGAGCATAGCTCCGGCGTTGACAATGTCTCAGAGTTGAGAAAGTGCTTCAGCGACAATCACAATATGACCCTGGCTTCGCCGCCTTCGGTGGGGGGTCCGCCGATACGGTTCTGCACCCGCCGGTGCTGATCGCCCTTGCCTTGTTAGTGGTCGCGATTTTAGTTGTACGGCGAAAGCATGTTCTGATCCCGCTTCTGTTGGGATTGTTGGTCATCCCCGCCAACGAAAACTGGTACGTTGGCGGGATTCACCTCTACACGTACCGCATCCTGATCCTTGTGGCTTTGATGCGCGTGCTGGCCTCACGGCCCAAAGCAGCGAAGTTCTTTGCCGGCGGCTTCCTGCTTATCGATAAGTTGTTCTTAGTTTGGGCACTTTATCGTGCTATTGCAGTGATACTACTCTTCATGCAGGCAGGCGCATTGGTTGGTGAAGTTGCGTTCTTGCTCGACGCTATTGGCGGGTACCTCCTGTTGAGGACTCTCATACGCAACGAGGAAGACATAATTAATGTTGTACAGGTTTGTGCGGTCGTCGCGGTGATGTGCGCAGCTGGCATGGTCCGCGAACAGCTCACGGGTGAAAACGTCTTCGCTCCGATCGGTGGCCGGCCAATACCGGATCTCAGGAACGGGCATTTTCGCGCCCAGGCCGTGTTCGGCCATGCCATCCTGGCGGGTTCGTTTGGCGCCACGACATTTCCAATGTTTCTTTGGCTCTGGAAATCGGGCAAGGCGAAGATTATCGCCGCTATGGGAATTGTCTCCTCGAGCGTGATGGCATTGGCCTGCGCCAGCAGCACACCCATCATTGCCTGGTTGGGGGCGATTGGGGCGATCTGCCTCTGGCCGATTCGGTGGCAGATGCGATGGGTTCGCTGGGCGATCGTTGCCAGTCTGATCGGTCTGCAAATTGTGATGAAAGCGCCGGTATGGTTCGTGATCTCGCATGTGGATATCGGAGGAGGCTCGAGTTGGGAGCGGGCTTATCTGATCGACACCTGTATACGGCACTTTAAAGATTGGTGGCTGATCGGCACGAAGGACAATATGAATTGGGGCTGGGACATGTGGGACCAGTGCAACCAGTTCGTGAGCGAAGCTGAAACGGGCGGCCTGGTGGCACTTGGCTGTTTTATAGCGATGTTCGTTTATTGCTTTAGGAAAATTGGAATCGCGAGAAAAGCCGTTGCCGGTAATCACGAGAAAGAGTGGCAGATGTGGTTTCTGGGTGTGACCATGTTTGCGCAACTCCTGGCTTTCATGGGGATTGATTACTTTGACCAAGCCAAATTTCTCTGGTTTGCATTGCTGGCAATTGTGCCAGCAGCAACAATGGCAATTGGCTCCAGTAAGGTAAGGAAACCCAAGCCAATCCTGACGAATGAGAATTTGGAAAGATCACCAGTGGATACAATTCGCACCGAAGCCGAGCCTTCCATCTCCCACCAACTGGTCGATTGATCTTTTATGCTTAAGGGAAAACTGTAACCATGAAACTGTCCATCGTCATCATCTGCTGGAATGACTGGAAGGTCATCGAGAACTGTCTGCGCTCGATTTACGAGGGCACGCATAATACCGAGTTTGAGGTCATCGTCTCGGATAATGGCTCGACCGACGGATCGGTCGGCAAGATTCGGGCGCAGTTTCCGAGCGTACGAATAGTTGAAAATCGTGCCAATCTGGGGTTTGGCAGGGGAAACAATGCCGGGATCCGCGAAGCGAGCGGTAAGTACGTACTCATCCTGAATCCCGATACGATCATTCACGATGGTTCGCTCGATCGCTGGCTGGAGTTTGCTGATGAGCATCCTGAGGCGGGCGCGTTTGGTTGCCGCGTGCACAATCCCGACGGAACATATCAACGCTCCGCGCGGCCTTTTCCGACAGTTATGCGTTACATGACCGCGGCGCTGGGATTGAGAATGCTGGGGTATTTGAAGCGGCCGGTTCTGTACGACGAATACGAAGGCTGGGAAGGGAACACGGAGCGAGAGGTGGACTGGCAGTCGGGATGTTGCGTGCTGCTGCGAGGCGAGCTACTCAGAAAGCTTGGCGGCTTTGACGAACAGTTTTTCTACCAGTTTGAAGAAGTCGATTTGTGCCGGCGGGTGTGGAACGCGGGTTATTCGATCCGATTTACACCGACGGCTTCAATCACTCACCTGGGCGGGCAATCGGTAGGGAGATTTCCCATTCGGTTTGCAGTGGAGATTTGCAGAAACGGGTATCGATATTTTTATAAGCACTTCGGAATCAAAGGTGCGCAACGGTATCGCGTGGTGATGCTGACAAGGTTCCGTATGCGGTTGCTTTGCTACGGGCTGTTGAATGTTGTTCATCCGACCGAAGCAACGAAAGCCCGGCTTGACATGTATCGTGCCGCGGGACAGTGGAACCAGCAGCAAGATCCGGTGCAGTTTGTCGAAAAGGGAATTGAGCATCCCATTGAGCACGCGTCACTGCAGGCGGTTTGAGTTTTTGTTCGGAAGGAGTTGGCAATGAAACATACACCAATGTCATTGGTTACCGGGGGCGCGGGCTTCATGGGATCGCATGTGGCCGGGCACCTGCTGGCAAAGGGCCACGATGTGGTTGTGCTCGACGACCTGAGCGGCGGCTTCAAAGAGAATGTGCCCGCTGGAGCGACGTTTGTTCAGGGTTCGGTCACCGACAACAAGCTGGTTGATAGGTTGTTTGATCGCCACAGATTTGATTATGTGTATCACCTGGCCGCGTATGCGGCCGAGGGTCTGAGTCATTTCATTAAACGGTTTAATTACACGAACAATCTAATCGGTTCAGTGAACTTGATTAATGCGTCCGTGAACTACGGCATTAAGTGCTTCGTTTTCACCTCTTCTATCGCAGTCTACGGCGCAGGTCAGACCCCGATGACTGAGGAGATGATCCCCGTCCCGGAGGATTCTTACGGAATTTCCAAGCTGGCAGTCGAGCAGGAGCTGCGAGTCACGCATGAGATGTTCGGATTGGATTACGTTATCTTCCGACCGCACAATGTCTACGGTGAGCGGCAGAACATCGGTGACCGCTATCGAAATGTCGTAGGGATTTTTATGAATCAAATCCTGCGCGGCGAACCTATGACTATCTTTGGTGACGGAACCCAGCAGCGCGCCTTCACGCATATAGATGATGTGGCGCCAATCATCGCGGAGAGCGTGGACATTCACGCTGCCCATAATCAGGTCTTTAACGTGGGCGCAGATGTGCCGCACACGGTGAACGAATTGGCGGAAGTCGTAGCTGCTGCGATGGGTGCCCGGTGCAATACTGTTTATCTAGATGCACGTAACGAAGTCAAAATTGCGTTCTCCGATCATGCGAGGGCGGAGCGGGTATTTGGCAAACGTGACAAAAAGTCTTTGCACGATGGAGTGAATGCGATGGCCGACTGGGTACGTCAGCATGGTGCCAGAGAGAGCAGCACGTTTGAAGGCATCGAGATTGCGAAGAACATGCCTCCGAGTTGGGCCAAGGTAACGATCGCAAAAGCCTAGTACTTACGATATTTCCGGGTTCATGACAAATCCAAGAAAATATGTCGTAATCACTCCCGCGCGGGATGAGGAAGAGCACGTTTCCTCCACGATCGAGAGTATGTCCAAGCAGACGATCCTGCCAGCGCAATGGGTGATCGTCGATGATGGATCAACGGACAACACAGGCAAGATTATCGACGATTACGCCAGCCGCTTTCCCTGGATCAAGTCGGTACACCGCAAGGACCGCGGTTTTCGAAAATCTGGCGGCGGGGTGGTTGACGCGTTCAATGACGGATATGCCACGCTGACGTGTACCGATTGGGACTTCATCGCGAAGTTCGACGGTGATCTCACATTTGAGCCGGATTACTTCGAGAGGTGCTTCGACGAATTCGAACGCGATCCGAGGCTGGGCGTTGGCGGTGGCGTTATTTGCTACATCGAAAATGGCGTAAAGCGCTTTGAGCCTACTCCCGCATTTCATGTGCGCGGCGCCACGAAAATCTATCGCAGGTCTTGCTGGGAGGGTATTGGCGGCTTCTACGCTGCGCCCGGATGGGACACGATGGATGAAGTCAAGGCCAATAGCGTGGGTTGGTCCTCGAGAAGCTTTCCCGATCTGCACCTGGTCCATCATCGCGATACCGGCGCTGCGGACGGCGTGTGGAGAACGTTGGTCAAGTATGGCCGCGCCAACTACATCTGCGGTTACCATCCTTTGTTTATGCTGACCAAGTGCGCTGCGCGGCTGGTGCGAAAACCCTACCTGATCGGCTCGATTGGCCTGATGTACGGCTTCGTTTCCGGGTACCTCACCGGAGTTCCCCAGGTCGCCGACAGGGCCGCAATCTCTTACCTGCGTCAGCAACAGATGAGCCGGCTGCTCTTTCGAAAAACCATTTGGCGGTAATTCTGCCTAATTCACGAGAGTAGGAAACCAACGTGTGCGGAATTTGCGGCAAATTAAATTTTGATCGGCTGAATCCGGTTTCGCCCAACCTGCTTAAGGCAATGGCTGATACGATTCAGCATCGCGGCCCGGACGACGAGGGATATTACACGTCAGGGCCAGTCGGCCTCGGTTTCCGCCGGCTTTCGATCATCGACCTCAACACCGGGCACCAGCCGATCTCGAATGAAGACGGCACGGTCTGGATTGTATTCAACGGAGAGATCTACAACTACAAGGAATTGAGACAGCAGCTTCACGCCCAAGGGCACATCTTCCGCACACAGGCGGATACGGAAGTCATCGTTCACCTTTACGAGCAGTTTGGTGAAGAGTGCGTCAAAAAACTGCGGGGCATGTTTGCTTTCGCGATCTGGGACGAGCGGCGAAGAACGTTATTCTTAGCGCGTGACCGGGTAGGAATCAAACCTCTTTATTACCGTCTGACCACCGATTCCATAGTCTTCGGCTCGGAAATCAAAGCTATCCTTGCCGATCCCGAAGTCGACGCCCAAGTTGAGCCAGCCATAATCGACCGGTTTCTCACCTTTTATTTCGTTCCGGGCGAGGAAGCACTGTTTCGCAACATCCGCAAGCTCGCACCCGGATCGTTCATGCTGGTCAAGGACGGTCGCGCCGAGACCAAAGCATACTGGGACCTGAAGTTTACACACGAACGACAGAGCATCGAGGCTGCCGAAAAGCGGCTTCTCGAATTGCTAGAAGAGTCGGTCGGCATGCACATGGTGGCCGATGTTCCGCTAGGTGTCCTTCTAAGCGGCGGGGTGGATTCGACCGCCATGCTCGATTTTGCGGTCGGCAAGAATGGTCCGACTTTAAGCACCTTCACCCTCGGATTTTCGGAGCCGAACATAGCTGACGAAAGGCCTTACGCAAGGCTTGCAGCCAAGCAATATGGAACACAGCACCACGAGACAACGATCAGCGCGGAAGACTTTGCCGATTTTCTGCCGCGATTTGCCTGGCACATGGAAGAGCCAGTATGTGAGCCACAGGCCGTAGCTTTGTATTACGTTTCCCGGCTGGCTAGGGATTACGTCAAAGTTCTCATCTCTGGTGAAGGCGGCGATGAGGCCTTCGCCGGATATCAGACTTATCGCGGTGTACTCTGGCTGGAGCGGCTGAAGAGCATTTGTCCACCGCTAAACGACGGAATATCGGCCGGTCTGAGCGGGGTTAACCGCATGTTAGAAGCGCATCGGCTCGACAAGTATGCCCCGCTGATGCGGCTGCCGTTTCGCGAGTATTACTACAGTCGCACTTCCAGTCCCTTCAATTACTTCAACTCTCACGCTAGGGAACTGTATTCACCAGATTTCGCAGCGACTCTTGACAGACCGTCTGCGCTGTCGCCGATGAAACAATATTTTGGCAACGGAGCCCCGAAGACCCTGCTCAACCAGATGCTTTACATCGACACAAAAACCTCCCTGCCCGACGACTTGCTGTTAAAAGCGGACAAGATGACGATGGCAAACTCGATTGAGTTGCGGGTACCTTTCCTCGACCACAAAATTCTGGAGTTTGCGGCGGGTCTTCCGGAAACTTTTAAAGTACGGCGTTTCACGACCAAGTATCTGGCCAAGCGCGCACTGCGTCATCGTGTGCCGCGCGAGATTCTTGAGCGGCGCAAGGCGGGTTTCCCGGTCCCGTACGAATCATGGTTTAGAAAAGAATTGAAGGGCTGGGTAAGCGATGTGCTGCTCGATCGCGAGACGCTTTCGCGGGGTTATTTTAATCGTAGAGCAATCGAAAACATCATTTCGCAGGATGTAGCGTCAGGGGGACTTTCCAAAGAAATTCTCTCCCTTGCGGTGCTCGAGCTTTGGCACCGGGCATTCCTGAAGCAGCATACGATCGCAAACGCCGGATCCTCTCCTGCTCTTGCGCTGAGCAAGTCCTGAAGCGCGAGCGGTTGCTGGGAGCAGTCTTATGTACGAAACCGAAGCGAATCATAAAATCGAATCCGCCGATTGCATTCCCCCCAGCATCGCTGCGTCTTTTTCTGAATCCAAAAAGAGCGTTCTGGAACGCACCGCCATTCCCTGGAGCGAGCATTGCACCGAATGCGTGTGGCCCACTTGCTACACGACTTGTGATCTGTATACTCCGCGGAAGGATGGCCGGTGCCGTCGCTTTGTAGATGGGATGGTGCGAATTCCATGCCCTGAAGCATCAAACGCCTATTTGTTAAAGATTCGCTTTAAGCGCTGGGGCAAGTTATGGTCCCCGGCCAGTGTCAATCTTCATTCGACGGAGCACGCGGAAAGGATGGAAGCTCGAGATTACCGACTCGGTACCTTCCTTTACGAGATCCCCCTTTCGTGGCGTATCAAAGCGCCGATCACCAATAAGCGATACAGCTACAAGAAACGAATTGTCTCCAGGGCTGGAAAGAACGAACATGAGCCCACGGCTTTTCTGATCGAGTGCTATAACCCCGGACTTGAATCGATACGGCTCTCGTTGACCCTGCGCTCTTCCATTGCTGAAGTGATAATTCCATTTCAGAAGTTGATCGAAATACTGCCGGGATTTAATCGGGTTCGCGTGCCGATCCAGGAAATTAACAAAAGCTTCGAACTAAAGAACCCCTTCAGTATTGAGCTGATTCCGAACGACGTTGAAAAAGAGATCACTCTCTACTTTGGGCTTATCGAGTTCGTGCGTGAAGCAGTTAAGCCGGAAAAAGCCAGTGCCGATGGGAAGGCGAAAAAGATTAAGTGCGTTATCTGGGACCTCGATAACACATTATGGGATGGCATTCTGGTTGAAGGTGGTATTGAGAAGTTGCGTTTGAAGGAAGGAATCACCGAGGTGGTTCAGGGTCTCGACAGCCGCGGCATCCTTCTTTCGATTGCCAGCAAGAATAATCGAGAAGATGCAATCGCAGCTCTGGAAAGGTTCAGCTTGAACCAATACTTCCTGTGCCCACAGATTTCCTGGCAGCCGAAAAGCGAAGGTATCAAGCAGATTGCCCAGCAGTTGAATATCGGAATGGATGCGCTTCTGTTTGTCGATGACTCCGCCTTCGAATTGGAGCAGGTCAAGAGCGTCTGCCCCGAAGTCCAGGTCTTCGATGCTCGCCAATATAAAACTCTGCCGGAGCTCGATGTTTGCCAGGTTCCCATTACCGCCGAAAGCAAAGCGCGGCGGGCCATGTATCAGGTCGAATCGAAACGGCAGGAGATCGCGGAGAGCTTCGGAAGCGATTACATGGCGTTCCTGCGCGACTGCCAGATCAGGCTCACGATGCAGCCCATGAGCGAAGAGAATCTGGAGCGTGTTCATGAACTGACTCAGCGAACGAACCAGATGAACTTTTCCGGCAACCGCTACGATCGCGAAGTGCTGCGTGGCATTCTGGCTAATCCGACTCTCGACACGTACGTGCTGAGCTGCAAGGACCGATTCGGCAGTTATGGCGTGATCGGCTTCAGCATCGTCGATAACCGGGAACCACGAATGACCGATCTGATGTTCAGTTGCCGTATCCAGTCAAAGCGGGTTGAGCATGCTTTTCTCGCGTACGTCATTCGCAAATACATTTCGCAGACCGGCAAAGATTTCTGCGCCGATTACCGCAAGACGCCCCGAAACGCTCCCTCCGGAAAAGTTTTCTCCGATATCGGCATGAAAGAAGTTGAAGTGAAAGATGGAGTCTCACGCCTGGTATTCGCGATGGATTCTGAAGTTCCCGATGATGGAGTGATTGACATTCATGCGAGTGATCCCGTTCTCGCCTGACCTATGAGCCTGCGCAGCTTAGTTGGGGACGCGCGGAGAACGTTTCTATCTTCGGTTCATACCCACCTCGTGCCGCTTGGGGGACGCGGCCCAATTATTAGCTTTACTTTCGATGATTTCCCCCGCTCGGCATTGACCACCGGCGCTCCCATTTTGGAAAGCTTTGGCGCTCGAGGGACCTTTTACGTTGCAATGTCCCTGATGAACACCAAGAATGCTCTTGGGGAGCAGTTTTCTAAAGAAGATATCAAGAATCTCTTAGGTCGCGGCCACGAGCTTGGGAGCCACACCTTCAGCCATGTCTCAGCGCGCAAGCTAGCAGTCGCGGACTTCAAGAGGGAAGTCGAAAAGGGAGAGCAGGCAATAGAAGAAGTGCTCGGCGGGCGGCCGTCGGCCAACTTCGCTTATCCGTATGGAGATGTAACAGTCGCGACGAAGGGTCAGGTGGGGGCGGAAATGAAGAGCTGCCGGGGAACCTGCCCCGGTATAAACGGACCTGACGTCGATCTGAACTTAATGCGCGCTGTCACCCTCTACGGCGATATTGATCGGCTGCAAGCAATGAAGGAGTGGATTGAAAAAAATCAGCAGCTCAAGGGCTGGCTGATATTCTATTCGCATGACGTGCAGGAGCATCCATCGCCTTTTGGCTGCACTCCGCGATTATTGCGGGGGGTCTGCGCTTTCGCGGCGGAACTGGGCATGCAGGTCCGCACCGTGAATCAAGTGGTTTCAGAACTGAATAAATCTGACCGACAGCATTATCAGATGATCCAAAATCGTACGTTCGCACAGTAATGCCCGATGCGCTCATGACATCCCCCCAAATAATTGCCGAACCGGCTATTCAATTTGCCTCGTCAAGTCAGCTAACGATCTGGGAAGTTGATCCGCTCCAAGATTCCCGCTGGGACGCATTTATAGCAAAACACACTGCAGCATCGGTTTTCCACAGCCGGGAATGGCTCACAGCGCTTCACCGTACTTATAAATACAAAGCACTCGCGCTCACCACCGCAGGGCCGGAACGCCCGCTAAGTGATCTCGTGCTCCTTTGTGAAGTGAACAGCTGGCTGACTGGACGGCGCCTGGTATCGCTGCCATTTTCCGATCACTGTGATCCGCTCATCAGCAGCCAGCAAACTCTCGATTCGCTGCTCTTACATGCTCGCGATAGATTTAACCGCGGTGACGACGAGTACGTTGAAATAAGGCCCCGCAAGAGCAAGCCGGGAGTCGGTACTGGCTTTGCGCCGCAGGTCACCTATCTGCTTCATCGCCTGGATTTGAGTAAGAATGCCTCGGAGTTGTTCAAGAATTTTCACAAAGACTGCGTGCAGAGGAAAATCCGCCGTGCGGAGCGCGAAAAGCTTCGTTATGAAGAAGGCTCGTCTGAGCAACTCCTCAAAGATTTTTACCGGCTGATGGTGATGACCCGAAGGAGGCAGTTTCTGGCTCCTCAGCCGCTTGCCTGGTTCCGAGGTCTAATCGGGTCGTTTGGAAGTGAATTGAAAATTCGTGTCGCATATAAAGATGCCTGCCCAGTCGCTAGCATCCTGACTCTTGCTTATAAGAAGACGTTGACCTACAAATATGGTTGCAGCGATGCACGCTTCAACAATCTAGGAGGAACACAGCTCCTGTTCTGGAGCGCCATTCTTCAGGCCAAGGAGCAAGGGTTTGAAGAACTCGATATGGGGCGCTCCGACCGGGTGAATCCTGGATTAATTGCATTCAAAGAGCATTGGGGCGCCGTAGGAAACCCGATTACGTATTGGACGTGCCCGCCAAGGAGTGAAAGCCTGCCACGCTGGTTGAGGAAGGAAGGAATCAGGAAGTTAATTTCGGTTGCACCGGATGTCGCTTTGCAAGCGGCCGGGACTCTGCTATACAGGCACATCGGCTAAGCCGCTACACTACATTTCTGCCTTCGAATTCATATGCGACTGGTCCAACTCTACTATTTCGTTAAACCGGTGCTGCCCTGGCACGTGCGTCTGAGCTTACGCCGCTGGCGTGCGGCGCATCGGCGGCGAGTATACGCAAACGTCTGGCCTATCGATTCAAGTGCTGGTAATACTCCACCGAACTGGCCGGGATGGCCGGAAGGAAAGCGCTTTGCGTTCGTGCTCACTCATGACGTCGAAGAGCGCAAAGGTCTGGCTCGGGTAGAGCAACTGATGAAGTTGGAACTGAAGCATGGATTTCAGTCCTGCTTCAATTTTGTACCGGAAGGTAATTACCGCCTCAGCTCCGACATGCGGGAGAAGCTGCGCCAATCCGGATTTGAAGTTGGCATTCACGGATTAGAGCACGATGGGAAACTTTACAACTCCAAGTCCAAGTTCGCCGCAAAGGCAGCGCGAATAAGGGAGTATTTGCGTTTGTGGAAGGTCTCCGGTTTCCGGTCCCCGCTGATGCAGCACAACCTCAGCTGGCTGCACGAACTAGGATTGGAGTATGACAGTTCCACGTTCGATACCGATCCGTTTGAGCCGCAGTCGGATGGCGCTGGCACAATCTTTCCCTTTTGGGTCCCCAATGGGCAAGGTGGCGGGTACGTTGAACTTCCTTATACCTTGATCCAGGATTTCAATCTCTTTGTTGTGCTGCGCGAGAAAAACATTGATGTGTGGAGGCGAAAACTGGATTGGGTAGCCGAGCAGGGTGGAATGGTGCTGCTGAACACTCACCCTGACTACATGTGCTTTGAAGGTATAACTGGCCGCGACGAATATCCGGTGGCGCACTACGAAGAGCTCCTTCGCTACGTTCGCGAAAAACACCAAGGCGCATTCTGGGCCACTCAGCCGAAAGAAGTCGCCCGATATTACCGCGACAGTGTTCCCGCGCAGGCCCGCAATACCCGGCGCAAAATCTGCATGGTGGCATACACCTTCTATGAGTATGACAACCGCGTGCGCCGGTATGCCGAAACCCTGGCCCGCCGCGGCGACCAGGTGGATATTATCGCGCTCAGGGGAGGGCAGTTTTCGAAGCCTGTCGAGAACATTAACGGCGTGACTGTTCATCGTATTCAGGGGCGCGAATACAACGAACCGCACAAGTGGGTCTATGCATGGCGCTTATCGCGGTTCTTAATCAAGTCCTCATTTATTTTGTCCCGCCTTCACGAGAGAAACCGCTATGACGTGATCCACGTGCACAACATGCCGGATTTTCTTGTGTTTGCCGCTTGGTATCCGAAGCTCACCGGCGCCAAGATTATCCTCGACGTTCACGACATGGTGCCGGAACTTTTTGCCAACAAATTCCAAACGAGCGGCAAGAGCGCTTACGTAAGCTGGCTCAAACTTGTCGAGAAATGGTCGGCGAAGTTCGCTGATCATGTGATCGTCTCGAACCACTTGTGGAGAGAAACTCTCCTGGGCCGATCCGTGCCGCCGGAAAAGTGCTCGGTGTTCGTCAATCACGTTGATCCCGCCATCTTTTATCGGCGTCCGCGAACTCGAAACGATGGCAAGTTCATCATCCTCTTTCCCGGAAGCCTGCAGTGGCATCAGGGACTTGATATCGCAATTCAGGCATTTGTCCATGTCAAACAGGAAATCCCGAACGCTGAATTTCACATTTACAGCGGCGGTGGCGGACACATGCGGCCCGAGCTGATCGCCTTGGCAGCACGCCTCGGCTTAGCTGAAAGTGTCAAATTCTTTGAGGGTGTTCCGCTCGATCAAATTCCGCAAATCGTCGCTAACGCTGATCTTGGCGTCGTGCCCAAGCGCGCCGATTCGTTCGGAAACGAGGCATACAGCACCAAGATCATGGAATTCATGTCGCAAGGCGTACCGGTCGTTGCTTCTCGTACAAGAATCGACGAATTCTACTTCGGCGAGGGCATTGTCCACTTCTTCAAGTCTGGTAACAGCGCGGCCATGGCGCAAGCCATGCTTGAAGTCATCAACAATCAAGCACTGCGAGAAAGGCTAATTGCTCACGGATTGGAGTACGCTGAGCGAAATGGCTGGATGGAAAAGAGGCAGGAATATCTGGATCTGGTGGATTCGCTCTCAACGGAGCGATTTGAGAAGTCTAGTTCCCACGCTGCTGACATAGTGCGACAGCCGCATCGGGTTTCTGCCAGCCCTGCAAATCACGGCGAAGAATTTGAGCACGAAAATCTGGTGCGTACAGACTCCTGAACCACCTCCTCCCAAGCTTTAGAAACCTAACATTGAATATGAAACCGAACACTCAAACCTGCCAGGTGGCAGTTATCGGCGCCGGGCCATACGGCCTTGCAACTACTTCTTACGTCAAAGCAGAGGGCCTTGAAACTCGGACCTTCGGCGATCCCATGTCCTTCTGGCGCGATCAAATGCCGGCGGGAATGTGTTTGCGTTCGAACTGGGGCGCATCCCACATTGCAGATCCACAGCAGTCGCTTACTCTGGACGCTTATTGTCGCGAGCAGGGAATTCAGTTTGGTAAGCCGATACCTCTGGAGCACTTCGTAAGTTACGGCCTGTGGTATCAACAGAAAGCTGTGCCAGAGGTAGAAAAGCGCTATATCCAGTTAGTTGAGCCTAACGACAACGGATTCAAGCTAACGCTAGCTGACGGTGAACTGGTTCCTTGTAAACGAGTCATCGTCGCCGCCGGCATCAACAGCTTCGTTCATAGGCCGGACCAGTTCGCGGGTCTTACGGCAGAACTAGTGTCGCATTCGAGTGAGCACACGGATCTCACAAAGTTTAAGGGTCGGAGTGTCGCGATCATTGGTGCAGGCCAAAGTGCGCTAGAATCTGCGGCGTTGCTGCGAGAATCTGGTGCTGAAGTCGAGGTGCTTGCACGCCAGAACTTTCTCAATTGGGTCGGTTTGCACCCGAGATTGCATCACCTCGGTTTCCTTTCATCACTGCTCTATTCGAAACGCGATGTCGGGCCGGCCGGCATCAGCCGGCTCGTCGCGGCTCCTCATGTATTCAAACTTCTTCCGCGTAACTTACAAAATAGGATTGCATATCGTGCCATTCGGCCGGCGGGTGCCGGATGGCTGCAGTCAAGACTAAAAGAAGTTCCTATTACTCTCGGGTCCGAAGTTGTGTCCGCCGTGGCCAGAGGCAACAGACTTTGTTTGGCGCTCAGTAACGGCTCGGAGCGGTTGGTAGATCACGCTTTGCTTGCAACTGGCTACCGCGTGAATGTTTCGCAGTACAGCTTCCTCTCCCAGTCATTGTTGAAGCGCCTGGAAACTGCAAACGGATATCCCGTGCTTAAGCGTGGGTTAGAGTCCGCGGTTCCAGGGCTGCATTTTGTCGGCAAACCGGCAGCGTGGAGTTTCGGTCCGCTGCTCGGTTTTGTCTCTGGAGCTGAATTTGCTTCGATTGAAGTAGCGCGAGCTCTCAGTCGAAGGAAACGTTTGCCTCACGATGAGCACTACTCTTACAAGACCACATACACAGGTTATCGGCTTGCCCCGGGTGAAGACCCCGGGAGCGCTGGTTCTCGGTGGTGATTACCACGGCCTGGGAATTCTCCGCTCGCTCGGCGGGCGCGGCATTCCCACCTGCGTGGTTGACGACGAATACTCGATAGCCCGCTTCTCGCGCTATTGCACGCGATTTGTGCGTTGTCCGAGTCTGCGAGATGAAGATGAGACCATCGTCAGCCTGCTTGAGACCGGGAAACGGCTGATCCTTGACGGCTGGGTGCTCTATCCAACTCGCGATGAGCATGTCGCTGCGTTGTCGAGGTATCGCGAAGAATTGTCCTCCGTATTTCGGGTACCCACGCCTGAGTGGGAGACAGTGAAATGGGCATGGGACAAAAGAAATACTTACCAACTGGCAAATGAACTGGGTATCCCAACGCCGCGGACCTATTACTTCAACGATATTCGCCAGCTGGCGCAACTCGAGGAAGTTTCGCCGCCATTTTGCATCAAGCCGGCGATTAAAGAACATTTCATTTATGCGACAAAAGCGAAAGCTTGGTGCGCCCATTCTCACGCAGAGTTGAAAGAGCTATTCAGCAAAGCCTCACAACTCGTCGGCACCGGAGAAGTCATGGTGCAGGAGGTGATACCGGGCGGGGGTGGACAGCAATTTTCGTATTGCGCATTTTTTCGGAATGGTAACCCGGTCGGCAAGATGGTTGCCTGCCGGAGGCGGCAGCACCCGCTGCAGTTTGGCAGGGCGAGCACTTTTGTGGAAACAGTAGAGGTGCCCGTGCTGGACGAACTGTCGGAACGCTTCCTGCGCGCGATAGATTATTACGGCCTTGTCGAAATTGAGTACAAGCTCGATCCGAGGGACTCGCAATATAAGCTGCTCGACGTGAACGCCCGCACGTGGGGTCATCATAGCTTAGGTGTGGGAGCAGGCGTTGATTTCAGCTACATGCTGTACGCCGACCAGGTCGGATTACCTGTGCGGCCGTGCAAAGCCGAAACCGGTAAACGCTGGGTTCGCCTAACCACCGATGTAGCTGCCGCTCTCATGGCAATTATGGCTCGCGAGATCAGCTGGAAGGATTATGTGAGTTCTTTGCGAAATGCAGATGTTGAAGCGGTGTTTAGCAGCGAAGATCCGTTTCCTGGGGTCGCCGAAATGTTCCTTATTCCGTATCTCGCAGTGAAAAGAGGTTTTTAGGTTTCTTCGGTGCTGTTTCACCGCAGATCGTATAAATTATCCGTTCTGGCCAACTTTCTTGTTGCCGTCTGTTGCCTTGCGTGTGAGGGCTCAAACCACCAATCCAAGGTCGCGGCAAACACCGGAGCTGGAACTGGACCACACCACAGCGTTACCCTGAACTGGAAACCAAGCACTCCTGCGACAAAGTCACCGCAAGACGCGATTGTCGGGTACATGGTCTATCGGAGCATGAAACCCAATGATCGGAAAGCAAAAGCCATCAATGCGACGCGAGTTGCAAGCACCACGTATGTGGACACGGATGTCCAGCCTGGAAAGGTTTACTACTACGTTACGCGCGCGGTCAGTGCCAGGGGGAAATTGAGTCCGCCTTCAAACGAAACCCGCGCGCAGATTCCGCGATAGCGGTAACAGTTACTTAGCACTTTGGTGGAATTGATGTCTTCCCAGTGGTCATTTATCTTGACACCCATGAGGGGTTGGGGTATCCCGCGCAGGTCCGTAATAGTCTTGTGCAGCCTGCTGGCGATCATTTTGGTCATACAGGTCCTGCCACAGGTAGACCTGCTGGATACTGCGTTTCAGAGAAACACCGCGCCGCTGGCAATCCATTCGCAAGCCAATCACGGACCCATGGCGCTTCGGGCCCTTTCGTCTCGTGGTTTTTCCTTTATTGCAACCTTTGCCGGGTTCACTGCCGGAGAGCGTTTCTCTACGGCCCAATCAAAAACTCACTTGTCTGGCTCTTTGCAGTCGCTGCGCTGTTAGGGAGAGAGCGGTAGCGTATCTTGTCCAGAATTTGCCTCTGGACGAACCTCTAACCAGCGCGGCCCGGAATTCTTGGTCGCCGAGAATTGAAACTTATCGGAGTTTTGACCAATGAGTGATGCCATCTCTAACTATTATCGCTGCCCCGAGCAGTACGTCCGTATTGCTCCGGCAGCAGTGAGCTCCCAAAAGACCGGCTATTTCAAGTTTGGAAAGGATGTTCTTTACGGCAAAGGGCCGGGCGCAGCGAAATCAGCAACGGACAATTTGCCGGACCTGCTGCCGCAGGTGCTAACTGAAAATGGCACGGTTCAACCGCCGTTTGACGTTTCTGAGGTGATCGACAATCTTCGTTATGAGACTTACAACGGGTGTGTCGGTCAAACCCATCCCGCTCAATCGATCACCGGAAAGGCTTATTACCTATTCCGTCCTGCGCTGTCGGTGAAGGTACGGCGGCACCTGCAAAAAATCCGGCTCGGGGGCTGGAAAAGATTGAGATTTCCAAAGTGGCCGGTCGACTCCACGGTCGACAGCACCCTGGAAAACCTGCTGTTGCTCTCACTCAGGAGCAGTGGACGTTCCGAAATCCCGTTCATCTGGTTTTGGCCAAATGGTGCCTCCAGTTGCGCCATCATGACGCATGATGTCGAAACCACAGCGGGACGCGATTTTTGCTCGTCATTAATGGACATCAACGATCGGTTCGGGATCAAAGCCTCTTTTCAGGTCGTACCGGAGCGACGATACGATGTTCCGGAAAGTTATCTCGGCAGCATCCGTTCGCGCGGCTTCGAGATCAATGTCCAGGACTTAAATCACGACGGTTTTCTGTTTCGTGATCGAGAGGAATTTCTGGCGCGTGTGCCCAAGATCAACGCCTATGGCCGCCAATTTGGGGCGGTCGGATTCCGCTCCGCCGTGCTCTATCGCCAGCAGCAGTGGTATGACTCTCTTGAATTCTTGTACGACATGTCAGTTCCGAACGTGGCTCACCTCGACCCGCAACGTGGAGGCTGCTGCACGGTGATGCCATATTTCATCGGAAACATCCTTGAGCTGCCTGTCACCACCACGCAGGACTATTCGCTCTTCCATATTCTTAACGATCATTCGCTTGATCTATGGAAACAGCAGTGCGAGCTCATCATGTCCAGACATGGGTTGATCAGTTTCATCGTTCATCCCGACTACATCATCGGAGAAGCTGAGAGGGCAACTTACGAAAATCTCCTCGCCTACCTCAACGAGCTTCGGATGAGCCGGAATGTCTGGATCACGTTAGCCGGCGAAGCCGCGCAATGGTGGAAGGAGCGCTTTGAGATGAAGCTGGTCCATGTGAACGGCACATGGCAGATTGTGGGTAAAGGAAGGGAGCGAGCGAGGATTGCGTACGCCAGGGAAGGGGATGGCAAGCTGGTTTATTCCTTCAAGCCGCATGCGGGTGCGGCTGAGATCGCGGCGCTCGGTGCGACCATGCGAGCGGATGTGAATTACTCGTCGGCGCGCCAGGGCGTGTGCTGATTCCAATCTATTCCTGATGAGTGCAGCTGAACCTTTAGTACGAGGCGTGTCTGATACCGCGCGGTGGGTGGCGTATTTTCGCGCGCGAGAATCGAGACGTCCCGATGCATTATTTCGGGACACCTACGCAGAAAAGCTGGCCGGTGAGCGTGGCTTCGAGATAGCCAGGACCCTTCCCGACGGAGATAAGCACGAGTGGGCCTGGGTCGCACGTACTTACCTGTTCGACAAGTTCGTTTCTAAAGCGATTGAGAATGGCGCGGATCTCGTACTAAACCTCGCGGCGGGTCTTGATGCCCGCCCATACCGGATGCCGCTCTCTCACGTGCTGCAGTGGGTCGAAGTGGACCTGCCGGAAATCATCGCTTACAAGCAGGATGTTTTGGGGGACGAGAGACTTGCCTGCAGATTGGAACGCAGGGCGCTCGATCTTTCCGATCGAACGCTACGGCGAAAGCTGTTCGACGAGGTAAGCTCGCGTGGCAGGAGAGTTATTGTCATGAGCGAGGGGCTATTGATTTATTTCTCTCCGGAGGAGGTCGCTTCATTAGCACAAGACCTTGCCAGCACCCCAAATTTCGAGAGCTGGATTATTGATCTCGCTTCTCCCGGACAACTGAAACTCATGCAGCAGACGACGGGCCGGCAACTCAGCGAGGCGGGAGCAGCATTCAAGTTTGCGCCAGCCGAGGGAGCTAACTTTTTCACGCAATGTGGCTGGACTGCTGAAGACGTCCGCGGCTTGCTAAAGACCGCCGCGGAGCTGAAACGTGCTCCAGATGAGCTGCTGGCATTATTGCCGGAGCCGAAGCGAATTCAGGGGAATTATCCCTGGACCGGCGTCTGCTTGCTCAAGCGAGTGGATGCTGTTTGAGCCAGGCAACCACCTGTTCGGCGCTTTTGTCCGGCGGAAAAACTGGATAGAAGATATGTTCGATGCGCTTGTTTCGAATGATGAGCGTTAGCCGCTTCAGTAACCGGACTCCCTCGACTGTGAAGGTTGGTAACTGCAATGCGTCACAGAGTTCGTATGCAGAATCGCTGATCACTTCAAAGGGGATGTGCAGCCGCTGAACCATTTCCAATTGGTAAGTCATCGTTTGAGTGCTCAAACCAAACACGTCGGCGTTCAACGCGGTCAACTCTTTGTAGTGATCGCGAAATCCGCAGGTTTGTGGCGTGCACCCGCGAGCGCCGGGAATCATGTCCCAGCCTTCCGGGAGCGCCTTCCCCGGCACGCCGGTCATGGGATAGCAGTACATGACGGTTCGCGAAGCGGTGACCGCACCAACATCGATCATTCGCTTAGAGGTTGTTCGCAAAAGAATGTGCGGCATCTCTCTGCCAAAGAGATGTCTCGCGGCGCCGTCGTCAAACGGCTCGGGCAGCCCCGGTGGCAGAGGGAAATCCATCCGCTTCTGGGTGCTCACGCTTTGAGTGTACTGCTCTCCGACCCGCAATTACATAACACACCCGCGTTGTTCATGAACTCCCGTCACATTACTCCAGTCAGGTCATTCGTCACATCGACGCGTGATATCATCGCGTTTCCTCCAGAACTTGTCTGCGGCAGGCCTAATTTCCCCCGAAGAAGGGATCTTGCATGTTGAATACTGCCATTGTCGGCGCGGGGCCATATGGGCTTTCGATTGCTGCTTATCTTAAGAATTCTGGGATTCCGTTTCGCATCTTCGGCCGTCCTATGGACAGCTGGCTGGCCCACATGCCCAACGGCATGTTCCTGAAGTCGGACGGGTTTGCCTCCAACATCTATGATCCGCGTGCTGATTTTACCCTTGAGCGTTTCTGTGCTGATCGAAAGATCCAGTATGCCCACACCGGCATTCCGGTCAGCCTCGACACTTTCTCCACCTATGGTCTCGCCTTCCGCGACCGCATGGTTCCGGAGCTGGAAACAGACCTAGTCGCCAACATCGAGCGTTCAGCAGACGGCTTCATTCTGCGTCTCGACAATGGCGAGGTACTGTCAGCGAAGCGGGTCGTGCTCGCCGTCGGCATCACTCACTTCAGCTATGTGCCGGAAAACTTGGCGCAATTGCCGCCGGAGTTTTTTTCCCACAGCTTTCAGCACCATGATCTCGCGGGGTTTAAAGGCCGCAGCGTAGTCGTGATTGGTGGAGGTTCCTCGGCAACTGATTTGGCCGGACTTCTTCACGAGATCGGCGCCGATGTGCAACTGGTCAGCCGCCGGCAAGAACTGAAATTTCACACCAGGCCGACTGGTAAGCCCCGGTCTTTGTGGCAGCAGGTTCGCCATCCCAGTTCAGGCCTCGGGCCGGGCATGCGCTCGCGATTCTTTGCCGATTTTCCAGAAGTCTTTCATTATCTGCCGGAAGGTTTGCGCATCGAGGCGGTGCGGAGAAGCTTGGGTCCTTCCGGTGGCTGGTTCGCGCGCGACAAAGTTATCGGAAAAGTGCCGCTGCTGTTGCAATGCACGCCAGTACAGGCGGAAGTTCGTAATTCTCGAGTGCATTTACATCTGCGCACAGCCAGCGGTGGCCAAAAAGAAATTCATACTGAGCACGTCATCGCGGCCACAGGTTACCGTGTCGATCTTGATCGCCTGAATTTCCTAAGCCCTGGTATCCGTTCAAAGGTCCGGAAGGTCGAAAAAAGCCCAGCGCTTTCGAACACGTTCGAATCGTCGGTACCCGGGCTTTACTTCGCCGGAGTTGCCGCAGCCAACAGCTTCGGCCCGGTAATGCGCTTCGCCTTCGGCGCTGGATTTGCCGCTCGAACCGTGGCGAAAGCTATCGCGCGCTCCGCGTCAACCGAACGAGTGGCTGTCCCGGTGCGCGGCATCGCAACCAGTGCGGACTGAAATAAGTAGCTGGACATGAAAAGAGAAACCATTGCGATTCACGGCGGCTGGGATGGCGATCCAGCGACCAAAGCCGTAGCTGTGCCGATCTACCAGACCATCGCCTTTGAATTCGATAGTGCCGAACACGGGGCGGCACTTTTCAATCTCGAAGTTGAAGGGAACATCTATACGCGCATCGGTAACCCCACGAATACCGTGCTCGAGAAGCGCGTAGCCGCCCTCGAGGGTGGAGTTGAAGCACTCAGCGTTAGCTCCGGCATGGCGGCTATTGAATACGCGCTGATCAACATCACAGAAGCTGGAAACAACATCGTCTCCACGCCGCAACTGTACGGAGCGACCTTCACACTGCTAGCACACATTTTTCCAAAACGCGGCATCACTACTCACTTTGCCGCAAGCGATCGTCCCGAGGATATCGAGAGGTTGATCGACGAAAACACCCGCGCAGTTTACTGCGAGAGTGTCGGAAATCCTGCTGGGAACGTCGCCGATATCGAAGGCCTGGCGCGCGTCGCGCATAAACATGGCGTGCCACTGGTCGTTGATAACACCATTGCCACACCAATTTTGTTAAGGCCAATCGAGTACGGTGCGGACGTTGTGGTTCACTCGATGACGAAGTTCATGGGCGGCCACGGAACCACGCTTGGCGGAGTCATCGTGGACGGCGGTAAGTTTCCCTGGCGCGATTATCCCGAGCGGTTCTATATGCTCAACCGTCCGGAGATCGCATATCACGGCGTTGTTTACGTTGAACACTACGGCGCCGCTGCTTTTGTTGCTCGCTGCCGCACGGTGTGCCAGCGAAATACGGGCGCCACACTGTCTCCCTTCAACGGTTTTTTGCTGCTTCAGGGAGTGGAAACGCTTGCCCTGCGCGTTGAACGTCACGTCGAGAATGCGAAAAAAGTCGCCGAGTTTCTGCGCGGGCATCCGATGGTCGAGTGGGTGAACTACGCCGGCTTTCCCGACAATCCGCTTTACCCAATGGCGCAACGCTACCTCGGCTCCAAGCGCTGCTCTCTCATGACATTCGGCGTTAAGGGCGGATTCGAGGCAGGGAAGAAGTGCTTCAATGCCCTTCAACTGTTCAAACGCATGGTCAATATGGGTGACGCCAAGTCGTTGGCGTGTCACCCAGCTTCAACGACGCATCGACAGCTCTCGCCAGAGGAACAGGAAAAGGTCGGCGTCACGCCGGAGATGCTTCGCTTGAGCGTGGGCATCGAACACATTGACGACATTCTCGAGGACTTATCGCAGGCGCTTGATGCCGCGAAGCAGGGAAGCAGCGAGTCGGTTGCAGTTCATTCGGGGGGAATGTAATGCCATTGCTGATTGATGGAGGCGTTCCCCCGCGCTGGCTGGAGCGAAAGGGTTCCCGTTCGTTTGAAAGCTCGTCGTATCAGAAATGTCTAAAAATTGGGCTGATCAACAACATGCCCGACGCTGCTCTCGAAGACACCGAGATGCAGTTCCTCGAGCTTCTGGATGCGGCTTCGGGCCATGCACATATTTTGTTAAGGCTGTTCTCGCTACCCGGCGTTATACGGAGTGAACGCGGCCGCGATCATCTCGGGCAGTTTTATTCGAGCACAAACGAGCTTTGCAATTCACATCTTGATGCCGTAATCGTCACCGGGACCGAGCCACAGCATTCGAATCTGCGACAAGAGCCTTATTGGGACTCTCTGGTAGACGTCTTAGAGTGGGCAGAACGAAATACTACGTCAACTATTCTCTCCTGCCTCGCTGCGCATGCCGGTGTGCTTGCGAGTGACGGCATTCCACGACACCGCCTGCCGGACAAGCACTTTGGCGTCTTTCAGTTCACTAAGCCATCGGCGAGCGAGTTGACCGCGAACACCTCCGATATCATTCGCTTTCCGCATTCGAGATGGAACGAAGTGCGAGCGGAAGAATTAGTCGAATGCGGCTACACTGTTCTTACGGAGTCTGCTAATGCCGGTGTTGATGCGTTCACCAAAAAGAAAAAGAAAAGCTTGTTCGTTCACTTCCAGGGTCACCCGGAATACGGCGAGCAAACGCTGTTGAAGGAATATCGCCGAGACATCAAGCGCTTTCTACGACGCGAGCGCGAAACCTATCCCACGATGCCGCAAGGATATTTCGGACCCGAGGCAACGGAGATCCTTACGGCTTTTCGTGAAAGAGCGACGGCAAACCCAAGCGAAGAAATAATCAATGCTTTTCCCGAAGTAGTTCTGGACACGCTGCAAAACCGGTGGCATTCATCAGCTCTGAGCATCTATGGCAACTGGTTACGCTATATAGATTCCAGAAAGACGGGACTCTCCGCATTCCCGGTCGTAGCAGAACTTGCAAGCCCCTGGAGACGAAAACGGGCGGCGTTGCGGTAAAAAGTGCTACTCTTCAAAGTTGTCCACGCGGTGCCTGCCAACTCCTCTCAAACGTCCATTCGGCAATTATCTGTTCACTAGGTCCTGCCGATTCACCAGCGTAGGACGAAAAAGAATGTATCGATGAGCGCGGAATTCACCATGCTTCTTACAAGGTTTCCGCGCAAGATTAGGAAATGACAGAGGTGCACATTGGCTGCTCACTCCCCCCTCACGACCACCACTAGCGATCGCTTGGTCAGTATCGAGTCGGCAAGTGCCATTTATCGAGACGGCAGTTACCTGAAATCCAACCCTTCCTGGCACACAGAAGAATCGCCATTCAAGGTAAGGCAGATCTTGCGGATGTTGAGGCGGAGGAATCTGGCCCCTGCGACGATCTGCGACGTCGGTTGTGGTGCGGGGATGGTTCTGGCGGGGCTGCAGCCGTACTTACCCGCAGATTGCATTTCTTGGGGATATGATATTTCTCCCGATGCAATTGCCATGTGCGCCAAGCACGGTAATAAGAATCTTCACTTCTGTCTTCGCGACATTCGACGCGACCGTAGCGACACATACTTCGACCTTCTGTTGATGCTGGATGTATTCGAGCATGTTGAGGACTACATTGGCCTGGTGAGAGATGTCCGATCGAAAGCAAAATACAAGCTCTTCCACATTCCACTTGATCTCTCAGTTCAAGCAGTGCTCCGCAAGAACGGCCTCATTCGCCGCCGTGATGATCACGCGCATCTTCACTATTTCACAAAAGAAACCGCCCTGCGAACACTAACCGACGTTGGTTATCAGTTGACAGATTTCTTCTACACTCCACGTTGCATCGAGCTTGGCGACAGGCTGGTGCAGAAAGTGGTACGGGGACCGAGAAGATTTGCCTTTGCCCTCGCTCCTGATGTCACCGTGCGTATATTAGGCGGTTACAGCCTCATGGTGCTGGCAGAATAGTTTTCCCGACGGCGGCGCGTACGTTGTGGAAATCGTCGCCGCCTGACGGGTCCCTGAGGCCTGAATCTCAACTGTGCTGGTGAAACCACTCTGTTTTCTTGTTCTGGTCGTAATCCTCACGGCCGGACTCTGGCCATTTCACGCTTCTAAAAATGAAGTCAGTTGGTCGAGTAACGGACATGGCCTTTCATTTGGTGAATACGGAAGCGTAGTTAGCGCCACGCCGTTAAAGGTTATTCCGTTTGCTGGCAATAGCTCCTGTACTCTCGAGCTTTGGTTAAAGCCGGCCGAAGGTGATTCCTGGGGCACGATTCTCGCCTTCTACTGGCCCGAGAGTCGACACATTCCATTCTCGTTGCGCCAATCGATCGGTGACCTGGTGCTACAAGTAACCAATCATGAGCAAACTGGCAATTCCAAACGAGCCAAAATCTATGTGGACGACGTTTTCAGCCATCCGAAACCAATTTTCTTGACGATCAGCTCTGGTATATCGGGCACGGCCGTTTATGCGGATGGGTCGTTAGTCAAGTTTTCTAACTTTAGAGTTTCAAATCAGGATCTGACCGGTCAACTGGTAATCGGCAACGCACCGGCGACGACCGATAGCTGGGCTGGGGAATTGAAAGGGCTTGCCGTTTATGACCACCAGCTTAATCCTGCTGAGGTATCGGCACATTACGAAAGCTGGATAAATGGCAAGCAGACGGACCCTGCCGAAACGGATGCTGCAGTTGCGCTTTATAGCTTTAATGAAGGGGGCGGGAACATCATCCGGAACCAGGTAGACACGGGTACGAATCT
>Ga0335078_10002086_pt1 | contig 30306 bp, 24 predicted proteins | sample Lox_Sample_32_FD_206711 | JGI IMG/M metagenome (GOLD analysis project Ga0335078, IMG submission 206711) | Soil microbial communities from Loxahatchee National Wildlife Refuge, Florida, United States - Lox_Sample_3.2 | ecosystem: Environmental > Terrestrial > Soil > Wetlands | place: USA... | reverse complement strand
CAAGCACGCCGATGAAGGTACCGGCCGAGACCACGGGCAGCAAGAGCACAAGCCAGAAATTGCTGCGGATCGACCCGGTGTAGCCGATCACGAGATAGCCCAAAGCCACTTTCAAGAGAATCCAGAAAACTCGACCGCGCGTGGAAGCGAGCGCCGGGATCTTGGGTTCAAAGACTTGGACCAGGCCGAGCGCCACCAGAGGCACCACGGAGAAGACATCCAGGTACTCCGGAGGGAGCGTGGCGATCAAGCCGGCAAAGAGTAGAACCCACACGATGTCCTGAGGCCGGATCAGGCGAATCCACCGCAGGGAGTGAGTGGGCACGTTCAGATATCCCTGTCGGGATTATGCCACAATAAAAATACACAAGGTCTTCATGTCCAACCCAAGCACCGTGGATCAGGACCGGCCTGCCGGCTCCGGGTCCGACACCGCCCCCGAACCAACCGCCGAATCGTTCGGCGACATCCTTTCGCAATATGAGAGATCGCATTCGCACCGTCCGGGAGGCGCTGCGAAAGGGCTCGAAGGGACAGTGATCGCGGTCACCGCGGATTCGGTGATGGTCGATATCGGGTTTAAGACCGAAGGAATCATTCCGCTTGCCGATTTTCAAAAAGCGGGGGAGACCGTAAAGGCGGGCGACAAGATTCCGGTGTCGATCAAGGGACGCGATCCGGAGGGCTATTACGAGCTTTCGCGGTTGAAGGTGGAGCGGCCGAAGGACTGGTCTTCGCTGGAAAAGGCGTTCGCGGACAAGGCGGCAATTCTGGGCGTCGTCACGGCGGTGGTGAAGGGCGGGGTCAGCGTGGATGTCGGCGTGCGCGGGTTCATGCCTGCCTCCCGCAGCGGGGCCAAAGACGCCGCCGAATTGGAGAAGCTGATCGGGCAAGAGATCCGCTGCCGGATTATCAAGCTCGATGTGTCCGATGAAGACGTGGTGGTTGACCGGCGCGCGGTGCTCGAAGACGAGGAGCGCGCGACGAAGGAGCGGCGGTATACCGAGATCAAGGAAGGCGAAACGCTCAACGGGACCGTGCGTACTCTGACCGACTACGGCGCGTTTGTGGACATCGGCGGAGTGGATGCGCTCCTGCACGTGGCCGATATTGCGTGGGGCCGGATCAATAAGGCGGCCGATGTGCTGTCGGTGGGACAGCAGATCGAGGCTCGCGTCCTAAAGGTGGACGCGGCCAAGCGCCGGATTTCGCTTGGCCTGAAGCAGCTCACGCCGCATCCGTGGGAGCAGGCGAATGAGAAGTACAAAACCGGGGAGCGCGCCCGTGGCGCCGTCACCCGTGTAACCGATTTCGGAGCGTTTGTAGAACTGGAGAAGGGCGTCGAGGGACTGATTCACATCTCCGAGCTGTCGTGGTCGAAGAAGATCAAGAGAGCTTCGGATGTCGTGAAGCCGGGCGAGGTGGTGGAGGTGGTCATCCTCGGCGTGAATCAGGCCGACCGGCGCATCTCGCTGGGGTTGAAGCAGGCTCTCGGCGATCCTTGGGCCGAGGCGCCGCAAAGGTTCCCGGTGGGGTCGGTGGTGGAAGCGCCGGTGATGAGCATCACGAAATTCGGCGCATTCGTGCAACTCGCAGAGGGCGTAGAGGGTATGATCCACGTGGGGGACATCAGCGCCGAGAAGCGGGTGAACCATCCGCAGGACGCTCTGAAGCTCGGACAGGTAGTGAAGGCGCAGGTACTCGAAATCGACACCGAGAAGCGGCGGCTGCGGCTCGGCATGAAGCAGCTCATACCGACCAGCCTGGACGAGTACATTGCGGAGCACAAAGAGGGCGATGTCGTCACGGGGCGCATGACCGAGGTCTCCGGCGGCCAGGCCCGAGTCGAACTTGGGGAAGGCATTCAGGCAGCCTGCCGGCTGAAGCCAGAAGCCGCCGCGCAAGAGGCCACGCCGGCGGAATCCAGGGCAGATCTTTCCTCGCTCAGCTCGATGCTGCAGGCGAAATGGAAGGGCGGCGGATCGGCCGTCGCCGGAACGCGGAAAGAACCGGCGCGCGCCGGCCAGATCCGCAGCTTCCGCATCGCGAAGCTGGATCCCGGCGCCAAGAGAATTGAACTCGAGCTGGCGTAGGACGGACGGGCTCAGGTTTCCGGAACATCTGGCGCCGCATCGGATTCGACGGCAACGGGCACAGGCGCCGGCTCTTCCTGATGCGGGGGCGGGACGGTCGGCAGGTAGCGCGGGAATTGAGCGAGGGCCGCTCCGTAGATCACGTGGCCGAGCAAGGTAGGCTGTTCCGGATGGAGTAGCGCCACCAGGGGGCTGACGGTACGCCAAATCCCGTGGAACGACAGATAGTACCAGCAGACGGCCGCGAAAACGGCAATCAAAAGTAGACGGAAGCGCGGGAACCGGGTCCGCACCGTGGCGGCGAAGATGCCGCCGAGTGTCGTGTAGACCAGGAGATACAGCGCCAGGCCGGATAGGGTTCGGGTGGAGAAGCCCCGGTGGATCGCCGCTGCGCCATGGAAGGCGCTGGCCCACAGATTTTCGGCGGCCCAGAAGCTTCCCTGCTGCCAGGCCGAGCTGACTCCCAGCCAGGCGAGCATCCAGAGCACAGCCGCCATTCCTGCCTGCAAACCGGCGAGAAAGACGCTATTCGCGTCGTTGGCGCGTCTTTCCCAGGCAACCCCCATGCCTTTCAGCCTATACTGACAGGGGGGTAAAGGCAAAACCCATCTCATGCGGCGTGTCGTGATTACGGGGATCGGAGCGGTAAGCCCGAACGGAATCGGGCGGGAATGCTTCTGGGAGGCGACCAAAAGCGGGCGCAGCGGAGTGCGGCGAATCACTCGCTTCGACCCCTCAGGCTTCCAGGTGCAGGTGGCCGGGGAGGTGCCGGACGAATTCGATGAAACGCGGTATGTGGAACCGAAAGACCGGCCCCACGTTTCGCGGGCAGTTCCGATGGCGGCGGCCAGCGTGGCCGAAGCGCTGGAAGATGCGGGGCTGGCAACCCGCTCGATGAACCGCGAGGAACTGCGCGGCATCGGCGTAATCGTAGGCTCGGGCGGCGGCAGCCAGGATTTCACCGAAGAACAATACCGGCTCTATTACACGGGCAAGCAGAAGCAATGCAGCGTGTACACGATTCCGACCGGTACCATCGGGACACTGGCGAGCGAAGTTTCGATGCGGTTCGGATTTCGCGGGATGAGCCACATTGTCTCGACGGGCTGCACGTCATCAACCGACGCGCTGGGATACGCCTTCCGGAACATCCAGACGGGCGTGATGGACACGATGATCGCCGGCGGCGTGGATTCGCCGATCGCGCCGCTCATTGTCCGCGGGTTTCAATTGATGCGCATCATGACTACGCGGTGGAATCATGCTCCCGAGCGGGCGTCGCGGCCGTTCTCCCGCGATCGCGACGGGTTCGTGCTGGCGGAGGGATCGTGGTTTTTCGTGATTGAGGAGATGGAACGCGCGCGGGCGCGCGGTGCTCGGATTTATGGCGAGATCGCCGGGTACGGCTCCACCTGCGAAGCGTTCCACCGGGTGCGGCTGGAGGAATGCGGGGAAGAACCGGCCCGCGCCATCGGGCTGGCTCTGGACGAGGCGCGGATTCCACCGGAAGCGGTGCAGTACGTCAACTATCACGGCACGTCGACCGAATTGAATGACCGTATCGAGACGCGGGCCATCAAGCTCGCCTTCAATGGACACGCCTACCGGCTGGCGGGATCGTCGTTGAAAAGTTTAATTGGGCATCCGCAGGGCGCGTGCGGCGCGGCCGGCGTTGCGGCGACACTCCTCGCCATGCGGGATTGCATAGTGCCGCCCACCATCAACGTCGATGAACCTGATCCGGAGTGCGACCTGGACTACGTACCTTGTCCCGGACGAAAGCTGCAAATCGAGCATGCGGTTGCCAACGGCATTGCGTTCGGCAGTAAGAATTCGGCGCTGGTGCTGCGGCGGGTGTAGCGCTACGCGCCCATTTCGCGGCGGATGGCATCAGCGATGCGGGCCGTGTAGCTATCCACGCAGTCCATGTCAGGGCCTTCGACCATGACGCGCGCCAGCGGCTCGGTTCCGGAAAAACGGACCAGGACCCGGCCGGAACCGGCGAGCGCGTCCTCAACCAGGCGGATCTCCTGTGCGACCGCTGGCACTTCGTTCAGCGATTTCTTGTTGCGGACCCGGACATTCACCAGTTTTTGGGGGTAGACGCGGAGATCGGCCGTCAGTTCGTCCAAACCGGTCCCAGCCTGCCGGGCGGTTTCGAACAGGCGGAGCGCGGTGAGCAAGCCGTCGCCTGTGGTAGCGTATTGACGAAAAATGACGTGGCCGGACTGTTCACCGCCAATGGCGGCGTCGAGGCGGACCATTTCTTCAAGCACGTACTTGTCGCCGACTGGCGTGCGGGTGAGACGGATGCCGTCGCGTTCGAGCGCCTTCTCCAGCCCAAGATTGGACATGACGGTAGCAACCACGAGATTTCCGGTCAGGCGACCCGCAGATTTCAAGGCGCGCCCTGAGGCCAGCAGTACCGCGTCTCCGTCGACGATCTTGCCGGCCTTCGAGACGAAGATGGCGCGGTCCGCATCGCCATCGAAGGCCACTCCGGCGTCGGCGCCTTGGGCGAGGACCGCGTCCCGCAAACCCTCCAGGTGAAGCGCGCCGCAATTCAGATTGATGTTCCGGCCGTTGGGCTCCGCGCAGATCGCAGAGACGGACGCACCGAGACGACGGAAGAGTTCCGGCGCGAGCCGGTACGCAGCGCCGTTGCCGCAATCGAGCACGAGCCGAAGCCCATCGAAGGGCGTTCCGACGGTGGATGCGAGATATTCCAGGTACTGGCGGTCGAGCCCTTCGTCAACCGGGAGGCGGATCGGGGCCGGTGAAAGGCCCGCGTCGCGCAGCCGGAAAATCTCCTGCTCGATGGCATGTTCTTCGGAGTCCGGCAGTTTGAAGCCACTGTGGCCGAAGACCTTGATGCCATTGTCCTGGTAGGGATTATGAGAGGCCGAAATCATCACACCAGCGACAAACGGGCCTGTCTTAGTCAGGTAGGCAACGCCCGGGGTGGTGATGACACCGGCGTAGCGCACGCGCGCACCGCGGCTTTGGATTCCGCCGGCCACCAGTTCGGCGATCCACTGTCCAGACTCGCGAGTGTCGGCGCCGATGAGGATCTCGGGACTGGCGTGCGCGGCAGTGGCATCGTCGCCGAGCGCGACGCCAAAGGCATAGATTGTCTGCGGATCGAGCGGATACTCCCCGGCCACACCGCGAATCCCATCTGTTCCGAATAACTCTTTACCCACCATTCCTCCGCATCGATAACCGCGTCTAACTTTTCTTCATTGCGACGTTCACGATCACTTCGGGTTTGGATTGAATCCGAACGTAGGGATCCTCCACGAACGCGTGCACGTGAATCTGCGCCGTTCCGACCAGCCCGGAAACGTCCACCGGATCGGTGAGAACGGTAGTCACACGCGCCACGTGCTGTGCCGGACCCACAATGACGACCTGCGCCGGTTCCAAGCGGTAGTTCGCGACGACATATCCCTGTTGGCCCTGGCCAGTGAACCGTGCTTTTATGGAAACGGTCCGGGTCAATCGGTGATCAAACTCAAAGCGCGCTTCGGAAGGAATCGACCGAACGAGACGAACGCCATGAGCCAGCCGGACGTCGCCGCCGTCGATGCTCACGCGGTGTACGCCGGGAGTAATGCCGGACATATCCAGGACCACAGAGGGTGAGCGGCCATCACTGAGGCTGCCGAGTTCGCCCGCGGGGCCGCGCAATTCCAGGGTCACGGTTTCCACCGGGAGTGAGCTCATTTCGAGATCGTCGGGCAGGTTTCGGTATTCCACGGGAACGGTCAAGAACGTGGACAACTCGGGCTCGCTGGCGACGACGGCCCAGATGGCCACGGCGATGACTAAGGCAAGTACACGCCACCCGAAGTTGTGGGTCAACACGGCCCAGACGCGTCCCAGCATTTTCATGGCTGGTTCACGCGTTCGGTAGTTCGGCTTTCCGCGCGCTCGGGAGCGGCGGGAGGGATCTGGACAGGCACAAACGCCTCCGGCTGCGACCGGCGGACGCCGAAGTGCTGGTTGATGCGCTCGTGGAGGCTGGCAGCGGAAATTCCGAGCGTCAATTCGCCGGCGGAGGCGATCGAGATCCGCCCGGTCTCTTCAGAAACCACGATGGACAGGCAGTCGGTCTCTTCGGTAATACCAATAGCCGCGCGGTGCCGGGTGCCCAACGTACGAGACAGGGCCGGGCTGGTGGTGAGGGGGAGGAAGCAGGCCGCGGCCGCGATGCGATCTTTCTGAATGATCACGGCGCCGTCGTGCAGGGGCAGGCCGGGTTGGAAAATCGAAAGCAAAAGATCGCGGGAGATCCGTGCTTCGAGCGGGACGCCGCTTTCGACGAACGTGCGCAGCCCAATATCGCGCTCGATCACAATCAGAGCGCCGGTCTTCTGATCGGCAAGTTGCTCGACCGCGAGGACGATTTCGTGGATCGACTCCGACGAGCGGAAACCGCCGCTCAGCCAGCCCTTTCGGCCGAGGCTGGCCAGAGTGCGGCGAATCTCGGATTGAAAGAGCACGATGATGGCGAGCCCGAGATACGGAACGATGAAAGACAAGAGCGACCGCAGCGCCTCCAGGCCCGTCCAGACGGCCACGCCATAGAGGAGGACCATGAAGCTGATGCCGATGAGGATGTGGCCAGCGCGCGTGCCGCGGACCACCATTAAGGCTTGATACACCAGGAATGCCACGACCAGAATGTCCATCGTACTGGTCACACTCAGCGTCGGCGCTGGCGGCAATAAACGCGCAAAACCCGACATCAGCGTTCCAAACCCCATCTTATCTTAGGGCGCGTCCGCCGGCTTTGCGCATAGCTCGTAATAACTAATGGATACAATGAATTATGCCGTTCGTAACGGTTCCGGAAGCCATCGACGAGATTCGCGCCGGGCGCATCTTGGTGGTGGTAGACGACGAAGACCGGGAAAATGAAGGCGACCTGACTATCGCCGCCGAAAAGGTCACACCCGAGATCATCAATTTCATGGCCACCCATGGCCGGGGTTTGGTTTGCCTGGCGCTGACCCCGGAACGGTGCGATGCGTTACGGTTGCCGCTGATGAGCTTGCAGAACACCTCAAATTTCGGGACGGCCTTCTGCGAGTCGATTGACGCACGCGACGGGGTGAGCACGGGAATTTCCGCCTGGGACCGAACCAGAACGATTCTGGCAGCCGTGGACCCCGCGTGCCGCCCGGGCGACCTGGCGCGGCCGGGACACGTGTTTCCACTGCGGGCGCGCGACGGAGGCGTGCTGGTGCGCGCGGGTCAGACCGAGGCCTCGGTCGACTTGGCGCGGCTCGCCGGGCTCATACCCGCCGGTGTCATCTGCGAAATCATGAACGAAGACGGCAGCATGGCGCGGGTGCCGCAACTGGAAGAGTTTTGCTCGCGACACGGGCTGAAGATGATCTCGGTGGCGGACCTGATCCGCTACCGGATGAAGAACGAACGCTTCATCAAGCGGATCGGCGAGGGCTGTATCGAGACCGAGGCCGGCGAGTTCCGCACCGTGGCTTACACCAGCGACCTGAACCCGGAGCACCATCTGGCGCTGGTGCGGGGTGAGGTTGCCGGCCGGGAAGACGTGCTGGTCCGGATGCATTCGCGCTGTATCTATGGCGACGTGTTCGGCTCGACGGCTTGTGTGTGCGGGCAGATGGTTCGGGGATCGCTGCGCATGATCGCGGAGGCGGGACACGGAGTCCTGGTCTATCTTCACGAGAGCGGCCCGGGCTTCCGCGTCGATCGGGATGCCGCTGGACAGCACCGGCTATCTTCGCACGGCCGGGAATTCATGCACTATACCGGCGCGGCTGGACAGCGGCAGTTGCAGCATGAGCATGGGATCGGGGCGCAGATTCTTTCGGACCTTGGCCTGCATACGATAAGGCTGTTGACGAATCACCCGCGTAAAATCGTTGCCTTGGAAGGGTTTGGAATCGAAGTGGTGGACCAGATCCCGATCCCGGAATAGGTGGGAACACCGGCCGCCACAGCTGCGTTAATAAAGGCAGAGAGGCAACGTCCTCATGAGTATGAAGCCGCCGATTGTAAGTGCCGCGACGCTGGTTGTTTTGAGCGCGGGGCTCCTGCCCGCCGCCGATCCCGGGCTGCTGAACCTGGTTATGCCGGACGCCAAGATCCTAGCGGGCGTGAACGTGGACCAGGCCAAGGCCTCGCCGTTCGGCGTGTACGTCCTGGGCCAGATTCAAGCACAAGGAGCGCCCCACCTGCAACAGGTGACGGGACTGACCGGGTTCGATCCGACACGCGACCTCCATGAGCTGCTGGTCGCCTCGAATGCGGTGCCGGGACAGAAAACCGGGCTGATCCTGGCGCGCGGGAATTTCGATGCGACCCACATCCAAGCTGCCGGTTTGGCAGGCGGCGGCACGACGTTAGTCTACAAGGGCGTGACTCTGCTGTTGGATCCGAAGCAGGTGAACGCCGTGGCGTTTCTGGATCCGACGCTGGCAGTGGCGGGTGACGTGGCCAGCGTGGAAGCGGCCATTGACCGGCAAACCGCGCCGGCGCCGCTGCCGGCGGCTACCGTGGTTCAGGTGAACCAGTGGAGCGGCAGCGAAGACGCTTGGGTGGTTGCGAACGTTCCCTTTTCCTCCTTGAAGCCTCCTGCAAATGCTTCCACCCCGGCCAATGCGGCGGTCCAAAATGCTTTTCAGAATATTCAGCAGGCGGCCGGCGGAGTAAAATTCGGCGCGCAAGTGGCTTACACCGGCCAGGCGCTGGCGGATACGCCGCAGGATGCGACCTCGGTGGCCAGTGTGGCTCAGTTTCTGGCCAGCATGGCTCAACTGCAGGCGCAGAACAAGAACCCCCAGCTTGCCGCGGTACTGACTTCGCTTTCGGTCACGACGAATGGGAACGTCGTCAACGTTTCGCTGAGCGTGCCGGAAGCACAGGCGGAACAAGCCTTCAAAGCAGGGCCTCCTCCCGCACCACAATCGATGCATCGCGTGCCGCGTCGGCGGCAATAGGGTTCTTCTAGGGAAGTGCGTAATATCCAGCACGGGCGCGAATCACTGCTTTTGGAAACCGAGCGCGCGCTTGGGGCGCAAGCCGAACCTCGATGTGCCGGAAGCTTCCGGGCTCTGCCGGCGGCGCGTTATATTGCAACCGATAGCGAGAACGAATGCGCTCGATCATGAGCTGGAACGATTCGCCTGCCTGGCGCGCTTCGATGGCTTCCCCACCGGTCTGTTCGGCAAGTTTGAAGATATCGGACGGAGTGAAGTCCGGATTTAGGCGGACGCCGGCCTTGGGCACGTCGGGACGGCGCTGCTTCCCGATCAGAATGCCGTCGAGCGTGGCATCGGCTGCGTAGAGCGAGCGGATCACCACTTCGTCCGGAAGCCGGTAATTGAGGCTCAGATTATCGGTGACGATCAGCACCGCGCGGCGCGCGGCAGGAGGCTCCTTTCCGATGTACTCGGCAGCATCACGGACGGCCGCATTGATCGCAGTGCCGCTGCCGAGATCCTGAGACTTCACGGCCTCCGCAATTTCCGATTCCACTAATGCAAAATTGCTCGTGAACGGCTGACGGACGGACGGACGGCGCGCGAACAACATGACCGCAACGCGATCCTTCGGCCCCAGCGGGCGCAGCGCAAAACGCGCAGCGGCAGCCAGTTCCGTCAGGGAGCGATGCATGCTGCCGCTGACATCCAGAAGCAGAAGAAGATCGAGCGGCTCGGATTCGTGGTCGAAATAAGCGATCGGTTGAAGCGCGTTCTCATCGAGCACTTCGAAATCCTTCTGCGTGAGGCCGGAGATCGTGCGGCCTTTAGAATCGGTGACGCTGACGTCGACTTTGACCAGCGTCACGCCGGCACGAAAGGTCGTGTCTTGAGCCGGTAGTAGGATAGGAGCGAGAGCGATGAAGAACATCATTGTCGGCACGGCGGGGCACATCGACCACGGAAAAACGGCACTGGTCAAGGCCTTGACGGGCATCGACGCGGACCGGCTGGCGGAGGAGAAGCGGCGCGGCATCACCATCGATCTCGGTTTCGCTCATCTGCAATTGACGCCCGCGCTGCGTTTGGGTTTCGTGGATGTGCCCGGCCACGAGCGATTTGTCAAGAATATGCTGGCCGGCGTGGGCGGGATCGACTTGGTCCTGTTTGTGATCGCCGCCGACGAGTCGATCAAGCCGCAGACGCGCGAACATTTCGATATCTGCCGGCTGCTCGGCATCCGGCGCGGGGTGGTCGCGCTCACGAAGGCCGATCTGGCAGAGCCAGACATTCTGGAGCTGGCGCGGCTGGAGGCCGAGGACCTGGTGGCCGGCTCGTTTCTGGAAGGCGCGCCGGTAGTGGCGGTCAGCTCGGTCACGGGTTCGGGATTGGATGAGTTGCGGCAGGAACTGGCGCGAGCCGCCGGTGAAGTGCCGGAGAAGGACGCGTCGGGGTACTTCCGGCTGCCCATCGATCGGGTGTTTTCGGTGAAGGGATTCGGCACGGTTGTGACCGGAACTCTGATTTCCGGTTCGGTGATCAAAGAGCAGGAAGTGGAGGTATATCCCGCAGGCCGGCGGCTGCGGGTGCGCGGCGTGGAGGTGCATGGGTCGACCGCGGAGCGGGCATCGGCCGGACAGCGCACGGCGATCAACCTGGCGGATATCGAGCCGGCAGAGCTGACCCGCGGCGATGTGCTTTCCGAACCGGGGCGGTTTCGGGCGGTGAAGCGCGTGGATTGCCGGCTGGATCTGTTGCCCTCCGCTAGGCCGCTGAAGAATCGGGTGCCGGTTCACTTCCATTCCGGAACGGCGGAGATTGAAGCCGAAGTGCGGCTGCCGGCCGGAAGGACCGCGCTCAAACCGGGGAATGCCTCCTATGTGCAACTGGTGCTGCGCGACCCGGCGCTGCTGTGGCGCGGAGACCGCTTCATCATCCGGATGTTTTCGCCGGTGGTGACGATTGGCGGGGGCGTCGTGCTGGATACCGGCGAGCGCCGCTATCGAGCGGGCGAGGACATGGCCGCCCGACTCGAGTTGCTGGAGCGCCCGGACACACCGGCGAGAGTCGCGCTGCTGGTACGGGAAGCGCCGTTCGGGCTCGGCGTGGCGGAATTGGTGGCCCGCACTGGGCTTCGGGAATCCGCGCTCGCTGCGGCTGCAAAACAGGCAGGCCTGGTGGAACTCGGGTTGCCGCAGCCGTGGTACACAGATCGCGGCTGGTTTCAGCAGTCGCGCGATCGGTTGGTTCGAACGGTTCGTGAATTCCACCGGGAAAAGCCGCTCTTGCCGGGTATCGCCAAGCAGGATCTGCGCCGCCGGGAAATGCCCACAGTGCCGCTGTTTGTCTTGGATGCGCTCTTGGCCGGCGCGAAGGATCTGGTGGTGGAGGGCGAGACGGTCCGGTTGCGCAGTCATCGCGTGGTGCTCCAGGAAGACGAAGCCGCGGCGCGGACGGCGATTGAGAAGGCCTTTGAACGCGCGGGGCTGGCAACACCTGCGGTCCCGGATGTCTTGGCGCAATCGGGCGTGGAACCGGGACGCGCGCGATCGCTGCTGCAGATTCTGCTGCGCGAACGGCAACTGGTCCGGATCAGCGACGAACTGGTATTTCACCGTTCGGCAATCGAGAGCCTGCGGCAAATGATGGCGGCACGCAAATCGTCGCGGTTCAACGTTACGGCCTTCAAGGAGTGGACCGGGATCTCGAGAAAATACGCAATCCCGCTGCTCGAGTACCTGGACCGGGAGCGCGTCACGCGGCGGGAAGGGGATGAGCGGCTGGTGCTGTGAGGATTCAGCTAGAACAGTTCGACGCGGCCCCGCCGGACACATTCGCAGGCGAAGAGGTACAACCCAGCCGACCACGCCTGGCACTTCACCCCCATCGGCTCGCCGGTTTCGCCGTGGTGCCACTCGTTGAACTCTCCGCGTAAGTTCAGTTCCGCGAGGTTGCGCAACGCGCGGCCTGCTGCTTCGTGGCAGCCTGCCTTTACGAGAGCGGCCACGTAAAAGCCGCCAATGAACGGCCACACGCCGCCGTTGTGGTACTGATGCGGTTGGTTCAGCGAGCCGTAATAATCCCGCCAATCGGAATCACCCGGGCCGACCGCCGGGGTCAGGCTCCGCACCGGCCAGTTATCCGTTCCGTGGCGCGAGATGAACTCGAGAATCGTACGGGTCCGGTCTTCGTCGGCGACGCCAGCCAGGATTGCCAGCAGGTTACCGAGCGTGTCGAACCACTCGCCGACGGCGCGAAACCCGAGGTACGGCAGGTAGTATTGTTCATCGACTAACTGCTGTTTCGACGGAATCCAGCGCGGACGTCCCAGCGAATCCTGCAGTGGATTGGCAAGTGTGCTGAAGGTATGAGAAAAATGCGGCAGCAGATTTCCGTCGCCGCGATACCAGAAGATCTCGTTGAGCCGCTCCGTCGCTTTCCGGGCGCGCTCCCGACAGCGCTCGGATTCGCCCGGATCCGAGGCATCAAATAGTTTCGCGGCCGCGTGCAGAGCCAGCACGTAGAGGCAGTTGACGTACAAGCCTTTGCCGCGAGTGCAGAACAGGTCCTGCCAATCCGACGCCTCCTGCGTACTCAGCAGGGCGCTGTTGTCGACATCCTGGTGTTCGCACCAGCAAAGAATCTTGCTGGCCGCTTCGGGATCGGGGGCCAGCAGGACGCTTCCAATCAACCACCAGAGCGAGCCGTCCGCGTACGCGCGGAAATTCGGGCGGCCCGTCTCGTCTACGTAATTCGGAATCGCGCCAACCGGAGATTGCCCGAGCTTGAGCCGGGAGAGGCTGACGCGCAACGCTTCCTGGATTGTGGAATCTCGAAGATAGCGCGCCCCCAGCAGGGTCATCATGCTGTCGCGCGCCCAGACTTCGTGGTAGCCGACGGCCTGTCCGGACGCCTTCAATCCGCACGGGCCGCAACACAGGCGGAGCACGTCGATGGCCTGATGATAGGCCTTCTCAATGTAATCCAACCCACATTTTACTGCGCTTCCAATCGCGGATTAGAGATGTCCGACGGGTTCATGCGTGCTCTGGCTCACACTGCGGGTGGCCTCCCGCTCCAGCGAACGAGTCACCAGGTCCTTGGAACCAAGCCCCACCGCCAGAGCCAATGCAAACACGATTCCGCCGAACAGAATCCCGAACGCCAGCCGGATGATGCCGCCGCCGATGGCGAGATGTTCGAGCGCCATCGCGACCGTGAGCACCATGACCAGCCACTTGACTCCGGCGCTCAGCAACTGCGCGTACTGCAGATTCATATTGACCGCTCCGATCAACACGCTGCGGGAGAGGAAGCGGGCGATGATCGTCCCGAGCACGAGGACGATCAAACCCGCCACCACATTCGGCAAGTAATCGAAAAACCGCAAGACCAACTGAGAGGTCAAGGTCATATCGAAGGCGGAAATGCCGATCAAAAAGCCGATGACGATGACAATCACCGCGATCGTGCGGGTGACCAGAAGGGTCGGGCTGTTCTGAGGCGACCACTCCGCGGCCGAGGGAAACCCCCAGCGCGGAAGCTTCTCGTCGAATTCGATGCCCGTCAGTGACCGGCGCAGAATGCCGGCAATGATCCAGGCGAGCACCGCGGACAACAGCAACGCCACAATCAGCGCCAGAATTCCGGGTAACAGGCTCGCGAACTGGCTCAGCACCCGGACCATCGATGCATTTAGTGCTTTTCCAACTTGATCCCACATAACTCCTCCGCCAGGGCCCTACGGATTAAAGCGGTCGGGCCAACGCCAACGCGACAACAAGTAAGGCTTTCTAGCCTCAAAGGCTGCGTCCAATCGTTCCAGCCGGGCTTCCACCTCCACAGGCGTGGCAGTGTCCATCTCGATCGCGTACGAGGCGATCCATCCGAGATAGAGCGGCGTCATCGACCGGAGAAGATGGTCGCGGCTGAGGGTTCGAAGACGATATCCGAGCACAAAATCGTAGACGATCGACGCCCACAAACCGTCCGGCATCCGAAACTCGGCCGGGGGCAGGCGCGCCAACTTCCTCAGCTCGAACAACGTGGTGGGAGGCAGAATGCTTCCCCACACGTCCTGCAGGTTTTGAGTCCCCAATTGAAAGGATTCCATCATCCGCTGCGCGTCCACGGCTCCCGTTTCGATGGGAACCGGCTCGGGGCTACCGAACCGCGGCACAGGTTTGGAGCCGCGGATGCGCTGCCAATAGGCGGCGTTGCGTTCCGCGTCCGCGAATACAGGAGCCAAAATCACGGCCAGAAGGGTGCTGAGGTCCGCCCAATTGGTGGGCGGCTGGATGCGCATTCCCAGATCGGACTCGCAGACTTGAAACCCGCCGCAAACCGCGGCGGAAGTAATCGAGGGTACGGGATGCATGGGAGTGCCGCGACGCCGGTCATCCTGCTCCAGTATCTTTTTCAGCAGCTTTCCGGATACGGCGAAATCGGGGCCCATGGGGTTCTGAATGCGCTCCCCGTAGAGCGCCCGGCTGAGCGGAGAGAGGATGCTGCGGTTCAGAAGGCCTTCCATCTTCTGGCGGCCATACCTGGGCATCACGAGATCGAATCGCAACTCGAGCAGCGGCTGGACCAGGCGGTAGACCAACGGCTGCGCTCCCGTTGCGCGAGACTCCGAGCCGATCACGCCGCAGGCACGCGCCCCCAATTTCCCTCCGACGGTCAATATTGCGAAGTAAGAGTCGATCAGGTTTTCGAGCGGAGTCCGCGCCGCTTCCGGCTCCGGGAGGTTGAAAAAAGTGATGGAAGGCGAGGCGGGCTCGCCAACCGGCGGAATTTCCGAATCTCCCCCGCAGTCACGGCAGACTACCACGGCGCGGACTTCCTGGGAAAGACGGCCCAATGCCTCACGCACCATTTGTGCGGCAGCGGAGACGCCGCCAATGCGCCCGGGCTCGAGGACTCCGATCACCAGATCGGCGCCACCAATCTGCTCGATCTGCGCTAACTCCGGCTGCGGGATGGCATCCACTGCCACTCACGGCCTCCGGTTTCCAGCGGAAGAGAGAGAATCCCCATTAACGGAATTCGTACCCATGCCGGACGATTGTTCAGCTCATAAGCCAGCTCATACAAGGCCTTATCCAGAAGAAACGTGGCCAGCAGTTTGCGGAAGACCCTGGCATCGCGCGGCAAAAACGCAGCGCTCTGCGCGGCATTGCGGTAGGCGCGCAAAAACTCGGCGCTGGTCGACCGCTCCCAAAGCCGCGCCCACGGCTCCAGGCTCTGCATATCTTCGGGCCGGCGCGCCGTGTAATTCATCAAGGCGGCGTAGGAGGCATAACTGAGAGACCGCAGCATGCCCGCGACGTCTTTGAGCGGAGACTGCTTGGCGCGCCGGTCCGCGAGCGGACGCGCCGGCTCGCCCTCGAAATCGAGAATCATGTAGTCGGTCTTCACCTGCAGAACCTGCCCGAGATGATAGTCGCCGTGAATCCGAATGCGCTGCAGGCTCTCTTGTTCGAATCCGGCGAGTTGAAAGCTGCTGAGAATCTGGCGTCGCTTTCCCAGTACCATGCCGGCGAGATCGATCACTTCGTCCGGCAGTTCCGCGACGCTGTCTTTAAGAAGGTCGAAGACGCGGGTCGCGTCCCTCTGGAGATCGGAGAGTGTATTCTGAAACTCCGCGGCCGTGAACGGTTCGGGCGCAAAGGCCGCTTCGCTGGAACTGGACGCCAGCGCCAGGTGCAATTGTGCGGTGCGCGCGCCCAGCCGCGAAGCCGAGTCCAGCGCCATGCCGACGAAATCATGCCCCAGCTTGGCGATTGGATGTTCCGATAGTTCGAAAAGGTCACCCTGCCCGAGGCTCGTATCGTCGGGCGCCGGCGCCGTGGCGCAATTCTCGTAGTAGCGGGAGAGTTCTTCGAGCGTGAGCGTCCAGCCATCGCCCTGGTTCGCCACCACTCCCTGGATCATCGCGAGCGCCGCCGGCTCGGCATCCGTCGCGGCGTATTCGATCTCTCCTGCAAACGGCGGCACGCCGTCAAAATGCGCGTGTTCGGTCAGGTAGCGCCCGATTTCGCAATCCGGATTGGGACCCGGCTGGCAGCGGCGAAACAGTTTCAGGATCAAACGGTCGCCAAAGAACACGGAGGTATTGCTTTGTTCGGCCGACGTGCGCCTGACGCTCAACGACGTTCCGGAGTCGCGCAGGCCACCAAAGACCATCCCGGGAATACCTCGAATCCGGCCGTACCGCGAGGGGAACTGAACGGAGTTCTCTACAACCGCCAGCAGGGCGCCGCACGCGGAGTCATCGAGCATGCCATCGTGCAGATATCCCCGACCGTGTACGGCAACAATCGGCGAGAGAATCGAGTTCGGGGCGGTTTCCAACAACCGATCGGCATCCGCGCCGAAACTCAACCCCAGTGGGAGAAAATACGAATCCGGGTCGCCGCGCTCATAGCGCACGTCCACAAGCGCCACTACGGCTTTGGAATCGGGAAGCGGCGCCCAGTCGGCGATGCGGGTGGCGCGAACGCGACGCGCTTTGCCGCCGAACCATCGCTGCTTTGGCAGAAACTCGGGCAGGGCGGAGTTTTCGAGCCGATAACGCCCGGCACCTTCCAGAACGGCTTCCCAACTGTCCGCTTCGAGAGGCGCCAATTCTCCCTGATGTTCGGCCGGCTCCGGTTGCCCGTGAAGCTCCAACCACAAAAATGCATAGGGACTGAGCGTCAGCCGGTACGGCTGCTTGGTGATGGGAGGAAACTCGACGTAGCCGAGCATCTCAATCGGCGTCGACCCTTCGAGTTCCGCCAGATCCAGATCCACCGGCTGCGCAAAGCGAGACAGATTGGCCACGCAGAGAATCTGTTCCGCGCCGTCGCGCCGCAGATACGCCAGAACTTTGCGATTGGAAGGGTTCAGGAATTCCAGTGTGCCGCGGCCAAACACGCGAAACAGTTTTCGCAGCGCGATCATGTTGCGCATCCAGCTCAGAAGCGAGGAGGGATCGCTCTGCTGCGCTTCCACATTCACCGCTTCGTAGCCCCAGACCGGATCCATAATGACCGGGCTATATAGTTTCGCGGGGTTGGCTCGCGAGAAACCGGCATTCCGGTCGCTGTTCCACTGCATGGGCGTGCGGACGCCGTTGCGGTCACCCAGGTAAATGTTATCGCCCATGCCGATCTCATCGCCGTAGTAGAGAATCGGCGTGCCCGGAAACGAGAAAAGCAGGCTGTACAAAAGCTCGATGCGGCGGCGATTGTTGTCCATCAGCGGCGCCAGCCGCCGCCGGATGCCGAGGTTAATGCGCATCCGCGAATCGGCGCTATAGGCCAGGTACATGTAATCGCGCTCATCGTTGGTGACCATTTCGAGCGTCAACTCGTCATGATTTCGCAGAAACAACCCCCACTGGCAGATCTGGGGAATTTCGGGGGTCTGCGCCATGATGTCGGTGATCGGCAGCCGGTCCTCCTGGCGGAGTGCCATGTAAATCCGCGGCATCAACGGAAAATGAAATGCCATGTGGCACTCGTCGCCATCTCCGAAATAGGGGCGGACATCCGTGGGCCATTGATTGGCTTCCGCCAGAATCATCCGGCTCGAATATGCCTCGTCGACTTCCCTCCGTACGCGCTTGACAATCGCGTGGGTCTCCGTCAGATTCTCGCAACTGGTTCCCTCGCGCTCCACCAGATATGGGATGGCGTCCACCCGTAGAGCGTCCACGCCGAGGTCGAGCCAGTAGCGCACCACGTTGAGCATTTCTTCGACGACCTTAGGGTTGTCGTAATTCAAATCCGGCTGGTGCGAAAAGAAGCGATGCCAAAAATAAGCCTGCGCGACCGGGTCCCAGGTCCAGTTCGATTTCTCGGTATCGGTGAAAATAATGCGCACATCCCGATACTTCTGATCCGAGTCGCTCCACACGTAAAAATCGCGCTCGGGCGAACCTGCCGGCGCCTGACGCGCCCGCTGGAACCAGGGATGTTGATCGGAGGTGTGGTTCATCACCAGCTCGATCATCACCTGCAGGCCGCGATCATGAGCGGCAGCGAGGAACTCCTTGAAATCATCGACCGTGCCGTAGGACGGATGGACATTCAGATAATCGGAGATGTCGTAACCGTCATCTTTGAGCGGGGAAGGGAAGAACGGCAGCAGCCACAGGCACGTGACGCCGAGATCGCGCACGTAATCGAGTTTCTGAATGAGCCCGGCGAAATCTCCGATGCCGTCGCCGTTACTGTCATTAAACGCACGGACGTGCATCTCGTAAATGATCGCGTCTTTGTACCACAGCGGATCCGCGGCGCTGCCCGGTAGTCGCATAGATTCAGTGCTCGGGACGGAACACCACCGTGGAAAGCGGCGGCAAGGTCAGGTTCAGCGAGTACGGCCTGCCTTGCCAACCCGCCGAGATTTCCCTGCCCGCTTCCTCCGTACAGCGGCGCGTCGCTATTCAGCATCTCTCTCCAATTGCACTCCATTGGCACGCCGACCCGGTAGTTGTGCCTCGGTACGGGCGTAAAATTACATACAAAAAGCAGCAGATCGCGGCCGTTCCTGGCTTTCCGGACGAATGAAACAACGCTCCGCTCAAAATCGCTGGCATCCACCCACTCAAATCCTCCGGCCTCGAAATCCACCTCGTACAAAGCGGGCTGACCGCGGTAGAACGTGTTCAGGTCCCGCACCCAACGTTGCAATCCCGCATGCAGAGGGCGCTGCAGCAGGTGCCAATCGAGACTGGTGTCGTGATTCCACTCGTTCCATTGGCCGAACTCGTCGCCCATGAATAACAGTTTCTTCCCGGGATGCCCAAACAAGAAACCATACAGCAGCCGCAGGTTGGCGAACTTCTGCCATTCGTCTCCCGGCATCTTGGCGATCATCGAGCCTTTTCCGTAAACCACCTCATCATGAGAGAACGGCAGGATGAAATTCTCCGTGAACGCATACAGCAGGCTGAACGTAATCTTATTCTGTTGATAGCGGCGGTACACCGGTTCCTTGCTCATGTACTCGAGCATGTCGTGCATCCAGCCCATGTTCCACTTGAACCCGAAGCCGACGCCGCCCAGATAAACCGGCCGCGAGATCATCGGCCACGCCGTGGATTCTTCGGCGATCGTCATCACGTCCGGATACGCGGCGTAAACCTGCTGATTCAGCTGCCGAAGAAAATCGAGTGCCTCCAGGTTCTCTTTTCCGCCGGCCTGGTTGGGAATCCACTGGCCTTCCCGCTTTCCGTAATCCAGGTACAACATCGAGGCCACGGCATCCACGCGGAGCCCGTCCACGTGATATTTATCGAACCAAAATAACGCGTTGCTCTCGAGAAAATTCCGGACCTCGCGGCGTCCGAAGTTGAACACGAACGTGCCCCAATCGGGCTGCTCGCCCTGCCGCGGATCGGCATGCTCGTAGAGGTGCGTGCCATCGAAGTAGCCGAGGCCGGCTTCGTCCTTCGGAAAGTGCGCCGGCACCCAATCCAGGATCACGCCAATCCCGCGTTGATGCAGGTAATCCACCAGCCACATAAAATCCGCGGGTTGCCCAAACCGGCTCGTCGGGGCAAAATAGCCGATCGTCTGGTAGCCCCACGAGCCATCAAACGGGTGCTCGGTCACCGGAAGAAACTCAACATGCGTATGGCCGGCATCGTGAACGTAATCGGCCAATTGCACCGCGAGCTCGCGATAATTCAACCACCGGTTACCTTCTTCCGGGACACGCCTCCAGGAGCCCAGGTGCACTTCGTAAATGGAAATCGGCACGTCAAGGGCGTTCTTCCTTGCCCGATTCGCCATCCACGCCCCGTCATTCCAGGAATAGCCTAGATCGCAAACCCGGGACGCGGTGTGCGGCCGGATCTCCGCCGCGAAGCCGTAGGGATCGGCTTTATCGACCTGGTAGTTCTTGTAGTTTGAAGCAATGTGGTACTTATACAGCGTGTTCGGGCCGATATCCGGAACAAAACCCTCCCAGATCCCCGCTTCGGGCCGGACGGACAGCGGATTCGCGTCAGGATTCCACGCATTGTAATCTCCAATTACGCTCACCTCCCGCGCATTCGGGGCCCACACGGCAAAATGGACGCCGCGGCGCCCGTCGCGTTCTCCGATGTGCGCGCCGAGTTTCTCATAGGCTCGCCGGAGCGTGCCTTCGGAGAATAAGTACAGATCATAATCCGTCAGCCATTGAACTTGGGTTGAGGTTGCCATAAATCCATTCAGAAGTAATAGTCGAAATCCTGTTCTGTCCGAACCCACTTCCGGACCCGCAAAATGTGCGCCGGGAGACTCTCTGGGATGAGCTCGACGTAGTTGCGCGCCCCCTGCCAGAGATACCGGCCATCGCTTAGCAGGTCATGCGCCTGAAACGCCCGCGTAGCGTCAAGCCCGAGTGCACCGGCGTCCAGGTTGACCCATCCTCCCTGGGTGTGAGACGCATCCAGGTTGACAACCACGATGATCACGTTCGAGCAATCTTCGTCTGCCTTGCTGTAGCAGAGCAGTGCGGGGTTGTCGGTCTCATGGAACCGCAGGCTGCGATCGCTCTGCAGGGCGACGTTTTCGCGCCGGATGCGGTTCACACGCCCGATCAACTCTTTCAAACTCCAGGGAATATCGACATTCCGGTGTTTGATTTCGTACTTCTCCGAATCCAGGTATTCTTCGCTGCCCGGCTCGCGCGGTGTATTCTCGCAGAGCTCGAAAGCAGGCCCGTAGATTCCGTAACTCGCCGCCAACGTCGCCGCTAGAATGACGCGAACCACGAATGCGGCACGCCCGCCTAACTGGAGATATTCCGAGAGAATGTCCGGTGTATTGGGCCAGACATTGGGCCGAAAATACTCGCGCACTTCCGTCTGGTTGAGTTCGCGAAAATAGGCCGTCAGATCCGGCTTGGTGTTCCGCCAGGTGAAATAGGTGTAGGACTGTGAAAAACCCGCCTTCGCCAGCCGGTACATCAGCTTGGGCCGGGTGAAGGCTTCCGCCAGGAACAAGACTTCCGGATACGCTCGTTTCACCTCTCCTATCACCCATTCCCAGAAAGGGAGCGCCTTGGTGTGCGGATTATCCACCCGAAAAATGCGCACGCCGCGCGCGATCCAAAACATCAGGACCTGTTCCAGCTCCTGCCACAGTTCCCGCCACTGCGCCGTTTCAAAATCGAGCGGCACGATGTCCTGATATCTCTTGGGAGGATTCTCGGCGTACTGGATGGTGCCGTCCGGACGCATCCGGAACCATTCGGGATGCTTCCGGACATACGGGTGATCGGGGGAACATTGGAACGCCATGTCGAGCGCGATTTCGATGCCATTGCGTTTCGCGGACGCAAGCAAGTGATCGAAATCCTCCAGGGTGCCGAGATCCGGATGAACCGCGGTGTGGCCGCCCGCCTCCGAGCCGATCGCCCACGGGCTGCCGGCGTCCCCCGGCTGAGCCATCACTGAGTTGTTCTTTCCCTTCCTGTGCGAAATCCCGATGGGATGAATCGGCGGCAGATACAGGACGTCGAAGCCCATGGCGGCCACGTAGGGCAGCCACGCTTCGCAATCCCGCAGCGTGCCGTGACGGCCGGCTTCTGGCGCGCACGAGCGAGGGAAAATCTCATACCAGGCCGAAAACCGCGCCCGTTCGCGATCGACAGCCACCGAAAGTTCCTTCTCAAACCGGCTCGGGAAATGACGGATCGGGTATTGCCCGGCGGTCTGGGCCAGTTCCGGGTCCAATGCCACTTTGCCCAACCGCTCGTCTCCGTCGCGCAGCATGCGCGCCCAGGAGAGAAGGCGGGTTCGGTCCCTATCCGCCTGCTCCGCGATCTCCTCGATGAGCGCGGCCCCGATCCGGCATTCCACCGCGATCTCCTGGCCCGCCGAAAGCCGTTTCGCCAGGTCACGCCGCCAGGTGGCAAAGCGATCGATCCACGCCTCGACGGTGTAGTGCCACGCCCCCAGTTGCGTAACCCGGAATGCGGCGCGCCACCGGTCGTTGCCCAGGCCTGCCATCGCCACGCGCTGCCATTCCTGCTTGGCGCAAGAGCGATATAAGACCTCGCAGGAAAGCTCATCGTGACCATCCGCAAACACGTCCGCTTCCACAATTACTTCTTCCCCGATGACCCGCTTAATCGGAAACCGGCCGCAATCAATCTGCGGACGGACCCGTTCGATCGCTACCCGGCTGCGGCCGTCCCCTCCGATTGACTGCACAATGTCCATTCGGCTTGGCTCTCTTGTGGCGCGACGCAAACCACGGGCCAAACCGTGCGAGTGGTGCCGCGAGCCCGTACGCATAAGTACTTCTCCGGCGCAGCAGCGCGGCCCCCGCAAGTGATCGGCTCCGCCCAGCGCTACAATGTAGCCGAAAAGGGGGTTGAGCATGCTTGCTATCACCGCAGACAACGCCTCCGTTCGTTGGGACGGCAAGAAAAAGAGTTGGACCGCGAGCATTAAGGTGGGCGCGGAAGTGATCCGCCGCTCGCCCGACCGGCCGATTCCCCAAAGCGCAGACGATGAGACGCTACGCGCCTGGGTAATCCAGACGGCCAAGGATGAAGGTTACGAGGTCGCCTCCGGCCGCATCCGCATCGAGCGCTAGCGGGCCAAAGCTCAGACCGCCCACGACGAATCGCCCGTGGAAGGCAATGCGGCAGCGCCGTGCTGTCCTAGGCGTAGCAACTGGAGACGGAAGCCATCCACCAAGGCCAGCCACGCCGCTTCGAGCAGATCCTCGGAAACACCGGCGGTGGTCCAGCGTTCGCCGGATTCGGACCAGTCCACCGCCACGCGAGCGCGGGACCCGCTCCGCGCCTGACTGAGCGTGTCCACACGATAATTCTTCACACGGACCTTCGCGATTCCCGGATACATCACAAACAGGCACTGCCGCAGGCTGCGCTCCAGGGCTTCCACGGGTCCGGAACCCTCTTCGGATTCGGTCCGGATCGCGTCACCGATCCGCACCGTCGCGGTCGCACTGCTTACAGGCATGCTGTACATGGCGGAATGGCTGACCACTTCATATCGCTCCGCTTCAAACGGCCGTTGATCGGGTGAGAGCGCTTCCCGAACAGCAAGTTCGAGCGTCCCGCGGGCGTCGCCGAGCTGGTATCCCATGGAATCGAGCAGCCGGACACGATCGAGTACCGCGTGCCTCTCCCGGGAATTCAGGCGCCCCCGCAGCCGCGAATCGATGGAGCGCAGCAGTTTCTCGGCGTCAGCCTCCGGTTCCACGAACAACGGTGGTGCGCCGGCTTCGGCAATGAATCGCGCTACGCCCGGCATCCCCGCCAGATTATCCGGCCCGATCACGGTATGCCCAAGCTTGTACTCCAGATTGGAAACGATCGAGCACAGGTTCGCGCTTGGGCCACGATTCAGGGCAACACCGACCGAGCCCTCCACATGCGTGAAACCTTGCTCAACCGCTTCCAGCGTATTGGCGCCGGCGAGCTCATGGCTATCGTGCGCACGAATTCCCAATACTCCGTCGAACCGCTTCCGAACTTCGAGGCAGACTTCTCGAACGGTGTTCGGGAGCGTGCCTGCTGCCGAATCTGCCAGGCAAATCACGTCCGCTCCGCCGCTCTTCGCGGCTTCGAGCATCCGCAGAGCAAAGGAAGGGTCGGTGCAGTAGCCATCGAAGAAATCTTCGGCCCGGAAGATGACAACGCGCCCTTTTGCCTTAAAGAAAATGACGGCCTCGGTAATGCGCCGGCAGTACTCCTGGAGCCCCACGGGCCCGGCGTGCCAGCAACAGCCGTCGAGCGCCACCACCGGCGTCAACGCGTCCACCACCGCTTGAACTCCCGTGTCCCGCGCGAGTGTCTCCCGGATCGCATCAATCCGCGCCGACGCCACCAGTTGCGCATGCGTCAGATGACACTCGTTACGGGCCCGATCGAAAAACGCGCGGGCGGACCGGTCGCCTGCCGGCGACCCCGCTTCGATCAGATCGATCCCCAACCGGTCCAGCCGGCGGGTGATAGCCAACCGGTCGTCTATGCCAAAGACCACGTCGCACGGCTCGGGTCGATGCCCGAGAGTGTGGTCCAGTACCGAAATCTTCATCGCGTTACCTCCTGTCGGGCGGCCTTCCGTCCGCGATCGAGTGCGGCCAGGTCGATCTTCAGCCACTTTTCGCTCCGCACCAGCCGGCGCAACACGCCGGGCACCTGATCTTCGAAGGGCAAATGCGCGGCTTCCAGCAGCGCGCCGAGCATCGCGATGTTGCCCGCGCGCGCGCCGCCCAGTTCGTCGGCCCACTGCGTGAACGGCGCCGCGAACACGGTGACGTCGTCGCGAACACAATCGGCCGGGCAGGCCGCGCCATTATAGAAAATGAAACCCTGCGGCTCCACCGTCGGGAGGAATTTCCGCAGCGACGGCTCATTCAATGCCAGCAACACGTTGGGCCGCGAAACCAATGGCGACGCGATCGGCCGGCTCGCCACGCGCACGTGGCAGTTGGAAGTGCCGGACCGCATCTCCGGCCCGTAGGAAGGCAGCCACGAAACTTGCAAGCCAGCCGCAAGGCCTGCCTCCGCCAGAACTTCCCCGAGCAGCAGAACGCCTTGGCCGCCAAATCCCGCCACTTTGATGGCTAGGTCGAGCGGCTCAAGCGCCGAGATCTCCGGAGTCCCCGGCGCCGTGCCGTCCTGCCCCAACCCGAGAATGCGCGGAATTTCTTCGATGAACGGCGCCGCCGCCGGCCTTGGACGCACGGGCGCTTCCTTGGTGCGGTCGCGAACCACCCCCAGCGGAAAGACCTTGGTCATTTCCTCGAGAACCCAGTGCTGCGCCACCACCGGGTCCATCTTCCAGATCGTCGGGCACGGCGACAACACTTCCACCAGCGAGAATCCCTGGCCTCGCATCTGCACTTCCAGCGCGCGCTTGACGGCACGCGATGTCGCCATGATCAGCTTGTTGTTCCCCAGCGCCACGCGCTCCAGGTACACCGGCGCGTCCAACGCGTTCAGCACTTCGCAAACCTTAATTGGATTGCCCTCGTTCCAGAAATTCCGCCCGAAGGGTGAGGTCGTGCTCTTCTGGCCCACCATCGTGGTGGGCGCCATCTGCCCTCCGGTCATTCCATAAATCGCGTTGTTGACGAAGAACACCGTGATGTTTTCGCCGCGATTGGCGGCGTGCAGGATCTCGGCTGAGCCGATCGCCGCCAGGTCGCCGTCGCCTTGATAGCTGATGACGATGCTCCCTGGATGCGCCCGCTTGACGCCGGTGGCCGCCGCCGGCGCGCGGCCGTGCGCCACCTGCACGTTGCCGACGTCGAAGTAGTAGTAGGCGAACACCGAGCACCCCACAGGACTGACGAGAATGGTGCGGTCTTGAATTCCTAGCTCGTCGATCGCGCGCGCCACCAGCTTGTGCACAATGCCGTGCCCGCACCCGGGACAGTAGTGCGTTTGATGAGGCAGTTCCCCTTTGCGATCGTAGACATCATAGAAACTGCGGGGCTTTCCATGCAGCACGGCATATTCAGACACGCACCACCTCCGGCTTTCCTACGTGTTTCACAAGGGTTTCGCGCACAAAGGCGAGCACCGCATCGGTCGTCGGCACGTTGCCTCCCACGCGGCTGTAGAGTTCCACCGGACGCCGCCCTTCGAGCGCCAGCCGGACATCGTCTACCAGTTGCCCCGTGCTCATTTCGACCACCGCAAACGCGTGCGCATGGTGTGCCAGCCGCTCGATCTCCGCGGCCGGGAACGGGTACAACGTGATCGGCCGCAGCAGCCCGACCCGCAGACCTTCGCCACGAGCCGCTTCCACCACTTCTTTCAGCACGCGTGCGACAATCCCGTATCCCACCAGCACCACATCCGCATCTTCGGTCGCGCGGCTTTCCAGTCGTACCGATTCCTGCTCGGCGCGCCGGTATTTGGCCTCCAGCTTGCGTACGTGCTGCTCGAGGACATCGGGCTCGAGGTAAATCGAAGTCACCAGATTCTTCCGCGTCTCCGCGGTTCCTGTAACCGACCACGCCGGAGCTGGCGGCGGCGCCTGCGCTTTCGGAAACGCCACGGGTTCCATCATCTGGCCGATGTAACCGTCGGCCAGCACGACCACCGGATTGCGATAGGCATCGGCCAGATCGAAGGCCAGCATCGTCAGGTCGCACATCTCCTGCACCGAATCCGGGGCCAGCACCAGCGTGCGATAGTTGCCGTGTCCGCCGCACTTGACGATCTGGTGGTAATCGCCTTGCTCCGGCGCGATATTCCCCAGCCCCGGCCCTCCGCGCATGATATCGGCAATCACGCACGGCAGTTCCGATCCGGCCAGGTAGCTGAATCCTTCCTGCATCAGGCTCAGGCCGGGGCCGCTTGATGCCGTCATGCTCCGCACGCCCGCCGAAGCCGCGCCGTAGATCATGTTGATGGCGGCGACTTCGCTTTCGGCCTGCAGAAACACGCCGCCGCATTGCGGCATGTAGAGGGCGGCGGCTTCCGCGATCTCGCTGGCCGGCGTGATCGGATAACCGTAAAACGCCCGGCAGCCGGCAAGAATCGCGCCCTTGACAATCGCCTCGTTGCCCTTAATGAGCTCTTTGCGCATCTTCCCTCCGCTATGCCGCCACCGGGCGCGGCGCTTCCGCGTTGATCCGCCACACCACAATCGCTCCCGGCTCGGGACAGGCGAAGAAACAGATGCCGCACCCGGTGCAGCCTTCGCCTAAATACGTCGCCGGATGATACCCATACCGGTTCAGATACGACGCGAGTTGCAGCACCTTCGGCGGACAAGCTTCCACGCACAGCCCGCATCCCTTGCACTCTTCCGAATCCAGATCCAGACGTCCCCGGTCGGCCTTCATGCTTCCCTCCCCCAGAGCCAATACACGTATTCGGCTTCTTCGAGGTCTTCCCAGACGGGCTCAAACCCGAATCTCAGCAGGCCCTGACGGGCCCCGAGATTGTGCGAATTGATAAACACGGAAACACGCTGAAATCCGCTCGCTTTTGCGGCGTCCATCGCCTGACGCACCAAGGCGGTTCCGACTCCCTGGCGGCGAAAATCCTGATGCACGAAGCACATCAGCTCGGCGGAATCCGCATCTATGGCGAGCAGCGCCAGATGGCCGGCCAGCTTGCCGGCCATCAAGGCCACCAGGTTGAGCGAGTCGCCTAACGTGCGAAGCCAGGCTTCGCGGCGCGAGTGCTCCTTGGGCGGCAGCCCCAAGGCTTCGCTCAGCGGCTCAAAGGTGTCGTACATGTGCGCGAGCAGCGGTTGGTCCTGTTCTTCCAGCCGCCGGACCGCAATTTGATGAGCGGTTTGAACCGGCATTCTCCCTCCTACGCCACCAAGGCAGGCTTGCGGTCAAGGTAATGCACCTTGGCCGCGAAATCGTACAACTCATCCCGAAATTTGGGATGCGCAATGGCAATCAGCGCTTCGGCTCGCTGCCGCAGCGTCTTCCCGTGCAAATACGCGATCCCATATTCGGTCACCACATAATGCACATCGGCGCGGGTCGTGACCACGCCCGCCCCGGAATCGAGAATCGGCACGATCCGCGAAATCGTCCCGTCCTTCGCGGTTGACGGCAGCGCGATGATCGGTTTCCCCCCTTTGGATCGCGCCGCGCCGCGAATGAAATCGAGCTGGCCGCCAAACCCGCTGTACGGGCGGCTGCCGATTGAATCCGAACACACCTGCCCGGTCACATCCACCTGAATCGCGGAGTTGATCGCCACCATGCGCTCGTTCTGCGCGATCACGAACGGATCATTGACGTATTGAGTGGGATGCAGCTCGAAAATCGGATTCTCATTCATGAAGCGGAATAGCCTTTCGGTCCCCAAGACGAACCCGACCACCACTTTGCCGCGATGCAGCGTTTTCTGCTCCCCATTGATGACGCCGGCTTCAATCAACGGAATCACGCCATCCGAGCACATCTCGCTGTGAATGCCGAGGTCTCGCTTATCGCCGAGGCAGGAAAGAACGGCGTCCGGAATCCCGCCGATCCCGAGCTGCAGGGTAGCCCCGTCCGGGATCAGCGACGCGACGTGCTCGGCGATGCGCCCTTGCAGATCCGTAAAGGGCTCCGGCTTGAGTTCCAGCAGCGGCCGATCGCTTTCGACAATCGCTTCTACCTTGCTCACATGCAGAAACGAATCGCCGTACACCCGCGGCATGCGCCGGTTCACTTCCGCAATTACGTGCCGCGCCGACCGGGCGGCGTTCAGCGTGCAATCCACCGCGACTCCCAGGCTCATGTAGCCGTGTTCGTCCGGTGGCGAAAGCTGCACCAGCGCCACATCGATCGGCATTTCGCCGGAAGTGAACAGCGGCTCGATTTCGCCCAGCATGATCGGCGTATAGTCGGCGCGGCCCGCCGCCACCGCCTCGCGCACATTGGCGCCCATGAAAAGCGCGTTGTGGCGGAAGTGGCCGTCATATTGAGGAAGCGTGTACTCCGCCTTGCCGAACGTCAGCATATGGAGGATTTCTACGTCGTAAAGGGAGGGGGCTCGCTTCAGCAATGCCTCAGTGAGCATCGTGGGAACCGCGCATCCCTGGTGCACAAAGACGCGATCGCCCGAGCGGATCATCGCTACTGCCTGATCCGCACTGGTAAGCTTTTTCCGGTATAACTCGCTTGGACTTAGCACCAAGCACCTCCTCAACGTGGGGCCTTGCCGCCCCAAGTACAATTATATCGGAAAAATGGGAGTTACGGGCCTTTTATTCGGTACTGCGAGGGTGGTCAATTCTCGGCCGGTACGCGTTCCACGTGATCGATCACGAGGACGTCAAGAGGAGCCTTTTTCTCCTGATCGGGCGATCTACCGAACTGCGTAGGAATCGGATCAAGGCACTGAGGGGCTGCTCACGGGCGGCCAAGCGGGCGCGCCGGCCGCTCATGGTCATCCGTATATCCGGACGGTCGGGTGCCAAGGGCGGTAAGCCGTCCAGATTTCGTTTCGGCCCGTCCAGTTTCGGGCCGTTCTAGCGACGACGAGCGCATAGACTGGAAGTTCTCTCGTTTCGCGATGCGTTGCCAGCTGGAGGCGTTCCCGCAAGAGGTTTTGCATCATGGCGCGGAACTGTTCCTTCGTGGTTTCGGGGGGCAGCGTGGCGGCGTCTGCGCGGAAACCGTAATCGACAGCAAAAGGCCGGTGGCCAGGCGCAAAGTCACGGCTGGAAGTGATTAGATAATCCCGGAGATCCGCCTCTCATAGGCGCGGCGAATGTTCCCTGGAATCTCATACTGCCCAAACTCTGCCGGAGCGCACCAGAGGACCTCGCGGGATTCGGAGGAAACCTGAAAATGCTCGGAGGTAGCCTGGAAGGAAAACATCAGATCATGGTGCAGGTGATACGGCTCCGATTTCCTCGGCGGGATTCCGTGGACGTCGATGCCGATCAGCGCCGGCTGTCCGTGATCTGTAAGCACGGCCCCCGTTTCTTCGATGACCTCCCGCCGCGCCGCATCTCCCGCCGTGGCATCTTCCGGTTCCACGTGGCCGCCCGGCAGCAGCCAGCGGTCCAGCCGGCGATGGTGGACCAACAGAATCCGTTCGCCGTCAGGCGCCAAAACCAGCCCGGTCCCCGTGACGTGGCCGGGCGTGAACTGCTGCCTCGAAAACGGCGCGGGCGTGCGCTCCAGCAGCAGCAGAACCAGCTCGCGGCTTTTCATCGCCGCGCCATCGGAATCATCCCGATAATCTCGAACCAGCGCGGCAACAGCGGCGGCTTCCGGCATCTGGGCGCTACTCCGCGGACGCTCCGCGCACATATACGGTGCGGGTCGGGAAGGGAACCTCAATTCTCTCTTCCCGGAAGCGGTAAAAAATGCGCTTGCGTAGTTCGTTTCTCACGGCGAACTGGCTGGCAAAGTCCGACACTTGATAATTCAGGCTCAGGCCGAGCGAAGAGTCTCCAACTCCGGGGTCGAATGCCACCGATGGCTCCGGATCGGCCAGCATTCCGGGAATCTCACGCACCGCCGCCTGGCCGATCTCAAGCAGAAGACGTTCCACATGTCCCGCATCCGAATCCAGACTCACGTTCACCTGCAGGCTGGTGCCCATGCGCTTTTCGGGCAAAGAGTAATTGGTGACGATCGCCTGGCCAAGTTTGGAGTTCGGAACTACAACCAGATTGTTCGCCAGCGATCGGATGCTGGTGCTCCGCCAACTGATATCGATCACGTATCCTTCTTGGCCCGCGTCCAGACGGATGTAATCCCCGAGCCGCACCTGCCGGGCCACCGCGACGTAGAACCCGG
>Ga0335078_10002085_pt1 | contig 30315 bp, 27 predicted proteins | sample Lox_Sample_32_FD_206711 | JGI IMG/M metagenome (GOLD analysis project Ga0335078, IMG submission 206711) | Soil microbial communities from Loxahatchee National Wildlife Refuge, Florida, United States - Lox_Sample_3.2 | ecosystem: Environmental > Terrestrial > Soil > Wetlands | place: USA... | reverse complement strand
ACCTGCTAGGCGATCCATCCGCCGCCGACCACGATGTCTTTGTCGTAGAAGACGGCCGCCTGGCCGGGGGTGATGGCGCGCTGGGGCTGGTCAAAGGTGGCGAGAATTTCGTCCGTGCCGGATTTCTCGATCACGGCGAGAGCACCCTCGTGACGATGGCGAATCTTGATGCTGACCCGCATGGGCTGGCGCAGATCATTGATCGATATCAGATTCACGCGATGCACACGCAGAGTGCGGGAATAAAGCTGATCCTGGTTTCCGACGACAACCTGGTGCGTGTCCCCCTTGATCTGGATGACATACAGGGGCGAGCCAGTAGCCACGCCCAGACCCTTGCGCTGGCCAACAGTAAAATTGTGGATGCCGTTATGCTCGCCGATCACTTCCCCGCTACTGGTCACAAGCTCCCCGGCGGTGTCGGGCAAAGAGCCGCCCTGCTCGGCTAAGTAGGCATCGAGAAAATTCTTGTAATCGCCGCCGGGGACGAAACAGATCTCTTGCGAATCCGGCTTCTCGGCGAGGGCGAGTCCGTGGTGGCGCGCGAGTTCGCGGACCTGAGGCTTCGTCATGTGTCCCAAGGGAAATTGCGTCCGGCTGAGTTGCTCCTGGGTCAGGCCGAAGAGGAAATAGGTCTGATCCTTGGAGAGATCGGAGGCCCGTTTGAGCAGCGAGCGGCCTGTGTAATCGTCGAATTCCACGCGGGCATAGTGGCCGGTCGCCAGCGCGTCGGCGCCAATCTGCTGCGCGACAATCAAAAGCTGATCGAACTTCAGATGGTTATTACACAAGCTGCACGGGATAGGGGTGCGGCCGGAAAGATACTCCTCGACAAAAGGGCGCACTACATCGCGCTCGAAGCGGTCTTCGTGATTGACCACGTAGTAGGGGATGCTCAAAGTCTCGGCGACGCGGCGCGCGTCGTAAACATCATCGAGCGAGCAGCAGCGTCCGTGGACGGCCTCGGGCATGCCCGCGTGGCCAGCCAGGCGGCGCTGGTTCCAGAGCTGCATGGTCAGGCCGATGACGTTATGGCCTTCAGCACGCAGCATGGCCGCGACAGTGGAGGAGTCGACTCCACCGGACATGGCGACGGCGATAGTACGAGGGTTGGGCATGTTCACGAGGCTCTCAGCCAGCAGCTATCAGCTTTCAGTGGCGATATTCTTTCGCTGCTTCGGAGCTTGATCATTCTGGCGCCGCTTTGCGGCTGAATCCCCGCCGGCTTAACGATCCAGGTTTTCGCTGAAAGCCGAGAGCTAAGAGCTGATAGCTTGTTTCCTATTGTAAACCGGTGACAGTTCGCGCAAGTGAGCGACGGAGGGCGTAAGCAGTTGTAAGGCGAACTCGACGTCGTCCGGGCTGTTTTGCTTGCCCAGGCTGAAGCGGATGCTGGCGCGCGCGCGGTCCGGCGTCAGGCCCATGGCGGTCAGGACATGGGACGGCTCGATTGCCCCGGAGGAGCAGGCTGCGCCTGTGGAAACAGCCAGCCCCTTCAAGTCCAACGCGATGACCAGCGCTTCGCCTTCGATGTAGTCAAAATAAATGTTAGTCGTATTGGGAACGCGGGGCGCGCCCTCGCCGTTGACTCCTGTAGCTTCGACCTCGGCGAGGATGGTGTCCTGAATGAGGTCGCGCTGGGCAGCCATCTGCTTCAGGCTGCCGTCATCCAGGGCGATGTTAGCGATCTCCGCCGCCTTCCCGAGCCCAATGATTCCAGCGACGTTTTCCGTGCCGGCGCGGCGCGAGCGCTCGTGGCTGCCTCCGTAGAAGAGAGGCTGCAGGATGGTTCCCTTGCGCACGTAGAGTGCACCGACACCTTGTGGAGCGTGCAGCTTGTGACCGGAGATCGACAGCAGATCGCAACCGATGCGCTGGGTGGAAATCGGAACCTTGCCCGCCGCCTGCACGGCATCGGTGTGGAAGTAGACATCCGCTTCGGTGGCGATTTTGCCTATCTCTTCGACCGGCTGCAGAACACCGGTTTCGTTATTCGCCATCATGATCGTGATGAGGCGACTGTTGGGGCGTAACGCGCGGCGGACATCATCGGGATCAATCAGGCCTTGGCCATTGACGGGGACGAAAGTGACTTCGCATCCCATGGCTTGGAGGCGTTTGCAGGAATTCAACACCGCGTGATGCTCGATGGTCGAGCTGATGACGTGATCGCCGGGGCGCGCCAGTCCGAAGATGGCGAGATTGTCGCCTTCGGTGCCTCCGCTGGTGAACACGACCTCCGACGCCCGGCAGCCAAGCAATTCGGCGACCGCCTCCCGCGACCGCTCCACGGCGGCACGCGTCTCCTGTCCATGATGATGGATGGAAGAGGCGTTACCGAAGTGCTCCGAAAAATAAGGCCGCATGGCCTCGAAGACCCCGGGAAGCACCGGGGTGGTGGCGTTATTGTCGAGATACACTCGCCGCATGGGTCTATTCTACGCTGCACGCGGCGTTGCCTCCCACCGTTGCAAGAACCGCCCAAAGATGGACACTCCGCTTCCCACCCAAGCAAAATCGAGCACCCCTTTTTCCTGGGCGGTAATGTCTAGCGGCGATCTATGGGAACGTAGTGCTGGGGATAGGTTGGGCCGATGTAGTCGGCGCGGGGACGGATCAGGCGGTTGTCGCTTAGCTGTTCGATGACGTGGGCCGTCCATCCCCCGATGCGGGAAACGGCGAATACGGGGGTAAACAGGTCTACATCGATACCCAACGTGTGGTAGGTCGAGGCGGAATAGAAGTCTACATTGGCGTTCAGGTGCTTTTCCGCTTTGACGAATTCTTCGATGGCATGGGAATAGTCGTACCACTTGGGTTCGCCATTGGAGGCGCCCAGGTCACGCGACATCTGCCGCAAGTGCGTGGCACGCGGATCCTCGGTGTGATAAACCCGGTGCCCGAAGCCGGGAATTTTTTGCTTTTCCGCCAACATGCCTTTCACGTATTCGACTGGATTGGCGCGGGAGCGGTCGATGGCCTGCAGAATATGAAACACCGCCTCGTTAGCCCCGCCGTGCAAGGGACCCTTCAGGCACCCAACAGCGGAGGTGATGGCGGAGTGCATGTCGGAAAGAGTTGCGGCCGTGACCCGGGCGGCAAAGGTTGAGGCGTTCAGTTCGTGATCGGCGTGCAGGATCAGGGCGATATCCAAGGCCCGCTCGGCCGTCTTCGACGGCCGCTTCCCTGTAAGCATCAGCAAGAAGTTAGCAGCATGGGAGAGACCGCGGTCCGGCTCTACAACCGGTTTCCCTTTGCGGATGCGATCGTAAGCCGCCACAATCATTGCGATCTGTGAGGTCAGACGGATAGCCTTGTGGATGTTGGCTTCGCGCTCGTTGCTTTTTTCTTCAGGATCGAAGAATGAAACGGTGGAAACCATGGTGCGCAGCACATCCATGGGGGGAACATGCTTGGGCACCTCGCGCATGCGCTCGTAGATCGATGCGTCCAGGCGGCGCTCTTCGGCAAAACGGTCGCGCAGCTCGCGCAACTCGCCTGTAGAAGGCAACTTTCCGAACCAAAGCAGATAGCAGGTTTCCTCGAAGGTGGAATTCTCCGCCAGCTCATGAATGTCGATGCCGCGATAAGCCAGAACCCCTTGTTCACCATCGATGTAACAGATGCTGGAGGTGGTGGCGACCACTCCTTCAAGACCCTTGGGCGCGTGCATCGTGGTGGACATGAGGTTTGGCTCGCGATGTTGAGGATGTCGGTTGTGGCTGTACGGAAGGGGCAACGCACAGGTCGCAACCCACTTTTATACGCTAAACGACCTGAACTTTCCAACCCGGTTGGAACCGAGTTTTATAGCGCAAGATTTCTTTCCCCGGATGTTCCAAGCAGTGGGCACGAAGGTACAGCGTCCTGCTGGGAATGGCTTTGGGTGTGCGGTTCCCGAGTACAATCGGAGCATGTGGGTGAAATGGGTAAGGTTGGTTTGGACCGCCCTGGTTTTGTCGATCGCAGCTTTTGCTGCTGACGAACCGCAGGTGTTGGTGCAGCCGTGCCCGTTAAATGTCGCTACCGGGGCTTGTAACGCCTCAAAGCAAGACCTTAGAAAAGCCAAGGGTGCCTTCGAGCGCGGACTGCAACTGGAGAAGGCACAGCAGATCGATCAGGCCTACGAAGAGTTTGACACGGCCGCCCGCCTGGTTCCCGCCAATATCAGTTACGTCACTGCGTTGAGTATTACGCGGGAGGAGCTGATTTCTCAACACCTGCAGAAGGGCAACACCGACCTCGAAAAAGGTTTGCAGGTGGAGGCCCAGGCGGAATTTCGCAGCGCCTTGAATCTGGATTCGCAGAACCAGTTCGCCCGGCAACGCCTGCAGGATTCGGAGGCTCAGTGGGCTTCTCGAGCGCCGGCGGGGATTAGAGTTCTGCAGGATTCTGGAGAAGTTCGAGTGGTTCCACGCGAAACCAAGCACGAGTTTCACTTTCGCGGGGATTCGCGTGCTCTGCTGGCCGACGTGGCCGGGAGCTACGGGGTCGTAAGTGAGATCGACGAGAGCGTGGTTTCCCGCCGGGTTCATTTCGACATCGATGCCGTCGACTTCTATTCCGCCATGGCCGCCGCCTGCGAAGTTACCGGTTCGTTTTGGGTACCGCTATCCGAGAAGGAGGTGTTGGTAGCGCGCGAAACCCAGGAGAATCACCGCCTCTACGACCGCATGGCTATGCGGACTTTTGCCATCACGAGTGCCAGCACGCCGCAGGAGTTGACCGACGTGGTCAATCTTCTGCGGACAATTTTCGAGGTGAGGTTTGTTCAGCCCGAGCCGGCGACGGGAGTGGTGATCGTGCGCGCACCCGTCCGCACCCTGGATGCGGTCACGGAGTTTCTTACCAATTTCGGGAAATCCCGGCCGCAGGTCGTACTCGACATCAAAGTATTCGAGATCGATCACCAGCTGACCCGCAACCTTGGTCTACATCTGCCTAACACCTTCAATCTCTACAACATTCCCGCGGTAGCGCTGGCGGGGCTGGCAGGACTAGGAGGGCAGAATATCCAGAACCTGATCAACCAGCTGATTTCCAGCGGCGGCATCAATCAGGCCAACTCGCAAGCCATTTCGGGGCTGCTCTCGCAACTGCAGGGGCAAGGGACGAATTCGATCTTCAGCACACCGCTCGCAACCTTTGGCGGCGGGCTGACCTTTATGGGACTAAGTCTCGATCAGCTCTCGGCACAACTGTCGCTTAACGAAAGCTGGGTGAAATTGCTGGATCACGCTACCTTGCGCGCCGCTCAGGGGAACGAGGCCTCGTTTCGTCTGGGGCAGCGCTATCCCATCATCAACGCCAGCTTTGCTCCCATCTTTAACACTTCTGCGATTTCCCAGGTGCTTCAGAATGGCAGCTTCCAGGCTCCGATCCCGTCGTTCAGTTATGAGGACCTGGGGCTCGACCTGAAAGCCAAGCCAGGAATTTCGGGGAATTCCACCGTCAATCTCGACCTGGAGATGCAGCTGAGAAACCTGGCAGGACAAAGCCTGAACGGTGTGCCGGTGATCGCGAACCGGCAGTACAAAGGCAGCATCAGCCTGGAAAACGGCGAGCAGGCGGTGGTGGCAAGTTCTCTGACTCAGAGTGAAATGCTGAGCATGACCGGCATTCCCGGACTGGGGATGATCCCCGGGCTCAACCAGATTTCAACCACCAATAGCAAGACCACCGAGCAGGATGAGTTGATGCTGGTGATCACTCCTCACATCGTGAATCTGGAGCCCCAGCACAATTCCGAGATTTGGCTGGCGAGGTAAATGGGGAATGTGTTCCCTCGCACGTGGGCCGGTAAATTAAGTCTTACTGCGGGTTCTTGGCGGCGAAGGCGACTAATTTTTGCAGAACCTCGTAGGGCAATCCTCCAGCGCCCACTTTGCGGCCGTTGACGAAGATGGTCGGCGTACTGGTGACATCCAGGGACTTGGCCAAATTGATCGAATGCTCTACCCGAGTAGTGGTTTCGGGATTCGCGGCGCAGGTTGCGATATCCGCGCCCTTCACTCCGGCGCTATCTGCGAAGCCGGTCAGCTTCTCGTCGACGTTGGCAGAAGTAATGTCCGACTGCGCCCCATACACGCTTCCCACAAATTTCCAGAAAGCCTCCGGTGATGAGCGGCCAACGCAGTCGGCGTAGGCGGCGGCTTTGGCGGCCCAGTCATGCATGGGAAGAGGATAGTTCTGAAAGACCACGCGAACGTCTTTCTCCTCCGACATGAGGCGCTCCATGATGGGTTGAGCTTCCTTGCAGTGTGGGCATTGCAGGTCGCTGAACTCGACCAGAGTCACCGGCGCATTCGCCGGGCCGTGCGCCGGTCCATTGATGCCGCGCTCGAGCTCTTTGCGAGCGGGTTCATAGGGGTGAGCGCCGAAGGGGATAATCTCTCCGCTGATGGCATGGTGGCCGTCCTCGCTGACGTAGAACTTCTGCGCCTGCGCCCCTTGCGCGCCGCTGATGGTCACGTCCACTTCAGCCAGGCCGACCGCTTCCGAGGGTCTGATAGATCCTACCTTCCAGCTGAGCGAAGGATCGTAGCCGAGGGTCTGTTGCAGAAAGGCATTTACTACTTCCTCCGATGGAAGCGTTGTCTCCGTGGTAGACCTGGCTGCGGGATGGGATGTAGCAGGTTTTTGTTGTGCGCCCGCCAGGGCTCCCAGCATGCTCAAGACAAAGAATAATTTCCAGTAACGATCCATAACTTCCTTTCACCGATTTCCAGACTGGATTTTACACATCCGGCTTGGCCGCAATGGGGAAACGTCTGCCGTAGCCAAAAGCTTTAGGCGAAATCTTCAATCCGGGAGCAGCTTGCTGGCGCTTGTATTCGGCGCGTTCCACCATGCGGATGACACGTTGGACTAGAGTAACATCGATGCCGCGATTGGTTGCGATCTGCTCGGCGGTGTAGGATTCCTCTACGTAGTCTTCGAGAATGGCGTCGAGCACTGCGTAGGGCGGCAGGGTGTCGCTGTCCTTCTGATCGGGCCGCAATTCGGCCGAAGGCGGCTTCTCCAGGCTGGCTTGCGGAATCACGGGGCGGCAGGAATTCACGTAATTACTAAGACGGTAAACCATGGTTTTCGGCACGTCGGAGATGACCGCCAGCCCTCCCACCATGTCGCCGTAAAGGGTGCAATAGCCCACGCCCAACTCGCTCTTGTTTCCGGTGCTGAGCACGATGGCGCCGATCTTGTTAGAGAGGGCCATCAACAAGGTGCCTCGTGCCCGCGACTGAATATTTTCTTCGGTTACATCTTCCGGGCAACCGGAGAAAACGCCCTGCAGGGTTTTCCGGTAGCTTTGGAAGACATCATCGATGGGGAGCATTTCGAAACGGATGCCCAGATTCCTGGCGAGGGCGCGGGCATCGTCGACCGATCCCTGAGATGAGTAGGGACCCGGCATGCCAACGCCGAGGACGTTGTCCGGACCAACCGCGTCGGCGGCGATTACCGCGGTGAGTGCGGAGTCGATGCCCCCGCTCAAACCGACGATCACTTTGCTGAAGCCGCATTTTCTGACGTAATCGCGCGTGCCCAAAACGAGCGCCGCGTATCCGCTAGCCTCTTCGCCTTCGATCTGCGGGTGAATCTCGCCAGTGAGACGGTCGGAGTCGAAATAGACAATATCTTCCTCGAAGGACTTGCCTTGCGCAATGACCGACCCGTCGGGGCCGAGAACCAGGCTGGAGCCATCGAAGACCAGGCTGTCATTTCCGCCGACCTGATTCACCATCGCCACGGGCACTTTGTGGGTGCGGGCGATGGAGGAAAGCATTTCACGGCGAAATTCCCGCTTGCCCAGCCAAAAAGGGGAAGCAGAAATATTAAGCACAAAATTTCCGCCGGACTTGATCAAGGCTTCGACGGGGTCGACCGTATAGAGACGCTTGTTCCAGAATCGCGTGTCATTCCAGGCATCTTCGCAAATGGTGAGCGCCATCTGTTTGCCGCAGAAGGGGAAGGTCATCTGGCTTGTGGCGGGAGCGAAGTTACGCATTTCGTCGAACACGTCATAGGTGGGAAGCAACATTTTCGACTGCAGGAAGGCCACGTGGCCATCTCTTAGCAGGGCGGCGGAGTTCATCACCGACTTGCCAGTTTCGGCGTGAGCGGGCGTCACCATGCCGCAAATCACGCTGATCCCCTGGGTTGCGGCGGCAATCTTCTCGACGGTTTCCTGATTGTGGGCGACGAATGAGGCACGTTCCACGAGATCACGAGGGGGATATCCGCAGACGGACAACTCGGGAAAAAGAATCAGACCGGCGCCGGCCTCGCGGGCGAGCGCGGCGTAACGGATAATCTTGGCGCTGTTGCCCTGGAAGTCCCCAACCGTGGGATTGATCTGTCCCAACGCGATCTTCACATTTCTAGTGTAGAGGGCGATGGGCGTTGCAGCCAAGTGAAGGGAGGACTCGCGGGAGTGCGAGGAGAGAATTCCCTGAATCGTCCTCGCAGCGTCCGAGGAATACGATGTTCGATGACTGCTACGCCCAGAATGACCCCGCTTTAAATGACAGAGACTTCACACGTTGAGACCGACACACGTTATAATCCACAACCGACGATGGCACTCATTTCTGGCACGAAGCTTGGACCGTACGAGATTGTTTCTCTGGTGGGCGCGGGTGGAATGGGAGAGGTTTACCGCGCCCGGGACTCCCGCTTGCGCCGCGAAGTAGCAGTGAAGATCCTGCCCCCAACCTTCGCGCAGGATGCGGATCGCCTGCGGCGCTTCGAGCAGGAAGTCCGCGTGGTCGGCGCCCTCAACCACCCCAATATTCTGGCGATCTATGACACAGGAAGCCACAACGGCGCCCCTTATCTGGTCTCCGAGTTGTTGGAAGGCGAGACCCTGCGGAAGCACATGGAGGGCTCTTCCCTGCCGCAACGGAAGGCCGTGGACTACGGCATACAGATTTCGCGCGGGCTGGCGGCGGCGCACGAAAAGGGCGTGGTCCACCGCGATCTAAAACCAGAAAATATTTTTGTACTCAACGACGGCCGCATCAAGATTCTGGACTTCGGTCTTGCCAAACTCACGCGAGACGAGGGGCTGGGCTCCGGAACCCCGGAATTGCAGACGGTCGATCATGCCCAGTCCAACACCGTGCCGGGACAAGTATTGGGAACCGCCGGCTACATGTCGCCGGAACAGGTGAGAGGACAGGCGACCGATCAGCGCACAGACATTTTCGCTCTGGGCGCGATTCTCTACGAAATGCTCGCCGGCAAGCGGGCGTTCAAGCGCGATTCCAGCGTCGAAACCATGACCGCCATTCTTAAAGAGGATCCGGAAGAGCTACAGGAAGTGCTGCCCAATCTGTCGCCTGGGCTGGACCGGGTGGTACATCATTGCCTGGAGAAAAATCCGGCACAGCGGTTTCAGGCAGCGAGCGATATTGCGTTTGATCTGGAGACGATCTCCAATCAATCGGGTACGGGTTCGCGCCTGCGGGCGGTGAGGGATGAGCGGCGGTCGTACTGGAAACAGGCGGCAGCGGGCTGTGCCGTTCTGGCGGCATTGGCTGGAACCTATTATGCAGCCAAGAACAATGCGCCTCCCCTTACGCCACACTTTCACCAGCTCACATTTCAGCGGGGATCGATTTATGGGGCGAAGTTTGCTCCCGATGGGCAAAGCATCATGTACAGCGCCGCCTGGAATGGCGCCCAGAAGGAGCAGGTCTACACCACGCGAACCGACGCACTGATGTCGCGACCCATCGACCTGCAGGATAGCGAAGTGTTGAGCATCTCCTCTAAGGGAGAGATGGCGCTCCGGCAGAAATCAGATAACGGTATAGTTCCGCGCGGCATGCTTGCGGTGGTGCCGTTGACCGGCGGAGCGCCGCGCGAGCTGCTGGGAGATGTGCTGCAGGCTTCATGGAGCCACGATGGCGAGTCGCTGGCGGCAGTGCACTTTGTTGGTCCAGAATGCCGTCTGGAATATCCCATCGGAAAGACGATCTACGCCACAAATACCGGGTACGTCTCGGAGATCTCGGTTTCCGACGACGGCAAGCGCATAGCCTTTTTTGATCACCCCAACGCCGGAGACACGCGCGGCTATGTAGCGGTAGTGGACCTGTCGGGCAAGGCGACTCGTTTGACCAAGGAGTGGAGCGATCTTACCGGTCTGGCATGGTCACCGTCGGGAGACGAAATCTGGTTCACCGGCAGCGACGCGGGCATCAACAGCGCCCTTTACGCGGTTAACCTCAATGGCCGCTTGCGCGACCTGCTCCACATTCCCGGCCGGTTGCACCTGTTTGATATCAGCCGCGATAAAGAAGTTCTAATCGCCAACGAAGCCACGCGCCAGGAGGTGTATGGTCACCACATGGGTCAGGACCACGATCAGGACCTTTCCTGGTTCGATTGGACCCTGGGACGCAGTCTCTCGACGGACGGGCAGTGGGCGGTGCTGGAAGAAGACGGCGAAGGCGGAGGTCCGGACTATACAGTTTTTCTGCGCAAGACGGACGGCTCGCCGGCGATCCGTCTCGGCAACGGCATGGGTCTGGATATTTCTCCTGACGATAAGTGGGTGGCTTCCACCAGCGTAATGCAGCCTGCGCCCACAGTGCTGTTGCCGACCGGGGCGGGGCAGCCGCTGGCCCTGGGCGACGGACAGCTCTTCCACGCTGCCAACGCCCGCTTCCTGCCCGACGGCAAAGGACTGATCATGGTTGCCACCGAGAAGGGAAAGTCGCCGCGAACGTTCATTCAGACGCTCGACAACTCCGCGCCCAAGCCTTTCGGACCGGAGAACTTTCGCGGCTTGCTGGTATCCCCGGACCAAAGTAACGTCATCGGCCGTAAAGATGGGGCGTACGCGATGATTCCCTTTTCCGGCAGTCAGGTGCCGCAGCCGCTTTCGTTTGTTCGATCCGATGAAGCGATCATCGGATGGACCACCGACAGTAAGTCCATCTACGTAGGCGATTCTTCCACCACGCCAGTGAAGGTGTACGTGGTAGACATCAAGACCGGTCAGCGGCGGCTGCACCACCAGCACGCTCCCGGAGATTTGGCGGGAGTGGCCGGCGTCGGGCCGGGACGGGTGACACCGGACGGAAACTTCTACCTGTACAGCGTAGGCCGCACCCTTTCGTATCTCTATGTAGTTGAAGGACTGAAGTAGAGCCCGGCGGCTACTTGGGGCCGGTAGGAGGACCGCCGGTCGGGCTTCCGCCGCCCTGACCCGGAGGCGGTGTTGGCGGCGGTAGAGGCAAGGGCGCGGCGTTGCCGCTGCGGGGATTTGCGGTGGGATCGTTCGGCAGCTCTTCTCCCGGCCGCCGCAGTGATGGAGCGTTGACCGGGCGTGCGGCGGGCTCGCTAGTCTCGGCGAGCGATGGCTTAGGCGCCAGCTCCACTTCCCTTTCGGTGCGCACAATCTTCTCGCCGCTGACTTTCATCGTCTCGACGCGGGTGACTTCATCCCCCACGAAGCGAATAAAATCGACGTCTTGCGGCGGCTCGCCATAAATCCAATCTTCATATTCGACTTCGCCGTCTTTCTCACGGATCTTCTTGGGCGCGCGTCCTTTTGAATACACCACCATTTCGCGATTCATGCCTACCAGAACTTGATGATTCTGGATAGCCTCTTTGACCTTGGGCGGAACCGTTTCCAGATAGGCCTCAACCGCGGACTTGGCGTCGAAATCGAAGACCGGGTGCAGTAGTTGCTTGAGCTCGACCGGAGTGAGCTCCGGAACGTAATGGTCAAATTCGAGGTCCACGAAGGAACCACGGGGGTTGGCATTGGAGTCGCTGGGAGCGATAGGCGCCGTGCCTCCGTTACCCCCAACCTGGAGATGCTGATACCACTTCTGTCTTTTGATTGGGCCACCGTTAATTTCGAAGCGGATGTGGTCGCCTTTGACATCCACTGCCGTGATTCGCGCCTGGTCGCCGGGCTTTACCGACGGCCCCCAGGTGGCCATCAACATTTCCAATTCCGGGCCGCTGGGGGAAGTCACGCCATCCTTTACCGTCAAACCTTTTTTGCCCATGGGAAACGGGGTGCGAATGTAGACCAGCTCAGCGTCGAAAGTGCGGATTAAGTCCAACCGAGTCTTGTTGGAGATGTGGGGCGGCGGAGCGGAAGACTTCTGAGCGGCAGAAGTTTGTCCGGAGGCGGTCGCACTCGGGAGAATAGCCCACAAAACTAATAGCGCCCAAGCCAGGTGTGACCTCATGGGAATATCTCTACAGACTATCTCCATTATAGCCCCGGCCGTCCAGCCGATCGGGGATACTCGCGGGGCGGACACTCCCGTCCGCCGCCTATGACTTGGCTTTCGGTTTGGCTCCATTCAAAGGGCAGAACTACATCCGATTTGCAGCCATCAAAATCAACGTCAAAAGCGGCGAACAGGAGTGTCCACCCCACACAGGAATCAACGGGGGATGGCGGAGGAGGCCGGGGCTTCGAACACGGTTAAGCCATCTCGGGCAATCTGCAGGGGCAACACCCGGCCGCCATTCTCGCCGATCACGGTTGCGACCCGGCTGGCGGCGCCTTCTTCCACCAGAAAAATCACACAGCCGCCTCCGCCCGCGCCACAGGCCTTGGCGGCGCGGCCGCCGTGTTTGGCCGCTACAGCAATCAGCTTGTCGATCAACGGCGTGGTGATGCCGGGAGCGTTGGTGCGGCGCAGTTTCCATTCTTCGCGCAGCAGCTTGGCGAGACCGTCCCAGTCATGGCGAAGCAGCGCCTGGTGCATGGAGCGGGCAATAATGGCGATCTGCTCAAAGTTGCGGAATATATGGCGGTCGCCGTCGATGTGGGCTTTGAACACTTCCCAGTTGTTGATGCCGGATTTTCGCGGCACGCCGGTGTAAGCGAGCACAAAACGGGATTCGATCTGCTCCGGAGCGATGGGGACGGCCTCACGGTGGATGCCATCGGCATCGAGGTGAATCGAGCTTACACCGCCGTAGAGGGCCGGGTAGTAGTCCTGGCATCCGGTGGGAACGCCGATGATCTGCGCTTCGACGTTTTGTGCGATGACACGCATCTGCTCGAGGGTGAGGTTGCGGTCGGTGAAACGGGCGAGCGCGGCCGTGCTGGCTATCATCAGTGCGGACGATCCGGAGATTCCGGCGCCGGCCGGAGACTCGGAATCGGTTTCGATCAAAAGGCCTTGCCGGGGAGCGAAGAACTGAAGCAGGCGCGCGGCCAGTGGCAGACGCAGGCGGCGCGCGCCACGCAGGGCTTCAAAGTTCGGAAAAGATTCTTCTTTGCGGGTGTCGAGCGAGCGAATGTGAATTGCGGTGCCCCTCTGCGGCGTGATCCGGCAGGTGGTGAGAATTTTGACCGCGAAGTTCAAGGTCAAGGCGCCGGGATGGAAAAGATACAGCGGCCAGAGGTCGATGGTGCCGCCGGCCAGATCTGCACGGCACGGCGCCTGAGCGACGATGGTCTGGCCGCCGGTGGCGAGATTGATTTTCAACATGCAGACGGTATTGTAGCGCCCGTCGTCTGCTCAGAGAGGCCCGTAAGCTGGCGGCTTCGATTCATGAACCACAAAGGACACGAAGGATCGCGTGTGCTTCGTGTCCTATTCGGTTCAGGATTTCTTGCTGTTCGCCATTTTTTGCGCCTCTGCCCGAATGAACGCATAGTTCAGCAACGGTAACGAATTGAATGCGGCGGCCTGAGAGAAATACTCGTGCGCCCTATCCGCGTCGCCTTTTGCCAGGTAGGCCTGGCCTAAGCGAAAGAGATTGCCGGGGTTCTGGTCGTTGGCTTGCTGAAGTTCCGCAATAGCTTTGGCGTAGTCTTTTTCGGCGAGGGCGATGCGGCCGGCTAGTTCGTGCGCTTGCTTGATCTGCAGTGGATTATTGGAGGCTTCCGCACCCTGGCGAAATTCCTCGGCATGCGACTTGGCTCCAGCAATGTCTTTCTTGCCGAGAGCAATCGAGGCCATGTTGAAGTGATGGAGGAGGCTCTGATTGTCCTTCATCCCCTGCGGCAGGCTTGAAGCCTGGATCATCTGGAAAGACTTGTCGAACAACTCCTTGGCGGCGTCATACTTCTGCATGTGGGCGGTGATATTGCCCTCGGCCTGCAGATCGGCAGCCATGGAGGCCACATCGCTTTTCTTCTCGGCTACGGCGTACTCTTTGGCCATGGCTTGCAGAGCCTGGTCGAACTTGCCACTATCGGAGGCAAGCACGGCCATGCCGAAGTAAGCAGTGCGCAGTTCGCCGTCATTGCGGGCATGATCGGCCATGGTCTTCAGTTCCGCCTGGGCCTCGGCCGGTTTTCCCTCGTAAGTGAGGTCGGCGGACAATCCGAAACGCGACGGGTTGAAGGTGGCATCGATGGACAATGCCTTGCGGTACTGCGTGACTGACTCATCGAACCTGCCCATCTTCAGCAGGAGTTCAGCATAGGAGTCGTAGGGATTGGGATCGTTGGGAATCAGCTCGGCATATTTCTTGAAGGCCTGCTCGGCGTTGGTGTAGTCGCCGGCCTGGCGATAGGCATAGCCCAGAATGTTATAGGGGGCCGAGTAATTGGGAGCCAACTCGGATGCCTTCTTGTTGTGCTCAATGGCTTGCGCATAGTCCTGCTGGCCGAAGTAGTAGGTGCCCAGAGCAAACTGCGCGCGCTCGTCGTTGGGATAAGCGGCCACCAGCTTGTCCAGATATTCCTTTTGCCTGGCAACATCGCCGGCGGCTCCGGCCTGGTTGGCCAATATGAAGAGCCTTTCTCCGTCCGAGGACTTGTCGGCGAGGCTGACGGACCTGTTCAGATAATCGAAGAATTCCTGCGCGGTGGGAGAAGAATTCGCCCGAGCCAACTCGGCGGTGGCGAAGTCCGGATCGAGAGCGATGGCCTTGTCGAAGTGCTGCAGTGAATCCTGAGCCAGAAGGCGATCGGAAAGATCCCGGCCCTGCAGGAATTCGTTGCGCGCCTCATCCGATTTTGTGGTGATGGGAATCTTTCCACCATCCGAGGAAGCGGCGGCGGAATTGGGTTTGCTGCCGTTACAAGCGATGAATGTCGCGCTCAAGACGATGAGTGCAATCCATGCTGGCGTACGTTGAATCATTGGTGTGCTCCTTCCAAGCGAGACTGGAATGTCGCTGTTTGCTTTGTGGGTAAGCTAGACCGCGCCACGCTCGGTTCGACACAGGGGCTGGTTCGTATGCACTCTGGCGAGGGATGGATACACCGAAATCTGAAACCAAAATAGAAATGCTAGCTAGAGATATTCAGCGCACGCTTGATGGTGCCGCGTTCTTTCTGAATTTTCTCCTGCAGCAGGGTGATGGCGTAGATCAACTGCTCCGGACGCGGCGGGCAACCGGGGACGTAAACGTCCACTGGGATTACCTGGTTGACGCTCTGCACCAAAGCGTAGTTATTGAACACGCCGCCGGAAGTCGCACACGCACCCATGGAGATGACCCACTTGGGTTCCGGCATCTGCTCCCAGAGCTGGCGGATTACGGGAGCCATCTTGTTGGAGACGCGACCGGCGATGATGATGAGATCAGATTGCCGAGGCGAGGGACGAAAAACTTCGGCGCCGAAGCGGGCGATATCAAAGCGCGAGGCGCCCATGGACATCATCTCGATGGCGCAGCAGGCCAGACCGAAGGTCATAGGCCAGATGGAGTTCTTGCGCATCCAGTTGACGGCGTTATCCATGGTGGTGAGGACGACCCCTTCCGGCGTGGGATTGCCGTAGGTCAGGTCTTTCACGACCTTCTTGCCGTGTTCGATGTCGACGTAGGGACCGAAGTTTAAACCTTGGCTCATTGAAACTATTCTAAACCAGCCAGGACGATGAGCGCACGGTTGGCCGGCTAGCCGTACCGCTCGCAATTACCTGCTGCAGCGGAAGCTGTCGCGTACGGCGTCAATGCCCTGCCAGACGGTTCCGGGGCGCGCCTCCTGGGACATGCCGAAAAACACCGCAGTGTGATTCGAGCCGGGGCACACGCTCGCCAGTACTTCTGAATTGAGAGTAATGACTTTGCCATGAGGATCGTAGATGCTCACCGTCCCCAGAAAACTGCTGGCGGCAACCCCACCGAAGCTGTGCGAACCCGTCGAGTCCGCGCTGTAACTTGCCGAAACCCTGGATGGATCCGGGGTAAAGCCATAGTTATGCCCGCGTTGTTCTGCCAAACCTCTAAAGTAGACGAGCATCTCGGACTCGAGCTGCCGGGGGGTAAAAGTATTGGTTCCGTCCAGCCACCAGAAAAAGAAGTAAGAGTGGTATTCCGGTGAGTCGGTATCGTCGAAATCGGGGGTAAAGGCGAGGTCTTCCACGCCGTGATGAGCGATCCCGCGAGCCCAATCGAGCGGGAAGGTATAGCGTGCATCCATGATCCAGCTTCCGGGAACGCTGTAGCCGAAGGGATCGGAAGCTGGGTTGACATGGGGCGGGTAGGGCGCCCGAGTCAGGGTCAACTCCGAGTCGTCGCGATCCAAGTGGGCAAACGACAAACGAACGGTGCTCCCGATCGGTCCCCGAATTTGCTTACGCTTGATTTCCGACAAGTCCTGGCCCATGACCGGAACTCCGTCGATGGCGAAGACAATGTCACCCTTCGCCACCCCGGCCTTGGCAGCGGGTTGTCCCTCGACCACCTGCAGGACAATCAGGGGACCACGCTTATTGGGTTGCGTATCAGAGTACAGCTGGGCAAAGCGGATCCCCACGGTACCAAAATCATCGGTGGCGAACCCGGGTGCCGTCCACATCGGCAAAGTGATGACAAGCACCCACAGAGCTGGCTTCATCCTCATCGCGATCCTCACAGTACAGGCTGCATGGGACTTCTCCGAGACCAGTCCTCCATTTATTGGACGTATTCCGACCTGGGAGGACACTGAGGATGTTCCGGGCTATGGTTGTCCCTACGGTTGCAGCACGATTTTCCCAAACATCCGGCTGGATTCCATGTACTCGTGGGCGGCACGGGCGTCTTTCAGGGGAAACGTGCGATCTACAACCGGCTTCAAGGTTCCGGCAAACACGTGTTTCAGCACCTCGTGCAGTTCGCCCATGGTTCCCATGTACGATCCGAGGAAAGAGAGCTGGCGAGCAAAAAGAAAGCGCAGGTCGAAGGCTGCATTAGGTCCGGTGGTCGCGCCACAGGTCACGATCGTCCCCCCTGGCTTAAGGGACTTCATGCTCTCGTCCCAGGTGGCGGCGCCGACGTGCTCGACCACGATATCCACGCCGACTTTATTGGTGATGGATCTTACCTCCTGAGAAATCTTCTGCTTGTAATGGTTGATACCGTGATCGGCGCCGAGAGCTCGCGCTTTCTCCAATTTGATTTCGTCTCCCGCTGTGGTGATCACCCGGGTGTTGAATAGTTTGGCAATTTGGATCGCAGCGATGCCCACACCCGAACCCCCGCCGAGCACCAGCACGGTTTGTCCCGGACGAATTCCGGCGCGGCCGACCAGCATGTGCCACGCAGTGAGAAATACCAGAGGAACGCTGGCAGCTTGGTTGAAGTCGAGCGAATCGGGGATGGGAATGACGTTTACCGCTGGGACGGCAATCAGTTCGCAGTTGCCACCGTCCATACCGTTGCCGAGCACGGTGAACTCCGGGCACTGATTCTGCAGCCCCGCGGAACACTTCGCGCAATGATTACAGAAGTGCATGGGCGCGAGCAGCACTCGCTGGCCAGCTTTGAAGCCGGAAATGTACTCACCGACTGCGACGATTTCGCCCGCAATGTCGCTACCCAGAATATGAGGCAGCTTCACGCCGGGCAGTCCCTTGCGCACGAAAAGATCGAGGTGATTCAGAGAGCACGCTTTCACGTGCACCAAAATCTCGTCCTTGCGAGGCTGGGGATCGGGAACGTCTTCGAAACGAAGAACCTCGGGCCCGCCAAATTCGTGAATGCGGACGGCTTTCATGGGATGTGATTGGCTCTTCCGACCCGACGGTTCAAGGATGGGGCCAGGGTCCCAAGGAGCAATTATGGTTCACATTTTGAATATAAATCGCGTTATTGCCGATGCGGTCATCCTCGAAAGCCACCGCAGCGAGATGAAAGGTGTTAATGTCGGCTGCCAGGCGCGACTTGTCAGACGGAGTGGCAGAAACCGCGAACTGGGGGCATACGGTTCGCCCGTACCGGTTCAGGCTTCTCGCCTGAATCGTCGCCGATCCGAAATCAGCCTGGTCGACCCAGAAAACCAGTGCGCCGGTGCCTACCTGCACGCTCTGGATAAAAATCTGTTGATCCGCGCCCAAAGGCACCAGTTCCTCGCCCGCGGGGCCCCAATGCCGTTTTCCTGCGCCGTCGAATTTCTGGGCATAGACGCCGTTCACGGTCTGCAGCGAATCTTCTTCGGTCCAGAAAACGAAGGTCTCATCGGTGGCGGCACGATAGGAGGCGGACGGAGCAACCCTCAGGTTGGAGTGGTTGGTCGAAACCGCCGAACCGTTGTGCGGGAAGGCCTCACTGCCATCGGAATGGATGTGTTGGGCGAAGCACTGCAGGGTCGGAATGCTGGTATACCAGGCGAAAACTGCGCCGCCGCTGCCATCCAAGGTGAAGTAAGGAAAGTTGCCGAATTGCAGCGAACCTTTGTCAAACAGAGTTACGTTCTTTGCTCCCCACAGCAAGGTTCCATTGGCCGAGAGCTTGTTGGCGCGAAGTTGCTTGTCCCCAAGAAAACCCTTTTCTCGTACCCAGGATAAAATCACCGATCCGTTGTCAGCCGCATGCAGATCGGCCAGGATATATTCGAAACCGGCTTCGTGGAAGACGATGCCCGTGCCCCATAAGGGATGGCCGGTATGATCCAGCCGCTGCACCACCACGTTGCTATCGCTGGTCCACGCTACCACCACGTCACCGTCGCTGGTGCCCGCGATTTTAGGATCATGATGGGAGCCGGCGTCGCTGGTGAGCTGGACTCCACGCTTTCCCCAATCGGCTCTGCCTTTGCGATCAAAGCGCGCGGCGGTGACCTGCTGGTTGGCTCCTTCGCGGGTATCCAGGAAAGCCAGCAGCGCGTGACGTTCGGTGTCTACGTCGAGACCGTAGTCCTCGGTGGAGCTGTTGCTCAGCTTGGCGACGCGCACACCGTCGTGCGGGAACTGCTCCACCCCGGCGCGGTCGAGCCGCTGCAGGTAGACGTCGTAGCCGACGGGCGGGGGATCGGCGGGATCGGAGTCAAACCAGCTGATGTACCATCCGCCACCGGCGAGCGGCTTTACTTTGGGCTGGACCTGGTCATTGCCGTCGCTTTTGTCTGCGATAGCAAGGTTGGTGAAGGGATCGGCCGACCATTGGCCAAACACCGGCAAGGCGAAAGCAAACAGGATAAGCAACGTCGTGACGCGCAGTCTCATACATCCCCCCTGATGCTGTTCTGGTCAGCAGAATGTACTACTGGCGGGCTAATTGGCGCAACTGGTTCGTGGCGGCTGATTTCAACAGGCGCCGCGTTCTTGCGGCACTTGCGGGCGCCCAGGTTCCGCAAAGATCGCGAAGAAAACCTTCGGGCAGACATGTCCGGCGGACGATTGACTCCGGGACTTGAAAACTTGAATAATCAAGCTGGCATGGATATCTACGAGCAGATCGTCGAGCTGCGACGGGAGGGGCGGCGGGGCGCGGTCGCGACCATCGTCAACGTGCGTGGGTCGATCCCTTCGTTTGAAACCGCGAAAATGCTGGTAAGGGACGACGGCTCGATTGCGGGCACGATTGGCGGCGGCTGCGTGGAGGCGGAAGTGTGGCAGGCGGCGCGTGAAGTGATGGAAAGCGAAAAGCCCCGCAGCCTGACCTTCAACTTGAATCAGGATCCGAAGTACGATACGGGTTTGGTATGCGGGGGCACTCTGGATATTTTCATCGAGCCGATACTACCTCCAGCGTTACTTTATATTTTCGGTGCAGGGCACGTATCCGTAAATCTTTACAAAGTTGCCAGAAATGCCGGCTTTGACGTAGCTGTGGTGGATGACCGCGAGAGTTATGCCAGCCGGGAGCGCTTCCCCGACGCCAAGGAAGTGATCGCTGAGGACTTCGAACGCGCTATGGCGCGCATCACGCCGGGTGAGTCGGCGTACATCGTAATCGTCACCCGTGGCCACCGCGATGACATGCGGGTGCTGCGCTGGGCGGTGCAGACCCGGGCGCGTTATGTCGGCATGATTGGCTCGAAGCGAAAAACCATCTCGATCTTCCGGGAGTTGACGAAAGAAGGCATTCCCGCTCACCTCTTCGAGCGGGTTCACGCGCCGGTGGGACTGGATATCGGAGCCATTACGCCGGAGGAGATTGCGGTCGCGATTACAGCGGAACTGATCGCGGTGCGAAGGCACTCCGAGCGGGCGCTGCCACACATGAGCTGGTTCAAGGGGCATCAAGAAAATAGTGCGGATGTCGGAGTTCTCGACGACCCCGAAGAGAAGCTTTAGCCGCCGAGCACGAATAAAAACCTGATGACGCTACTGCCGGTCGCGTCTTCTTCCCGGGAATGCAAGCGCAAGCGGAGACGCTCGCGCCCGCATTACCTGAACTGACTTCTGCTCTTCTTTCTGCTATCTTCGCCTCATGACCCGTGCCCCGAGCTTTTGTGCAGTAATCCTGGCGGCGGGGGAATCTACACGGATGGGCATGGACAAGGCGCTGTTGCCCTGGCCGCCGCAACCGACGGGCGCGCCCGGTGGAGAAACTTTTCTTTCGGCGGCCATTCAGTCCTTGAACGCTTTTAGCGACCTGGTGATTGTCGTTGCGGGGAAGAATGAAGCGCAACTGGCGCCTGTGGTTTACGCCCAGGGCGCATTCATTGTGACGAACCCGGCACCGGAACGAGGACAGTTCAGCTCGTTGCAGGTAGGATTGCAGGAGGTGCTGAACCACGGCCGGGACGCGGCGATCGTAACCCTGGTGGACTGTCCACCAGTAAGTGCAGCCACTCTCGAGCGGTTGTGTGAAGCGTTTGCAGAGGCAGCGAGCGGGACTTGGGCGGTCGTGCCGGAATACGGCGGCAAACATGGACATCCCGCATTTTGGGATCGGGAAATGATTGCCGTTTCTCTTAAGGCGGTCGCCACCAGCAACGCGCAGGAGATCGAGCACCAGTACCGGCAGCACATTGAATATGTTGCCGTGGATGATCCCGCCGTCATCATGAACGTAAATACGCCACAGGACTATTCCGCACTGGCTTCCGCGCCTTCGAAATAACTCTCATGGACCGACACTTGGGCTCCTCTGCCACCCGAAAAGCTGCCGACTTCATCGACTCTGTGCTGCATCTCCAACCCCGGCTTGCGGTGTTCGATTGCGATGGGACGCTCTGGGCGGGCGATTCCGGAGAAGGCTTCTTCGCCTGGGAGCTTTCGCGCGGCGTGGTTTCGGACGAGGTGGTGCGGTGGGCGCGCAAGCGCTACGCCGATTACAAGGCCGGCAAGGTCAGCGAAGACGACATGTGTGCCGAGATGGCGACCATGCATCGAGGCTTGGCGGATGCCGAGATGCAGCGGGTCGCGGAGCAGTTTGTGAAGGAGAATTTTGTGACCCAGATTTTTCCCGAGATGCGGGAACTGGTAGGCCGTCTGCGCGATTCGGGCTGCGACGTCTGGGCGGTCTCTTCGACCAACGAATGGGTCATCCGCGCTGCTGTGCCGTACTGCGGAATCGACGAGAAAAATATCTTGGCGGTTGCGGTCGAGGTGCAGAACGGACTCATCACCGACCGTGTGCTACGCGTGCCCAGCGGCGCCGGCAAGCCAACGGCAATCCGTGAGGTGATTAAGAGAGATCCGGATGCTGCGTTCGGGAACTCCCGCTTCGATACGGAAATGCTGGCGATGGCGAAGCATCCGTTCGTCGTAAACCCCAATCCTGATCTGGAAAAGGCTGCGCGGGCGCAGGCTTGGACAATTTATTGGCCGGATGGCAAGGGAACCTAGGGTTGGAACCGCTCTCGATGTGTACTAGCGTCGTCAAAGTGCCGGCAGGCTGAGCATTTCGAGTCAACCGCAGTGCGATCTGACGCGTCCTCATTCTGCGACGGAAGGCGGGAGTCAAATGTAGTGAAGAACGCCTTCTGCTGCGGGGTTGCCCCGACGCTGACATGATAAGCTTCACCGTCTATTTGTCGAACGCTCTCCGATTTTGAGCTGCTTTAATACGGCAGCTAGCGCTTCCATGGCCAGGTTGCTTGCGTGGACTGAGGTGTTGGGCAGGCCGCCGACGGCTTCGACAATCTCCTCGCGCCGCAGCTGGCGAGCTTCTTCTATCGAGTGGCCGAGCAGCATTTCGGTCAGCGCCGAACCGCAAGCCATAGAGGGGACGCATCCCTTGGCAAGAAAGCGGATTTCAGCGATGCGGCCATCGACCACACTCAAGGTTAACTTTAGAATGTCGCCGCAGGCGGGATTTTCGACCTGCGCGGTAGCGTCCGGGTTCGAAACCTCGCCTGGGTTGCGGGGATTCTGAAAGTGGTCGAGCAGTTGGGCAGAATACATCCATCGAATTGTAGCGAATCCCCTGTAACATGAGCTTCATGATGCCGGATCACACTCCGCGGCGGGTTGTGTCTCTGCAGCCAAGTGCGACGGTGATTCTGGCCGCCATCGGGAAGCTGGATCGCCTGGTGGCCTGCACCAGGTATTGCGTGGACGTGTGCCCCGAGATCGCCGATGGTGACGTGACCATCGTCTCCGATTCCTGGACGGCCAGTGCGAAGCAGATTGTCGCGGCGAATCCGGATCTGGTGATCGCGGCTGTTCCCTATCAAGAGAAAGCGGTAACGGAGATTTTGAAAGCCGGAGCCAGGTTTCTCGGGTTAGCGCCGAAGACTTTGGCCGACATCTACATGGACATTGCCACAATCGCGGGGGTGATGGGCGCCGTGGACCGCGGCCTGCAGGAAATTACGCGCATGCAAGAAGAAATCTCGGTCGTTCGCAGCCTGACTCGGGGTCAAGCGCGGCCTCGCGTCTTTTGCGAGGAATGGGGTAAACCGCTGATCGCTTCGCAGCACTGGGTGGCGGAGCTGGTAGAAGCCGCCGGCGGAGAATTCGTGGGACATCCCGGAGCGCAGTGCGAGCTGAAAGCTATAGCGGCGGAAGATCCTGATGTGCTGGTGGCGGCCTGGTGCGGCTCCGGTGATCGCGTCCCGTTGGAAAAGATCATATGTGATCGGGGTTGGGAGGAGTTGCGCGCGGTCCGACAGGCTCGAGTCTATTGCATTCCAGACGAGTTTCTGAACACGCCGGCGCCGACTCTGCTGATCGGCTTGCGAGCGTTGGCGGCAGCGATTCATCCCGAGGATTTTCCACAAGCCGGCGGTCTAAGATGCATTACCAAGGTACCTGTGCCTTTCCGGCACGAGGCGGGTTAAGATTTTCGCCATGGCAACGGCTTCCCAATCCAAGGATCTGAAAGCGGAGTTGGCAGAGCTCGCGGCAAAGGCGGGTTCGCCTCACGAGCTCATGGCCGTGATTGTCAGGCTCTTGCAAGAGCGCATGTTGAAGTACAACTGGGTAGGGTTCTACATGCTGGAGAATCTTCCCGGGCAGCCTCCGATGCTGGTTCTGGGACCATTTCAGGGAGCGATGACACCGCATACCCGAATCCCGTTGCATCAGGGAATTTGCGGAGCCGCGGCTTCGACCGGCAAGACTGTAGTGGTGGATGACGTCAGCAAGGATCCCCGTTATCTGGCCTGTTCGCTCGAAACCAAGTCGGAGATTGTGGTGCCCATTTTCGTTCGCGGGAAAGTGGCGGGAGAACTGGATATCGACAGCCACTTCCCGGCAGCTTTCAAAGAAGAAGATCGCGAGCTGGTTGAGTATTGTGCCAACCTGGTCGGCCAACGCCTGCCAACCATTCCTGATAGAAAGTGAGAGCGAACGCGGCGCGCGTCCTGCCGTAGTGTCCAATGACTAAGCAAGTGGTGGCAGCATTGATCGTCAGAGATGGCCGGATATTGGTGTGCCAGCGCACGCGTCATCAGACCATGCCGCTGAAATGGGAGTTTCCCGGCGGCAAGATCGAAAAAGGCGAACAGCCACGCGAGGCGCTGCAGCGCGAGCTGGACGAGGAGTTGGGCATTGATGCGACCATCGGAGAAGAGGTATCGCGCATTCGCCATCAGTACAAGACGGGGAATTCCGTGGAGTTGCGCTTTCATGCGGTGCGAGAATACCGGGGAGAGATCGAGAACCGGATTTTTCGCGACGTGCGCTGGGCGTTGAAGTCAGAGCTGCCGTCCTACGATTTTCTGGAAGCGGATTCTTCTCTCGTAAAGGACATCGCCGAGGGGCGGGTTCTGTAGCTTCGGAACCGCTCTTGCCGTCGCGTCTCCGGAGCAGCCTTTCAATTCCCAGAGCTTCTGCGCACGCAGCCCTATTGGGCAGGTGGGTCGCGGCGTTTCAGCGTGGGGTGCTCGTCCTGATCGTCGCTGCTCTTACCGGAATCGGTGGTATCCGTATGGGCGGCGCGGCGCAGGACGGGGCCGGTTCCTCCCGAGCCGTCCAGCTTGTGGCGGTTTTCCAGTTCAGCCAGGCGCGCTTTCACATCCTGAAATTCTGAGGTGTCCACTTTGTACTCCGCCTCAGGTGGCAGCAAGGTGTTGATCTCCTGCTGAGTCTTGGCGATGCGATCCGGCGTCTGCGGGTGCGTCTCGAAGGCCTTGGCCAGAGTTCCCGGCTTGGTCTTCTCTAAGGCTCGCACCTTCTCAAAGAATGCGGTCAGCGCCTGCGGATCGTAGCCGGCTTTGTATAGGTATTCGACGCCGAGGTAGTCGGCGTCAGACTCGAAGCTGCGGGTGAACTTCAGGAAACCCATCGGCATTGCCAGGCTGGCCAGGCTCTGGACGGCGTAGCCCACTCCACCGCCGACGAAAATCAATGGAATCGAAGCCATGTTCATGAGCTGGCTGCGCGACATCTCGCGCGCCGCGTGGCACGCCGACACATGAGCGATTTCGTGGGCCATAACGCCGGCGAGTTCGGCTTCGTTGTCTGCCGCGAGAATCAATCCCGAGTCGACGTAGAAAAATCCGCCGGGTAAAGCGAAGGCGTTGATGTCATCGGTGTCGACGACTTTGATAGTGAATGGAACTTCGGCATCGGAGTTACGCACCAGGTTCTGCCCCACCCGATTCACGTATTCGGTGATGACGGAGTCGGTAATCATCTTGGAGCTGGATTCCACCTGCTGGGCGTAGGAACGGCCCATGGCAATCTGTTTCTCCAGGCTGTACCAGTTTCCCAGACCCTGCTTGCATCCGACGTTGCGGTTCCCGATGGCGTTGATATCGCGCATGCTGCCGTCGTGATAGGTCTTGACCTTGGACTTGGCAACGGTAGTTTCAACTGGCGGAGTGGCATCGACAGCGTTCTGGCCAAACGCGGAAATGGCTGAAAGGAGAAGAACCGAGAGAAGGATCGGGACGACACCCATGGACTACCTACCCCAAGCCTAGGCGTTTCCATTATATGAGGAAGGCCAGGGCGACGGAAGGAATAATTGCGGCAATGCCCAGGTTAGCGCTCCCGTGGGCAGGACGCTGGCTGAATCAGCCGGCGCCGGGGCGGAGCGTCCAGAGATAGGCAATGGTCAGGAGGGTCATGATGATGGTCGTCCCCCAGGCAATGACGTTGTAGATGCGCGAGTTCACGTACTCCCCCATGAGGTCTTTCTTGTTCACCAGGAGCAGCATGAAAATCAGCACCGGCGGGATGGCGATTCCGTTAACGACCTGGGAGAGGATGGAGATCTTCACCAGCGGTAGATCGGGGATCATGATGCAACCGGCGCCGGCGACGATCAGGGCGGTATAGAGCCAGTAGAAGATCGGGGCTTCGCCGAATTTCTTCCCTACTCCGGATTCGAAGCCCAGGCCTTCGCAGACGGTGTAAGCGGTTGAGAGCGGCAGAATCGATGCGGCAAACAGCGACGCGTTGAAGAGTCCCATGGCGAAGAGAATGTAGGCGTAGTCTCCGGCCAAGGGCCGGAGAGCTTGGGCGGCGTCCTTGGCGTCGGAGATGTTGTGGTAGCCGTGGACGTACAAAGTCGCGGCGCAGGCCACGATGATGAACCAGGCGACGATGTCGGTAAAGATGCAGCCGGAGATCACATCGATTTGCGACGCCCGGTACTGACGCTTGCTTACGCCTTTCTCGACGATCGAAGACTGCAGATAAAACTGCATCCAGGGAGCGATGGTGGTCCCAACCACGCCAATCGCCATGTAGAGATAGCCGGGCAAGAAGAAGGCAGTTTTCGGCGGAGGTTTTACGGTCGCCACCAGCGCATCCACCCAGGCCGGTTTGGCAAAGACGCCGGCAAAAATGTAGGTCGCGTAAAAGAACGAGGCGACCAGGAAGACTTTTTCGACGCTCTTGTATTGGCCCTTGACCACGATCAGCCACACGATCACGGCGCAAATGGGGACGGTGATGTACTTGGAAAGTCCGAAGAGTTCCAGGCTACCGGCGATGCCGGCGAATTCGCCCACCACGTTACCGAAGTTGATGAGCAGGATTCCGATCATCATGAAGAAAGTGACACGCAACCCGAATTCTTCGCGGATGAGGTCGCTGAGCCCCTTGCCGGTGACTGCGCCCATGCGGGCGGAAATCTCCTGCACCACGATCAACGCCAGGGTGACGGGAATCAGCGTCCAGAGCAGCAAGTGCCCGAATTGCGCGCCGGCAGCCGAGTACGTGTAGATGCCGTTGGCATCGTTGTCGACGTTCGCGGTAATGAAGCCCGGACCGACGACGGCGAAGAACAGCAGGATCCGGGTCTTCCAGCGTCTCAGGAATCTCATGGGGACAATGCGCAGCCATAAGTGCGAAAACGAACAGACAGGATAAACGCGGAAGAGGAATCTGGATAGAAAAATGTTGGCTTTCGCAAGCCGCAGGTCCCAGTAATCCCGTGTACGGGATAGGATGCCCGCGGCCGGATTACAGCTTGGCCCGGAGCAGGCTGATTACATCATCCGAGGTGATGACGCCGGTCAGTTTCCTGTTGTCATCGACTACAGGCAGGGTCAGCAGATTGTATTTATCGAATAGCTCCGCTACTTCTTTTTCTCCCGCACCGGCATGACTGGAAATCAACGGTTCCTGGGTGAGGGAAAGCAATGGCGTATCCGCTGGAGCCAAAACCAATTTGGCCAGAGGCACGGCGCCGGCCAGCGTGCCGCGCGAGTCCACCAGGAAAATCGTGCTCACTGATTCGATCCCGCCCTCGAAATGCCGCAAAGCCTCCACCGCATCGTGAGCGGTTGCATCCACTCCCAGGGCTAAATACTCGGTGTTCATGCGCCCGGCAGCGGTATTCTCCTTGAACTCGAGCAAGCCGGAAACTTCCTCGCGTTCTTCCGGCTCCATCTCCTCCAATATCTCCGAGCTTCGTTCTGCGGGGAGATCGGCCAGCAGATCGGCGGCGGCGTCGGGATCCATCTCCTCCACGATGTCGGCCGCGCGCTCGGAGTCGAGGGATTCGACGATGGCTTTCTGGAACTTGGGTTCGACCTCTTCGAGCGCTTCCGCCGCCACTCCCTCGTCGAGAGTCTCAAATACGGCTTCGCGCTCGTCGGGAGCCAAGTCTTCGACGATGTCCGCAATATCGGCAGGATGCAGGCGGGCCAGGCGGTCGTGAGAAATCTTAAGTTTGACGCGGCGCGCGGGGTCGGTTTCGATGAGGTCAACGAAATCCCAGGGAATGGGCCGTTCCGGAATCTTGTTCAATAAGGCCCGCAACACAGCCGCCGGCACCAAGCCCTTGAGCAGCCTGCGGACGGCGCCACGGGCGCCAATATCGACCGCGCTTACCCGCAAAGACGGATGTCCATTATTGCTGTCGCGGTGCAAATCGACATCGTTTACACGGACGACTTTGCGGCCGTGAACGTCGATAATCTGCTGATCGAGCAGGTCGCGGCTCAACAAAAACAAACCCTCGGACGCATCCGCGATCGGCCACCCGGCAATCGACGTGTCGGTCCGAAGGCCTCCATTCAGACTGGTGACCGAACTGAAGGGCAACACATGATCGCCGGATTTCGTGCGCACGATCAGCATGGCAATGCGCGAACGATCTTCCTGCGGAGCGATGGCGGCTTCCCTTACCCGTCCGCACTGACCGCCGGCGTCAAACACCGGCAGGCCAAGCAGTTCGGTAAGGGCGAACGTAGACATGGTTGAGAGAATACTCAATCGGAGCGGGAGAATCCAGATGCAGGTAACGAGAACTCCACTCAATGCTTGATACCGATCATGAGTCTTCTAGACCCTGTTGACAGCCCTGGAGGAGCGATACGCGGGCGCTTACATGTAGCTTCAGAACGAATGGTTTGGCTTTTCGCGGGCCGAGGTCGGGTGGAGACTGATCTTGTGGGGCGCCGCCCATCCTAATGCACTGATACCCTCGCAAGGGGTTGAATTCGAAAAATTGACAGTAAACCGGGTTAACGATGCAGTCCGCGTTGACATTTCCACAGGGAAAGGCGAAACTACGCAATTCCCGAACCCGGAAGCCTTTCTTTAACAACCGGGATCGCGTCAACCGAGTGCAGGTTGGGCCGGCGGTAGTGCAGCGCTCTTTTTGACCATGACCGAACAACGGGTTTCGTATACGCTGGATTCGACGCTGGAAACTGTCGACAGCGCCGAACAGACTGCGAGTCGCATCGCCGTGGAAGCTGGATTCGGCGACGATGAGGTGATGCAGATTTCCATGGCGGTACGTGAGGCCGCAGTTAATGCTGTCCTCCACGGCAACGCCTACGATCCCGGCAAAAAGGTTAAACTGGAGTTCGAAACCAACAGCCGCGATCTGGTCATCACTATTTGTGACGAGGGTAAAGGCTTGGACCCGGCCAAGATTCCGGACCCGTTGGCGCCGGAGAACCTGTTAAAGACTTCCGGGCGCGGAATTTTTCTCATCCGCTCGTTCATGGACGAGGTGCAAATTCGCCCCTCCCATGCGGGCACCGAAATCAAACTCGTTAAGCATGTCCCGGGATCATCCGGGGCTGGCAAGGAGGCTTCCCAGTGAGCATGAAGACCAGTACGCGTATGGTCGATGGCGTGGCCATCGTGGACTGCAGCGGCCGTATCACACTCGGTGAGGGCAGCGTGATCCTGCGGGACGCGGTGCGCGACCTGCTGTCCAAAGGGCAAAAAAAGATTCTGCTCAATCTTGGAGACGTAACTTACATCGACAGCTCGGGCATCGGTGAATTGGTCAGCGCCTTCACGACCGTCCGCAACCAGGGCGGCGAACTCAAGCTGTTAAACCTGACCAAAAAAGTCCACGATCTGCTGCAGATCACCAAACTGTATACCGTATTCGACGTGAAAGACGACGAAGCGGCAGCGGTTAAAGCGTTTAAGTAAAGCCCAACAATCTGTCTTCGCCAGTGAGGGCCGCTCGCGGTCACGCGCGGCCCTCGGTGTGTTCTTTCCGCTTTTGGGATGGTTGGGCGGATTTTTTCGTTGAATTCCCCATAAAATTCTTTCCCCGCTCCTAGAATGTTGTAGGGCGCGCGGCTCTGGAAGGCCGTGTTGCCGGCGGCGCGAGTTGAAGAAAGTCCGAAAAAGGTTACGTGGCGATCGAGTTTTGAAAGGGCACGGCTTCGAGCCGTGCGTCAGGTCCTATGCAGATCGTAACGGCGCGGCTGATGCCGCACCCTTTCAAAACTCTAACCGCCGATTTGCAAAACGCCGGTTCTGTGCGGCAGCACTAGCGCTTTTCTCGCTACTTCCTGTCTTTTCCTCCGCCGACTGTCTCCCGATCAATGAAGCCCACGATCACATCGGGGAGACGCAATGCATCACAGGGAAAGTGATTCGCGTAAAACGCGGCACCCGCGGCACGACGTTTTTTGATTTCTGCGATGATTTCCGCGTGTGCCCTTTTACGGTAGTGATCTTCCGTTCGCACCTTAAAGACATCGGCGACGTGCGCCAGTTGGCGGATAAGGTCATTGAAGTTCATGGACCGGTCAAGGCCTACGATGGACGGGCGGAGATTGTAGTGACGGAATTACGCCAGCTTGGCGGAGCAGGAGCCAGGATTCCGAAGCTGCCCAAAGACTACGATGTCGAAAGAAAGGGCAAATACAGCGCCGGATCGTTCAGCCTGCCTAAGCCTGCGTACACGACGTCGAAGAAGCGGCAGCCGGCCACCTTGCCGGCGCAAATTCCAAGTGTGGAAGGTGCGGCTGTGACTGCGGAGAATCCTTGAGCACGCCTGCGCTGGCCCGAAGAAAAAGCAGGTCCTTCCACTCCGCTTCGCTTCGGCCGGGATGAC
>Ga0335078_10002084_pt1 | contig 30316 bp, 12 predicted proteins | sample Lox_Sample_32_FD_206711 | JGI IMG/M metagenome (GOLD analysis project Ga0335078, IMG submission 206711) | Soil microbial communities from Loxahatchee National Wildlife Refuge, Florida, United States - Lox_Sample_3.2 | ecosystem: Environmental > Terrestrial > Soil > Wetlands | place: USA... | reverse complement strand
ATCCTTAAGAAAAACATTGAACAAAAACTGCGCCTGTTCTTCACTGCCAAATGTAACCTCCAACCTGAGGCAACGTTGTCATGACTGACCTCTGCCCCGGGTAACATTTATCCGTGAGTCAACACGGCCGGAGGCGCATATCAAAAAACCGGTCATCGGCCCTGAGGAAAGCGCCGGCGTCGCTCGCGCTCTGCCGGCGCAGTCCAGGATGCCGCGCGCATTTTCGCTAAATTCCCGCCGTGGAAGGCGGTTTTTGGACTGCGGTGGCAATCCCGCGAAGCGGGAGCGACACCGCTTTGGTCCCGAGGCTCGGCTCTTTCCAAAACGTGGCGGGTTCGCGGCAATCCAGAAGTCTGGCCAACCCGTTCTTTTTTTGATATGCGCCGGTCGGCCGGAAGATTCAGTTCCCTGCTCCATTGTGCCCGGGTAAACCCGCCAGGGCGCCAAAGACATTGCCGCCCCGCAAAGCGATCAACACTTCCAGCCCCAACAGATCGGTCGGCGTCTTCACATTTTTGATCACCAGATTATCGATGCCAATCTTCTGCGAGCAATTATGGTTCGGGTCTTTCAGATCGATAAATTTAGCCGTGTCCACGGAGACGTTCAGCGCGTCGATGCCCGTGAAATCGAATCCCGTCTGGCGTTTGAAATCCGCCGGCAATTTTGCGGCGCGTTGGCCGCCGGGTTGGGTGGATGGCAGGGTGAGGCCGAGGGAAAACAGGTTGGTCTGGCCGCTTTCATTTCTGACGATATCCAGTTCGCCGAGATTGAACCGCATCAGCGTGAGGTGAAGCTGGTGCCGTTTGAGGGCGGCCGGGTCGTATTCGACGTGGATTTCCCGGATATCGAGAAACGGAGTGCCGCCAAAAGCCGGGGGATTGAACAGTTTGAAATTCTGGATGGTCAAGGTCGGTTCCGTCAGGCCCAGAGCGAACCGGCCGATCTCGGCATCCAGGCCGGTCCGGGCCCGGATCTGGTGCTCCAGGCAAACGCGGAGGATGGAATTGAGCGACAGCAACAGGATGACGATCAACACGACAGCCAGGAGGAACAGGCGTACCAGCCATTTGAGAATTCGTTTCATGTTTGTTAAATCGTTGAACCGTTGAATCGTGAATCGGGAGGGGGACGATTTGGCGGTTCAAGGTTGCCCGCGTTCACACCGATACATCCTCCGGCCGCACTTCGAGGCATTCGTCCTGGTCTTCCCAGATGACTGCCGGATAAACATTCAGCAGCTTGGGGACGAGTTCGCGGCCGGCGCGGCCCAGGAGGCGTTCGGCCTGTTCGGCGGCGTTTTCGTAGGCGCGGTCGTAGTCACCCGCCTGCCGTCGTTGGCGATCGTCCCAATGGGCGACGGCGTGGACCGGTTCGTATTGCACCGCCCAGGCATCCAGTTCGCCGCGGATCTCGGCCGGAATATCATCAAACGGCACGAGGGTTTCATTGCAGTGCTGGCAGATCAGTCCGGATTCGCGCACATCGCGCGTGAGCAGCGGCAGGAACGGCGCCCGGCAACAGGGCGATTCCCCATAGGCCGCCGGAGGAGTGGCTAGGCGTTTGAACCAGATCTGGCGATCGTGTGCCAATTGGGCCGCCAGCCGATAGGCGCCGACGAGCGGATGGGACAGACGCCACGTCTTGCCTTCGAGCTGGCCTAGCGTCTGGGCCAGCCAACGCGCCAGCGTCAAATCGTCCCAGTTCTGAAATACCCGGCCATATTCCTTCCACAACGAGTCGAGCGGTGAATCCGATTCAAATGCCATCGCCCGCAAGGATGGCGTGGCCGATAAAATTTGTCGAGCGGTGTTGCGCCGCGGATCCATGTCCGTTTCCCGGTCCGGCGCCGCGGAATATCGGCTGAAAAGACGATAGTATCGCCGTGAATTTCTGTCATGACGGCGGCTGAACCCGTTAAAGGAGCGCCGCATTGCATTCGGCATTTCAGTGCTGAACCCGCGTTCAAATGATCAACCGATTAAATCGCAGGAAATCATTCCCCAAACTGTTCTTTGCCGCTTTGGCCTTATTCACTGGTCCCGGCCTTACGGCCCGCGCCTCCACCACCTATTCCATGTCATGCACCCTGTACGGATGGCTCGATAACAGCCCGCCCGGCAACGCGATTGCCTATCCGCAGATTCATTCCGGCGCCGGCGGCACCGGCATCGCTGGCGGAATTTTTCCGGTGTTGACCGGTGGCCATCCGAGAGTTCAAGCTGGGCGCTTAAACCATTGCTGTGAAAATTCATCTCTTTTGCCGTCGAATGAGCTGGTTGGCCCTCGGATGCGGCCTGGTTCTATCGGCGGGTCGGCCGATGGGCGCCCAAACGACCGACTCAACCAATACGGCCGTTCCGCCGGTCAAAACAGCATCCCCGGCATCGTCGCAGCCGGATGATCCATTGCTCAGGGAAGACCCGAAGGAGGTTTGGGACAAACTTCAACTGTCCTTTCTCCAACTCGATGCACCGGGGGAATGGCGCACCAATCGTCCGCCGCGGGACGTCCTGACCAAGTGGAGAATCAACAAGGCCCGCATGGCCGTACAAATGGCCGATCAATCCCGCGACTATTACCAGCGCTATCCGGATGTTCCCGAAGCCGTGCTCGCCCGCGAAAGCGAGTACAATCTGCTCGAAATTGCCGTCAACTCCGGCAACACCAACCTGCTGGACCGCCTGACCGTTCTGGATCAACGGAAACTTGCCGATCCTTCCCTGAGCCGGTCAAACCGGTTTGACCTCATGGTGCACATCGTCCAGCGCAATGCCGACTGTCACGAAGCGGAAGGTGTTCCGGCTGTCATGGCCCATCTGGAGACCGGTTCACGCGACCTGTTGAAGGCGTTTCCGGACAATCCCGAGTCCTGGCAGTTTCTGGTCACCGTGGCCGACCAGGAGCAGGACCCGGAAAAGGCGCGCCGTCTGGTGAACGAAATCCTGGCCGGAAACGCCTCCGAATCGCTCAAACTGTCGACCCGGCGTATCCAGGGCCGCCTGGATCATCTCAACAAACCCATCCCGTTTCACGGCGTCGGCCTCGACGGCCGGCCCATTGATTTAACCCGGATGAAAGGCAAGGTGGTGATGTTTCATTTCTGGGACACCGATTGCGGCTACTGCCTGGACGAACTCAATGAAATCAAAAGCGTCTATGAAAAGTTTCACCCGCGAGGTTTTGAGATTATCAGCATCAGTTTCAATCCCGACCGGGATTCCCTGGTTCAATTCCTGGCGCGGCACCCCCTGGCCTGGCCGCAGTACCTGGCCGGGCCGGACTGGGACGCCACGCACGGCCGTGATTTTGATGTGCAGGCCATGCCTTCGCTCTGGCTGGTGGACGGGCGGGGAAATCTTCGCGACCTCAATGCCCGGGAAAACCTGGCCTCCAGCATTGAAAAACTGCTGAACGAAAAGTAATTCACGGGTCGATATCTTCCCGCTGTCGGCCTTCGACGCGGTCAAAACGCCATTTTTTGGCGTCCATTTGGGTTCTCAATTGTCACTTTCTATCCGCCGCTGTTGCCGTTAAGCTATGGGGCTTTCGGTAGTGGTACATTTTGGTAGGGACGCCGCGCTGCGGGGTCCGGACAGCGGAGCGCGCTGCCCCTGCCTTTGGGAAAAGTGCCTCTTCCGCGCTTTATAGGAAGCCAGTATGGTTGATCAACTTGAACCGACGCATTTTCTGAACCGCGAATTGAGCTGGTTGGAATTCAACCAGCGCGTGTTCGATCAGGCGCTGGATCCCACCAATCCCCTGCTCGAGCGCCTCAAGTTTTTTACCATCGTCAGCTCCAACCTGGACGAGTTTTTCGAGGTGCGCGTGGCCGGGTTGAAACAACAGATCGAAAGCGGCCGGGTCGAGCGAAGCGTGGACGGCCTGGTCCCGACGGAAATTTTTCAGGCCATCACCCGCCGGGTGCGCAAACTGGTGGCCGACCAGTATGCCTGCTGGCGCAACGACCTTCAGCCGGCCCTGGCGCGGAACGGAATCCGCATTCTCGAACTGAACCAGCTCGCCGATCCGGACCGCGACTGGTTGAAGGAGTTTTACCGGAATCAGGTCCGGCCCGTGCTCACGCCGCTGGCGATCGATCCGGCGCACCCGTTCCCCCAGCTGCTCAACAAATCCCTCAACCTCATCCTGCGCCTGGAGATCGCGAAGAACGGCCAGTCGCTCAAACATCTCGCCGTGGTGCAATGCCCGTCGATTTTGCCGCGTCTCATCCAGTTGCCGCGTTCGGGCGAGCAGCACGACTATGTTTTTCTGGGGCACCTGATCGGGTATTTCCTGGCGGACCTTTTCCCGGGCACGAAAATTCTCGGCTACTGGCTGTTCCGCGTGACACGAAACAGCGAGCTCTATGTGGACGAGGAAGACACGCCGAATCTGCTCAAGGCCGTCGAGGAGGAACTTCATAAACGCCGCCGCGGCGACGCCGTCCGCCTGGAGATCGCCCACGATTGCCCGGATGAAATCCGCGACGCCTTGCTGAAGACCCTGCGGCTGACCGAGAACGATTTGTACCTGATCGACGGGCCGATGAATCCCACCCGGCTCATGACGCTGTATCTCGGCGATCACTCGCCGGAATTGCGCGACCCGCCGTTTCTTCCGCCCGTCGCCGCCGCGTTGAGCGGCCAACCGGACCTGTTTGCCGCCATCCGGGAGCGCGACATTTTGTTGCATCATCCCTACGAAAAATTTTCCAGCGTCGTCGAGTTCCTGGAAGCCGCCGCCACCGATCGCGACGTGCTGGCCATCAAGATGACGCTCTACCGCACCGGGGGCGATCAGCGCGTCGTCAGCGCGCTGATGAACGCCGTCAACAACGGCAAGCAGGTCACCGCCGTGGTTGAATTGCGGGCCCGGTTCGACGAAGCCAATAACATCGAATGGGCGCGCAAGCTCGAGGAAAACGGCGTCCACGTGGTCTATGGCCTGTTCGGATACAAGATCCACGCCAAATGCACGCTGGTGGTGCGGCGCGAGAATGTCCAGATCCGCCGCTACGTTCACCTCGGCACCGGCAATTACAATCCCACCACCGGGAAACTCTACACCGACCTCAGCCTGCTGACCTGCCGCCCGGAATTCGGCGAAGACGTGACCAATTTGTTCAATCTCCTGACCGGCATCTGCCAGTTCCAGGGCATGAAAAAGCTGATCGTTGCGCCGTTCGAGCTGCACGCGAAATTCCTGCAATTGATCGCGCGGGAGGCAGCCCATGCCCGGCGCGGCCTGCCGGCCCGCGTCATCGCCAAATGCAACTCGCTGGTGGAACCGCAAATCATCGAGGCGCTTTACGCCGCGTCACAGGCCGGGGTGCAGATCGACCTCATCGTCCGTGGCATTTGCTGCCTGCGACCGGGCGTGCGGGGCTTGAGCGACAACATCACCGTGCGCAGCATTGTGGATCGCTTCCTGGAGCACAGCCGGATTTATTACTTCGAGAATGCCGGGCAACGGGAGGTATTTGCCGGGAGCGCCGACTGGATGCCCCGAAACTTTTTCCGCCGCATCGAGGTTGTGTTCCCCATCGAGGACGGCAATCTGCGCGAGCGGGTCATTTCCGAGATCCTTCGCCTGCCGCTGGCGGACAACGCCCGGTCGCGCCTGCTGGGTGCGGATGGAATTTATCGTCCGGTGGAAGTCGCACCCGGTGAACCGCCATGTCGCAGCCAGATGGAATTCATCGCGTCGGCGGCGCCTAAAGTTGCCGCCCGGCCCCGGGAAAAATTCCCCCGGTTGAAACCCGTGCCGCGGCCTTTCGCCCGCGTCAAAAGGTGAACCGCCGGAATCCGTATGCTCAGCGCCAACCGGCACTGATCCAGACGCGGTTATGGCTGCGATAGCCCCAGTGGCCCCGGACCCACAGCGGCGCGTTTCCGTCCGTTCAGCCGCGGGTCTCTGCCAGGAACAAGTGGCCTAAAGTCCGGCTGGAAAATGCCGATGAATGACCAGCGCAATGCCTCTGAACTTCAGAATGCCGTTTTGCACCCAACGAGAACGCCCGGTTGTCGACCGGACGGAGGCGGCGCGTGACGCGGTTAGAGATCCGATCCCCGCTCCCAAGCGTCCGGTTGTGTTGCTGTGCGCATCCCGCCGATTGCGCGAACGCCTCGCCGGCAGCTCGAAATTCGAGTTTATTCCCTGCGGCAACACCGTTCCTGAAATTCCAGGCGGCATCACCCGGTCCTCAATCAACGGGGTCCTCATTCAATACGAGGCCGGAAACGACAAGATGTCCGAGTTTATCGAGGCGGCCGGGAAAAATTTTCAGGATCTGCCGTTTCTGATTCTGTGCAACCAGAACGACCCCCCGGCAATTGCCCAATATGCATGGCAGTCGATTGTCATCCGCGACATCACCTCGTTGCTGGAAATTGAAGAGAAACTGCAGCGGGGATTGTTTTTGTTTCCCTGGATGAAGCGCGAACCGCTGCGGCGAACTCTCGGGATGTTAAAGACGATACCCGCCGAGGCGGCCAGCCACCAGCGCATAGCCCACGAGTTGCAAAACCCGCAATTTGATCTGAAGAACATTGCCGGGCTGATCAAGCAGGATCCGGCGCTCACGGCGCAATTGCTCAAAATCGTCAATTCGCCGGCTTTCTCCCGCGGCATCCCGATTCAAAACGTGGATGAAGCAGTCCTCATGCTGGGGGCGCTCAAACTGCAGGCACTGGTTGCTTCAGCCTGGGCGTTTTTCCTCATTGATGACAATATGTGCCGCGGATTTCATCCCCGGGCCGAATGGGAGCATGCGGTGACGATTGCCGAGCGAGTGCGCCGGATTTGCGAAGAGGAACAGGTCAGTTCCGCGATGGCGGAAACGGCCATCATCGCCGCGATGCTGCACGATCTGGGCAAGCTGCTGCTGGCGGCCAACCGACCCTGTGACTACGCGGTGATTCTGGAAAATGTTGAGACGAAGCGTACGACTTCGTGGGAGGTGGAAAACTGGATGTTCGGGTTCAATCACGCCGAAATCGCCGGTTGCCTGCTGGGTTTGTGGGGCGTGCCGCTCCCGGTGGCGGAAGCCGTCATGTTGCACCATGCCGAAAACGTCGATCCGGCGTCCGTGGCCGCTATAATCCAAAAAGCCCATGTTCCCGAGCCGGATTCGTCCCTCCCCAAAAATGCCGCCTGACGGCTGGGATCTTTTTTTGGCGTCGATTTCAACTTTCAGACGGAAAAATGGATCAACGATCCCGGGAGGTAAAAAACCAACAATGTTGCTGAAGATGGAGCCAATGGCCGGGATTGGGCAACCTAACCTCTTCCACTACGCCCGCAGGCCATTGCTCTAACACTCGTTTCGCCCAATAAGTCATGTAGTTTTCCCGCGGTTTATTCTTGCAGTTGGTGTAGTTGCGCGTTCAGCCGGGCGGCCTTTTTGCGCAGTATTTGGATAGTACTGGTTGTTCCAGGCTTCTGACCAACAGTCAGAAGAAAGGTTGCTGCTGGTGTTTTGAAATCGAATGAATGGGGTTACAGGAATTTAATGGGAGATTTGCGGATGCTGGTCAATAAACCGTCGGTTAATGCTCCGACGTAAGTGGAGATGGACCAAAAGATCCACCCAAAGTTTGGCAGGTTAATCTCATTTGTGTCAGAAAGAAGGCGTGAAGGTGACGAATTAAAAACGCTGGTAGAAAAATTCTTGACGCTTATTGTTTCTTGTTGTAGAAAAAGTCGCTCATGGAGCATCTTGCGCTCCAGCAGAACAACATTATTTCGTACTGGGTTGGTTAATAGGCGGGAATCAGATGAGAATCTGTGGGCAAGGGATTGGGTGGAAACGACTGATGCGTTCTCTCAGCTGGGGCAAAGATTCTGCCCTGTGTTTGACCACTTTTTCGCGTTTCTTCCCTCGGAGTCCTGCTGCCAATCGTCGCTATTTTCTGCATTTCTTTATTCCCATGAATACCGAACATTCCCCCATTCGTGTCACCGTGCGGTGGTTTGCCGTCTTAAGTCTCCTTTTGACTGCCGTGCAAATCCTGCCCGCGCAAACTCAATATATCGCCAACAATGTTCCCGCCGGGACGGCGGGCAATTTATCACCACAGAATGGGGCGTTGGGACTGGACTTTTACGTGAACAGCCCGGTCACGGTGTCGCAACTGGGGGTGTTTGACGATCTGACCAACGGGATCAGCGGCAGCAGTGTGCTGACGGTGCAGCTGTACGTACACAACGTCAATGAAGATCCCAGCCAGGATTCGGGGACACTGTTGGAGACGGTGACCTTTGACGCGGCCAATCCGGGGACGCTGACGGGGGGCAGCCGTTTCAAGGCCTTGGAGTCGCCGGTGACGTTGTTGCCGGGGCCTTATACGATCGTGGCTTATGGGTTTGACACGAATAATCCGGCGGGTGCGCGCGGGGTGGCGCCCTACAGCGGGACGGCTCCCTGGAGTCTGAACGACGGTGGTGGATTGATTGAGTTCAAGCAAAGCCGGACCGGCAGCGGCGGTTCATTTCCCAACAATGGCAGTACGGGTGCGGCGGATGGTTATGCGGCTGGGACGTTTATCTATACGGCGGCCAATGTGCCGGCGTCGTTGCATGCGGCGGATTACGCGGCGCTGACGGCGGGCAACCCGGCGTTCAGGTATGTGCACCGGCGGCGGACGGGGAGCATTGCGCTGTTTGGATACAACAGTTTTCCGGTGCTGGTTGAGCCCAGCGGCAACCGGTTGGTGATGGAGGCGGGGGGCTATTACAATGACGACGTCAACCAGGGGCGGGTGGTGGTCTTCAGTCATTGGGAATGGAGTCATCAGCACAAGCAGGGATTGTTGACCGATGCGGTGCAGTGGGCCAGCCGCAAGAGCGATCCGGCCCAGACGGTGGTGGCGATGGGCCCGATGGCGCAGACCAATTACAACTTCTTCAGCAGCCTGGGCTATCAGGTGCGGCCTTTTTCGGGCCAGATGGCCGGGACGACCAACACGGTTCCGCCCTGTGACGTGATCGTGGTGGAATGGAGCACCAATTTTGACGACACGGTGGCGGCGCAGATCGGGTACCTGACCTCGCACGGAGTGGGTCTGGTGGTGGCGATGAGTCCCTGGGAAATGCTGCACGGAGGCATCCAGCCGGCATTTGGGCAGGTCAACCAGTTGTTGCAGCCCTTTGGGTTGCTGTACCGGCCCAGCACGACGATCCCCCAGGACCTGAGCTTTACCAATGTCCAGTCGGCGGCCTATCCGGAGTATTACAGCGCCTATCCGGCGGCGACGTTGCTGGGAGAGGATCACGTGGGGCAGATCAAGCTGGACAGCCTGCAAAAGGTCATTGCGCTGAACACGATCAATTATGTGCTCAATGCGCGGCCCGATTTGATGGAGGAACTGACGGCGTTGTCGGAAGGGGGATCGACCAACGTGGGGGGATTGCCGCCGGTCAGCGCGGGGCCCTTTTCGGATGTGGTGGTGTTGAACGGATCGGAGGCGACAACCAACCGGATGGGACAATGGCAGGCGGATGGGACGGACCTGGTGGCGGTGGACCGGCGCGGGGTGGTGGAATACACGTTCAATCTGGCCGGTGCCGACCTGTATAAACTGCAGGTCATCGGCAGCCAGAATCTGGCGGGCAGTCCCCACAATGATTTTGACCTGGTGCTTACCCTGGACGGGGTCAATCTGGGGCACCATTCCTTGACGGCGGGTTACGGGACCAACGGCGTGATGGAATGTTTTACGCCCTACATTCCGGCCGGGGCACACACACTGCGGATCTTTTGGGACAATGCGGCCAATTACACGGCGCTGCGGCTCAAATCGGTGCATGTGCAAAGCGGTGCGGGAGCCGACAGCAACGGCAACGGGATCAAGGATTGGGTGGATCAACTGGTCCAGACGCAGTCGGGGATGGATCTGACCAACGGCACGATGGCCAGCTACGTCTCGCCGATCTGCCTGCAGGGTCGGGACCCTTACCTGCCCTTGATGCAGATCAACGTGCAGGGCTCACAGAACAACACGCCGCAGGTCCGGCCGGCGCCCAACGGCCGATGGTATGCCGACGTGGCTTTGCCGCCCGACCAGCACACCCCGCTGATCCTGGACGTGAGTTACCAGAACGGAGCCTTGTCGCAGTGGCGACAGATCCAATGGCAGCCGATCAACCTGCTGACGACGACCAACGTCAACTGGACTATCCGCCAGGGAGACAGCCTGTGGCTGGGGGCCAAGCCGGCCGGGGGGCTGAACCTGCCGGTGGTCATTACCACTGGGACCAACCAGTACAAGACCACGGCCAACAATCCTCTGCCGATTCGGTTCAACCATGCGGGGGTTATTACCGTGACAGGCACCTATCAGGATGCCATTCCGCAATCGGGCAGCATCACGGTGGAGGTGATCAATTACCAATTTCCACCCAACCCGGACGCCTGGGCGCTCAATGAACGGTATTGGGACCTGACCAACCTGCCGGCGGTGACGGTATTGGATGCGGACCAGCGGTTGATCTTCGACAAACTGGCGGACCTGCCGGAGGGCCAGCGGATGGGTCTGGTGGCCGACCGGAATGAACCGCGGCAGGTATTGGCATTGATGGGGACCAACGGACCGGTGCTGGACTCGGCGCGGGTGTTGGGGTTCCGGTTCTGGTCGAGTGAAGGGACCTACACCAAAGTACTGCAGACCTATCCCGACGGGAGCCAGTTGGTGGAGACGCTGTTGATTTTGAGCCCGGTGCCGGCGGACCTGACCCTCGACATGAAAGTGATCGTGGGCGGGGTGATTTTCACTGATGGAACCACCGAGAAAATCCTCAGCGCGGGGGATTTTGACGCGTTGGGCCGGTGCAAAGTGCAGTTCATCCGGCCGGCCAGCGCCAGGACCTCAGTGTGTCATTCAATCACGCTCTATCAGAACGGAGTGGTCGTGGGCACGGTACAATGAAGGCGAAACGAATCATCCAGGTGGGACTGGTGCTGGCGGTGGCGGTGAGCGCAATCGCGCTGTGGCATCGTCATCGCTCATCCGTCGGCCAAACTGCAGTTGAACCGGCGCCGGCGAAAGCCGCGCCGCTGGCCCAGGCCGGTCGGAACCAGGCCAACCCGGCTGCGGTTTTGCCGCCGGCTCATATCTCAATCGAAACGTCACCAGCGTCGCTGGCCCAAACGATCGCCAATGAAGGAGCGGATTACCAGCAACGAGCCGACGCCATCCAGGCGCTGAGCGGCAAACTGAGCGATACGGACCGGGAAATCCTCTATGCGTTTCTGCGCCAGCATCTTTCGGGGGACCAACGGCAGAACGGTGAAGTATTGAGAAACCAGTTGATGGATGCGTTGACAGGAATGCAGCCGCCCTTGGCCGGGTTGCGCGAACTGTTGACGGAAATTTACCAGGACAGCGGCCAGGACATGGTGTTGCGCGATTATGCGGTGCAGCATCTGGCGCAATTTTACCGGCAGATGGCCGCGACACCGGCCAGCGATGCATCATATCAGGCCGATGAACTGAAACAGGCGCAGGCGGTATTGTGGGAGGCGGTGGGGGATACCGACAGCAGCATTGCCGGAACGGCGTTGCTGGGATTGAGCCATTTGTCACAGGAAGGCTGGCCGGGACTGGATCAGAACCGGATTGGCCAGGCGGCCTTGAAACTGGCGGGAGACGGCAGTGTGGGGGAGTTGACCAAAATCACGGCCGTTCAGGTCTGCGCCAGCCTCAACATTACGGATGCGTTGGCGGTGGTATTGGGCGCGGCACAACAAACCGCCAGCGAGCCGCTGGCCATCTCAGCGGTGGGAGCCTTGGGAGTATTGGGCGGACCCGGACAGGTGCCCTTTTTAAATCAGCTATTGGAAGGCAAGGATGAACGGCTCAAACCGGCGGCCCAACAGGCCCTCAATAACATCCTGCGACGTCAACAGCAAATCGTGGCGGTCAGCAAACCCAAGATTTAAATCCGGACAAGGCAAATCCATGAAAACGAATCGAGCAATGGTGCGGTGGTGGGTGGCGTGGACATTGGCAATGACCATTTGCGTGCTGTTACCCACCCGGGCCGATAATCCGTGCGTGGACAATCCATATTACACGGGCTGGTCCTGCCAACAGCCCGGAGTGCTTCTCAACGGCGGAACTCTGACAGGAGCCACCAACATCACCATTACAACTGGCAGCCCGATCACCGCTCCTTCGATTTCCGGCGTGGCATATACCAATGGCGTTGAGACCGAGTGGCTGATACATACCTGCCCGGGTTACCAGAACCAGCAGTTCTTCCAGCCTGATGTCTATACCACCAATGTCTATTTCTCGCCTTCCGTTCCGTCAACCATCTGGGTGCCGGGAACCTATCAGTACGTGGCTCATTCGGGAATTGCCTCGGTCGACGGCGTCTGCGCCGCCACAAACACGATCATTGGAGTATTCACCATCATAGTTCAACTGGGAACCAATTCGTCACCGTGCCTGGCTCCGCCGACGAACCTGGTCAGTTGGTGGCAGGGAGAGAGCAACGCGCTGGACAGCGTAGGTTCCAACAATGGCATGACGACCAACGGCGCCGGCTTTGCTCCCGGCGAAGTCGGCCGTGCGTTCAGTTTCAACGGGGTCAATCAATACGTCAGAATTCCCCAGTCCCCGAGTTTGAATTTCAGCAATCAGGTCACAGTGGAATTCTGGATGGAAGCCGATCACAACAACGCGATGAACAGTTACCAGGGCCTGGTCATCAGTGACTTCTGGGGCGTTGAAATCGCCAACGGCTATGCCGCCGGACCGCTGGGTGTCAACTTTCTGATCAGCACCGACAGCGGCGGCGGCGGACCTTCGTCGTATAATTATCCGGACACGGCGACGGTAAATGGCGGGGGCGCGGTGATTTCGGCGGGGATCTGGCATCACGTAGCCGGGACTTACGATGGGACCAAATTGCAGTTGTATATTGACGGACAACCCTGGGGAAGACCGAATTATCATACCGGCGCCATTTCGCCGATGTTGACCAACAGCTTTGTGACGATCGGTTCGGAAGATGGTCGCACCGTCTGCCCGGGATGCGTGGCGTCGAGGTATTTCAACGGCCTGATTGACGAGGTGTGCGTCTATAACCGCGCTCTGTCGACGAATGAAATCCTGGCGATCTACAACGCCGGCGCGGCCGGCAAATGCGCATGTATTCCGGCGTTCTTCTATTCACAGCCGACGAATCAAAATGTGGTGGCGGACGGCACGGCAACCTTGACCGTCGCGGCGGGTGGCACACAGCCTTTAAGCTATCAATGGCTATTCAATGGAAATTCACTTTCGGACGGAAGTGGTATTTCTGGCACCCACACTTCCGCGCTGACTCTGAGCAATGTTCAACCTGCCGAAGCCGGCAGCTACACGGTGCAGGTGATGAATCCGTGTGGCTCGATTATTAGTTCCAACGCGGTGCTGACGGTGCTTGGGCCATTAGGATGCAATCCTGCGCCCTCTGGTTTGGTCGCCTGGTGGCGTGGAGAAGGGGACACGACAAATGAAATTGCACCCGCCGGCGGCGCCGGCGTTATCTATAATGCAGTCGGCTTCGGACCGGGCGAGGTCGGTCAGGGATTCAGTTTCGGCTACGAAGACGACTCTTATATCTATTTTCCCAATCCCAGTTTGAACAGCATCGGCGGCAGTGGCATGACCCTGGAATTTTGGATGAATCCCGACTCCATTGACGGTGGTGAAGGGCCTATTCCATTGATGGGTTGGCAAACCTCGCCGGATAGTGGCGTATATCCCTATGTCGGGTTTAGTGATGGTTACTGGGGAAATATCGAGTTTGGGATCGGTTCCGGGGTTTTGTCTGACCCGGGCATAATCACCGCGGGAGTTTGGCAGCACGTGGCGGTGACGTATGATTCCGTAAGCGGTGAAGCGGTAATTTATGTCAATGGAATCCAAGTCGCCGCCAACAACGTTGGCAGCGGCGCGCTTCCACAATCGTCGGCATATCTCTATGTTGGTGATGTTGCCCTTTCGGGCAATGACTACAACGGCGGCATAGACGAGATTTCATTGTATAATCGGGTCCTTTCAACCTCAGAGATACAAGGCATTTATAATGCCGGGTTTGCCGGGAAATGCACCGGTAGTTTCACTCCGCCGGCCATTACCCTGCAGCCGTTAAGTTGTACGAACGTGGCGGGGACAACGGCGACGTTCGTCGTGAACGCCAGCGGCACTATCCCATTGAATTATCAATGGTATTTCAATGGCAACCCGTTGACAGGAGCGACCGGCGCTACGTTGACACTTGAAAACGTTCAACCGACGAATGCGGGGAATTATTCCGTGACGGTGTCCAACCTGGCAGGGTCGGTTTCCAGCATCCTTGCCGGACTGACTGTGCTTGTTCCGCCGACCGTCAGTCTGGTCAGCCCGGCCAATGGACAGAATTTTAATGCGAACTATACCAATGTGGTGTTGGTTGCTGCGGTCGGTGATGCGGACGCGAGTGTCATCAGGGTTGATTTCTACAACAATGGAACAAATCTGTTGGGCAGCGCCTACACTTCGCCTTACGCTGTTACTCTAGCCGGATCTTATGGCGGCTATTCGTTGACGGCGGTCGCGACCGACAGTTACGGCCTGACCGCCACTTCGAGTGTCGTCAATATCACTGTGGACGTGCCGCCGGCCGCCAACATCACCAGTCCGGCCGGCAACCTGACGGTCGTGACGCCGACCAATCTCACAATCAGTGCCACTGGCACGGTAGGCGGCAGCGGCAGCGAGTGGGGGGTGACGGTGGCCCAACTGCAATTATTTGCCGGTGCGAACCTGCTGGGAACGACGTCAGGCAGTTCTCTCAGTCTGGTTTGGAGCAATGCGCCGCCAGGGACGTGGAACCTGACGGCGGTCGCCACCGATAGTTTGGGCGTGTCCAGTACTTCCAGCGTCGTTACCGTTACCATCAATCCTCTTACCAATCTCACGGCGATTGCCGACGCGCACGTGCGGGACGGGAGCTACAGCAACGTCAACTTCGGCGCCAGCACGGTCCTGGAGGTTCAGAGCAGCATCGGCACGAGCACCAATCGGGATGCCTATCTGAAATTCGATCTGAGCAACCTCAGCAGCAATATCAGCAGCGCGACGCTGAGCGTCTTTGGCTCCGTCAGCACCAACAGTGGCACCGTGACCAACGTGGTTTACGCGGTGACGAATTCGACCTGGTTGGAAAACACGATTACCTGGAGCAACAAACCGGCGCGCGGTGCGGCGTTGGGCACCAATATTCTCAGCGGCACCAACGGTAGCTGGTATGTGTATGACGTCAGCGGTTTTGTGCGATCGCAAAAAACTGCCGGCAGCAACTGGGTGAGCCTGGCGTTGCACGATCGGACCAACACCACCCGGCTGGTCACCTTCAATTCCCGGGAGAATACGACGAACAATCCGGTGTTGACGGTCATTACCACGAATTCTCCACCGACGGTGAACATTTCCAGTCCCGCCAATAACGCCGTATACGTCGCTCCGGCCGCCAGCATAACTGTCAGCGCAACGGCCAGCGACGATGGAAGTGTGGCCCAGATACAGTTTTTTGCCGGATCAACGAGTCTGGGGACGGTGACGCCGCCCGCCAACAGCGTGATCTGGAACAATGTTCCGGCCGGAACTTATTCCCTGACGGCCGTGGCGACCGACAATGAAAACCTGTCCAGCACTTCGAACCCGGTGAATATCATCGTGGATATTCCGCCGGTAGTGACGCTGACCAATCTGACCAACGGTGAGGTCTTCATTGCGGGTACCAATATCAGCGTTGGCGCAGCGGCTTCAGATGCCGACGGAACCGTCACCCGGGTGCAGTTCTTCCAGGGGACAACCAGCCTGGGAATCGATGCCACCGCCCCCTATCAGACGAATTGGAACAATGTCGGCGTCGGCAACTATACCTTGACGGCGGTGGCCACAGATAACAATGGAGTCACTTCAACCTCCCCGCCGGTAAATATAATCGTGGACACTTTTCCGACGGTATCAATCACCAGTCCGGCCAGCAATGCGACTTTTGCCGACCCAACGAATATCACTATCACGGCCACCGCTTCCAGCAACGATGGGTCGTTGCCCCAGGTTCAATTCTATGCCGGTGGTGTCCTGCTGGGCACCGATACGAGTCCGCCGTATAGTGCGGTTTGGAACAATCCCCCGGTCGGAAGATTTGTTCTGACGGCGATTGCCACCGACGATTACGGATTGGCTTCGACAGTCACCGTGACGAACATCACGTTCGTTACCAACCTGATGGCGATTGCCGACGCGCATGTGCGCGACGGCAGCTACAGCAACATCAACTTCGGCACCAATATCATCCTGGAAGTTCAATCCAGCTCCACAGGCGGGACCAACCGGGATACCTACTTGAAGTTTGATGTCAGCAACCTGAGCAGCAACATCGGGAGTGCCCAATTGCAAATCTTCGGCTCTGTCAGCACCAATGCGCCGGTGACCAACACCGTTTACGCCGTGGCCGACACGACCTGGGTGGAAACAAGCATCACCTGGAGCAACAAGCCCGCGCGGGGGACAGCCTTGAGCACCAACGTGTTCAATGGCACCAACGGGACATGGTATACGTACGATCTCACCGGATATATCCGTTCGCAAAGGACGTCCGGAAGCAACTGGGTGAGTCTTGCATTGCACCAGCCGATCAACAGCACGCGGTTGGTCAGTATCAATTCCAGGGAGAACGCTTCGAACAACCCGGTGCTGGTCGTGGTAATGACCAACCCTCCGCCGAGCATCGTGATCAGCAGTCCCGCAAACAATTCCGTGTATGTGGCTCCGGTCAGCTTGACGGTCAGCGCGACGGCCAACGACAGCAGTGGCGTTACCTGGGTTCAGTTCTTTGCCGGAACCAACAGTCTGGGGGTGGTCACCGGTCCGCCCTACAGTGTTCCCTGGAACAATGTTCCGGCAGGAAACTACGCTTTGAGCGCCGTGGCGGCCGATAACTATGGAATGACGGCGAGATCGGCCGTGATCAACGTTACGATGCAGCTGATGACTGTGATTATAGACAGTCCTACGAATGGAGCGGTGCTGCAATGAATTCAGGAAATTCTCAATCCAGAATGGCTATGAAATCAATTTTTCCCATGATCAGCAAACGACTGATATGGTTCGGGGCGGCGCTGGGTCTTATGACCGCGGGCATGGTTTCCGGCCGCGCGCAAAGTTTTACCGGAGCGGGAGGCATCGGCTTTGACGCGAGTCCCGACAGTGCCAACACCGCCGTGCTGGGCGATTCGATCCAAATCGATGCGGACCTGTATAATTTCAGTGACGGGTACAATGATTACGACGAAAATTCCAGCGACCCGATCTTCGGCTCGATTGATGTTTACGACACGATCTATGTGTATGAAGATCTGACAACGGGCGACTATTTTTATTCCACAAACACCGACAATGGAGACTACGAGTATGAAGATTTCGATACGGATTCCACATACTGGAGCAATACCGATTATGGCAACTACCAGTATGAAAATTTCAACAATGATTCGACTTATTGGAGCGATACTTTTTATGGCGATTATCAGTATGAAAGCGGTTGGAGCGACACGTTCTATGGCTATTACAAATATGATTTTGGCTGGACGGACACCTATTATGGCACCTACGAGTATCAGGATTCATACACTGGCGAAACAGTCTGGACCGATACTTATTACGGTGACCCTTATTTTGATGGAGAAGATTATTGGTACATCATTGACGAATTGGACGATGAGCTAATTGGCGACGTGATCGGCCAGATCATCGGCGAAAAGGTCGACAGCTACGATCAGTATTACTATTACGCTCCCTGGTTTGTCTATGCTTACGGCGGTTACGACGCTGAAACCACGGTCACAGTTTCCGACAATGCAGGAAACAACAACGCTGTTTATACTTATATCGACTTCAATCCCGATGATGGGGACAGCCTGTCATTTCCATTGCAATATGAGCCGGATAGCAACCCGGGGCCGGACATTCACGGCACGTTGACGGTTGAAGACACTGATCCGAATGCTGGCGATGGCTTTTATACGTACTGTGATCCAGACGCCATCTATTCCGTCGAGGATGCTTCCGGCTCGACAAGTTACACTTTTTTGAACCCGAATACAGATGTGTCCGCGGCGGTTCACGACGGATCGGACGACTATACCGAGGATGACCTGGTGGAGAGTGTTCCGCCTCAGAGTGTCTCATTTCGTATTTATCGGGGCGATAATTACAACAATCGGACGGTCTATTACACCATCTCCGGGGCAGCAGTAAACGGAAGCGATTATTCCGCTTCCTTCAGCGGCTCCGTTACATTTACCGCCGGCGGTGCGGATTATGTTGATATTCCGGTTTCGACGAAAAACAACGTAGGCGGGCCGGTGGATTTGACACTGACGCTGGAATCCCCTGCGAACTACGACTCGAATCCTTATCAGGTCAATGATGTCTACGACAGCGCCACCATTTGGTTCCTGCCGAATCCCCAGGCGACGCTGACGCTTTACGGCAGTTCGCAGCTCACGGAAAGCGAGACGCCGCAAAGTTCGACGATCGAGATTGCCCTGTCCCAGGTTTGGGTTGACACCTACGCTAACTGCAACGTCGGCGGAAGTGCTCAGAACGGCCTGGCCTACAGTGCACCGTGGAGCGGAAACAGCTTCTACGTCTATTTTCCGGCCTCAAGCGGGGCAACCCTTTACGCCGATATTCCGGTTTCAACCTACCAAAATATTTCATCGTCACAGGTACTCAATGTGTCTTTGGCCAGCGACACGGATTTTTACCAGATCGGCAGCCCGTCGAGCACGTCCATTACTTTCCTGCCCAACACGAGCAATCCGACTTCCGGCGGCAGCGGCACGTCTGATGGGGGATCAGCCCAGACCTTCCAGCCGCTGCCCAGCCCTTACAACAATGTCTTCGTTGCCAGCCAACGAAGTGGTTTCGGGAGCGGCGGTGTCATTGCCGGCTCGGGCAACCCCTCATACGCGATGGTGAATGTCCAGGCGGTTTCGCCTTATGCCACTGGCGTGGGACCGACACCCGGTGTGTTTACGATCACACGCAGCGGCGGGACCAATGCCATCACCGTGAATTACACCCTCACCGGCACTGCGGTTTCAGGAGTGAACTATGCCGCCTTGCCGGCCTCGGTGACGCTGGCAACGAACCAGGCCAGTACCAACCTGTCGGTCAACGTATTGACCGGCAATCCCGTCACGTCCGCCCAAACGGTGGTGTTAACGCTCAACGGCAGCAGCAGCTACGTTTTGGGCAATAATCCACAAGCGGTCGTCACACTGCTGCCAAACAGTTCGGCGACCAATTCGGTTGCCACCCCGGCGGGCCGTTACTGGCGCGGCAGTGGCAGTGATCCGACGTATTGGTCGCTGGTCGTTCCGCTGGATTATGAAGCCGGCGTTGTTTACAGCAACCTGAACGGTAATGCCTCCAGCCTCTATCCCGGATTGCCTTCCGGGGCGTGGAGCAGCCAGACGCTTTATCACTACAACGCTACGAATTTGTTGACCCAGACCAATGCCGCCAATCGTATTCCGTTCAATAACCCGATTGTGGCTTTTGGCGAACGGACGGGCGGTACGCCGTTGTATTTCAGCCAGCCCTACAATTTCGGCGTCTATGCCGGCGACCCGCTCCTGGCTGCAACCCAGATCGTAATCCAGGTTTATAATCGCAGCAACGATCAGTTGGCCGGTTCAATCCAAATCGCACCGCCGAATTATTTCAGCACCAACTCGATGGCTGCTTACGCGACCAATGGGTTTCAGGTCAGCACCAACGCGTTCGGGTTGACCACGACGCTCTCCGATTCTCCGAGCCTGAATTGGGGGGCTGCGTCCCTCGGCGCCTATGTTCTGACCCACACCGCCAGCGCGCTGGCTTCAAATTACTATTACCTGGTGGAAGCGTCCGGCTATCCGGCCGCAGGCAGCAATGCCATGGCAATCAACGCCGGCGGGGCGGCCGCTCCGTCACTGCTCTATTCATTGGAATTCGAAGCCCGCCCGCCCTGGCGCTCGATTTTCCTCGATCAACCCCAGTTCACAGGCAATCCCATGCCGCCGGTCTATGCGGGCAAAACGGTGGATGAAATGCTGACCAATACGCCGCCTGTGACCAATGTCGTGAATTTCAACCCGTCGGCCGCCACCACACTGGACGACAGCCCCGAACTGCGGCGGCATCCGACCCTGGACAATTTTGTGGCAAGCATGGGCAATGACCCTATTGCCCTGGCCAACTATGTCATCAACAACATCGATTTGACCGATCCGATGGACTACAGCGACAGCGGGAATGTAGCCGAGCAGGCCATCAATCCCGGCGGCGTCAGCCGTGGCGCGCTGGGAACCTTTATGGAAAAGCAGGGCTCGCCGGTCGATCAATGTGCCCTGCTGGTCTACCTGCTGCGCCAGGCGGGTGTCCCCGCCGTCTACGAATTTGCCCCGCGCAACGGGCTGATGCTCCTCGACGCGCGCCTCAGCCAGATGTTGAAATTCCAGGTGCAGGGCGCGGCCAGCGAAGCCGGCCAATTGTACACCACCAACTCGATGATTGCCGTCAATTACCCGTGGGTGGCGGCCTACATCGGCACCAACTGGGTGCACATTTTCCCGTGGTTGAAAGACTATAAAATCACCGAAGGTCTGAATCTCTATGAATACATGCCGACGAATTATTCCAGCGCCTATCCCTGGGTGCGGGATTACATCTATGGCAATGCCAATCTGCTCGCGCTGGGAACCAATGGCGACAATACGCCGAGCGTCATCTTCCCCGCCTACCTCAAACAAACGCTCCTGCAAAATCATCCCGGCATATCCGTGGACGACATCGGCGTGCAGATCCTCAACCGGCAGCATTATTATCCGCGCTGGCAGGATTTTCCGACTCCGACCTGGGTCACCAATGTGAGCACACCCCTGGAAAGCCTGACTTCCAGCGGAATCACGAACATAAGCCCGACGCTGACGAATATTTTTGACACGCTGAGCGTGCAGATTTACAGCGTCAGCAACCCGACCAACAGCATCCAGACGGGCAACCTGCGCATGGTGGACCTGCATAACCGCGAATTTTACATCTATCAGACCAACAACCCGGTCAATACCAACCAAATCCAGCTGAGCCTGATTCTATTGCCGTTCCGGACCAACGTCACAACCCAGTTCGCTTTCACCAATGACGCTGCGCTGCTGTCGCGGGAAGTGTTGACGATGAACCTGGGAACCAATGAAACCCAATTGGGTGTACGCTTCGCATATCAACGCCACCGGGCTTTGAGCTCCGCCTATCCAATTGATCCGAATGCCGCCTTCCTCGGCTACAACGGCAGTGAAAGTGTCAATCTGGAGCGGCCGCTGTTGAAGGGTGATCAGGCGGCCATTTGCCTGGATTACGGGCGCGTGACCCAGGACATGCTGAACGTTCATGCACAGGACATCTGGCAGATGGAATACGCGATCCAGCTGAACCCGTCGCTGACCAACTCAATATCGCCCGACGTGTATGAGGGTGCCGTCATGTATCTGGCGGGAATGTCGTATTACAAAAATGTCAGTGATTTCAACGTGCTCAATGAGAACCTGCACAAGGTCAATATCCTCTCATCCTGGGCCGCGGGTCTGTCGAAACTCGGCGCCGCCCGCGACACCTTCGGCTATCTGACCAACGGGATGGTGCTTCCGGTTCTGCCCAGCGTGGACATGTTCTATTACGAAACGGCGCTGGTGGGCAACGGCACGGTGCAGCCGGATTCAGGCCAGACGCTGCAGACGGCCCAGCAAAACTACAATCTGATTTCCATTGTCAACAACTCCGCCGAGGAACATCAGATCATCAACAATTTCTACCAACAGACCAATGCCGTTTCCACCGTCCGCCTGTTGCAGCTTTCACAGATCCAGGGGACCGGCATCGTTCCGCTCAACTTTAATAATTACCTCGCTCAGGGCCAGGTGGTTTACCAGGGCCAGGCTCTGCAGAGCTGGGATCCGGGCCTGTGGTCGCAGGTCGCCGCCGCCCTGCAGAATTCACCCTATACCATTGCCTATATCACCCCCGGCCCGATCACCAATTCCGCATACTCGGGCATGGCGGCGCTGATCCTGGGCTGGAATCAGTGGCAGGCGCTGATTACGCCGGGAAGTTTGAACGGCGCGACCGGCTCGCCGTTGCCGCCCGGTTCGGTGTCGCCGGGCAACACCGATAATTATGATTTGAACAACGGTTCGCCGTATTGGCTGAACTTTAATCCGTCCCAGCCCGACTCCGCCCTGGCGCCCACGGGCGGCTCGCCCCTGGATTACGCCAACAATCTCAATCAGCTTCTGAACAACGATTTCGCCAACAGCAGCTTTGACTCGAATTATTTCAATAATTTTGCTTCCACTTATAATTTATCCACGGCCCTGAACTCCCAAAACGAAGCGACGGATTATGAAACCGCGGCGCAAAATGGATTTCTCGGCCAGGGCGCCAATATCAGCCAGTTTGGAACCAGCATTTTTGATCCGGTGCAGACGATCACCGGTGAACATTATATTGATGAGACGGATTTGCAGCTGCCCGGCCCGTTGCCACTGGCTTTGCGCCGCAATTATTCCAGCCAAAACCTGGCCGACAACCAATTTGGCACCGGTTGGAAATTAAGCATCATGCCGTATTTGAGCGTGACTGCCGGCCAAACCAATATCTTTGCCGCCGACATGGACGGCGCGGTTCTGGCCTACGTGCGCACGAACGCCAGCGTGAATGTCTGGGTGCCGACGCTGGCCGTGAACCCGCAGTTGAACAACAACACCACTGCCGGAGCCGGCGGACTGGTGAACCGATTACGCGATCGCATCGTGCAAACCGTCAATGGTTCAACCACCAACTATACGTTATACGGCGCCGACGGCAGTATTCGCGCTTTTCAGGTGATGTCGTTCAATAATGGCATCCTCAATCAAACCCGTCCCTACCTCCAAACCTGGACGGACAATCGCGGCAACTATTACAAATTTACCTATGGTACGGCTTCCACCCAGCCCGGTTTCGGCCAGGTCGTCCGCATCCAGTGCAGCAATGGAAATTATCTCGGATTGGATTATGACGTGAATGCCCATATCATTGACGCCTTTTGCGGTGACGGGCGCCGCCTGACGTACGCTTATGATCAGTATGGAGACCTTGTCAAGGTGACTTTGCCCGACAACACCACCCGTTCCTACATCTATCAGCATGCAACCCAGGCGGTCACCAATGCGGTGGCGACCTTTTCCACGCACCTGATCATCGAAGAAGACAAACCGGACGGCCGCACGCTGCAGAATATGTATGACAGCCAGCGTCGGGTGACCAACCAGTTGTCCACGGCGGGAGCGAGTCTGACCCCGATCCGGACAGCCACCTTTGTTTTCTCGAACAATTTCGCTATAACCAATTCGTACACCAACGGTGTCTCCGGCTATACGCTTATTATCGACGGCAATAATCACACCAATCGTTACGATTATACCAACAATCTTATCACCAAAATTACCGATCCTTTGGGACAGACCATTCAGCAGACGTGGTATCCGGATAACGCCACCGCTCCTGGTTATCCCCGCAGCCTCTCGCAAGTGGTGGACAAGCGGGGTATGACGAATCTGTTTAAATATGATGCCAATGGAAATGTCACCAATAACATCATCTATGGCGATCTGACCGGTGACGGCATTGCTACCCAGACGGCCACCAATACCGCGGTCTATAACAGCAACAATTTGCCGGTGCAAATGACCGACCCGGTCGGCAACGGCACCGTGACGGTGTACGACCCGGTTTTTAATTTCCTGCCGCAACAGGTTATCCGTTATGCCGGGACTACTCCGGTCAGCACCAATTTCATCTTCTACGCCGACGCCACCAACGTGGTGATCAACGGCAGCGTCACGCAGACCAATGTCGCTTTTGGCCTGCCGGTCCGGCAAATCCGGGCTTACGGTTCCGCCGATGCGTCTACCAATGACTTTGCCTACAATGGAAACGGATTCATCACCCAGACCATTCGTTACTCCGGCACGACCGATCCGAATGTCACCAACACATTCTATTATAATGAACGCGGGCAGATGGTCGACCGGGTGGATGCATTGGGAGCCATCACATTTTTTGACTACGACGCGCTCGATCGCCCGATTGAAGAAGATCATTTTGATGAATTTGGCAATCCCCTGTCCTGGAGCTTTGATTACTACAATGACAACGGCGAATTGAATTGGGCCGATGGTCCGCGGTTCGATCCCGAAGATTACGTATTCTATGACTATGATGGTCAAGGGAGGCGTACCACCGAAATCCATTGGTGTTCGGAGGCCAAACCCGATGGCACCGGCGTCGAGGCGCCCGCCGGTTACAACCAGTTTGCCCAGACGTTCTATCAGTACGATCCTCTGGGGAACCTGACGTTGGCCGTTGACCCGCGCGGGGCGATGACGACCAACACGTGGGATGCCCTCTGTCGGTTGGTGCAACGACAGCATCTTGACACCAACGGCGTCACGGTGCTGAGCACCGAAGGATTCGGTTATGAACCGGGTGGCCAGGTGCGCTACTACACGAACGCTCTGGGCGGGCTTACAACCAACCTCTACACGATTGCGGGCAAGATGGAGAGCCGCCGCAATCCAGATGGCTCGACCAATGCCTGGCGCTATTACCTCGACGGCCGCGTCAAACGCGAAATCCAAAGCAATGGCGCCTACTGGCAGACCACCTATGACGATGTTAATCGCATCACCACCCGCATCTTCTATTCCGCGGCGGGTGTGGCGGAGGCCACGAATTCGGTTCAACTAGACCGCCGGGGCAATGCCATTCAGCGTGTGGATGAAGGAGGCAACGCTTTCACCATCACCTACGACGGGCTCGACCGGGTCAAGACTACTATTGGTCCGCCGGCACAAGGCAACACCGTCCAGCAGATTACTGCCAACTATTACGATGCTGCGGGGCGCGTCACGACCAACATCAATGCACTGAATGAGACAACGGTCCGCCGGGTCGACGCCATCGGCCGGCCGACCAGTAAGCTGATCTATAATGCTTCCGGTGTCCTGGTCCGCGAGTCCTACACGACATACTCGCTCGACCATAACAGCGTCACCGTCACCGAAGGTTCGGGTGCCGCTGCCATCCGTCACACAACTTGGACGGACAACGACGGACATACATTGCTGGCCGTCGCTTATCCCGCGGCCAACACCACCGAATTCACCCTGAACCAGTATGATTTGGCCGGGAACCTCGTTTCCATCCAGCACGATTCCGCCGCCAACGGCGCCCTCACCAATTGGACGACTGCCACAATCACCTACGATGGTTTGAATCGTATGGTCCAGAAAGCGGATCGTGACAATGCGGTAACGACTTATGCTTACGACCCGCTGAACGATCTGACGAATCGCCTTATGCCGGGTAATCTCCAATGGCAGGGAACGTATAACAACGCCGGCCGGCTTTTGAGTGAGCGGAATGTCGGCGGCGCCAGTTCGACCCGCACCAATACCTATATCTATTTTGCCGGCGGCAGTCCCTTTGCCGGATTGCTCTGGACCAAGGCCGATGGTCGGGGGGTGATCTGCACCAATGTTTATGATGACCGGTATCGCATCACGACGAACGGATATGGCGGTCCTTTACCCGAGCAGGATCTTACCACCACGTGGCAGTACGATTCCCGCAGCTTTGCCACTAACATTACGGAACAGTTTGCCAGCACCAATACCGGCCCGGCGACAACGCTGTTGCGCGCTTACGACGCCTATGGGCAACTGGCCTCTGAATCGATCAGTGTGGGCGGTTCGGCCTTCTCCAGTGTCGGCCAGAGCTGGGATGCCGCCGGGCGCCGTTCGGCGCTCAATTATGGCACCTTCAATTACGGATTCGGCTGGCGGCCGGATGGGATGCTGGATTCGGCCAGCGATCCAGCCGGCAGCGGCACTTACAGTTACGATACCGCTGGGATGCTGACCAACCGTGCTGTCGGCAACCGCATAACCGGCATCACCTCCCGCGACGGGGAAGGCCGACCGCTGTCCATTGCCACAGCGGTCAACGCCCAGCCGCAACTGACGGAAACCCTGAACTGGTCCGGCGACGGACTGTTGGCCAGCCATACGCTGGCCCGGGCTGATTTTACCGATTCCCGCGTTTATGCCTATGCCAATTTGAGCCGCCGGCTGACCCAGGAACAGCTCAACCTGAATGCGGGCATAACCTGGACCAATACGCTCATGTACGACAACGGGGTTCCCGCCGGACCAGGAGTGCTCACGCAGATGGGCCAGGCCAACGGCGGTTCCGGCAAATGGAGCGGTGCCCCGGATGCCTTCTCGCGTATCAATATCGAAACCAACAATACGATCCAGTATCCGGCCTACGGACACGCCAATACTCCGGCCACTTTTAGCGCCTGGGTGGATAAACTGCCGGTTCCCACCACCGCCGCAGGAACCAATGCCACGCAGTGGCGCGCCATGATGGAACTCACTCCCGGTCCCCACCAGTTGACCGTCAGCGCGTCCAGTCCCGGCGGCGCATTCACGGCCTGGGCAACCAATCTGTTCACAAACAGCATCGCGTATCAGGCAACGGTCGACAGCTACGATTACGCCGGCAACATCACCAATCGCATCTGGAAGAACCCGGCCGGCGCGGTAGAACGGACGCAAACACTCTCCTGGGACGCGCGCGGGCGGCTGCATCAGGTGACGGAACGCGGCACCAACAACTCGGGTTATAACTGGACGGCGACTTATGACGGGCTGAACCGCCGGCTTTCGACCACCAGCGTCCTGGTGACGAACGGAGTGGCCCTTACCAATTCCCCCACCACGATCGGCGAGTACTACGATCCACAGGTCGAATTCCTGGAAGTTGGAGTTTCCTATGGCACCAATACCGAATGGAAGCTTTATGGACCGGATATGAACGGCAAGTACGGCGGACTGAATGGCACAGGCGGATTCGATGCGGCATCGGAAGGTTCCAACCTGTTCAGTCCGACCATCAGCGATATGCGCGGGAATATTCTGGCGGTCGTGACCAACGGTGTTGCGGCCTGGAATCCGGCGCGGACCACCGGCTACGGGGCGGTGCCCGGTTATCGTCCGCTGGCCCTGGGGAACGGCGCCGGCATCGCCGTGTCGTCTGCCTGGCGCGGAAAGTGGGTGGATATCACGGGCTACTATCAGATTGGTTTGCGTCCCTATGACCCGGTTTCCGGTCGCTGGCTGTCGTACGACTCGGTTTGGAACGAGCGTGACCCGAACGCCTATTCCTTCTGTGGCGGCGAACCCATCATGGGATTTGATGCGGATGGGCGCGTGGTAATTCAACAGTGGCAGCAGACTCAGCAGAACATGCTCTCGCAAGGCGGGTTTTGGAACAACGTAGGCGCAGCAGGCATTTCGGTGGGTTACGCATTCATGCAAGTATTCTCGCTGGGAACTTTTGCGAAAAATGATACACTCGCAGATCAAAACCTGGCTGGCCAAATTTCGGACTCGCAAATGTATACTGGAATGGCAATTAATTCAGGCGTTGCTTTGACGACTGTGGCAATATCTGGCGGAACGGCAGGCCTTGTCCTGCAAACCGGCAAAGTCGCGGCAGGACTCGCCGTGCCAACCGCGTTTGTTGCCGGCGGCGCGACTGTGAGTGTCGTCAGCCAAGGTGTTCAGGACGCCTGGAATGGGCAACTAAGCAGCGCACAAACTTACGAAATCGATGCCGTCTCTGGTGGCGTGAGCGGCCTTACGGCTTTTCTCACCGACAATCCTTATTACGCAGGTGCGGCTGGCGGTGCTACGAAATCCTTCTTGAATCAGGGCGAAAACTGGGCAAGCGGCACACAATCAAGCTTTAGCTGGGGGAACCTAGCCTATGAAACCGGCACGGGGGTCGTTGGAGGATATTTTGGCCAAGCCGGAGGGGACGGTTTTTACAGCTCGGTTGAACAGCAGATACTCACAAAAATGGAAAATGGATCGATTCAAAATGTGGCTGCATCAACGGCACAGAATATCTTTGCCAACGAAGTCCAGACAGGCGTGCCCGGCATAATAACAGACCAAATCGGCGAGGCGGGAAAACAGTTAACTGAATTCTTTACCGGCCAGGAGGGTGAAGGCGGTGGGAATAATGAATCCGAATCCGGGGGCGACACCGGAGCTGGCTCCGCCTATTCTCTGGGACCGCTTAGTGTTAAATACTAAACTAGCGCCGGTAAATGAATGCGTTGAAACGAATAGCGATACAACCGAAATGGATCGCTTTGCTGTGTTTGTTTTTGCCGCTTTCCAGCTTCATCGTCATTCAGCCAAATTGGCTGGCACGACTCGTGGGAGTCAGCGGATTCAGTTTGGTTTTGACAACGTTGGTTTTCGTCTATGGCCTGAGCCCGAAGACTCGTATGTTGGGCAGGCGGGGATATCTTGCTGGCCCCAGATTCTCTGAGCGAACGAAGATGCGAATTGAATGGTTTATGAGAGGTACCGTTGTCCTGTTTGGCATTGGACTGCTGTGGACCGTGATAACGCCTCTGGCTTATGATGATATTCAATTTGCCGGCCAGGGTTTGGCTTATGCGCAGAATTTGGACGGCAGCCTGGCAGCAGATAATGATACGATACGCGGCATGTATTTTCTCTATCAAGGCTTGCTCATCAAAAAAGATGGGCAGCAAATGGGAAATCATTACTCGGCTCTCTTTTTTACCCGCTTCGTATATTCAGGAAGAAGATATCACTTTATCATTGCGCCTAAAAGTGGTCTTGTTCTGGACTTTGAACAAATTCCAGATGCTGGCGGTCCGGTCGGTTTTAAATAAGTTTTGAACCGCATATGCAAAATAAAAAACGTCTGTCAAATTGGTGTTTCAGCCGGATAATCATGTGCGCCCTGTTGCTGTGGATGATGGGCGCATCAGCACAACTTACGGTTACTGTCTCGCCGGTAAAAGTCGCCGGTCAAAGGGCAGTTGTGTTATTGGCCATGACGAACAATCTGGGCGAGTCCATAGAATCTGCCCGCGCCGTTTGCTTCTTACTCGACGGACAGGGCGAAATGATCGGGCAATCCGCCCAATGGGTCATTGGTGAAAATCACACGCTCCTGAACCCGAAAAATGCGACGGCCTTCAATTTTGTCATCACCAGTCCGCAACCGTTCACGACAACCAATCTGATGGCCAAAATTTCCTTCAGCCGGGTGGTTTTAAACGGAGGAAGGCTCGCCAACATAGCCAGAGATGTGCAAATCGAACCGTCGACGGGCGAGAAGGCTGTATCGACAAAATAAAGCAATCAATCCAGTAATCAACATAGCAAGAACAGGAGGAGAGTTAGCTTATGAAAATGAATCAATGGTTGACGATCGGTGGAATGGCTGCGGCCTTGTTCTGGGGCGCGGGCAACGTGTCTGCGCAAGCCCTCCAAGGCCCTATCGGCGGCGGCGGGAGCAATCCTGACCCGGCACAACAGCGGTTCATGAAGCGGGCCCATGATGGTCTCGCCTTCACCAATGAAACCGACTGGAACAACATTCAACCGCTGGTCCAGGCGGTATTTGACGCCCAACGGGACGTGTTGCGCGGTGGAAGCGTGAGTCGGATGGCTGTTCCCAACCGCAATGCCAACAGCAGCAATGCCGTTCCCAACCGGGTCGTCCGCACCGTCTTCTTCGGGCAACCCAGCCCGGAAGCCTTGGCCTTGCAACGGGCGATTGACGACGACGCTCCGGCGGCGCAGATCAAAACCGCAATGGCGAACTATCGGGCTTCGCAAAAAGCCAAACAGGAGAAGCTCGTGCAGGCTCAGGAGAATCTTCGCAAGCATCTCAGCCCAAAACAGGAAGCACAAGCGCTCTTGCTCAAGCTGTTGGACTGATCGAGCTTGGACCAAATGCAATGCCGTGACTGCAGGCTCGGGCCGACTTCATGCGCCCGGCTTTTGATAAGTTTCCGTCGCCGCAGCGGGTGGATCGAGGATGATCCGCAGCAAATCTCGGAAGCTCCCGCCGACGCAATGTAAATCCTTCAAGGATAGATTCCATTCTGCTTTCGCGGTTGACATCTCACTGTGGGATTTGGGTTGATTTCCCCAACGGTTCTAGTTCAGCCTTCTCAGGTTGGATGACCACGGGAGATTCCTGCGCTGAATCACTTGCCGGTCATTGCCAATTGTGACTTTGGTCACACTACGCCGAACGCCACCTTGCCAGTCGGAGGCAGATGC
>Ga0335078_10002083_pt1 | contig 30338 bp, 28 predicted proteins | sample Lox_Sample_32_FD_206711 | JGI IMG/M metagenome (GOLD analysis project Ga0335078, IMG submission 206711) | Soil microbial communities from Loxahatchee National Wildlife Refuge, Florida, United States - Lox_Sample_3.2 | ecosystem: Environmental > Terrestrial > Soil > Wetlands | place: USA... | reverse complement strand
ATCAGGGCGGCGCGGTCGAGATTCGGAAAGTTGTACGCGCCGCGCAGCAGCCGCAGCAAGTCGGCCTCGCCGATTTCCTCGTCCTCAGCGGCGATCGCGACGATCTGCTGCGCCGCGACGTCGAGGCATCCGGTCGGAATCTCGACCTCGTCGAGCCGGCTGTGGCGGATAGCCCGCACCGCCGCCGCGCACTCGAGCAAGTCGTCTAGCGTGAGCGCGAAGAACCGCCCCTTTGGCGTCGCGTCGAGCCGATGGCCGGAACGACCGATGCGCTGGATCGCGGCCGAGATGCTCTTGGGCGTATCGATCTGGCAGACCAGTTCGACCGCGCCGACGTCGATCCCGAGTTCGAGCGACGCGGTCGCGACCAGCGCGCGCAGTTCTCCGCGTTTGAGCCGCTGTTCCGCCGCCAGACGCTCGGCGCGCGCGAGGCTCCCATGATGGGCCAGCACGGCGTCGTTGCCGAGGCGCTTTTGCAGATTGAGCGCGATCCGTTCCGCCCAGCGCCGGCTCAGGGTGAAGACGAGGGTTGTGCGATGCTCCCGCACCAGCGCGGCGACGGCGTCGTACATCGCCTCCCAGTGCTGATGGGTCGCGAGCGCGCCGAGGTCGGGCCCGGGCGCCATCACCTTCAGGTCCATCGCGCGGGCGCGGGCATCGGCGCGCACGACTTTGACGGGCCGGGGGCGGCGCACACCCGCGTCATCGATCTCGCCGCCGGCGAGAAATTCGGCCAGCCGCTCGATCGGATTGAGCGTCGCCGAAAGGCCGATTCGCGCGGGACGCGGAGCGCCGTTCGCCCGGACCATCCGTTCGAGCCGCTCCAGCGTGAGCATCAGATGAGCGCCGCGCTTGTTGGGCGCAAGCGCGTGTAGCTCATCGACGATCACGTGGCGCACGGCGCTTAAGCTTCGACGAAAGCGCGCCGAAGTCAGCAGGATGAAAAGCGATTCGGGCGTGGTGACCAGGATATGAGGCGGCCGGCGAAGCATCGCGGAGCGCTCGTTGGCCGGCGTGTCGCCAGTGCGGAGTCCCGCGCGCACCTCGAGTATCGGGCGGACGGCTTCATCGGGACGTCCCGCGGCCGCGGCCAGGCGATGCGCCGTCTGGCGAATTCCGACCAGCGGATCTTCGAGGTTAATCCGGATGTCGTTGGCGAGCGCCTTGAGCGGGGAGACGTAAAGCACCGAGACGCGGTCGCCAAGCGCGCCGCGCTCGGCGTCGCGAAAGAGGCGATCGATCGCCCACATGAACGCGGCAAGCGTCTTGCCGCTGCCGGTCGGCGCGCAGAGCAGCACGTCATGGCCGGGGTGCGAATCGCATTCGGCGATCACCGGCCATCCCAGCGCCTGCGCGGGCGAGGGAGTTGCAAATCGCTCGGCGAACCAGGCGCGAACCGCTGGATGAAAAGCGTCGAGCACTGAAATCATCTCCCGATACTTATAGCATCTGGTTCGATCTATCCGGCAGGGCTGGCCGCAAGCACAAGGAGGCGCGCCGCGCAAAATGACTTTCCCCTATTCTCTTCCCGAACTCGACCTGAACGCTCCACTGGATCGCTACCGCGCCGTCGTCCTTCCCGAATGGATCGATTCATATGGCCACATGAACATGGCCGTGTACGTAACCGTCTTCGATCAGGCCGCTGACGTGCTCTGCGCGCTGCTCGGCGTGGGCCCGCTCTACACCGAGCATCAGATCGGCATGCTGTTCGTGCTGGAAACCCATCTGGCGTACGCACGCGAGGTCCGTCTCGGCGCGCCGCTCAGGGTCACCTCGCAGATTCTCGATCACGACGCCAAGCGCTTGCACCTGTTTCATCACATGTACCACGGTGAAGAGGGATGGGCGGTCGCGACTAACGAAGTGCTCATGATCAACGTCGACTACAAAACCCGGCGGACGAAGCCCTGGCCGGACGAGACAATGCGTCGGCTCGGCCTGATGGCGACGGCGCATGCGGCGCTACCCAAGCCAGAAAACGCCGGCCGCGTCATCGGGATCAAAAAATCCGCATGATCTCTCGATAATTTGACACGTTCTATCGGCCTGTCTGCCGTTGAGATAACTGGTCGATAGTTGAGAACTATCTTGACCTCTTTATTAGCGTCTATTAAACTTATGGCGTGATTTGAAGAGGTGCGACATGGCAGCAATAGATGAACTCAGGATTCGAATAAATGACGCCAGGTCCCGAAGATCCGACCGGGGTCCGACTATAACCGAGTACATCCTAACCGCGGCGCTCATCGCGGTAGTCCTTTATAGCCTCTACACGACCCTCACAGGCCACGGCGCCTGAGCGGAAGCCTCCGGCCCGCTTGGCCTCGGCCCCCCCTGGGCTTCTTTCATCCGCGGAGAAACCTCTGCCGCCTCTGCCGGCCCCGCAAAACACTTGCAGGTAAAGCGCCCTACTCCGGTGGAAGTTGCGGCAACCCGCGCTGAGCAGGACGACCGAGAGACGGCCTGAGGACAGGCGGGAGTCTACGGCTTCATCAGTTCAGGCAGGCGGGCCGTGAAGTCGCTGCGCGACAGCGTCATCTCGAACCCGGCCTCGCGCGCAGCCCCGAGCGCCTTAAGGTCAACGTGCGATGCGAAGCCAATCAGCCGTGCGGCGGGCGCCGCGGCGCGCATCGCGCCGGCCGTCTCGACCGCCGGGAAAAGCGGGTCGGCGAGATCCACGAAGATCATCGCAGGCGCCTGTTCCTGACATCGCGTGCCGGCCTCATTCAGAGAACCGGCATAGGCGACGTCGACACCCACGGCATGAGCGACCGCGTCCACCTTGGAGCGAAAGAACAGGTCGTGCATCAGGCCGAGAATTCGAGCCATGGCTATTGCTCCCTGAAGCGCGCGGCGGAAAACGCGCTCAATTCCACTGCGGGGCTGCGCCCCTTCACCAGGTCGGCGAGGATCGCGCCGGTAATTGCCGAGAGCAGGATGCCGCTGCGAAAGTGGCCGGCGGCCCATAGCACGTTGGCGACGCTCGGCGAGGGGCCAAGCACGGGCAGCAGGTCGCGAGTCGCTGGGCGCAGGCCGGCCCACGCCTCGCGGAAGGCGGCGCCGCAAAGCGCGGGCGCGATCGCGACCGCACTGCGCGCGATCTTGTCGATACCGGCCAGGGTGACGCTCTTGTTGTAGCCCGCCTCCTCCATCGTTGAGCCCGCAAGCAGACGGCCATCGCGCCGCGGCACGAGGTACCCGCGCAGCGAAAAGAGCGCGGGGCCGATCGTGCCCGGTGCGACGTCGAAGCATACGATCTGCCCGCGCACGGGATGCAGTTTCACCCGGTCGGCCTCGAGGCCGCGAATCTCTCCCGCCCACGAACCGGCCGCGTTGATTACAACGTCGGCCTCGCGAATCGAGCCATCATCCATGACCACGCCGCTGGCGCGCTCGCCTTGAAGCGCCAGCGCCTCGACCCGCGCGCTCTCGACGAATTCAGCGCCCGCCTTGCGCGCAGCCGCGGCATAGGCCTGCGTGAGTTTGCGATTGTCGGTGCGCCGGTTGGTCGGCATGTGAATCGCGTAAACCGTCTCCGGCGAGAGCATCGGCTCGATCCGGCGCGCTTCGGCGCCGCTCAACTCCTCGAGCGTCGCACCGGCGCTGCGCTGCCACTTCGCGCGGCGCTCGAGTTGAGCGCGCTCGTCCGCGTCCAGCGCGACGTAGAGAATGCCCGCTGGGTCGTATTCCGGATCGACGCCGCCGTCGCGCACGAGGCGCTCGACGGTCGTCTCGAAGACGTCGCGCGCCTTCATGCAAAAATCGAAGAATGGGCCGGGACCCTCGGCCTCGGCTTGCGGCGCGATCATTCCGGCCGCCGCCCACGACGCTTCCTGGCCCACGCGGCCGCGCTCGAGCACCGTGGTGGCGACGCCTTCGGCCGCGAGCCGCCAGGCCACCGAGCATCCGATGATACCGCCGCCGATAACGATCGCCTTCAATTTCGTTGCGCTCCCTGCTCCTTCATGCCCGCGCAGCCGCGTTTGGAACCTTAAGCTTAGCCGCGCGCGAAGCGGCACGAAAGGCGACGGCCGGAGCAGTGTGAAATCACCATCCATGATGCTAAAAGAGCAAAAATTCCCGCTTCAGCTCGTCCAAAGCGGCGGATCTTTTCCGGACCGCGGTTGTATCGAGCTGCCGCCCGCCGAGGTGCGCCATGTCGAAGCTTATCCGGGCAATCGAAACCAAACTGATTCACGCCGGCGAGCCCGACCCGCTCATCGGCGGCGCGGTCGCTATGCCGATTTTCCAGTCCGCGACCTTTGCCTATCGCGGCGAGCAGAATTACCACGACCTCCGCTACATCCGGCTGAGCAACACGCCGAATCACGACGTGCTGCATCGCAAGCTGGCGGCGCTCGAAAATGCAGAGGCGGCGCTGGTGACGGGAAGCGGGATGGCGGCGATTTCCGCCACATTGCTCGCGCTGCTCGGCGCGGGCGACCGTCTGCTCGCCCAGGATTGTCTGTACGGCGGCACTCACGACCTGCTGACGGCCGACCTGCCTGCGCTTCAGATTGGCGCCGACTTCATCGACGCCGGCGACCCGGCGTCGTGGCGCGAACAGCTCACTGGGCGCACGCGCGCGATCTATGTCGAGACGGTTTCCAACCCGCTGATGGGTGTGGCGAACCTGCGCGCGGTGGTCGAGTTCGCCGCGGCCCACGGCCTCGTGTCGATCATCGACAACACCTTCGCAAGCCCGGTCAATTTCCGCCCGGCGGAGGTCGGCTTCGACCTGTCCTTGCACAGCTGCACCAAGTACTTAAACGGCCACTCCGACATCGTGGCCGGCGCGGTTATCGGACGCGCGGAGTTGGTCGAAAAGGTCTCGCACAAGCTCAACCATCTGGGCGGCGTTCTCGATCCGCACGCCTGCTTCCTCCTTCATCGCGGGATGAAAACGCTTGCGGTGCGAGTGCGTTATCAGAACGAGAGCGCGCTCAAGATCGCGCGCTTCTTTGAGGCTCATCCGAAGGTGCGGCGGGTCAAGTACCCGGGACTCGAGAGCAGCCCCGACCATCCGCGCGCCCGTGAGCTGCTCGACGGTTTCGGTGGGATGCTGAGCTTCGAGCTCGAAGGCGGCGTGGCTGCCGCGGAACGGTTTATCGACCACGTGACGCTGCCGATCTCGGCGCCGAGCCTGGGCGGCGTCGAAAGCCTGATCACGCGGCCGGCAACGACGTCGCACTCCGGGATGACGCCGCAGGAACGCGCACGCGCGGGAATCGCGGAAGGATTGATCCGGTTCTCGGTGGGTCTCGAGGCTACCGAAGATCTGATCGAAGACTTTACGCGTGCACTCGCTGCCTGCTGAATACTGGTTCCTCGTGGTTTCTCGCCCGCGGCGCCGATCGTGCTTGAGAAATTGCGCGACGTTGGCAACTTCCAGAGTTTGCGTCTTTCTCGAGACGGTGACTGCCGCTCGATGTATCATTTCCGAGGCATAGTTCTCGGTCCTGTAACGATCGAAGCCGTCCCTTTTGCCAGTTGGCGTTATTTTGCACGGGAATATCCTTTGCACGGATTAGGCTGCGAAACGGGACCGTCGCGCTTGTTACTGCGAATTGCTACTATACGGCGGCTCTTGCGCCTCGATGTATCGATAGGCAGGAGCAACGGAGCATCGTCAATGGCGGTCAGGAAACGAGCGCCGGCCGATTCCAGCATTGACGTGGGAACTTCTGCTGATAAGTGGGCGTCCGCGATGTCCGCTCCGGCTGCGGAGCAGACATCGGACGCGCGCAAGCCGCCTCCCGGATTTAACGAACTCGAAACAGCGGTCCCGGGTTGGAACCTGCAGCTGCTGCGAACCGGCGCGCTATTATTGGCCGGTTTCGAGATTCTCTATCTCGTCGCCGATTTTTTCATTCCTCCGCCGCTGAAGCTCGCGGACGCCGTGCTGCACGCCGCCGCTGTTGGGTTAACCCTCTGCGTATTCGCGCTCACGTATTCACGATGGTTCGAACGCCACTGGCGGCTGGTCTGCCTGGCAAACCTGATCGCGATTCACGCACTGACCCTCAAGTTGCGCCTCCTCACGGGCGACCTCGTACCGCTTACCATCACTCTCACCTTCACTCTGATCGGTACGGGTGCGCTACTTGAGTGGTCCGCTCGCTGGCAGGCGGGGTTGAGCGTGGTCGCATTGGCGACGGCAGTGATGCCGGAATTGATGCACGCGCCGTTCGACAGACAGAGCGCTTATCGATATTTCGGTGTCGCGCTGGGGATCGCACTCGGTCACTTCGTCCTTGCGACGCGCGAGCGGTACCGCGCGGAAGTGTCCCAGTGGATGGACCGTTCGCGCAGGAGCCATAGGGAGCTGGCCGATGCGCTCGCCCAGCGCACGTCGATTATGGCCGGGCGCGAGCGAGCTGAGCGAAGCCTGCGCGATAGCGAAGCGGTGCTGCGCAAGGTCTTCGACACCCTCCCCGACAGCATGGCGATCACGCGCATGTCCGACGGCGCCACGCTGGAGGTCAACCGCGAATTCCTCAAGACCGGCTATACGCGGGAAGAAGTCCTCGGCGTTTCCCCTCTCAAGCTGGGCCGCTGGTCCCGCCCGCAGCTGCGCGACTTTGTGCGTGAGCTGCGCGCGCACGGCAGGGTGCGCAATTTCGAGGCCGATCTGCGTAACAGGGATGGCCGAATAGTGCCGAGCCTCGTTTCCGCGACGATGGTCGAGATCGCCGGCAGGGAATGCGTAATCTCGATCGGGCACGACATCTCTACGCGTAAGCGAGCGGAACGCGAACTGTCCGCGGCGCGAGAAGCACTGACCGTTGAGCTGCGCGAGCTGGAGCTCAGCCGCAGCCAGGTCGTTGCCAGCGAGGAGAGGCTGCGCAAGGTGCTCGAGGCTACGGGCGACAGTATCACCCTTATCCGTCTCAAAGACGGCCGCTATCTCGACGTCAACCAGGCCTTTTCCGACCTGACCGGTTACACGCGCGACGAGGCGCTCGGGCACAGCCCGATGGAATTGGTCCTGTGGCACGACCCCGAGCAGCTCCAGCGCCTGTTACGGCTGCTCAAGACCGAGGGACGCGTGCGCAGCCTGGAATGCACTTTGCGGATGAAGGACGGACGCCTGACCGATCACCTGGTCTCCGCTTCACTCATCAACCTCGGCGGCGAGACCTGCATCGTCGCGGCGACGCGCGACGTGACCGAGATCAAACGCACCGAGCGCGAATTACGCGCCGCGCGCGAGGCGCTTTCGGCCGAGCGGCGCGAGCTCGAGGCGAGCCAGGCCCGGCTGCGCAGCGAAATCGCCGAGCGCGAAACAGCACAGCGCCAGCTCCGCCAGGGCGAAGAGAGCCTGCGCCGAATTTTCGACGCCGGCCTCGACGCGATCACGATCAAGCGCCTGCGCGACGGTCGCTATATCGACGTCAACAACGGCTTCGAGATGTTCGGCTATACGCGGGAGGAGGCGCGGAGAAAAACGGCGGAGGAGCTTGGAATCTGGGCCGATCAGCAGCAGCTCGCGGCCTTCACTGAAAAGATCGGGCGGGAGGGGCGGATTAGGAATTTCGACTCGCTGTGCCGGACTCGAGACGGAAGGATTATACCGTCGCTCGTTTCCGCGGTTACGGTTGAACTGGGCGGCGAACCGTGCGTGGTTTCCTTCGTACGTGACATCAGCGCGCTCAAACAGACCGAGCGCGAGTTGATTGCCGCGCGCGAAGCGGCGCTGGCAGGTTCGGCGGCAAAGTCTCAATTACTCTCGATGATGTCGCACGAGATTCGCACGCCGATGAACGCGGTCTTCGGGATGGCCGATCTGCTGTGGGAAACCCCGCTCACCGGCGAACAGCGCCTCTATCTCGAAACCATGCGCAACAACAGCGCCTCGTTGCTCAACCTGATAGACGGCATCCTCGACCTCTCCAAGGTCGAGAGCGGACGGCTCAGCCTCGAGTACTCTGATTTCGACCTGGCCGAACTGGCCGAAGGCGCGACGGAAACGATGGCGCCGCAGGCGCATGAGAAGGGTCTCGAACTGGCGCTGCGCATTCCTTGCGCGCTTCCCACGGCGGTCGTCGGCGATCCGCTGCGTCTGCGGCAAATCCTGATAAACCTGCTCGGCAACGCGATCAAATTTACCGCACGCGGCGAAGTGACCTTGACCATCGAGGCGGCCGAGGACGCGCAGGCGGACGCCGAAGGCGCGGCCGCCGCTCCCGGCCCGGCCGCGACGGTCAGACGTGCGAGGCTGCGCTTCGTCGTCCGCGACACGGGTATCGCAATTCCGGCGGATCGGCAGGAAGCGATCTTCTTGAGCTTTACCCAGACGGATTCGACGATCGGCCACAGGTGCGGCGGCAGCGGCCTTGGCCTCGCGATCGTAAAACGCCTGGTCGAGTTGATGAACGGAAGCATCGCGGTCGAAAGCCGGCCGGGCGCGGGCAGCGCTTTCAGTTTCACCATCGCGCTCGCGCTTCAACCCGGCACGCCTGCGAAGGCCTCGGCGATTTCGGCATCCATCGCGCGCCTTGAGGGCAAGCGCCTGCTGCTGGTCGACGACTCGTCAACGAGCCGCGCCATCGTAGCCGAATTGCTGGCCCACACCGGCGCCGAGGTAGAGGTGGCCACAGACGGCGGCGCCGCGCTAGGCCAGGTCGAGCGTGCGCGAGGCGAGGGACGGCCCTATGACGCGATCGTCGCCGACCATCGCGCGCTGGAGGCCGGCGAAGGCGCGCTCGCACGGCATATCCTTGGTGCGGCGCCTGCGCCCGGCGAAGCTTTGGTGCTGATGCTTGCGGCGAATAACCTCAATGCACAGCTCGAACGGCTGCGTGCGGGTGGTTTCGAGCAAGGCCCGCGTTGCCGCTACCTGCTCAAGCCCGTGCGGCGTGCGCAGCTTTGGGCGACGCTCGCCGCGGCGTGCAGCGTCGGAGCCGGCGGCCATGCCTACAGCAACGGCGCCCATGCGGCCGCCGGCCATTCCGCGCCGCGTGACACCTTCATTCAGCAGGCGCCCCCACCTCGCGCAGCGGCCGTGATCGACAGGCCGCTCAGAATTCTGCTGGCGGAAGACTCGGCCGATAATCGCCTCGTAATTCAGGGCTATCTGAAAGATACGCCCTACCTGCTCGACCATGCCGAGAACGGCGAGGTCGCGGTGCAGAAGTTCGCAGCCGGCCATTACGACGCTATTCTGATGGATCTCCAGACGCCGGTGATGGACGGCTATGAAGCGGTGGCCGCGATTCGCCGCTCGAGCAGGGAGACCGCCGCCGGCCCACGCCGATTATCGCGCTTACCGCTTTCGCTCATGAAGAAGCCCTGCGAAGGAGTTTGAAGATGGGGTGCGACGCCCATGTGACCAAGCCGGTAAAGCGCTCGACCTTGCTAAAGGCCATCCGCGACACCGTCGAGCCGGCGGCGCAGGAAGCGCCGTCCCCCGCACTGGCGGCCGGCAAGAGCGCGGAGGACGCTCCCGCGGCCTGCGCGGAACGTATTGTAGTTCAGGTCGATCAGGATTTGAGCGACCTGGTTCCGGGCTTTCTCAACCGCAAGAGTGAAGATGCCCGCGCGCTGCTGGCCGCGGCCGAGCGTCGCGACGCTCAAGCGATCGCCACGCTCGGCCACAAGCTGAAAGGCGAAGGCGGAAGCTACGGACTCGACGCGGTAACCGACATCGGCCGCGGTCTCGAACAGGCGGGCAAGCAGCAGGATTTCGAGGAGGCCGCGCGGCTCGCCCGCGAACTCGCGAATTTCCTCGAGCGGCTGGAGATAGTCTATCGCCCGGCCGAGGAGTGACCTCCATTCCCTGGCGACGCTCTCGACCTCGAGCGCGTGAGCCACGCTTTCCCCGGCAAGGCGCGCGTGGCTAAGGCAATGCGGCCACCGCCTCGATCTCGACCAGCAAACCATCCACCGCCAGCGCCGCCACGCCGATAAGCGTGGACGCGGGCGGATTCTCCTTGGGAAAAAATTCGCGCCGCATGTCGTTGATCGCGCGATAGTCGTCCTGCTTGTAGTTGACGACGTAGGTGTTCATCTTGATCACGTCGGCGAGCGAGGCGCCGGCGCCCTCGAGCGCCGCGACCAGGTTCTCCGCGGCCTTGCGCGCCTGCGCCTTCAAATCGCCCTTGCCGACGATCTGGCCGTCCTTGTCGATCGCCACCTGGCCCGAAACGAACAGCAGGCGGCCGTCACGCACCTCGACGACATGGGTATAACCGCGGGGCGTGTGAATCGCGCCGGGATTGATGAATTTCTTTTCCATCGTCGGTCTCCTCGCCGGGGTTAGAACTTCGAGTACCAGGGCGAACGATGCGGGTCCTGGAGCTTGAAGTCGATTTGAAAGGCGCGCAGCAGCGTACCCTGCTCGTGTTCGAGCGCAAGCCGAGCGTCCTCGAGATCGACCTCGGCCTGCACCTGGTTGCCCTGCGCCGCGATCAACTGTTCCTGGAACTGCAGCAGGTCGTGCGTCGTCGCCATCCCGACCTTGAACCTGATCTCCTCGTCGTGCAGCGCCTCCGCCGCGTAGTAGGTCGCTTCGCGGGTCGCCTGCACACGCTTCTGGTCCGCCACCAGATTGGCGAGCGCCGTCTGCACCGCCACCACCGCGGTCGAGATCGCCGCGCGGTACTGCATCCTGAGCGATTCGTACTGGACGCGGGTCTGCGCTAGCACGGCGCGCGGGGCGGCGTTGTCGATCGGATAGGCGAAGTTCAGCACCGCCGCGTAGTTGTAAAAGCTGAAGCCGAAGAGCCGATTGAGCGCGTCGCCGTAGATTCCGCCGAAGGGCAGCTTGGTCCCGGAACCCGGGACGAGCGGCGTCGCCGCGCAGTTGCCGCCGAGCAGATTGCTGAAGTTGCGGATGCAATGCGAGGTTCCGGCGGTCGAGTTGAGCCCGAACTGCGCGCCCAGGTTGAGCTGGGGTAGGGTCTGGTTTTCCGAAAACTTCACCTGCATCAGCGCGCCGCGGATCGCTTCGCGCATCCCCTCGAGCGATGGCCGATACTGGATGGCGGTCTCCAGCGCGACCTCTTCATTGGGGCTCGGCTCGTGCGCCGGGTTGGGCTTGTCGGTGGGCTCGATCTCCTGCGGCACGAAGGTCGATGCCGGATTCATCATCACGTCCTGGCGCAGCGCCGCGCGCGCGGCCCGCTGCGCCGCCTGCGCGGTGTAAACGTTGGCCGCCGAGGTGGCCTCGGCCGATTGCGCCTCCTGCAGATCGATCGGAGCGAGCGTGCCGACCTGGAGCGAAATCCGGTTCTGGCGCACGAGATCGCTGTTCAGCCTGAGCGCGTACTCGGCCACCTGCAGGTTCTCCTCCGCGAGCACGACGTTCCAGTAGTCAGCGCCGATGCGGAGCACGAAGTCCTCGACGTTCTGGAGCATGTTCCACTGCGATTCCTTTTGCGAGGACTCGGCGATGCGTACGTCAAGGGTGGCAAAGTTCCAGCCGAAGTTGCGCAAAAGCGGCTGCGAGACCGACAATGCGAGTTGCGGAACGTAGGACGGATTGATCGATGAGAAGCTCGAATTGGAGTACGCGCGCTCGTTGTCGAACGTCAGTCCCATGGTGCCGTTGGTCAGCGCCGATACCTTGTTAAGCCCGAAGTTCCAGTCGTACAGCTTGTTGGTGAACGCGCGGCTGCCCGTCACCTGGAACGGCGAACTGACCGGCACCACGCTCTTCATTGTGTCGCCCTCGCCCGTGAGCGACGGATCGAACGCGCCGTTGGCGATCTTGACCGACTCCTGGCTGGCCAGCGGATCGAGTTCGGCGACCTTGATGTTGGGATTGTTCTCGAGTCCGATATAAATCGCCTCCTTGAGCGAAAGCCCCCGCACCGTGTCGTCGCGCGTGCGCAGGAAGGACTGGCTGATGATGCTCTCGGGCGCCACCTGCTCGGTCGGCGACATCTGGCCGCTTAGGGTCGCGGGCAGCGAAAGCACGGACGCGCCGTGCTCGAAGGGCGCGGTCTGGCTTGACGGCGCGACCAGATCGGGCGCCAACGGCGCCGGCACCGGGATGACCTGCTGGTTGCGCGGGGTCGCGATCGGCGGCAGCTTGGGCACGCCGACGGCAAGTCCCGAAGCCGCCGCGGTCGGCATCGCGGCCGGCATCGGCGGGGTCTGCGCGAGCAGCGGCGAGGCCTGGCGCGCCAGCGCCGGCAGCATCAGGATCATGACGGAAAATATCTTGCGCGACATAAGCGTCCGGAACCTCCCTGAAAGGACTTCACTCGAGAAAAACTTCATCCAAAGACGAAACCGCAGGCAGGTGCGTTTCGTAAATCAATTCCGTCGAGCGAAATGAATACACAGGGCACTTTTGCCCAAACGCGGGGCGCTTGCAACGCAACCCCCGCTTCCGGATCATAGCGGCGCGCTCCATCGCCGCAGGGACGCGCGGGTGCGCGCGCGACATGCCGCGGCTTGTGGGATGAGAACTTGTTTTTCGGGATGAAATTGTTTCCGGGATGACAATTTTGAGAGGAATTTGTCCGGCCGCTCGCGTTGCAATCGCAACACTGCTTATGCTGACCTCGGTTGGCGGCGCCGCGCGCGCGCAACTGCCCCCGCCGCCCCCCGGGCCGCCCCCGCTCACGCAGCCTTCGGTGCCGGTCCTGCCCGGTGCGCCGTCGGTCCTGGTCGCTGTTCCGGCCGCCGTGGCGACGCCGCTGCAGACGCCGGTCGCGATTCCAACTCCGCAGCCGACTCCTGGCCCGCGACTGTTCAACTGCTCCTGCTTCACTACCGGGTCAGCCACGCAATGGTCGGGCTTCGTCAGCGCGTCGAACTATAGCGCAGCGCGCTCGGCGGCCTCTGGAGCCTGCTTCAGCTATCTCACGCGCGGGGCGCAATCGCCGTTTATTCAGCCGGGGCAATCCCCCGGACTTAACAGCACGGCGAACAACGAATCGCCGGGTACCGCTCCCTCGGGCTCATCCGCGAATCCTGCGCAGCCGCCCGGTACCGCAGCATCGACTTCACCCTCCAGTCAGCTCGAGAATTCGCCGTCGTTGACCGGCCAGACCGCGTGCAACCTTTGCGCCTGTAACTGACCCTTAAGGCCCACTGCCCGACTTCCAGGCGCGCTACTCGACTTGGTCGTCGGCCGGCGGCTGCGTGTTTTGATGCTGCCGGTCCTGGCTCTCCTGGTGATCGCCTGATTCGTACTTGTAGCTCTGGTACGCCAGGCTCGGGACCGCAAGCCACAGGCCTCCCTCGCACGCGGCGCTCATCGCGAGCAGCGCGACCAGCATAGCCGCCGCAGCCAGCTTCGAGCCGCCACCGACCGGGGTATTCACGCTCTTCGCTCCAATGGTTTCGCTGCGGATACTACGGACGCGCGGCGCCCTGCGCCGTGCTCGGCGCGCTCTGACTCGAGGGCTGCGATCCCGGCGCCGGCGCAGCCGAGGGCTGGCTATCGGCGGACTGCGGATAGGTGGTGCTGGGCCCGGCCATGGCGGGAAAGATCGTGTAGAGGCATCCCGCGCATACAGCCGCCGCGAGGATCGCAGCGGCTGCGATCGCTATCGGCGTCCATCCGGCGCTGCCGCTTTTGCCATCGATGCGTTCGCGGCCTTTCATTGTACCTCCCATCCTCGCCGAACCACGCTGCTCAATTTTCTCGTTGCTCCTCATGCGTTGCGCGCAACCCCAGGCGCTCCTCGATCGCGCGCAGCCGGCGCATCGCTGCCGGAAGCCGCGGGACAATCGCGGCCATCCGCCGCCAGATGCGCACGTCGACGGCCGGCGTGCCGCCGACCGTGGCTTCATCGGGAAGATCGTGCGGGATTCCCGACTGCGCGACCACGCGTACGCGGTCGCCGATCCGCGCATGGTCGGCCACGCCAACCTGTCCGCCGAACTGGCACCAGCGTCCGATCTTGACCGAGCCCGAGAGGCCGACCTGTGCGGAGAAGCGCGAATACTCGCCGACCTCGCAGTTGTGGCCGATGTGCACGTGGTTGTCGAGCTTGGCCCCGCGGCGAATCACGGTAGCGCCCATCGTCGCACGATCGATCGTCGTGAGCGCACCGATCTCGACGTCGTCTTCGATCGACACCGAGCCGACCTGTGGAATCCGCACCAGGCCGCCCGCGTGCTCGACGAAGCCGAACCCCTCGGCACCGATTACCGCGCCGTTGAGAATCGTCACCCGATTGCCGATCGTCACATTCTCGCGGATCGAGGCGCCGCTGTGGCAAACCAGACCGTCTCCGGCGCGCACCCCCGGGTAGATCGTGACGTGCGGGTGAATGACGGCGTCGCGGCCAATCGTCACGTCGGGGCCGATCACCGAGTAGGCCCCCACCGAGGCGCCTTCGCCCAGCTTCGCGCCGGATGCGACGCGTGCCGTCGGATCGATTCCCGCGGTGGGCCGGTACGGGGGAAAAAAAATCTCCAGCACACGGGCAAAGTCGGAATAGGGACTGTCGCTCAGAAGCACGGCGCATGGGGCGGCGTCAGCCAGTTCCGCGGGCACGATTGCACAGGAGGCGGCGGTGGTGCGCAACGCGTCGAGATACTTGGGTGCGGCGACGAAAATGATCGTCCCCGGTGCGGCGGCTTCCAGCGGCGCCGGCGACACTATTTCGGCCTCGCCGTTGCCGCGCAGGGCGAGCCCCAGCCTCGACGCGAGTTCCTTAAGTTTCATAGCTCAGCTCCCATCGCCGCCCCTTGCCAGGCAGAGTCGAGCGGGCGAACCAAGCGTAGCGGGTTTTTTCGGCCGATGCTTGCTCGGATCATCGCAAGCGGCGATGGGGTCAGGCGAAAATCTCGTACGCCTCGAGCGCCCCGGCGGCTTCCTCGGCAGCGATGTCGCGCAGGCAGTTGTAGTGTCCGAACCGGCAGGTGCGCTCCAGACAAGGACTGCACTCGAGCCCGCGATAGATGACGGTGCAATGCGCGCCCAGCGGGCCGGTGCGCCGCGGATTAGTCGAGCCGAAGATCGCCACGCTCGGCACGCCCAAAGCGCCCGCCAGATGCATGCATCCGGAGTCGTTGCCGACAAAGCCGTGGCACAGTGAGAGCAGCGCGATAAGTTCGCCCACGGTCGTCTCGGCGGCGGCGACGAGCACGGCGTTTTTGCACCGCTGCGCGATCTCCAGGCACCGGGTGCGATCGTCGATCCCGCCGACCAGCACGCATTCCGCGCCATGCCGCTCAGCCAAAAGATCGATCAGCGCGGCGTAGCGCTCAACCGGCCATTCCTTGGCCGGCCCGTAGGCCGCCACGGGCGCAAGCGCGATCAACCGGCGCTCCGGGCGCAAGCGGCGGTTGGCGAGCCACGCGCGTATCCGCTCGCGGCTCTGCTGGTTGACGTCGAGATGGTAGGCCTCGGCGTCGCCCTTCGCGCCAATCGTCTCAGCGACCATCGTGAGCCAGTGATGGACCTGGTGTGCGTTCTCGACCTCGGCGCGCGGCGCGACCTTGTGGGTCAGCATGAAGCTGCGGCGGTCGCCCGCATAGCCGGCGCGCCGCAGCACTCCGGCCATCGCCATCCACATCGCCGAGCGGAAGCTGTTGGGAAAAACCACCGCGAGATCGAAGTGCCCGGCGCGAATCCGCCTGATTATCGAAAGCTGGTCGCCAAGCCCGGTCAAGCCGCCGCGCACCCGATACCGAATAACCTCGTTGACCCACATCGCGCCGTCGAAGAAGCTGGCAAGCTCGCTGCGCACGAGCACGGCGAGATGCGCGCCGGGAAACGCGTCGTGAATCGCGTGCAGAGCCGGCCCGCTCATCACGAGGTCGCCGAGCCAGTTGACCGCCTTGACGATGATTCGATGAGGCCGCGGGGCAAGCAACGGGCGCAGATTGGGCGCCGGCGGGAGCCCGCCTTCCGACGACCACTCGGCCTCCAGCGCCGGCGGCAGGTTTGATTCGGGATCGGTCGTATCGAATAGCTGCGGCTTGCTCCTCGCCATCTTCGGATCCTACCCGGGCGCCGTGCAATGCCCGCGCCCTCCTCTCGCCGCCGCGCCGCGCTAGCTCGTCAGCGCCTCGATCAGCCCCTCGACGATCGCGTCGGCCTTGGCCCGCATTTCATCGTCGGTCGCGTCCTGGATCGGATGTGGCACGAAGATGCGCCGGACCTCCGGCAATCCGAGCGCGCGCGCCTGCGCCTCGGCCGCATCGACGAACGTCGACGACGCCACCACCACCGAAGGCTTGCCGTTCACTTCAAACCAGACGGAGTCGTGCACACTGCACGTTGTACACGACCCTCAATCGGCGAGCGCTTCGATGACGAAGTCGCTCTCCTCGGCGATCCTGCGGCGCAAGTCGTCGGGCGCCGGCTTGGCGAAAGTCGGTTTGCGATAGCGCTTAAGCGTAATGCCGGGCGCGCGCTCGGCGAGCCGCTGCTCGATCCGGTCGAGCAGGACGTCACCGCGCGGCTTGGCGATATCGAGCAGCGCCGCCACGCCGCGCAACTCCCGCGGACGCTGCGCGAGCGTGCGGCTTAGCGGTGCGCGTTCGTCGGTCGGGTCAACGATTCGAGTCATGGCACCTCCTCGATTTTCCGGCTCACGCTGATCGAGCCCATCGGTCCGCTGAACCATCCTCCGAACACGCTCGAAAACTTTCCCGCTTCGCCGCCGGCCACCATGATATTGATATTCTCGGCCTTGCGGAACTTGGGGATCCGCTGTTCGAGCTGTTCGGCAGTCGGATTGGCGAGCCCGAAATGCCTGAGCGCCATCCCTTCGCCCGCGTCGATGCCGGGCAAAAGCTCGCGGATCGGCCGCGCGCTCGCCTCCTGGATCCGATTGCGCACCTGCGCCTTGCTCCAGCCGTCGCGCGCGATGGTGTCGGCGTGCTCGGGCGAGATGACCAGCAGGATTTCGCCGTAGGCGTGGAGCTTGGGATGCCAGCAGCTCTCGAGCGCCATGCCGAGGCTCCCGGCAAGGGCGTGGGCGGTGCGCGAGAGCTGATCGACAATCAGCCGCGGCGCCGGCTCTAGTCCGAAGACCGTGACCACGCTGTCCTCGCGGCGAAACCCGCGCTCGACGTGGAGCGGCTCCCACGGGCTCCGCTCCTCCCATTCGGGATAGCAGGCGGTGTACTTGCCCGGGCCGCCAAGCGCCGTGCGTTCGATCTCGCCCGGGCGCGCACCGCCGACATTGCGCAACGCGAGCTTGACCGCGCGCCCGATCGTCGCGTTGGCGCGATTGCCCGAGCCGAGCACGCCGATTTTCATGTTCATCCCGAGCCGATGGCGGATCGGGCCGTTGACGACGATCGTCGGCGTGGCGCCGGCCGTCGTCGCCATCACGCCGTGAATATTGAACTCATCGGTGCAGACCGCTTCGAGCACCGCGATCACGACCGGCAGATACTCGGGCCGGCATCCGGCCATCACCGCGTTGGCCGCGACCTTCTCGATCGTGAGCGGCGCGAGGTTCGGCGGCACGGTCGCGATCACTTCCTGAGAATCGCGCCGCGTCCCTGCGAGCATCCGCATCACACGCTCGGGCGTGGGCGGGATCACGGGCAGACCGTCGGTGAGTCCGCGCTCGAACATGAATTCGAACGGGTCTTCCTCGGCGCCAAGCTCGATCTGCCGCGCGCGCAGAGGCGAGCCCGAGGCTTCGGCGGCGAGCCGCTCGGCCACGCCGGGCTCGACCGACTTCGAGCCGCATCCGGGGCGCGACTGCGGGTACGCGCTCCAGTCGATACGGAGCTCCGGGCCGCCGGCGAGGTGCGCGGCCTCGGAGATCACGCTTTGCCAGTCGGACTTGTCGAAGCCTTCGAAACGGCGGAGTTGAGCGCCGCCGGCGTCGGCGAGAACCACTGTCGGAACGATCTCGACGTTGAAGGCGTAGGAGAGTTTGAGGTCCGAGTCGTCGATCATCGGCACGTTAAGCTTGTGCCGCTCCAGCAGCCGGGCGTTGCCCGCCGCGTCCTGCCCGATCGCGAGCACGTCAAGCTCGCCCTGAAACGCCACCGCCGCCGCCTCGATAAGCGGCATCGTCATCCCGCACGTCGGGCAATCCTCCTTGACGAAGCAGAGCAGCGCTGGATGGTCGGGAAAAGAAAACGTCCAGCCGTGCTGATCGACGCGAGAGAAGCTCGGCAGCGATTCCGGCATTTTCAGCCCGCCCTCCGCATCACGCGCTAGTGCTTGCCCACCACGAAGGCGCAGCTGGTCGTGCCGCTCCCGCCGATATTCAGCATCGCGAAGCGTTCCGCGCCTTCGACCTGGTAGTCGCCCGCCGCGCCGCTCACCTGGCGCCAGCAATCGAGCATCTGGCGCACGCCGGTGCCGCCGACCGGATGGCCCACGCCGATAAGTCCGCCGCTCGGATTGATCGGGATCTTGCCGCCCATCTCGATCGCGCCTTCCTCGATCGCCTTCCACGACTCTCCGGGTTTGGTGATGCCGAAATGATCGATCGCCATGTATTCCGAGGTCGTGAAGCAATCGTGCGTCTCGATCCCCGAGACCTCCGCCACGCCGGAGAGGCCGGCGCGGCGAAAGGCGTCGACGATAGCCTCGCGTGTATGCGGCAGCACGTAGAGGTCCTCGCGGCTTTCGGCGATCTTCTTGTCGAACTCGATCCGCGCCGTGTGATGGCCCCAGCCGAGGATACGCGGAAGATCCTCGAGCTTCAGATTGCGCCGCTTCGCGTACTCGGCGGCGAATTTCTCCGAAGCCAGGAACAGCACCGCGACGCCGTCGGTCACCTGCGAGCAATCGCGCACCCTGATGCGGCCCGCGATCGGCTGCTCGAATTTCTTCGCCTGCTGCGCGTCGGTCTCGGCGTTGGGCCAGCCGCGCGTCTGCGCGAGAGGGTTGTGCCGCGCGTTGGCGAAGTTGATCGACGAGATGCGTGCCAGGTACTCGTCCTTGAGTCCGTAGCGCCGGTCGTATTCGTCGCCGAGACGCCCAAAAAGCGCCGGGAAAGGATAGGCGACGCCCTTGCACTCGCGCTCGTACCATCCAGCGGTGCCGAGGAAGTCGCCGCCGGTCGCGGAATCGACCGTTTTCATCTGCTCCAGACCGACCACCCCGGCGACGTCGTAATGACCCGCTTCGATATCGGCCGCGGCGGCGAGAATCGCGATCGAACCGGAGGCGCAGGCGGCCTCGTGACGGGAGGTCGGCAATCCCGAGAATTGCGGATCGATCTCGAGAAAAAAGGCGTTCAGCTGGCCTTGCTTGCCGTAGAGCTCGGCAGCGAAGTTGCCCACGTGCGCGGTCTGGATGTCGCGCGGCTCGATTCGCGCCTGCTCCATCGCGCCGCCAACTGTCTCGCGCATCACCTCGGTGAAATGCTTACCCTCTTTGTTCCAGTTGCGCGCGAAGTCGCTCTGTCCGCCGCCTAGGATATAGACGCTCTGTGAGTTGGCCATCGTTGATCTCCTTAGCTGAGTCGCGCCGCGCAATAGCCGAGGGCGGCGGGGCGTAAATGGCGCTGTCGAATATGATGTAGGAGCCCTCGGTCGTCTGGCCCCCTACGTTAGCGCACGCTCCGCCGTAAGCGCCACAGGTGGCGGCGACGGGAACTCGCACGTCGCGCCTTTGCCGTAAGTCTGGCGCGAGCCTATAATCGTCTGCGCGGGAGAGCGGAAGGTCACAAGCGAAACCCACCTGGAAAGGGAGCCGGCAATGAAACTGATATCGCTTAAAGGATTGGCCGCGATGGTGTTGGTTGGTGTTTTGGGAACGAGCGGCTACGTGCTGGCCAGCCGTATCGCCGATACGCCCGCCTGCTGCCAGAGCAAGCAGGCCTGCTGTCCGTCGCAGGCGTGCTGCAAGGGCGGCAGCAATGGCGCGCAATGCCCGATGCACATGCATCAGCACGCCTAGTCGCCAGGGCAACGCACAAATTCAGCCTCGAGACTGTTGATAAGCCTGTCGAGAGCCTGTGAACGATTGTTCGCGGACGGCTGCGCGCAAATTTGTCCAACGCTTTAAGTTTCGATGGCTTCCGTATCCAAGCTCTTGAAATATCGACAAAAATGCTCCATCCACCGCTCCTATGGCTCGTACCACTCGCGGCCGTCGGCGCGAATCAAATCGTCGGCCGCCTTGGGTCCCCAGGTCCCGGCCGCATACGGCTCGAGCGGAATTCCCGGGTCCGCCTGCCATCGATCGAGAATCCCCTGCACGAATTCCCACGATCGCTGGACGAACCGCGAACCGAGAAACAACGTATGGTCGCCCGCCATCACGTCGAGCAGCAGACGCTCGTAGGCGTCGGGCGAATCGTTGCCGAACTCCGCCGCATAGGAAAGATCCATCCGCACCGGCTGAATCGAAATATCCAGGCCGGGCCGCTTGGCCAGCACCTCGAGTGAAAACCCCTCGTCGGGCTGGATTCGGATCGCAAGCACGTCGGGCGAAAGCGAAACCCGACGGTTGAACAGAATATCGGGCACGCGCCGGAACTGGACGAAGATGGTGCTGGCGCGCCGCGGCAGCCGCTTGCCCGTGCGCAGATAGAAGGGCACTCCCGCCCATCGCCAGTTATCCACCAGAGCTTTCATTGCGACAAACGTCTCGGTGCGCGAAGTCTCGCGGATGCCCTCCTCCTGCAGGTAGCCGGGGACGCGTTTGCCACCCATCTCGCCCGCGGCGTACTGGCCGCGCACGACCAGCTTGCCGACGTCTTCGGGTTCGTAGGGCCGCAGTGAACGGATGACGTTAACCTTGGCGTCGCGGACCGCGTCGGCGGCGAGCGACACCGGCGGTTCCATCCCGGTGAGCGACATCACCTGCAGCATGTGATTCTGCATCATGTCGCGGAGCGCGCCGGCGCCGTCGTAGTACATCGCGCGCGTTCCCAGACCCTCCTCCTCGGACACGGTTATCTGGACGTGATCGACGCGGCGATTGTTCCAGATCTCCTCGAAGATGCTGTTCGCGAAGCGCAGCACCATCAGGTTCTGAACCGTCTCCTTGCCGAGGTAGTGGTCGATGCGGAAGATTTGGCTCTCGTCGAAGAACCTGCGCATCGAGCTGATGATCTGCAGGGCGCTGTGCAAGTCGTGGCCGATCGGCTTCTCGACCACGATCCGGCTGAAATAGGGCGACTCGGGCGGCACGATCAGCCCGGCCTCGTGGAGTTTTTCGACCGTCTCGTTGATCGCTTCAGGCGGCATCGAGAGATAGTAGATGCGGTTCGGCGGGAGCTCGCGCTCTTTTTCGATTTCCTCCAGGCGGCGCTTAAGACGCGTGAACCCGTCAGGGCGGTCCATCCCCGAGAGATAGTCCAGGTTGCGCGCGAAGCGCTGCCAGCAGGCCTCGTCGATCTTGAGGTGCGAGTAGCGCTCGGCCGCCTCGCGCGCCTTGCTGCGAAACGCCTCGGGCGTCATCTCGCGGCGCGCGAAGCCCAGGATGGCGCTCTTGGGCGGGATCGCGTTCTGGCCGCAATGCTCGAGATTGTAAAGCGCGGGCAGCAGCTTGCGCGCGGCAAGGTCGCCCGAGGCGCCGAAGATTACGATCGTGCAGGGCGGAACGGGATGCGTCTCGGCAATAGTCCAAGTCCGGCTCATAGACGTTAATTCCTTTCCTGAATCGCCAGATCCGTGGCTACATTTTGCCCTGCTCTCCCGGCACCGAGGTTGCCTCTTCGATGTCGCGGAGTTTGAAGGGTCTCCAACCCATGCTAGCCTTGAACGGCGACGCAAAGGAAACGAGAGAGAATGGGCACGAGACAGCTTTTCCGCCGCACGGCCGAATCAATCAGGCCGCAATGCTTCGTCGCAATGCTTCGTTTCGTAAGGACAGGAAGTGACGCATGAGCGGCGCGCTCGCGGCGAGTTCAACCGCACAATCAGCCGAACGATCGATGACCAAATGGCTGCCGGTAGCGCTCTGGGCGTTGATCATCTTCTGCTTCTCGACTTCGTACTTCTCGGCTGAGAACACTTCGAGAATAATCGATCCGATCCTGCGCTTTTTGATGCCCGGCGCCAGCGCGGCAACGATCTCGCTCGGGCATGACCTGGTGCGCAAGGCCGCGCACTTCGTCAACTACGCGATCCTGTTCTGGCTGCTCGTCAGCGGGCCACTGCGCGAACGCCCCTACTTTGCCTTCGGCCTGTGTGTGATATACGCGCTTCTTGACGAAGGCCATCAGCTGTTCGTGCCCAACCGCGGCCCGTCGCTCTACGACGTGGCGCTGGACTCGACCGGCGCGCTCTTCAGCCGCTGCCTGCATGGAGCGGTGATCGAAATCGCCTAGGCTCCCGGCTCCTCGAGCGACGCGGTAATTCGATCGACGCGGCCGTAGAACTCGCGCAGGCGTGGCAGTTCGTGCGGGATCTTGAGCACGCCCGAAAGCGCGAGGAAGTGCAACTGGCCGTAAAGGGCGAAATCGGCAAGCCCCGGCCCGCCGAACAAAAACGCGCCGTGCTCGAGCGCCATCTCGAACGGCTCCAGCACCTCGCGCGCGCGGACCAGGTTGGCCTCGTGCTCGCGCTCCATCCGGTCGCAGAATCCGGCGCCGTACTTGCGATCGCGAATGAAGCGAAACATCGCGAGCCGGTCGGCGCCCTGGCGGGCAAAGTATCGTTCCTCGTCGGGAACCGCGGCGCAAAATAGCGCCTCTTCGACTCCGCTGTCGATATAGCGGGTGAGCGCCAGATGCAGGCCGCGGCTGCGCGCCGGCAGAATCGTCGGCTCGGGAACGAGCGCCTCCAGGCGCATCGCAATCCGGTCGGAATCGACTATCGACTCGTTCGCGCCCGCGCCGCCTACGTCCTCGAGCCTCAGCGCCGGAACCATGATTTGGCCCGAAGCGGCGATCAATTCCTTGCGCTCGATATAATCGACCTCGACGATCTGATAATCGACGCCCTTGTAATCGAGAATCTTGCGCACCTTGGAGCAGAAGGGACTGGTAGCGAACTGGTAGAGCGTGGCCTTCATTGTTTGCGTCCCGATTCCATCTTTTCGGCGCGACCCCGCCGCGCCTGTTTTCGCACCGGCCGTCAGTCCGTCAGCGCTTGAGCATCTGCGCCATCGTGGCGGCGTTCATCACGCCGAAGTTGCTGTAACAGTTATTGAAGATAACGCTCGCGCGGCGCACGCCGGTAAGCGATTTCAACCGCTCGGCCCACGGCGCCAGCTCGGCCTCCGCATAGAGATACTTGAAGCGCTCGGCGGCGCCGCCGCCGCGCTTGTACCAGTTTTCGCGGTTGCGGCCGTGGAAGCGCACGTACGCCTCCGGGCCGGTGACCGCGAACACAGACTCCACGGTGCCAGGCGGCGTGTCGATCGAAACGAAAGTGAGGCCGTGGCGCTCGAGAAAGCGGAGCGTCGGGGCGCGCTCTGCGCCCTCGAACCAGCTGTTGTGGCGGAACTCGATCGCGATCGCCGCGCCGGGCATCCGCTCCTTGAGCCCGGCGATATAGTCGAGGTTGGACGGGCGCGCGGTGAAGTACGGGGGGAACTGGAACAGCAGATGGCCGAGCTTGCCCGCGGCGCGGAGCGGTTCGAGTGCGCTCCAGAACATCCCGAACGCCATCTCCAGCGTCTCGCGCGGCGGATGGCGCAGGCGCGCCGCCCCGCCCTCGTCCGCCGGCAGGATCTCCTTCAGCGCGATCGGCAACCGCGCCGTGTCCACCGGATGCTGCGTCAGCATCGCGAAGGCCTTGATGTTGAAGACAAAGCCGGGCGGCGTGCGCTCGGCCCAAAGCTCGGCGTTACGCTCCGAGACCAGCGCATAGTAGGTGGAGTCGACTTCGACCGTGTTGAATTGCGAGGCATAGAAGCGCAGGCGATCTTCGGCGGTCTTGAGCGACGGCGGATAGAAGATGTCCGACTTCACCAGCGTCGGATCGGTCCACGACGCGGTACCGACGAGGAATTGCGGCTGCGGCGGCATACCGGGCGAGGTTAGCACAGACCTGCACGGACGCGTGGCGGCTTGCACGGCGTTGACGCGCCGTCCAGGCATCCGCACGCCGCTTCGCCCTCAGGCGAACATGTTCACCGCTTCGAGCCCTTGTCCAAGCGTCGATTTGAAAATCTCGAAGAGCTTGTCGATGTCCCACGGGCCGTCGCTGATGATCGTGCGGTCCATCTTCATGTGCGTATAGCGCGAGATCCGGTAACCCGACGCGCCGAAGCACTGCCCGGTCACTTCGGCCGCCTGGTCGCTCGCCAGATAGACGATTATCGGCGCGACGTTGGCCGGGTCGCGCGGCGTGCCCTCGGCGCTCTCGCTCGCCGCAAGCCCGCTCGCACCCGGCATCCGGCCGGCCGGAATCGAGTCGGTCATGCGGGTCGCCGCGCCGGGCATGATCGCGTTGACCGTCACGCCGTACTTCTGCATCGAGACCGCGCAACTGTAGGTAAGCCCGAGGATGCCCGCCTTAGCCGCGCCGTAGTTGGGCTGGCCGGGGCTGCCGAGCGCGGAATTCGAGGAGAAGTTGATGATGCGTCCGGTTTTGCGCTCGCGCATATGAGCGCTGGCCGGACGGATTGTGCAGTAGTGGCCCTTCAGATGGACGCGGATAACGTCGTCCCACTCCTGCTCGCTCATGTTGAAGATCATTCGGTCGCGCAGGATGCCCGCGACGTTGACCAGGATGTCAAGTTTGCCGAATTCCTTGATCGCCTGGTTGACCAGGCCCTCGCCGCCCGCGACGCTCGCGATATCCATGTGATTGGCAACCGCCCTGCCGCCTGCAGCCACGATCTCCTTGACCACCTCGTCCGCGGGCGAAACGGTTTCCTTCTGTCCGCCAAGACTCACGCCGAGGTCGTTGACCACGACCGCGGCGCCCTGGGCGGCCAGCGCCCGCGCCACTCCGCGGCCGATCCCGCGTCCGCCGCCGGTGACGGCGGCAACCTTACCGTCAAGTTTGCCCATCGCAATACCTCGATTTGGTCGATTTGGTCTTCGGAAAAACTGAATCGCTTATAGCGCAAATCTTCGCCGGCGGAACAGTCCCGCGCCGCATCGTCGGACGGGCCGGCGCGGGCGCCGGGGAATCGCGCGAAGCCGTTCTAGTTGGACAGGTGGAATTCGGTGATCGCGCCAGCGGGCGTGAAACGGGCGATCTTTCCCGTCGGCTCGGTGAAGTAGAGATTTCCGTCCTTGCCTGCCGCGATAAAGGCCGGAATCGCCGTCGGCGGAAGCGTGAAAACATCGATCGGAGTCCCGGGCGAACTGCCTGGACGCAGGCGGCAAATCGCATGCGACCTCGGGACCGTGATCCAGATACTGCCATCGCCCCCCGCGACGATATCGAGCGCGGGTCCTTCTACCGGCAACACCATCTCGGTCACCTGCCCCTGCGGAGTGACCATGCCGATCCGGCTCGCCGCAAGTTCGGTGAAATAGACATTGCCGTCGCTGCTCACGGCGACGCTGTTCGGATGGCTATGCGGGACCGGCAGCTGAAACTCGGTGATCGCAGCCTTGTCGGAGTTTGATGCCAGATCGATTCGACCGATGCGGTTGCCCGAGTTCTCGGCGAACCAGAGGCTGCCGTCGGGGGCCGCAGCGATTCCTGCCGGTCCACCGCCTTGCGGCAGCGAAAACTCCTTGAAGCCGTGGCTGCCCAGCGTGGGACGGTCGGCTCCCGGCGCGACGAAGATGGCGATCTGGTCGGCGGCGTGCTCGGTAAACCAGATCGAGCCGTCGGGCGTTGCCACGATACTCGCGGGCCCGCTCCTGTACACGGGCAGCGGAAAGTAGTCTGCCTTGCTGTCATTGGGAAAGAGGCGTCCGAGGCGATTGCCCTGCGGATCGGTGAACCAGACCGCGCCGTCGCGCGCCACGGTCAGCCGCTCCGGAAAGCCGTCTGGATCGAGGTCCATGCGCCGAAACGCGCCGCCGTACCGCATCTGGAGCAGCGCCGGAGCGCTGTACTGCGTAAACCACAGGCCGTCCGCGCTCGCCGCGATCGCATACGGAGCGTGGATTCCGAGGCGGCCGGTCGGAGGATGGGCAAACGCGGGTGTCGTGGTGTCGCGACCGGCCTCGACCCGGTTGCCAAGCTGATTCATCGCGGCCTGCGGCGGCGCCGTCGCGCATCCAGAGGCGGCGAACGCGAGCGCGAGCGTCAGGAGCAGCGCGCCTGCCCCGAGCATTCTATCGGCGCTGTCGGTGTGGCGGCTAATGATTCACGTCTCGTCGGTGGCAAACCAGTACGCTGACAGGTAACCGACCATCACCGCAACCGATTTGCTTTCCGCGACCAGCACCACGAATGCGATCGGAAAGCGCGGATCGAGGAAGAGCAGCCCGCCGAAAGCGAACACGCTGAGGAAATAGCTCAGCATCGCTGCCCATACCGTGCGGTCGCTGACGCGATCTGAAACTCCGGCCGACGCGATCAACGCGAACGGAACGAACAGCAGCGTGTTGTAATTCAGCCATGAGACGGGAAGCACCTCGATCGACGTAACCGTCCACAAGGCGAACAGGCGCCAATCGCGATCGGGCGCGGCCCCGCGCGTGAGCGTGGCTTTAAGGGTGAACGCCATGATCGCAAGCGAAGCACCATACCCCAAAATATGCGCGAAGCGATCGCCCGCGGGTCCGAGCTTCCATCCGTTGAGATAGAAGCATATGCGCCAGATGAACGAAGCGGGCGCGGTATTCCATCCAAGCCTCAGGAATTCGCGATCCACGCCAGTCGAAAGCATCCCGTGCGGGAAATCCAGGATCACGTTCCATCCGATCGCCGCCGCGGAAACGGCGATCCCCAGAATGCCACCGGCCGCCATGAAGGCCAGCGCGCGCCATTTACGCGTGAGCAGCAAATAGAGACCGAGCAGGGCCGGATAGCCGCGCACGAGCGTCAACGCTGCGAGCATCAGGCCCGCGAGACCTTCACGCCCTCTCGCGAGCCATCGGATGCTCAACGCGAGCCCCAGAATCACGAGCAACTGGCTCTGCGCGGTCACGAAGAGATCGATGAGCGGTGGATAGATCAGGGCGAGCGCGATCATCAAGCAGGCGTCCATCGGCCTGAGCCCGCTTGCGGGGCCGAGCAAAACGTAAAAGGCCGCTATCAGGGCCGCAAAGTTGATCGCGATCCAAGTCCAGTACGCCTGCGTCAGCGGCAGCGCCGCTAGCTCCTTCAGAATCAGGAGAAAGATCGGCGTTTCCGGGATGATCTGATCCTGCTGGTTGGTCTTGGTATGCAGTCCGAATTGAGCGCCGGCGGCGACGAGAGAACTGCGATAGGGATTCTCGGCCTGCCGCATGATCGTGCCGGCGGCATAGTAGTCGGCAAAGTCTTCTTCGTGGATTCTGCCCGGTAGCGCGGCGGCCGTTCGGTAAACCTGAATCAAGGCGGCAAGACAGAGAAACGCCACCATCAGCGGATGGCGTATCGCGGCGAGGATTCCTTCGATCGTCAGCGCGGGCCGCCGCACACTCTGCGCGGACGAGGCGGGCTCGCGATGGGCATCCGCCTCCTGCGGATGTGGCTCAGCGATGCTCATCAACCTTCCCCAACTCCACCACCACCGTCGCGCGGGCGCTGGCGCGCCGCTGCGCGCGGTCAGCTCAGGTTATTCGCCCGGGAAACCAGGAGCGAACAGTCGCGAGCGACGCCGCGTGCGCCATCCTCGCCGGCCCGGAATCCCCTTATGCCGAGGGCGCGGCAACGCCGAATTTGGTGTCCGCCCGGCGCGTTTCGACATACCATTGGACCGTGCGCCGCAATCCCTCCTCGAAATCGGTGGCGGCCCTGAAATTGAATTCGCGCTCGGCGCGCGAGACGTCCAGGCATCGCCGCGGCTGGCCGTCGGGCTTGGTCGGATCCCACACGATCTGGCCTTTGAAGCCGGTAAGGCGTGCGATGAGCCCGGCCAGGTCGCGAATGGTTATTTCGCGGCCCGCCCCAAGGTTTACCGGCTCCTCGCCGTTGTAGTGGCTCGCGGCGAGCACGATCGCGCGCGCGCAGTCTTCGACGTAGAGGAATTCGCGGCTGGCAGAACCGGTGCCCCACACTTCGATTCGCGGCGCGCCGCACTCAATCGCGTCAACGCACTTCTTGATCAAAGCCGGGATCACGTGGGAGCGGGCGGGATCGAACGTGTCGCGCGGCCCGTAAAGGTTGACCGGCAGGAGGTAGATAGCGTTGAAGCCATATTGCTGGCGATAGGCCTGGGCCTGCACCAGCAGCATTTTCTTCGCGAGCCCATACGGCGCATTGGTCTCTTCGGGATAACCGATCCAGAGGTCATCTTCGCGAAAGGGCACCGGCGTGAACTTGGGATAGGCGCACACCGTACCGATAGCGACGAATTTGTCGACGCCGCCAAGCCGCGCCTGCTCCATCAATTCGACGCCCATGATGAGATTCTCGTAGAAGAAGCGGCCGGCGTTCTCTCGATTGGCGCCGATTCCGCCGACGACGGCCGCGAGATGAATGATCATTTGCGGCCGCGCCTGACCGATCAGGGCTTTGATCGCCTGCGGCTGGCGAAGGTCGAACTCGCTGGAGCGCGGCGCGATTATATTGCTGAACCCCGTACGCTTCAGCTCTTCGATCACGAAACTGCCGAGAAATCCCGCACCGCCGGTGACCAGGATGCGCGCTTCACGCGCATATCCCGTTGACCGATCTGCCATTTACTCCCGCCCTCCGCCTTTTCGCGCCCGCCTGCGGCCGTCACTGCAGGACGGTCCGGGTTCGGGCGCGGCTGTAAATCTATTACAGGAATGCGGCGCGGGCATGAAGCGGGGGCCGCCCGGATAGACTCACACGAATTTCATCCGCCGCAGCGCGAAAGCAAACATCCTGAGCAGCAGCAACCCGTGCGTCCAGCGCTGGATATTCGTCTGGCCATAGATTCGTTCATGGTAGCGCACCGGCAGGTCGACGATCTTGAGATCCAGCTTGGCGGCGCCGAAGATCAGATCGAAATCGCCGAACGGATCGAAGTCGCCGAAATAGGCGCGATTCGCGGCGATCGTCTCGTAGTCGGTCCGGCTCAGCACCTTGGTCCCGCAAAGCGTATCCTTGACGTTCTGACCGAGCAGCCACGAGAACGCCAGGCTGAAGAACTTGTTGCCGAGGAAATTCAGAAAGCGCATCGCCTGCTTCTCCATCGGATAGACGAAGCGCACGCCGTTGATAAATTCGCCGCGTCCCGAGCGCAGCGCGCGATAAAAGCGCGGCAAATCCTCCGGCGGCACGGTCAGATCGGCGTCGAGGATCATCAGCACCTCGCCCGCGGCCTCGGCAAACCCCAGGCGCACCGCATCGCCCTTGCCCTTGCCGCCCTGCCGCATCAGCCGCATCCGGCGTTCCGGATGGCGCGCGATCGCCGCCTCGATCGCGGCGTAAGTGTCGTCGCGCGAGTGGCCTTCGACGAAAACGATCTCGGTGCCCGCGCCCATCTCGGGCACGCGACGGAGGATGTTCTCGATGTTGCCGGCTTCATTGCGCGCCGGGACGATCACGCTGACCACAGGCTCGGGACCGCGCGGCTCGGTTACGGTCCCGGGCGCCGGACGGGCAACAATAAAATTGGTGAGCGCCAGGTGGCGCAGCGGCCACAGTTTCACCAAGAAGCGGTTGCAGAGCGGCCCGAGCACCGGGACCGCGGCAGGAAAAAGAACTTCCTGCCACTGACGGATCACCTCGAAGCCGCCGAGCGCGAGCATGTTGTCCAGGTCCTCGAGCGTCAGCCAGTTCTGTTGCACCGGCTCGTTGGCGAGTTTCAGGCGCGCCGCGATCCCCAGCGGCAGCGTCCACAGCCGGCTGTAGGTGTTGATGATGACGCGCGTCGCCGGCGTGCAGAGCGGAGCGATCCGCTCGATCGTCGTCTGCACGTCCCAGAGATCGTTGACCAGGTCGGAAAGGATGACGTAGTCGAACTTGCCCTTGAGGCTCAGCCGATCGACCTCGCACTGTACGAAGCGGAGCTGAGGATGCTTGCTCACAGCGCGCTTGAGCATCTCGGGCGAAAAATCGACGCCGACGCCCAGCGAGGGCTCGAGCGCGGCCAGCAGGTCGCCCGTGCCGGACCCAAGCTCCAGCACACGGCTTCGCGGAGGAACGAGATAGCGATAGATATCGGCGAGCCGCCGATAGTAAGCAGCGCTTGCCGGTTTGCGGACGTAACCGTTCCAGAACCTGATGCGTTCCGCGTGGTAGCGCGCTAACAATGACGCTTCTTTGCCATTCGCCTGCGGCGGCGCGCCCTCATGCCGAAGCTCCGGATCTTGCCGTGCTGCCCCCATAGTCCTGAGTATCCGTCTCTTTGGTGCGCGCCGGATCGTGCGGCCCTGCCGTTTTTACCGGCGGTGGCGAATCGATCCCGGTTAACATGCCATCAGCCGGCCCGCAATGCGATGCGGCCCGGGCGCTCGCGCGAGGCGCCCGCGTCAGACTGCGGTGCGAGCGGGCTGCGCCTCGCCGATTGAATCGGCCGC
>Ga0335078_10002080_pt1 | contig 30354 bp, 28 predicted proteins | sample Lox_Sample_32_FD_206711 | JGI IMG/M metagenome (GOLD analysis project Ga0335078, IMG submission 206711) | Soil microbial communities from Loxahatchee National Wildlife Refuge, Florida, United States - Lox_Sample_3.2 | ecosystem: Environmental > Terrestrial > Soil > Wetlands | place: USA... | reverse complement strand
CCGGCCGAAAGGAAATCACATGGGAAACGATTGGCATCAGAGAGCAGCGGAGTTTCACGAGCAGGCGGCGCACGCTCACCGCGCCGCGATGGTGCAACACGGCAAGGGAGATCATCTGACGGGGCACGAGCAGTCAAAGCAGGCGCTGGAATTTTCCACGAAGGCGCATCAGTTTTCGCAAGAGGCTTATAAGGAGTCCGCGGCGAAGGCGGAGAAGAAGTAAGAAATCCCCACGTTCGCCATCCCGAAGGATCGGGACGGAACGAACATGTGGGACCCGGCGGGAGAGGAAGATCCTTCGGGCATCCTAATCAGATGCCCTCGAGGATGACAGAGCGAGGAGTTGGGGCGGTGAAGCAGATATCTCGTCCGCCGCGGCGGACTCGGGATGACAGCGTACGGACGAAGGCGCTCTAGAATGCCAGCGATTACGGTTCCGCGGCGAGGACTACCACCGGGCGATAGGTGCGAGGCACGACGGCTTCGGCGATGGCGATCAACTTTTCTTCGGAGTTGAAGACGCGGAGCCGCGCGGGCTTCCATTCGCCGGAATCGAGCTCTTGCGGCGCGCCCTGCGCGACGGCGACCCTGCCCGGCACGACCTGAGAGGCGACAATATTGAATTTGCCGCCGTGGCGCACCGTCTGTTCGACCTGCGGCGGCACGGTGATGCGCGGAAGATCCCGCAGCAAATGTTCCAGCGGCAGGATGAAATTCGCGAGCGTGCCTTCTTTTTGCGCGGCGGCCAGGGCATCGAGTTTCGCGGCCTGATCGAGCGTGAATTCACCGACTGCGGTGCGCGTGATTTCCTCCAGGTGCGCGCCGCAACCGATTTTTTTGCCCATGTCATGCGCGAGCGAGCGAATGTAGGTCCCCGAAGCGCATTCGACGGCCACATGCACGCGTGAGCCTTCGATTTTTTCCACGCGAAATTCGTACACTTCGATTTCGACGGGCTTCAGCTCGACGGGCTTGTGCTGGCGCGCCAACGCGTACGCGGCCTTGCCGTGGATTTTCTTGGCGGAATACGGAGGCGGCATCTGCGCGAAGCGGCCGGTGAATTCCGCCGCAAGGGATTCGATCCGCGCGCGATCCAAAGTGGGCGATGCGTCGGGACCGGCGGGCGCGCCGTCAGCGTCGTAAGTATCCGTGGCAAAACCAAAACGGAAAACGGCGCTGTAGCGTTTGCGGCGGCCGGCATAAAACTGCGCGAGGCGCGTGGCGCGGCCGAGAAGCAGAACGAGCACTCCGGTGGCGAGTGGATCGAGCGTGCCGAGATGGCCGACCTGCTTGAGTCCCGCGATGCGGCGGACCTGCGCGACAACGTCATGCGAGGTGCTGCCGCGCGGCTTATCAATGACGAGCGCGCCGCTGCACGCGGTCATCTGGTCATCTTTGACCGGCGGCATTGAGCCACTGGAAAAACGCCGCATGAATTATTTTTTCTCCGCCGGCTTTGCGGGAGTCTTCACCTGCTGCAGAAGTTCTTCGATGCGTTGCGCCTGCTTGGCGGAAGTATCCAGATGGAAGCGCAGCTCCGGGCTGCGGCGAAGCTGCAGCCTTTCGCACAACTCGTGGCGGATGAAGCCGCCGGCTTTTTCCAATCCGGCGAGGGCGTCGGACTGTTCTTCCGGCGTGCCCTGAATATCCACAAAGATGTGCGCGGCCTTCATATCCGGCGTAAGGCGGACTTCGGTGATAAACATGCTGGCTTCAAGGCGCGGGTCGCGCAGCTCTCCGGCGAGCATGATGTCCACCTCGTGATGAATTTCTTCGGCGATGCGTTCGTGACGATGTCCGGCTAAGGTCATGCTGCACTCCGCCGTCTGCGATTTCCGGCAGGCGGCGTACTGTTGCACCGTGAAAATGCGCGGCGCTTAAAGCAATTCAATCTGGTGATCCACCAAACCCCGGCCCAGGTGCCGTTCTGAATCTTCCAGCACTTCGTGCAGGGCGTGTTCCACAAAACCGGGCTGATCGGCGAGCGTGACGATGCCGACCGTGGCACGCTGCCACAAATCCGTATGCTCCAGCTCCGCGACGGCGACGTTGTACCTGCCGCGCAGGCGATCCTTGAGGCTGCGCAACACCTGCCGCTTATCTTTGAGCGAATGTGATTCGGGGAGATGAATCTCCAGCGTCAGCAGGCCGATGGACAAGAGCGCCTCCGATGCGCGGACGGCTGGCGCGGGACGCGGTTACGCCAGCGTTTCGCTCAGCGCGACTTTCTGCACGGCAAAACATTCAAAAACGTCGCCGACCTTCACGTCATTGAAATTCTGCACGCCGGCGCCGCATTCAAATCCGGTGCGAACTTCGTTCGCGTCTTCCTTGAAGCGCTTGAGCGAATTCAGGCGGCCGGTGTAAACGACGACGCCGTCGCGGACCACGCGCACCTGCGCGTCGCGTTTCAGGACGCCGTCGACCACGTAGCATCCGGCGACGGTGCCAGTGCCCTTGATGCGGAATGTGTTGCGCACTTCCGCGTGGCCCAGCACGGATTCCTTGAAGACGGGGGCGAGCAGGCCCGCCATGGCTTTCTTAATTTCGTCGGTGACTTCGTAAATGATGGAATGCGGGCGGATTTCCACGTGTTCCTGCTGCGCCATTTCCGCGGCTTTGCGCTCCGGGCGGACGTTGAAGGCGATGATGATGGCGTTGGAGGCGGAGGCGAGAAGCACGTCCGTTTCGCGCACGGCGCCGACGCCCGCGCCGATGATCTTCAGCTTCACCTGATCGGTGGAAAGTTTCGGCAGCATTTCGGAGAGCACTTCGACGGAGCCCTGCACGTCACCTTTGATGACCAGCGGAAGTTCCTTCACGTCACCGGCCATCAATTGTTCATGCAATTGATCAAGCGTGAGGCGCGCGCCGGCGGACCGCGCGAGGGAGGCTTCGCGAATCTTTGACTGGCGGTATTCGACGAGGTGGCGGGCCTTCGCTTCGTCGGTGACGTGGAACTGATCGCCTGCATCAGGCACGCCTTCCAGGCCGAGGACTTCGACCGGCGTTGCGGGGCCGGCGCTTTTTACCGTGTGACCCTTATCGTCATACATGGCGCGAACTTTTCCGAACACGGCGCCGCAAAGGAAAAAATCTCCGGTGCTCAAAGTGCCGTTTTGCACGAGCACGGTTGCGACTGGCCCGCGACCGCGATCTACGCGGGATTCCAACACGGTGCCGCTGGCGGCGGCTTTCGGATTCGCCTTCAGTTCGCGCAGGTCCGCGACGAGCAAAATCATTTCGAGCAATTTATCGAGACCCTTTTTCAGCTTGGCGGAAACTTCCACCATCACCGTATCGCCGCCCCATTCCTCGGAGAGCAGGCCGCGATCGGAAAGCTGACGCTTCACGCGCTCTGGTTCCGCGCCGGGCGCGTCGATCTTGTTGATGGCGACGACGATGGGAACATTCGCGGCGCGAGCGTGATCGATAGCTTCGATCGTTTGCGGCATCACGCCGTCATCCGCGGCGACGACGAGCACGACGATGTCCGTGACCTTCGCGCCGCGCGCGCGCATGCGCGTGAACGCTTCGTGGCCCGGCGTATCAATGAAAACGACTTTGCGCCCGTGCACACTGACTTGATAGGCGCCGATATGCTGCGTGATTCCGCCGGCTTCGCCGCCCGCCACGTCGGTTTCGCGAATGGCGTCGAGCAAACTGGTTTTGCCGTGGTCCACGTGACCCATCACGGTGACGACCGGCGGCCGCGGAACCAGATTTTCGGCCTTTTCAGTTTCGGGGACTTCCTGTACCGCCTCTTCCTCGAACGAAACGACTTTCACGATGCCGTTGAACGCTTCGGCAAGCGAGATCGCCGTCGGAGTATCCAACGCCTGATTGATGCTGGCGAAAATTCCGCGGTCGAGAAGAACCTTCAGCAAATCCTTGGCGCGCACGTCCAGTTTTTCCGCGAGCTCGCGAACGGTGACGCCTTCGGTCATGGTGATTTCTCGCGGCGGACGTTCCACCGGAGCCGGAGCTTCCGGACGCGCTGCGCGGCTCGCGGCGCCGGGACGCGCGCGAACGGGATGCAGCTTGCGCTCGCCTTCCTCGAAGCGGCGATCCATCGTGGGACGCGCGCGCGAAGGCGGCTTGCGCTCATAAATCGGTTTGCCGGGCTCGGCTTTTCCGGCTGGGGCCGGCGGCCCTCCGGGGCCAGCAGGTCTTTGCCCGGGGCGCATCGGCGGTCTGGCGCCGGGACCACCGGGCCGTTGCGGGTAACGGCCGGGCGCTCCGCCGGGCTGACCGGGGCGCTGCCCAATCGGCCGACCGGGCATCGGGCGGCTTGTCTGACCTGCAGCTGCGGGCCGCACTCCGATGGGCGCGCCGGGACGAATACCTGTCGGCTGGCCGGGACGTTGCGGATGAAGAGGCACGCCGCGCGGTGGTCCGGCCGGCGGAGCGATCGGCGGCTTCGCGCCAGCGGGAGTTGCCGATGGAGCAGCCGCAGCGGGACGAACGCTCGCGGGTGGCGCGCCGGTTGGCGGTGCTAACGGTCTTTGCGCTGGAATCGTTCCGGGAGCTGCGGGCGATGCAGGCGGTTTTGCGCCGGGTGCCGCGGGAACTCCGGGTCTTGCAACAAGTGGCTGGCCGGGCTTAGGGCCGGCTCCGGGAGCAGCCGCAGGAGTCGCAGGCGGCGCGGCGGTAGCTGGAGCGGCAGTTGCGGGTTTCGCGGCGGGTGCACGCTTGGCGGCCTTTGCAGCCTCCTTGGCTAATTTTTCAGCGTTTACTTTTGCTTCTTCAGCGGCGGCTTCGGCGCGAGCGAGGTCCTGAAAATGTTTGCGGACTTTTTCCGCGGCGGCAACATCTATCGAACTGGAGTGCGTCTTCTTTTCAGTGACGCCGGCTTCCGGCAAATAGTCAATGATCGCTTTGGCTTTGACCTCAAGGTCGCGGGCCAGTTCGTTGATGCGAATCTGATTGGCGTCTGACATAGACCTCGGCGATCATTCCTCGTCTTGCTTTGGTTCGGCGGTTTCCACCGGCTCCGCTGCAGCAGTTTCTTCAGGCGCCGGTTCCGCCGCGGTTTCGCCCGCTGCTTCGGACTGTGTTTCCGCGGAGCCTGCCGCGCCTTCTTCCGTAGCGGCGGCTTCGGGCGCAACCTCTTCACCTTCCGCGGGGGGATTTGCCGCAGCAGCAGATTCCTCAGCGGCAGCAGCTTCCGCAGCCGCGGCAGCCTCCGCGGCCATGCGCGTTTCCATTGCTTCGAAATATGCCTTCACGGAAAGGTGAATCTTTTCGATCATCTTCTCACCGATTCCGGGAATTTCCATCAACTGCTCCGGCGTCATGTCGGCGAGCTTTTCGATCGAGGTGATTCCAGCGGCTTCGATCTTTTCGATGGTCTTCGGGCCTACACCTTCGAGTTCGGTGAGCGGCGCAGTGGGAGCCGTCAGCGCGGTCATCTGCGCTTCGAGTTCCTGGCGCTTTTCTTCTTCGCTCTTGATGTCAATGTTCCAGCCAATCAGTTTGCTGGCGAGGCGAACGTTCTGCCCTTTTTTGCCGATAGCGAGCGAAAGCTGCGTATCTTCGACGATGACCTCAAGGCTTTTTGTTTCCGGATCCACGATTTGTACACGCGTGACTTTTGCGGGGCTCAACGCCTTTTGCGCGAAGGCAATCGTTTCCTCGGAATAAGGAATAATGTCTATTTTTTCTCCGCGCAATTCGCGGATGATGGACTGCACGCGCATACCCTTCATGCCCACGCAGGCGCCGACTGGATCGACTTCCTTATCGCGGCTTTGCACCGCAATTTTCGTGCGCTCGCCCGCTTCACGCGCGGTGGCACGGATTTGCACGGTGCCGTCGTAAATTTCCGGGACTTCCATTTCAAACAAGCGCTGCACCAGCACGGGATCCGCACGCGAAACGATCACCTGCGGCCCTTTGGCCGCGCGGTCCACGGCGCGGATGACTACGCGCAAGCGTTCACCGAGATTGTAAGTTTCCAGTCGGGATTGTTCGCGCTTCGGCATACGCGCTTCGGTGCGGCCAAGGTCAACGATGATGTCCAGGCCTTCCGTGCGCTTGACGATGCAATTCACCATCTCGCCGACGCGGCCGATATATTCGTTGTAGACGGTGTCGCGCTCGGCCTCGCGCACCTTCTGCATGATGACTTGCTTCGCCGTTTGCGCGGCGATGCGGCCCAGCACGTCGGTGGGCCTGGGCATTACAATTTCAGCGCCGACAGAAGCATTGGGATCCTGCTTTTTTGCTTCCGCGAGAGTCCATTCCTTGTTCGGGTCGGTTACTTCGTCGACGACCTGGCGCACGGCGAAGACGCTGATCTGGCCTGTTTCCGGGTCAAATTTTGCGCGCAGATCTTCCTCGGTCTTGTAAAACTTCCGGGCGGCGACCACCATCGCGTCTTCCAGCGCCGCGACGATAATTTCCGGCTCGATGTGCTTTTCCCGGCTGATCTGCTCGATTGTCTGGTACAGCAGACTTGCCATGGCCCCTCACCTTCAAAACTCAACAACCAAATTTGATTTGCGAATATTTGCAAACGCGAGTTCGACCACTCCCACGCCCGAAGACCTATCCAATTCGATGCGGATTCGGCCTTCGGCAGCTCCCGCGATCCTGCCTTCCAAATAACTCGATTCCTTGCACCTGGGCGGCAGCGCAATCGGCTCATGCAGCCAAATCTTTAGGCGCCGGCCGGTGAATCTTTCAAAGTGTTCCGGCTTAAAAAGCCTGCGATCCAGCCCGGGCGAGCTGACCTCGAGCGTGTAGCGCGGGCCGGGGACCAAATCTTCAACGTCGAGAATCACGCTCAACTGCTCGCTCACAGCCTGGCAATCGGCGTGGCTCACGCCTTCGGGCTTGTCGATGGAAATTCGCAGGAAGCGGTCCCTGCCGACTTTCCATTCCACGTCCCAAACCTCAAGCCCTTCCGAACGCGCAACGCGCTCGGCCGCCTCGCGAATGCGCTCAAGATCCATATACTTTACTTGCCGATGAACGGTATCTGTGCCGCAGCGCCCATTCCGGGCGCTAGTCCGGCACAGCGAACGGCGAAATGCTTCCCGGCCAACAAAAAAGTGGGCTCGCGCCCACTTGGCACTTCGACCACTCTTCAGAGCGAATACAAGTATAAGCCCCGCGGATGATTCGCGCAAGGCGGCCACTTTGCCCCGCCCCGGAGGAAAATCAGGCCTCACGGCGCCGGGTGAAACCCGAGAGAGTGAGGCCTGAAAAAACGCTCAGCCGCGAAATCCGGCAGAGACCGGAAATTCTTAGTTCCGGCCGCCGGGACCGCCGCCGGGCTTCTTCACCGGAGTCTGACCCGGAGTTGCAGGAGTAGTTGGCTTCTGTGTGGGAGGGGCCGCAGCCGCAGCTTTCACTGGATACTGCTTGTCGTACAGGTTGATGATGTCCTTGGTGATATCCACCTGATCGGCGCGATAGAGCAACACGGGCGTTTGCTGGCCGGAACTATTGAAGACAGCCGCAATCCCATTTTCCCGCGCATACCGATCCTGGACGTCAAGCATTTTGCGGCCAATGCGATCGAAGAGCTCGGCCTGCGCGGCGCTGGCCTCATCATTCAGTTCGTCCTGCTGCCGCTGAAACTTTTTCTGCAGAAGCTCATCCTGGCGCTGCATGCTGGACTTTTCTTCATCGCTTAGCGTATTTTGGCCAGCCCGCGCGCGCGATTCCAGCGCCTCGATATCCTTCTGGGTCTTATCCATTTCGGCCTTTTTGGGCGCGAACTGAGACTGTAACTCCGCCAGTCCCACCTTGCCTTCCGCAGTGCTCGCGATGGCCTGTTGAATATCAATCACGGCGATCTTCGTTGGCGCGTTTTGCGCCGATGCGCCGGAAGCTGATCCGGCCTGTGCCGATACTGATGGGGCGACAAGCAAACCGACGGCTGCCACCCAGGGGAGTAACGATCTAATCTTCACTCTGCTTCTCCTTGAAGGAACATTCCCGGACTGCAAGGCGCGCATTATAGCATAGTAAGCGCACTCGAAATTTCAACCCTTTGTCTGACTGGCCCAGGATTGGCTAGTGCTTGCCTTGTTAGAGGTGCTGCCCCCTGGGAAGGTAGATGCCTGTTGCAAGAGAAGGGGTTGGCTGGCTATTGACCGCCGGGCCGGGTGCCCGTGATTACTCCGCCCCCACCACCGGGACCGGCGAAGATCATCGGGCCGGAGTGGGGGCCCGAACGCACCATCCGCGGGGTGATGATGAAGAGTAGTTCTGTGTCCGTGTTGTTCAGGTTCTGCGTACCGAATGCGTCGCCGGCTCCGGGAATCTGCGCAAAGCCCGGCCAACCGTTGATACTGTTCGTTTGCTGCCGGTTGACCAGTGAAGTCAGCAGGGTGGTTTGATTCTCGCGCACGCGGATCACCTGATCTATCTGTTCATTGTTGATGATCGGAATGCCGTTGATGTCTGTCCCGGACAGGGCGCTGATCTCAAACGAAAGGGTGAGCGTGACCTCTCCATTCGCGTGAACGCGCGGCGTCGCTTTCACCTTCAGGCCGATGTCTTCGTATTGAGAACCCGGATAAGGAGTCTGCGGAATCTGCGCGATCGAATTCAGACTGGCGGAATTTAGAATCGTGGAGATGGCATTGCCGGTCTGATCCGCCACGGCCAGATCAAGCAGAGAGTCGCCATTAAAGTCCGCGGCCGCCAGCGACACCGGCCCCGCCCCGACGTTTATCGTTAATTGAGAGCTGAAAGTAGCCTGGCCCGTGCCGAGGAACACCGTAATTGTGTTGTCCGATCGATTGGCGGTGATCAGGTCGGGAATACCGTCACCATTGAAATCACCCGTCAAGATGGCGTCCGGCTCAACGCCGGTTTGGAAATCCACTCTGGCGCCGAATGTCCCGTCGCCATTGCCGGGAAAAATGGAAAACGTGTTCGCGCCTTCGTTTGCGACCGCCAGATCGGGTCTGCCATCGCCATTGAAGTCCGCGATCGCGATGCTCACCGGCGTCGTGCCCGTCGCGTAGCCGGATTTAGAAGTAAAAGTTCCGTCGCCGTTCCCCAGAAAAATTGAAATTGTGCTGTCCGCTGAATTGGCAATCGCAAGATCCAATCGGCTATCGGCGTTGAAATCCGCGGTGGCAATCGCGGCGGGAGCCGTGCCCGTGGTTAGGGTCGCGCTGGTGGTGAAATTTCCGGTTCCGTCCCCCAGAAATATTGTGGCGGTGTTGTCGTCTTGATTGGTCACGGCCAGATCCAGAAAGCCGTCGCCGTTGAAATCAGCGGCCACGATGGCGGAAGGGCTCTTGCCTGTGGTGAGCGTGACTCCCGGCGTGAATGTCCCGTCTCCGTTGCCGAGCAGAATCGAAATCGTGTTGTCCGTTTGATTGACGACGGCGAGATCGGGCTTGCCGTCACCATTGAAGTCACCGGTGACCAGAGCAACCGGGCCATTTCCCACGTTGGTATTCGTGCGAGCCGCGAAGGTGCCATCCCCGTTGCCGAGGAAAACGGAAACGTTGTTGTCGCCCTGATTTGTAGCGATGAGGTCGGCGATTCCATTGCCGCGCAACGAAGTGGTGATCACGGCGGACGGCGCGGTGCCCGCCGCGAGCGTGTTCTGCAGCAGCGAACCTTCGGTGAGCGCGGTGGTGGCCAGATTGGAGGAAAGCAAAGAGAGCGTGACGGGATAGTGGTCGCCGACGAAGAAGGTTGCGATCTGATTGTCGCGCGCGCGCAGAAGAATCCGCTGGGCACTGTGGACAAAACTGTACGTCTGCGAAAAATTCGCCTGCGTGTTCGCGAGGGTTGAAAAGAAAATTGAGCTGCCACCTCCAAATGCCACGAGCGGCGGCAACAGGCCGCCGAGTGCGCCGCCTCCGGCGGTGGTGCCGAATATATTCTGGATCACGCTCAACAACGCCTGGGGCGTGGAAGCATTCTGCACGGCGGCAATTTCCGCCGACGTCAGTGGGACCACGCTCGCACTCGTTGGAGTGGCGATGCCGAGGCCGGTCATGGCATCCTTATCGACTTCGAGCAGTTCGATTTCCAGCACCATTTCGCCGCGGCCCTGTTCCATCTGCTGCAAGAGCTGGTCGGCGATGGCGATGTTCTGCGAGTTGTCACGCAAGGTGAGCTCGCGCGTTGCCGCGTTCAGGGAGGTTCGTTGCACGCCGGCAATTTCGCGCACCGCGCGCGTTTCCTCCGTCATTTGCGCTTCAGTTTCGCTTTCGGGAAACACAAATGTGCGCACGGTGAGCGGTTCAAACTGGCGGCGCTTGATGGGCGAATCGTCGGCGACCAGAAATTCTTTGTCCGTCCGCGAGACCCAGAACGTGTGAGTTTCGTCCGCGGCGACTTTCATCGCCAAATCGAAATCGGCGGCGGCCAGACGGAAATGAATGTTGCGGCCCGGTCGCATATCCGGATCGAAATCAGCGGCGACGCCGAACTGCCGCGCAATTTCACGGAAGATGGCCTGCGGATCGCCGTGAAAATCGAAATCACGCGCGCCCCGCTGCGCGCGAATCGCCACCGGCTGCGGAAGCGGCGCCTGCTTGGGATTTTGTTGCGGCAGATTGAGCTTTTGGATTTGCGCCAGCCGTTCGCGCGCCACGGCATACGACGGGTCAATCTCGATGGCGGTGCGGAGTTCATTTTCGGCCTGATCTTGATTACCAGCCAGGAGATCGCGCTCTGCGGCGTCCGCATGTTCCTGCACCAGATGGAATCGCGCGGTTTCCATCAGGAATACCGCTTCTTTGTTTCGCGGAGCCGCGCCTGCGACCTGCAGATAATCGTTGTAAGCGGATTGCCAGTCTCCGGCCTTTTGCGCTTTTTCGCCTGCCAGCAAAATTTTCGCGGCCGCGCCTGAAAGCGTATCCGATTGGTTCTGTTGCGGCGGTGGCGCCGATTGCCGTGCGGCGGCTTGCGGCGCAACCGGCGCGGCGGCGAGACACATGCAGCCCAGCAGCGCGAGGGTACGGCGAAAATGGCGTGAGGCGGTCATGAATCGGCACGGCCCTCAATCGGCGGGCGGCGTAACCTTCAGAAAAAACGATGCATGCATTCTACGAGATGTACAGCCGGCGCGCTGGGTTTCCTTGACGCTAGACGCCGAAGCAGTTAAACTGGTTTTGCAGTTGCAAATGAGTTGCAACTAGAGTTGCAACTGGCTCCCAATCCACTTTTCGGATCGAGATGCTTTCGTCCTTGCTCATTGCTTTGCGTGAAGGTGTCGAAGCGGCGCTGGTCGTCGGCATCGTACTGGTGTATTTGAACCGCACAGGACGCAGCGCTCTGGCGCGCTACGTGTGGGCCGGCGCCGGCCTGGCGGTGATTCTGAGCGCGGCGGTGGCCGCGGCCCTATCGCATTGGCAAATCAACGAAGACGGTTTTGAAGGAGTGATGCTGCTGGTGGCGGCGTTCTTCGTCGTGACCATGATTTGGTGGATGAATCACATCGCCCGGAAACTGAAAACGGAAATCGAGCAACGCGTCGAACGCCTGACGGGCAAATCGAGCAGCGCGGCGGGCTGGGGACTTTTCCTTTTTGTGTTTTTGATGGTGGTGCGCGAGGGCGCCGAGCTGGTTTTGATTCTTCGCGCAGTGGAATTTTCGGCTGCGGGCGTGAGCGTGTGGATCGGAACTTTCCTTGGCCTGGCGATCGCGGTGATCGTCGGCGTGCTTTTCTTCAAGGGAACGTTGCGCGTGCCGATTGGCCGGTTCTTCGCGGTGACGAGCATCATCCTGATGATCGTCGCGTTCCAGCTGGTGTTGACCGGCGTGCACGAACTGAGCGAGGCGCAGTGGATCGCCTCCAGCCAAAGAGAAATGGCGATTGTCGGGCCGGTGGTGCGGAACGACGTTTTCTTTTTTGTGATCATTCTGGGGGCGGTTGCGGTGCTGGTGCTGCGCGAATGGCAAAATCTGGGCCACGCAAAAGCGGCCAAGGCGTCGCAGACAATGAATGAAGCCGACCGCAGGCGAACAGAATGGGATCGCCGACGTCAGCGCCGATGGACGTTGGCAGCCGGCACGCTGAGCATGCTCGTCGTCATCGCGTTTGCCAGTGAGTTTGCGTACACGCGCGCGGCGGCCGCCCCTGCGCCCGCGCAAGTGATTTTCGAGCAGGGCGGCGTGGTGCGGATTCCCATTTCAGAAGTGAATGATGGAAATTTGCATTTCTATCAGGCGCGCGATGGCGGAAATTCCGTGCGCTTTTTCGTGATCAAGAAACCGAATGGCTGGGGCGTGGCGCTGGATGCCTGCCGAATTTGCGGTTGGGCCGGATACAGGCAGGAAGGTTCAAACGTTATCTGCCGTAACTGTTCTTCGGCGATCTACATTCCTTCGATCGGCGAAGTGGGCGGCTGCAATCCCATCGGAGTCGATTCGAGCGTGGATGGAGATACAATCCTCGTGAACGTGGCATCGCTGCACAAGGCCGTCGCGGAAGCTCCCGCGCACTGAACCGCACACAAAATGTTTCTACGCATCGTCACCGAATCTTTCGCACGCACGCCCCGGCGCAAACTGCTGACCGGCGCGGCGCTGGCGATGGGGATGGCCGTCGCGACCGCGACGCTGACGATTGCGCTGAACGTGGGAGATCACCTCGCGGCGGAATTCCGCAGTCTGGGCGCGAATCTGCTGGTGACGCCGAAGGGAGACACGCTGCCGCTGGAAGTCGGCGGCGTGGACTACCGGCCGGTGAATGCAGGCGCGTATTTGCCCGTCGATGAGCTGCCAAAACTGAAGCAGATTTTTTGGCGGAATAATATAAAGGGATTCACACCTTCTATCGACATGCCCATAGTCGTTGTTGATTTGCAAGCTTCTCCGCATCCGGATGGGAATGGCGTCCGGGCGACGCTGATTGGTACCTGGGTTCACCACAAAGTGGACGTCGGAAATGGGGAAGTGTTTGTAACGGGGGTCGAATCAACAAACCCTTGGTGGCAGATAAAGCAGGGCGAGTGGTGGTCGGTCGAAAATGGCCGAGATTGCGTCGTGGGTCAAGACTTAGCGCGGCGTTCGAATATTCGCGTCGGAGATAATCTTCAACTGAGGTTGGATCGGGGAGAGAGCTTGTGCACGGTGAGCGGCATTGTCTCCACGGGTGGAACTGAGGAAAACGCGATCTTAATGCCATTGAATAGAGTTCAGCCGCCCGGCGAAGAGGGTAAATTCCGCAGCTTAATGGTGAGCGCGGTGGTGAAACCGGATGACGATTTCGGCCGCCGCGATCCGAACAAAATGAACGGCGAAGATTTTGAGCGGTGGTATTGCAGCGCGTATATCGGTTCGATCAGCCGCCAGATTGAAGACGCCCTACCGGGAGTGGAGGCGCGGCCCATTCGGCAGGTTGCCGAAGGCGAGGGACAAATTCTGGGGCGCATCAGCATTCTTCTTTGGGTGGTGACGCTCGCAGCGCTTGTGGGCGCAGGATTGGCGGTTGGCGCGACGGCGGCGACGTCCGTGCTGGAGCGGCAGAAGGAAGTCGGCTTGATGAAGGCGCTCGGCGCGAGCAATTCGCTCGTCGGCGCATTTTTTTTGGGTGAACAGGTACTGCTCGCGTTGCTTGGCGGCGGGCTGGGTTATGCGGTGGGAGTTTTGCTGGCGCGATGGCTTTCGACGAGCATATTCGGAGTGACCGCGCCTGATCGAGTGATTCTGCTGCCGGTGACGCTGGCACTCGCGCTTCTGGTGGCCGTCATCGGAAGCATTTTGCCGCTGCGGCGCGCCGCGAGATTTGATCCCGCGCCAATTCTGAGGGGCGAATAATGTTCTGGCGCATCTTGCTGCAATTGTTCGGCGCCAGCCGCGGGCGCGCGGCCGTGGCGTTGATCGCGCTTGCCAGCGGCGCGGCGGTCACGACGGCGCTTCTCAATTTGGATTGGGATGCCGATCGCAAAGTGAGCGCAGAATTTCGCACGCTGGGGGCAAATGTGACCATTGCCCCAGAAAGCGGCGCGCCGCTTCAAATTGGAAATGTGCCGTACTTGACCTTAGAAGCGCACCGGGCAAATTCTCCTAAGGAGGATTCGCTGGCTTCCCCGCTTTTGAATGAATCACAGGTGGCGGACGCGATTAAAGCATTGGATTCGCTTCACGCCGCCGCCGCGCCATATCTATACGTGATTGCGAGTGCAAACACAGGTAATACGCAGTCTGAATCACAGGTGCGAGTGATTCTGGCCGGGACGTGGCTCGACGAGATGCGGCAGCTGGCGCCGTGGTGGAAAATTGCCGGACAGACGATTGCGGATCGCAATGATTCTGAACGATGCTACGTTGGGCGCAATGTTGCGCGTCAATTGAACGTCGAGCCGGGATCGCGTGTTGAGCTTTCCGACACTGGGCTGGGAGGAAATGGCGGGGCTTCGCTTGCCGTGGCTGGCGTAATTGATTCCGGAGGCCAGGAAGATAATCAAATCATTGCCAATCTTGCAGTTGTGCAGAAACTTTCAGGCCAGGTGGGTCGCGTCGGAGTGGTGCAGGCGAGCATACCTGGAACCTCACGTGAGATCGAAGCCGCAATTACACAACTCCTGCCGGCGCTGCCCAGCGTCGACATCCGTCCTATACCGCAGATCACGCAGGCGGAAAGCCGGCTGCTGCCGCGCATACGAGGACTGATTTTCTTCATGGTCGCGCTCATTCTGGTGCTCACCGTGCTGTGCGTTTTCGCGAGCATGGCGGCGTTGGCGATGGAGCGGCGACGCGACGTGGGATTGATGAAGGCAATCGGCGGCTCGATGTCGCGCATCGTGACGATTTTTTTGACGGAGGCCGGAGCGCTGGGTCTTGCGGGCGCGCTGATCGGCTATGCGGCTGGAATTTTTCTTTCACGATGGATCGGCGAGCGGGCGTTTCACACCACGATCAACGCGCGGATTGAAGTGCTGCCGCTGGTGATTGCGCTGATGGTGGGCGTGGCGCTGGCGGGCGCGCTGCCGCTGCGATTGCTGGGGCGCGTGCGTCCCGCGGAAATTTTAAGGGGCGAATGATGGCGCCGCTGGTGGAAGTAAGCCAACTCGGCAAACGATTCGGAGCGGTGCACGCGCTGGAAGATGTGAGCTTTGAGGTGGCCGCCGGCGAATGGATCGCCATCATGGGACCGAGCGGCTCAGGGAAAACTTCGCTCATCAATATTCTTGGCGGACTTGACCGGCCAACTTCCGGTCGCGCGCTGGTGGATGGGCGAAACGTCGGCGATCTGGACGAGCACGAGCTCACGCGCTACCGCGCGGAAAAAATCGGCTTCGTCTTTCAGCAATATCAGCTCGTGCCGTATTTGACGGCGCTGGAAAACGTGATGCTCGCGCAATACTTTCACAGCATCACGGATGAAAAGCAGGCAACGCTGGCGCTGGAGCGCGTGGGGCTCGGCAACCGGCTGCGGCATTTGCCCGCGCAGCTTTCCGGCGGCGAGCAGCAGCGCGTGGCGATCGCGCGCGCCTTGATCAACCAGCCGAAATTGATTTTGGCGGATGAGCCGACGGGAAATGTCGACGAAGCCAACGAACGGATCATTCTGAATATATTCCGCGAGCTGCACATTGCGGGCCACACGATTCTACTGGTGACGCACGACCCCGGCATCGGCAGAATGGCTGACCGGCGCATTGAGCTGGCTCACGGCAAGCTGGCGCAGATTACAGTTTTTTCAGAAGAGGACCAGGTACGCTTCGATCATTTGCTGGAGCAGATCTGGGTTTGCGCGGAAGAGGGCATGGCCGCGGACATTAAAAACGTGCGCGCGCCGGAGGAGGGTGACCCGATTCGCATGTTGCGGCGCATGGCGGATTTGCGGCTGGTGGAGCTTTCCGGTGAGCAGGTGCATTTCACGCCGGCGGGCGAACAGCGCGCGAAAGATGTAGTCCGGCGGCACCGTTTAGCGGAGCGGCTTTTCACGGACACATTTTCCGTGGCCGATCCGGAAGCACATTCGGACGCCTGCAAGTTCGAGCACATCATCAGCCCGCAACTGGATCACAGAATCTGCACATTCTTGAATCATCCGAAGACGTGCCCGCATGGAAATCCGATTCCGCCAGGCGATTGCTGCCCGCCACGGTAATTTTGCAAACGCGCCGCAATCCGAACTACATTTCTAGAGTGAGCCGCTAAATGCCTGCACCTGTCGATTTGCGAATGAAGCCCGCGAGCGTCAAGATTCACGTCTCGACCGGCGCGGGCGTGGACATTACCTGGGCCGATGGCCACGCGAGCCACTACGACTTTGCTTACCTGCGCGAAAAGTGTCCCTGCGCCACGTGCGATGACGAACGCGCTAAGAAGGCAGCCGAGCCGCCCGCACCTGCGGGAGCGACAGCTCCAACCGCATCCGGCGTGCTGCCGATGTATAAGCCCAAGCCGGGCGCGCGATCGGCGCAGGCCGTCGGCCACTACGCCATCAAAATTGATTTTACCGACGGGCATTCCACGGGAATTTTCAGCTTCGATTATTTGCGCAAGAATTGCCCATGCGACAATTGCGCGCGCGCGTTCCGCCCCGTCTGAATTTGCGCGGTGAGAAATTCCCTGCGGGCTGTAGTAAAATCCCCGCACTTTTCACCTGATATGGCGCAAAGCCCCACAATCCTGCAGGCGCTTTCACGAAGATCCACATTTATTTTTCTGGCGGGGGCTTTCTGTGTTTTCGGCGCGGTTGGAATCGCCGCCGATGTTTCCAATATGGGGCGCACGCCGTTGCGCCAATTCCTGCTGGCCGTTTTGATTTGCGGCGCGTTTCCGACTCTCTACGTGGTGATGGGCTTCTCGCTGAAAACGCGCGCCAGAAGGATCGCCGCGATTTTTCCTGTATTTTTGGTTCAATTATTTTTGATGCGCGAACTTTTTCGCGGGTCATCCGCGCAGATCACACAACTGGACGCGTCGGCGCTCGCCGTGCTGCAAAATCGCCTGGGCTTAGACGCCGGTCTAACGATGCTCGCCATCGCCGTAGGTTACGCGTGTTTTGGCTACGTGATTGGGCGCGAAGGAAAGCGATATTTTCGCGTGCAGGCGGAAATTGATCTCGCGAAGGAAATTCATCAAGTGCTGGTTCCGGCGATTGACGCGAAGCTCGGCGAATATGAGTTCTACGGCTGCTCGGTGGCCAGCGGTGAAGTGGGCGGCGATTTAATCGACGTCGCTGGCAACGAGGAGAACTGGGTGGCGTATCTAGCGGATGTGTCGGGTCACGGCGTGGCGCCGGGAGTGGTGATGGGAATGGTGAAGAGCGCGTCGCGCATGCTGTTGACGTCCGGCGAAAGCGCCGAGCGGCTGATGCCCCGCGTCAACGAAGTGATATTTCCGTTGAAGAAGCCGGACATGTTCGTGACGTTTTGCTTTGTGGCGAAATCCGGCGAAAACGTGCGCGTCGGTCTTGCGGGACATCCAGCGATTTTGCATTTTTCCGCGGCAACGAATTCTGTTTCGCAGATCGAATGTCCGAACATGCCGCTGGGAATTATTCCCGAAGGCGAATTCATCTATTCGGAAATTCCGACCGGACATGGCGACGTGTTCCTGCTTTATACGGACGGATTTGTGGAACCGGCGAACTCGGCCGGCGAAGAATACGGGATCGCGCGACTGCAGGGAGAATTTCAGAAGCACGCTGCGCAGCCGCTGGATGCGATTTACAAGGCGCTGCAGGAAAGCGTCGCGCGATTTGGCGCGCAGTTTGACGATCAATCTCTCCTTTTGATTCGAAAAGTTTAGCGGCCTGTGCACGGAAAGCGCGTAACATCGATCAAAACGACGTTTCGAATTCCGCAAACAATTGAAGGCAATGCAGATGAGCTGAAATTGTTTCACGTGAAACAATTTCAGCGTGGTGAATGCCCGAATCAGGATTTCGGACTTATCCCGCGTAGGTAAATCCGGCCTCGCGAATGGCGAGAGGTTCTTCGTCGCTGCGGACGCCGGCTTCGACAGCTTCCGCCACAAAAATGGTGTGATCGCCCCCGTAGACCGTATCCGTCACGCGGCATTCAATCCACGCGGGCGAATCCGCGAGAATCGGCGCGCCCGTCAAGCCCGGCGCAAATGTAAATCCATTGAGTTTTCCATTTTCTTCCGAGGCGCCGCGAAAAAAACTTGTCGCGAGATTTTTTTGCGATTTGCCGACAACGTGAATGGCGAACGTCTTGGAATTTTCGATGGCCTGGTGCAAGCGGCTATCGCGCTTGATGCCGGCCACGATCAGCGGCGGATCGAAGGAAGTCTGCGTAACCCAGTTGATCGTGCCGCCGGCGACGGATTCCGCGTCGCGTGAAGTGGCGACGTAAAGCCCATAGGTGAATTTCCGAAGCGCGTTCTTTTTTTGCGTGGCGTCCATGGAAATTTCGCTGCGCCTTTCGCTTCTAAACCTTCGACGGCCGCAGCGTGAGCGCGGCAACCAGCACGCCGCGGGCGATGAGCGCCATGCCCGCGACAATCAGGAGCGGCGCGACCCAGGCCAACCTTGCGTGCGAGAGACCCAGCATTACCAGCCCGACGACGATCAGCGATCCGCCGCGCGCCACGGCCACGAGGCGATCAGCTCCGCGCCAGCTCGCGGTGACAAATCCATAGACCACGAGCAAAGCCGCAAGCAGCAGCCAACCGGTGCTTCGCGGGTCAACATTCAGGAAGTGCCCGTTGAACGCCACCCAGATCAAGAGGCCGCCGAGCAGAACGAAAATCAGCTCGATGAACAGGCGCATCAATTGGTTGGGACTGACCACGGCAAATCACACTCGTTCGATGCGCACGTGCTTGGTGACGACGGGATTTCGCGGGCGATCACCGGAATCGCGGCTGACTTCGGAAATTTTCGTCGCGACGTCCTGCCCTTCGACGATTTCGCCGAAAATAGAATGCTTGTCGTCGAGCCACGGCGTGGCCGCCACGGTGATAAAAAACTGGCTGCCGTTGCTGTTCGGGCCGGAATTGGCCATGGAAAGTTTGCCGGGCTTGTTGTGGCGCAGCGAGGGATGAAATTCGTCTTCAAATTTGAAACCGGGATGCCCCGTGCCCGTGCCAAGCGGGCATCCGCCCTGAATCATGAATTTGGGGATCACGCGATGAAATGTGAGTCCGTCATAAAAAGGCCGCTTGGCCTTGGTCGCAGTGCGAACATCGACGAATTCCTTCGAGCCTTCCGCGAGGCCCACAAAATTTGCAACGGTTTTCGGCGCTTCTTTTTCAAAGAGGCGGCAAACGATATCGCCTTCGGAGGTTTCAAAGATGGCGTAAAGACCTGGTGCGCGCTTCATGGGAGATTCGGCCATTCGGAGATCTTCCTTTCGTCGCGGCAGCGTTGCAGCGAGAGGGGATTATCCCGCAGCAAGACAAGGGAAGCAAACCCGGCCGGCGCTACCAGGCGTTCTTTTTCCGGAGATTGGTGATGTGGCCTTCATGATGGCGCGAATGCCATTCGTAGTCTGCGAGCACGTCGTCGAGCGTCATGTGACCGTTCTCGGAATGATTCAGGCCGCGGTTGAAATCAATTTCGCGGACGTTGTGCAGCAGAATCACCCAGCGCTCGTGAATTCCGTCGAGTAATTTCAACGAAGGTTCGATCGGAGCGGTGCGAGCGTCAGCCAATTCCGCCCAGGCCTTTTCATCGTAAGCTCTCACCTTCGGCTCCGCTTCGGTGACGGCGAAGCGGAAGCGGATGTAGGCGTTCATGTGGCTGTCGGCGACGTGGTGGATCACCTGACGGACGGTCCAGCCACCATCGCGATAGCGCGTGTCGAGCTGTTTGTCATTCAGCCCGGCGACCGCCGCGCGGAATCTGGCGGGCGCCTGAGCGAGGCTTTCAATCATGTGCTTGCGTTCGTCTGGAGTGAGCGGGCCTTTCTTTTCCAATTTGCCGACGGGATAGCGCGGGTCAACTTCCACGGAAGTGCTCCTTATGTATGATGTTTCTTCTTCGCCGAGTATAACGACGGCGTGGAAGAAGCGTCAAACAACTGCAGGCGGCAAAGCGGCAGGGCGTAGAATCCAATATGGCGCGACGGTCGGCGATAGAGCGGCGCCATTTGGCAAGGCTCACTGAGGTGCCCAGCTTGTTCAGGAATTCGGCGAAGGATCTACTCAGTATCATGACGCTCCTGTGCGTGGCAGCGGCGATGCAGCTTACGCCGGCGCACGGCGCTCCAGTGAGTACGCTATCGCCGAAGGATCGCGCGAAGATCCTCGACGATGTGTGGAAGGACGTGCGCGATCGCTACTACGATCCGGAATTTCACGGCGTGGATTGGGACGCGGTCGGAGAGAAATATCGTCCGCTGGTCGCGACAACGCAGAGCGACGATGATTTCTATGCGCTCGTCAATCGTATGACCGGCGAACTGCACGACGCGCATACGCGCTTCAACACGCCCGGGCAGTGGGAAAATCACAAGAAAGAGCAGACATTCACCATCGGTTTCCTGATGACGGAAAAAGACGGGAAAATGGTGGTGAATGACGTGTATCCGGATTCGACGGCGGCGCACGACGGCGTGGAACCGGGAATGATCGTGACGACCGTGAACGGAGAACCGATGGCCGATCAGATCGCGGAATCCGCGAAGACAACTTCCACTTCATCCACCGACCGGATCACGCGCGCGCGCATCTACGCGAATGTGTTTCGCGGAGGCGCGGATGCGTCTTTCCAGATCGGCTTCCAGCGGCCGGACGGTTCTACTCTTCAGGTGACTTTGAGCAAGCAGACTTTGCAGCGTCCGGCGGATGCGAGGGCCAAGCTTTTGCCTTCCGGAAACCTGTACATCCGGTTCGATGGATTTCAGAAGCCGGTTCAGGAGGAATTTAAGAAATCGCTGGAAGATTACAAAGACGCGCCGGGCTTGATCATCGATCTGCGGCAGAACGGCGGCGGCAGATCGGATATTCTGACTTCGATTGCGGGCGATTTTTTCAACTCGAACACCGTGCTCGCCGAGTTTCAAACGCGAAAAGATGTCTCCCACGAAGAATCATCCGGCTCCACGAAAGAGCTGCGGAAGATGATGGCCGGCGCTGTCGGCGGCCAACTCTATGCCGGGCCGATTGTGATTCTCACCGATGAATACACCGCGAGTTCTTCGGAAATTTTTGCCGGCGGATTGCAGGAAACCGGCCGAGCCAAGGTGGTCGGCACGCAATCGTGCGGGTGCGTGATCGGCATCGCCAACAATCAAAAAATGAAGGGCGGCGGAGTTCTCGAAATCAGCGAGGTGCTTTTTTTCACGCCCAAGGGCCGCAAGTTGGAAGGCGAAGGCGTTATCCCCAATGTGGTCATCGCGCCAGCGGTGGCGGATCTTCAACAAAAACGGGATGTCGCGCTGGAAGAAGCGGAAAATGTGCTGAAGCGGATGGGCGCATCGTCTCCCGTAAGTAATGGAAAGTAAAGCGTTTATTTGGTGGCTCTAAGTCACCGTTACGGCTTAATTTTCCGAACGTTACTCGCTTCGCTGTATGGCCCTCTGCCCGCCGAATCTGTCATCCTCTGCGTAAGGCCCCACGCGATATCGGTTCGGTCAGGAAGCTTTGTGTCGAAGGGCGTTCTCATCGTCGATGATAATCCAGCCGTGCGGAAAGGTCTGAGAGTATATCTAGAAGAGAGAGCCGGCATTGCCGTCTGCGGCGAAGCTGTGGATGGAGACGATGCGATTCACAAGGCTGAAGAACTACATCCAGACGTAATCGTTCTTGATTTTTCGATGCCGAAATTGAACGGCCTCGAAGCGGGCCGGGCGATTCGGCAGAAGTTCCCGGGAGCCTCGCTGATTCTCTACACTGGCTACAAAGGCGTCATCCGAGAATCGGACGTGCGCGCGGCCGGCATCAGCGGTGTCTTCTGGAAGGGCGAAGATTTGAAGAAGCTTGTAACCCGGATTCAGGTTCTGCTCACCGCAGCCTAACGATTTATCATCTATTCGGATTTGCCCGCCAACTGCGCGATCTCACTGAAAAAGCGAACCGGGCGAAACTCGCTTTGGAGTTTCGCCCGGTTCGGTGCTTGCCAGGTCTGTTATTCGAGCGCTTACATGCCGCCATTGCTGGCGGACGCGACCGGCTGGTTGGCCTTCGGAATACTTAGATAGCCGGTCACCTTGTTCTTCTCAATGGTGTTCACCACGATTTCCATCGGCGCGCGCTTGCTGCCCTGCGCGTAGAAGAAAATCGGCTGGTTGATGGTGCCGTTCTTGTCGTTCATGCGCTTGTCGTCCACCGTGAGCGAAACGTTGTAGGAACTCTTGGAGGGATTCGTGCTGTGCAACAAGACCGTCACGTTGCCCACCTTTTGTTCCTTGCCCCTGCCGGTGATGGTGAATTCGATGTAATCGCGCTCGCCGAGCTTGCGCAGTTCGTCGATTTCATCGTGGTTCTTGGCGATCAAGGTTCCCAATTCGCTGCGCGCCATCTGCAGGTTGTTCTTGGTGTCACTCAGATCCGACTTGGTGGCGTCCAGATCCGTGCGCACTACGCCCACCTGGCCGCTGACGGCAGTTACGTCATCCGTGTTCGCCTTGGTGGAAAGTTGGCTGGTGACCTTGCTGTCCTCATCCGCGAGCTGCTTGGCATCGTCTTCGCGAATCTGCTTGGCCTCAGCGCGCGCCTTGGTCAGCTGGCCCTGAGTGATCTGCAGCCGCTTGGTCACGACAGTCAGATCATCCTGAATGTCCGACGTTTCCTTTTCCGCAGCCGTCAGTCGCTGCTGCACGGTGTCCATATCCTTGCTGTAACCGCTTCGCAGCGCCTGCATGTCACTGGTCAGATTCTGGCGGCTGGTCTGTGTGTAGTTGGTAGCCCACCAACCCAGACCGACGCCTCCCAGCGCAATCAGCGCCAGAACAACCATCGTCCCCACTGCCCAGCCCGGAAGTCTGTCGCGTTCCACGACTGTTGTTCTATCGTTATCTTCTGCCATTTTTCCCCCTCAAAATCGTAGGTTGAACTGAGATCCCCGGCGATTGGTAATGCAAACATCGTGCCAGACGACTGCGCGGCTGCCGACCGCCATAACCCCCTGTAAATAAGACGGTTCCTGGCGGTTCCATTGGCCGGTACGGCGATGACGTCTTGCTGCCCCCACAACTTTTTTACGCACTTCGTATCGTTTTGCCTATGCTCGAGCTTGTTGAACGTTCTAGAAATGAAACATTCGCGAAGCCGGCTTTGCGCAACAATTCAGCGGAAAAGGGGTTAAATGAAAGGGGAGTATTACGCGCGGCCGCGTGTCGTGACCGTCTCCTGTGCGCGCAGTGGCTTTTTGGCATCTTGGAAAACTACGAACGCATCTTAAAGTAGGTTGAGTTAGTATGAAGCTCGGCACGGATCGAAAGCCGGCAATTTTGAGCCGGCATCGCCCCGCGGAAAATTCAGCGGAGGTGAAATGAAAGTGAATGGGCAGAGGGACAAGGAAGGTATGATTTCCATGAATCGCGTGGCAATTGGTTTGTGTGCTCTTTCGCTGAGCCTGAGTCCTCTGGCGGTTTCGGCGCAGCAAGGTCAATCGCAGGACGCGCCACCCGCCAAGGTGCAGCAGCAGGCTCCTCCGACCGGAATGCAGCAAGGTCCGCCGATGCAGGCTCCGCCGCAGCAAATGCAGATGCAGAATCAGGCTCCTCCACAACAACAAACGCAGCCGGCTCCGCCGACGCTGAATCTTCCGGCAGGCGTGATGATCTCCGTGCGGACTTTGGGATTCCTTTCCAGCGACAGAAGCAAAGTCGGTGACACATTCAACGCGACACTCGATCAGCCGATCGTGGCCGGTGGCTGGGTTGTGGCGCGCCGCGGCCAGAACGTGCTGGGCCGCGTGACGGTGGCCAAAAAGCAAAACGGTGAATCACAGCTTGGCATCGAGCTCGACCAGCTGATTCTCGTCGACGGCCAGCAAGTTCCGGTGAAGACAGAGCTGGTACAGAACAGCGGCACGAACCGTCCAGTAAATGGTGGCGACGTTGCGGCGGTCGGCACAACGACCGGCGTCGGCGCGATCATCGGCGCGGCTGCCGGAGGCGGGCCGGGCGCTGGTTTGGGTGCGGGAATCGGCGCGATCGCGGGACTCGCAGGCGTGATGGCTACGCGCGGCCGGCCGGCGGTGATTTATCCGGAATCGCTGATTTCGTTCAAGCTGGATGCGCCGGTGTCAATCAATACCACCGACAGTCAGGTGGCGTTCCAGCCCGTGTCACAGGATGATTACGCAATGGCGGATCAGGGGCAGCGTGCCGATCGGCCACCGATGCGCCCCGCGTACGGTCCGTACGGCTATGCTCCCTACGGCTACCCGTATCCCTATTACTATGCGCCGTACCCCTACTATGGTTTCTATCCCGGGCCGTTCTACTTTGGCTTCGGCGGCGTCTACCGTTTCGGCGGCGGCTTCCGTGGGGGATTCCGCGGCGGCGGGTTCCGTCGCTGAATTCAGCCGGGCGGTAAGAAAAACTTAACGCAGTATCGCAAACTCGTGCGGGCTTGGACAAGCCGCACGAGTTTTTATTTGCGCGCACAATTTCCCTGAAACTTTGCGCATGATATTAGTCGCACCCCTCTGAGTTCGGATAAGAGAGTTGCGAAATTCCGCCAGGGGCGGTCTATAATCCAACCCGTCCCGATGGGAAAGGAAACGGACATGCCGATTACACGAAGAGAAGCATTGCTTTCCGCCGGATTGATTGCGGCGGCGGGCGCTTTGCCGATGCCGGGGGACGGTGGGGCAAGGGCTCAGGCTTCTCCAGCGGCAGCGCATCCCGCCGGCGGATTAGGCCCGGAACTGGCGTGTCTGGCTGATTTCGAGGAATCCGCAAAAACACGAATCACGCATGAGGCGTGGGAATTTTTCAACGGCGCGGTGGCCGACGAAATCACGATGCGCTGGAACAAAGAAGCGTACCAGCGCATGCGATTGAAGCCTCGAATTTTGGTCGATGTTTCAAAGCTCGACACACACGTAACGCTTTTCGGCGAGTCACATCCCTTCCCGATCATTCTGGCTCCGACGGCGTATCACAAACTGGCGCACCCCGAAGGCGAAATTGCCACGGCGCGCGGAGCCGGCGCCGCGGGCGCGACGCTGATCGTCAGTACCGTGGCCACGACCAGCATCGAGGATATCGCCGCAGCGGCGCGCGGGCCGCTTTGGTTCCAGCTCTACTACCAGCCAGACCGCGGATTCACGCGGGATTTGATTCAGCGAGCGGAATCCGCGGGCTGCAAGGCGATTTGCCTTACGGTGGATACACCCGTCGTGGGCGCGCGCAATCGCGAAATGCGCGCGAAGTTTCAACTGCCACCAAATTTGAATTTGCCGAATCTGAAGGGCCTGGTCGTAAACGGCGTGGCGATGGAAAAAAATGCCGGCGGACATGGCGCCGCACCCGGCAGCATCTATAGCGCGGTAATGGACGCGGCGATGACCTGGCGCGACATTGACTGGCTGCTTTCGACGGTGAAGGTGCCGCTGCTCTTCAAAGGCGTGCTGAATCCGGACGACGCGGATCACGCGGTGAAGGCCGGCGTTTCGGGCATCATCGTTTCAAATCACGGCGCGCGAAATCTCGATACGGTGCCTGCGACGGCGGACGCACTGCCGCAGGTGGCGGAGAAAGTCGCCGGCCGCGTGCCGGTGATTGTGGATGGCGGCGTGCGGCGCGGAACGGATGTGCTGAAAGCGCTGGCTCTGGGTGCGAACGCCATCATGATTGGCCGGCCGTATCTTTACGGCTTGAGCGTCGCCGGGGACGACGGAGTTGCGGCGGTCGTGAACATTCTGCGGCGCGAATTTGAGATGGCCATGGCGCTGACGGGCAGGCCGACCATTGCGAGCATCGATCGTTCCGTGCTGTGGACATAGCGTTAGGGTGCAGCGAACCAAATGAGGCCATCGATGAACTTCATAAAGCGTGGACTCAGTTTTTGCCTTGCGCTATCGGCTTTCATCCCATCGATTGCCGCGCAATCGAAGACGGCGCTGCCGTCGAAAGAAGAGGCCAAGGCCCTGCTCGACAAAGCATTCGACCAAACGAACCTTCGCGCTGATGGCGCACCCCCATTTCACATTCGCGTGCGTGTTAAATCCTACGGGCCCAAAGGCGAGGCCATTGATGGAACATATGAGTTGTGGTGGGCGGCGGAGAATCGGTGGCACCAGGAAGTCAGTTGGGGAGGCCCACCAATCGTAACCGTCGCGAGCAACAGCCACTTTTCAGTTTTGGGGAATGATACCTATCTTCGGGATACCCTGCGAATCGAAAACGTTTTGAAATTTTGGCCGACCTTCTATACGCCCAATCAAAAGGCGATTTTGCAGATCAAGAGTGGAGATTTAGACGGCGCTCATCTAGCGTGTGTCCGCGATTATGCACTGCCTGCGCCCGGCGCCAACCTGCATATTGCGGCGAGCGTTACCCTGACCCCGCGAAACGTACTCCCCGATCAAACCATCTGTTTCGATCCAGCAACAGGCGCGCCGGTTGAAATTGAATCCGGCGATTCCCGTTGGCTCTACGGAGAGTACGCGGACATGGGTCCAAAGCGGTTTCCACGAGAGATACACGAACTCGCCGACAAGAAGCCGTTGATTGATGCTCACGTGGAATTGCTGGAGCCATTTGATAAATCACATTTCGAGACCTTCATTCCCCCTGTCGGAGCGGTTTCTAGAAATTGGTGTTTCGATATGACTGCGCCGACCCCGGTTTATTTTGGCGGGCCGCCGAGGGATTTGGCGGAGCAAGATCGGGAAAGACACAATGTCGCGCCGCGCTTTCCTGCAGGCTACGAAGATTTGGGATTGATCGTTTTTTCTGTGGACGAAAGTGGGCACACGACCGACGTGCGCGCGTTCCTGCCCGGTGGCCAGCGTGGAATGAAGGATTCTCAAAAGCATCTGCTGATGCAATCCACGTTCAAGCCCGCCAGCTGCGGCGCAACTCCCGTCAAAGACGACTACATGCTTTGGCAGTAGCATTGAAACCTTTTCCGAGTTTGCACGTTCCTATAGGTATGTCCATACGACGCATCATCCGGCTGTCCCTCATTGCTGCGACTGTGCTTATCGCGGCCGGCAGTTTGCGTGCGCAGGACGCCCACAAAATCATCGACCAGTACGTGAAAGCCGAGGGCGGAGCGAAAACGCTTGGCGCGATTAAGACAATCACGATTGATGGTGTGTTTCCCGCGGAAGGTGACCGGAAACCGGGCGCGTACACGTTTGAACTGAAATCGCCGAATCGCTATTACGTGGAGCTGACCACAGGCGACCACAGTTGGATTCAGGCGTATAACGGCAAGTCCGTTTGGGGAAAGGACAATTCAGGTGGCATCGCGACCATTCTTGGAGATGACGCCGTCCAGGTGGAAGCCGCCGCGCAGTATTACAATTCGCACCTTCTTGACTTGAAGAAAGCGGGCATTGGCGCGACGTTTATCGGGCACGCGCAGGTCGCCGGACGGGACGCGCTGCAAGTGGAGCTCGCCTCACCGAAGGGCCTGAAGCTGGAAATCTTCTTCGACCCTCAGTCCCATTTGATCGCAAAAGAATCCATGACGATCGCGGGCGTGAAGCAAGAGCTTGTGTACGACGACTATCGCGTGGTGAACGGCGTGAAGATGCCGTACAAGATCCAGCTGCAGCGGAACAATGAAAAATATCCGGTCGGCGTAACGCGTGTGGCCATCAACGAGACCATCGGCGAGAGCGTTTTTGACTTCCCGCGCAAATCGCAGATCGCGTTGCCGGATTTGAAGGCCCTGTTCAAGGAAATCGAGGACAACCAGAAGGCCATCGACAAAATCAAAGAAAATTACGCCGGCACTCGCGTGGAAGACGAGACGGAGTACGACGGCAACGGCCAGCAGAAGAAACACGAATTGAGGGAATACACATTTTTCTATCTGGACGGCGAGGAGATTTCGACGCTGCAGAAGAAAGACGGCAAGCCGCTCGACGACAATGAACGCAAGAAAGAAGACGAGCGCGTGAAGAAGCAGATTGAGGACGTCCAGAACCAAGCGGCGAAAAAAGAGGCCAAGGAAGAAAAGGACAAGGAAAAAGGCAAGGATGACGATGACATCGGCATCGAAACGTTTCTGCGCGCCTGCCAGTTCGTAAATCCGCGGCGAGAACGCTTCCGCGGCAAGGAAGTGCTCGTCTTCGATTTTGAGCCGAATCCGGAATACAAGCCGAAGAACTTCGTGGAAAACTTCGCTCAAAAATTGGCCGGAGTGCTCTGGGTGGACGAAAGGGCGCATGACGTGGTGAGGTTGGAAGCGTACTTCGCGGAAAACGCCAAAATTGCAGGCGGCCTTCTGGCGTCGTTGCAAAAAGGCTCCAACTTCGTTTTCGAACAGCAATATGTGAACAATGAAGTGTGGCTTCCGACGTACGACGAGGTGCATGTCGGTGTACGGCTTCTGCTGGTAAAGGGATTCAAAGCCAATGAGATCGACCGCTACTCGGACTACAAGAAATTTGACGTAAAGACCGTGGAGACGATCGGAAACCCGAAACAAGAACCGCAATAATCCCGCTGCGAGCAGTGAATTTCTTTTCCGCAATGTTACAATGGGCGCTCGCTTTTGTTGAATCGCGCGCGCTGTTTCTGAATCGAATGTAGAAATTTGTGGCGAGGACTGAAATGCACAATGTCGTCATTATCGGCAGCGGCTGCGCGGGTTTGACGGCCGCCATTTACGCGGCGCGAGCCAATCTGAAGCCCGTCGTGATCGACGGACACGAACCGGGCGGCCAGCTCACAATCACCACGCACGTGGAAAATTTTCCCGGTTTTCCAGACGGAATCCTGGGGCCGGAACTGATCGAAAATATGCGCAAGCAGGCGCAGCGGTTTGGCGCGGAATTTCGCGCGGGCGCTGTGAGCGGGGTGGATTTGAGCAAGCGGCCATTCAAGCTGACGGCCGGCGAGGAAAAGTACGAATGCCAGACGCTGATCATAGCATCGGGCGCGTCGGCGCGGCTGCTGGGGCTGGATTCCGAGCGAAAACTAATTGGCCACGGAGTTTCCACCTGCGCGACGTGCGACGGCTATTTTTTCCGCGGTCAGGAAATCGTGGTGGTCGGCGGGGGCGATACAGCCATGGAAGAAGCGACATTTCTCACGCGATTTGCCAGCAAGGTGACGATTTTGCACCGCCGCAACGAATTTCGCGCGTCCAAGATTATGTTGGATCGCGCGCGCAAGAATGAAAAAATAAAATTTCTCACGCCCGTAATCGTCGAAGATGTGCTGGATATCTCAAAAGGTGCGGTGGAGGGCGTGAAAGTGCGCAATGCTGATACAAATCAGACGAGCGTCGTGCCAGCGTCGGGCGTTTTCATCGGCATTGGACACGAGCCCAACACGAAACCTTTCCTCGGGCAATTAAAAATGAACGCCGCGGGATATCTGGAAACGCACAATGGCCCGTTCACCAGCATCGAGGGTGTGTTCGCCGCGGGAGATGTGCAGGATCACATTTATCGCCAGGCGGTGACCGCGGCGGGCTCAGGATGTATGGCAGCAATCGAAGCGGAACGGTTCCTCGAAAAAAATCACTCGTGAAAGATTTTCCTCGACCGCCGAAGGTTTCAACGCGGAGTCCGCGGCGATGATGCGCACGCTGCTGCTGAAACTTTCCAATAGTAAGGGGCTCGCGCGATGGGTGACGTCGCACAACACGGCGCGGCGAATGTCGCGGCGATTTGTGGCGGGCGAAGAGCTGGATCAAGTGGTGGCCGCGGCGCACGCGTGCAACGCCGATGGCTTGAAGGTAAGCCTCGATCTTCTGGGAGAGAGCGTCACAAATGTGGGTCAGGCGCGCGAGGCCTGCGAAACCTACCTGAAAATATTTGACCGCATTGCCGCTGAAGAACTCGACGCAAACGTTTCGCTAAAGCTCACACAACTTGGACTCGACCTGGACGTCGCGCTTTGCGAGGACCTGCTGCGAAGTATCGTCGAGCACGCCGCCGGCCGGGGCAATTTTGTGCGCGTGGATATGGAAGGTTCGCCCTACACGCAACGCACGATCAATCTGGTGAAGCGCGTGCGCGCGGGAAACGCGGCTGTGGGAGTTGTGGTGCAGGCGTATTTGCGACGTACGCAGACGGACGTGGACGATTTGTTGGCGCATCAGTGCCGGCTGCGCCTGTGCAAGGGCGCGTACAAGGAAGGGCCGGATGTTGCGTTTCCAGCGAAATCGGATGTGGACGTGAATTACGTCGCGTTGATGAAGAAAATGCTGCCGAGCGGGATTTATCATGGCATTGCGACGCACGATCCGAAAATGATCGAAGCGACGGAGAAATTTGTCGCGGAGCAGAAAATCAACAAGGCCGCTTTTGAATTTCAGATGCTCTATGGCATTCGCACGGATTTGCAGCGCGAGCTTGTGAAG
>Ga0335078_10002078_pt1 | contig 30358 bp, 27 predicted proteins | sample Lox_Sample_32_FD_206711 | JGI IMG/M metagenome (GOLD analysis project Ga0335078, IMG submission 206711) | Soil microbial communities from Loxahatchee National Wildlife Refuge, Florida, United States - Lox_Sample_3.2 | ecosystem: Environmental > Terrestrial > Soil > Wetlands | place: USA... | reverse complement strand
TGCTCGAGTTTCACTCGATCACGTTTCACTCCGGCTGGATGTCCCATGCCGGAGAGTATAGCGGAAATAGCCGCAGTTGTCACTATATTATGTAATTCTCTTTAGGCTCCTCTCCCAGCTGCCGCAGGGCCAACCCGGAAGCGAGCGACGTAATGCCATGCTTGACGGCGTTCAGGCTGGCCTTCATTTTGCCCACATCGGTGAGCGGCCCGGTAGACTTCAGGCTGTTGGCGCGATTCGCTTGCACCATGGCTTCGGTCGGCGGCCTTCGAATCAGTCCCACCGTCCGCTTCTGCTCTCTCGCGGTCGTCTTGGGCACCGGCTCATCGAGCGTGGACAACGCGGGAGCAGGGGCGTCTTGTCCTTGGAGAGCGCCGGCATCCTGCCCGCTTTCGATGTTTGGAGCGCGGGCATCCTGCCCTTCGGGAGCGCTGGCATCGCGCCCGCTCTCGATATTGGGAGCGCCGGCATCCTGCCCGCCGTTGGGTGCCGCGCCCGCCTTCCGCCGCACGCGCTTTTGCGGCCTGGCGTTCGCCGATTCTAAGTCGTCAGGATGCGCGGCCGATTCAACGTTCGTAGTGGATTCTTCAGCGCTTTCGCTTTTCAGCAGATCGACAGATTCTTCGGACACTTCACCCTCCAGTCGCCGGGACCGTGGACTGATCCGGCGTAGACAATGTAAACAATGCAAACAATGCAAACAATGTTTATGGAATGAGAATTACACGCTCAAATACTGGGACAGTACAGCGGTGATTGTCAACTGGAAACTTTAGCCGACTCGAACACGAATCATGCGGCTCACTTGTGTTACTTCCTTTTTCGCGAAGAAAGAAATGTATCAATGACCCACCAGACGGCTTTAGACTGATTCCGCGTATCAGTTACAGTCTGGAACGTTGTCTGGACCAGGGTGTCGGCGCGGTTCAGGGTGGCCAGGCATTGGTTAGCTCCATACTCCAGCTTTCCGCCCGGCAGGCCTGCCAGCATGCACCAGCCCTCAAGAGCCTTGTAGACCGCATGCGTACCAGCCGGCACAAAGCCAAGTAAGGCTCGTTGAGCCGCCGTACCGGCTATTGCAGCATAGCGAGTGCCCTTGAACCATGCTGGATCATTCGAGTGCCAGATATCTTCCAGTTCAGGTGTCGCCTCAGCGATGCTTGCGGCAAATCCAACCATCAGCCCGACGGTCTCAAACCACCATGCGGCCCGACTCTCTTCAGGGTTGAAGAATCGGTATGCGGCCCGGCACTTTGCGCTCAGGACCATGCCCCGTAAGTTACCGCTATTGCTGGTCTTTGCGACATCACTCAGCCAGTGATATTCGCGAAAGGCGCGTGCCCCCGCGGCCACCCGGAGTCCGTTGTTGACGACGTCCGCTTGCGACAGGCGCTTATCTACATAAGAAATGGCTTCAGTCGCTTGATGAAGAAAGGGAGCTGTCCCTCCGGGGCCGTGCACAGTGGCGTTGCCAGGAGTAGTCCTGGACGAGCTTTTGCTAGCAGCCCCGGTGATGTTGCTCGTATGTATCACCTCCAGAATGGGGTGGCGACCAGCCGACGCGTAGGCCGGTTGGAGGCCTGCTGCGCCTTGAGAGGCACTCGTGGAAGCATTTTCCGTTGTGTTGGCTTGTGAAGCATCGTTTTGGCTGCCCAAGGATGGCGCGCTTGCCCAACTTCCCTTATCGCGGAGATCAGCGCCTGCCGGCGCGTTCCGATAGGTGGAACTGGACAAGTCAACATCATCCCATCCGGGTAGTGGGCCGTACGGATCCACGGGGTAGGTGCTCGAGTTTTGGTCAGGTTGTCCGTTCTTTGACGTATCAGCCATATCTAAGAGCCTCCTATTCGCTCACACCCAGAGCCCACGAATTTGCTTGACGCCGGGCGCTAGGCGACGCGGTTCTGCGATCCTTCTAGAGTGACGCCGACCGTTCTTCCAACGCCTCACTGCGCAGATCTTGCAAGGTCTGCGCTAGCCTGCTAGGCCAGGACTATTCCTTCAAAGTGAAGTTCACCGAAATCTCCGTTTCAACTTGAACCGGCTGTCCATTAAGGCGTGTGGGAGCAAAGCGCCACTTTAACACTGCCTGTTTGGCTGCCTCGACCAGCAGAGGGGGCCCGTAAACGAGCTGTGCGTCCCTGACGACTCCGTCCACATCCACAAGGATGATCAACCGCACAACGCCTTCCACGCGCGCCATTTCCGCGATTTTCGGATACTCAGGCGGCGTCTGTGAAATGAGCTTTGCCTTCAGAAAGGCCTCGGCCCCCACGCGAATTCGCTTGGGCGCTGAAGTGCCGCTGATTGTTGGAGACGGAAAAGGTGCGGGCGGCGCCGGCGCGCTCAGAGCCGCAGCACTAGGCGCAATCGCAGACGTGGCGAGACGCGCCGCACCGTTGCCCGCCGGGGATTTGGCTACCTCACTTCCATCCGGGCGGTACACTTTGGGCGCGAGTTGCGCCGCTACAGCGTAAGCCTGCGCGGCACCCTGTGCGTCCCCTTTTGCAGCCAGGGCATAACCGAGGAGGTGCTGCGCCTGCGCCGAATTCGGGTCTGCCTTGATTGCGGCGCGGTATTCCGAGATCGCACGGTCCAAATCGTGTTTCTGCATCAGCGCATTGCCAAACATCATGTGGCCCGACGCTGGATTGGGGTTGGCGGCGACCGCAGCCTGCCATTCCGAGAACCATCCGACCGTATTGCCCTCGCTGTCGTAGGCCGCGGCCAGCACGCGATGGGACGTGTCGTCGGCGGGATCCAGGCGTAAGGCCTCCATGGCCTCGGCCTTGGCATGGACCCAATCCCCGCGGTTGCTGAGCGCGAGGGCCAGAGACTGATGGGCCAACGCGTCGTCCGGGTTCAAGCGCACCGCCTGCTGAGCTTCAGCGATCCATCCACCCAGGTCCATCGCATTACCAAGCTGATTTGCGAGTTCGCGGTGCGCTACCTCGTCACCTGGGTCCAGACGGACGGCCTCCCGCTCCTGGGCGATCATTCCATCCCAATCGCCCTCCCGATTGAGCACAAGTCCCAGTTCTCGATGGGCGGCCGCATCATTCGGGTTCACTCTAATCGCCTGCCGGAATTTGGCAGCTTCAGCCTCCAACTCGTGAACGTGAGGTAGCGCCTGGTGACGCTGCGTGTATTCGGCGAGGAGGGTGCCAGCGCGGAATCCATCTTCAGCACGCGTGGCCGGAGGCGGCGGAAGCTTAAGGGCGATCGGACGCAGTGCTTCAATCAACTGGTCATTGGCACCGGCTTGTCGCAATTCAGTCTCTACGTCGAGTCGAAGCACGAAATCGAGCCCACGCGCTCGAGTTTCCGCCTCGATCGCCTCAGGGGTGGCATGGTTATTTAGCATTTCAATCAACTCGAACTCACTGCAAGGCGTGGGTGATTGGGCGCGCGCCTGCCCTGCCGCAAATGCCACGCAGAGCATCGCGATCAGAGATCTAAAAAGCACCCGAGTGAGCCGTGCAGGTCTGGTCGAACCGTGCCTTTCGGCAATCGCCGCCGCGCTGACGATTTCGGCCGGCAGCTTCCTGCGGAATGGTAATGCCTTCGTACCGCGCGACGGCGGCTTGCGGTCGCCCAGGGAAAGGATATCGCCGGTCATGCACCCCTCCTTGCCGTACCGGTTGTTTTGAGCGTATGACTACGAGAAGATGACTACCAAAATTGCTGGCACTGAGCGCCGAGCGCAACCCAGTGTCTGAAAGCCGAATCTTGCACCCAATCGAGTCCGGCTGTCAATCGCCGAGTTTTATCTTAGTCTCCAAGAGGTCATTTCACGCCATCCGAGAACTCGTGATGAGCAAGAAAGACGCGTGCGTCGCTCGCCGAATAAAAGACGAGCCGCACTTCTTCGAGCGACGGGTCGCCGGCCAGGAAGCTTTCAATGGCCCGCGACGAGACGGCTGCCGCCTCCTCCATTGGATAGCGGTACGCTCCGGTTGAAATCGCCGGAAAAGCGATCGAGCGCAAGCCGTGCTCAACCGCCGGAGCCAGCGAATTACGATAGCTCGACGCAAGCAATTCTTCGTCGCGTCCACCGCACCGGCCCTTGATAGGGCCCACGGTGTGAATCACGTAACGCGCCGGGAGCCGCCCCGCGCAGGTGATCACCGCCTGGCCCGTCGGCAGGCCGTCCGGGAAACGCGTCCGGCGGATTTCGCGGCACTCCGCAACAATCTCTGGCCCACCAGCTTCATGGATCGCCCCATCGACGCCCCCTCCACCCAACAACGTCGGTTGCGCCGCGTTCACGATCGCGTCGACATGCTGGGTGGTGATGTCGCCGACCACGACCGTGACGCGACCCTGCAGGAATTGGTCAAGGACTTGCGGATTGTCCATAAGAAGAATGGTTGGCCAGTCAGAAACTTCCGGCAGTTCACGTCTTAGCGGTACGTCTCGCCAATCGAGATGCGGCCTTGGAACTTATTGCGGCACCAATCTTTCCACGTATGTAAGTTCAGTAATATTGAAACCTCGCCGTTCGGTCCGAAGGCGTCGATTGGCTGGTCCGATGGCGCTCTGTACTGCATCTCGCCACTGTGCTGGACCATTTGAGCCAACGGGGTTCCACGCAGGAAATCCTCAACCTTTCGCTGCAGCCGATTCCGGATGTGCGTTTGCCCGTGGAGTTCCTCGACGATTCCAAAGTTCCGACTCGGGCTCCTGGGGTCGACAACATCCCACAGGTCGTAGTCGCTGTAAATGTAGTTCGCATTCAACGTCACGCAGCCGTAGTGTTTCGAGGCTTTATTCTCATCGACTGCATATCCCGACCCTCTGGCATTGAGCACGCTCTGAAATTTCTCCCACGAGTCGCGGGCGTCGGCCGCCCGCTTCCCGTCGAACGCGTCGGGATGGATTTCATAGCTCGCCACGAGACCTGCCAGTTGCCAGCCCCCTTTCGAACTGTTGCGGTCTGCGGTTTTCGCCTTGCAGTCAAAGCGCTTCGGCACGTAGCCACTCAGATTCGTATACCGCTGTGATTCTTTGTTCGACTGCCGCACGAAGATCCAGTAGCCCGTCTGCCTCGCCACCTGTGAGAAGATTCGCTCATGTTCTTTGATCACGAAACCCCCTTTGCGACTCGTCTAGGAAGATCAAGTCCGCTTCGCCGTTCGCGCGACCTACTCTGCGCCCATGCCCCGACCCGATTCCGGTATCGAATCCTCCTCATCATTCATAGAGGAATGCGCGTGTTGGGGCGCAAATTGCGAATTCTCTCGATGTGAGCTAGTTCGTACAGCGCCTGGCTCTTGCCCGCCGACTGGACCACTACACCCTCAAACTGCCAAGCCCCTCCCGGTCGGCCGAAATTCCCAGCCGCGATGCCGACGTTGAAGATCCCGCCAGGGCAGAGGATGACGGCATCCGCCACCTGCGCCGGGTTCTTCAAAGCGAGAGCTTCGGTGTAGCTCTCCACGGTGTCGGCTTTGCGGCCTCCACCGATTACGTTATGGCCGTATCTGTCCACAGCAAACCAGCAGCCCGAATTCCAATGCTTGCCCTTGGCGTGCAGCCGAACTGCAGGCAGTTCCACATTGATCTGGTAGGTCTCGTAATAACCATCTTTCCAGGCGGACCTCTGTGATGTTTCGTACGCGGGAAGCCTCTTGAATTCCGTGGAATCGAGAAACATCACCATCACCTCCTTCGTTCGAATTCGGACCCTAACTCAGTAGCCTTACTCCGAAAGGTCCTCTGCAAGGTCGTTCTGTAGGCGCCGCGGCCCCCCTGTAAGCCAAAGCTACGAGGAAGGCCGTTGTTGAGGTCTGCGCCAGCCGACCACCAACCGTCACGCATAGCCCAGCTGCCTTGTCAGATCGCACATGCTCTGCGCAAGAACACCGCTGAGATTCCACTCGGAAGGCAGCTCGAAGCCGCTCGGTCTGATAGGGGGTCTGAGGCGCGGGTCCTTCAGAAACTTTGGGTCGCTGCCACTCAGGGTCGACAGTGGCCCGATTCTGGCAAACGGTGAATGCTCCGGGTGGCGCATTCGATCTATGGCCTCAGGATCCGACCTAACGCCAATCCATCGCGCTAGCTCGGACAAGACCGCCTCCGGGGCCGAAAGCGCATCTTCTGCCCTCAACCGCATAGCTCTGCGATGCGGCAGTGTGGTCGTAAATGCGAGTATCAAGCGCTGCACAAAACACCAAAGACGCGAATAATAAGCCGCCGAGTCGGGGATCCCGATCATTGGTTTGCAAGCTGCCACAGTCAAATTAGCTTGGCATTCGAGCATGGACCGAACTGCTGCAATGGGGTGCCGCGTTAAGTGTAGGAATAAGACACCGGGGTGCGATGCGGCGCGAGCCAAGGCCGCTCGGGACATGGCAGTGCGACAGCTCTTCTCAACACCCATACGGGGCTGAATTCTCCTTAATAGAAACTCAAAAACGCGCGCGGTCGGCCACGCTTGATTTCGATTAATCCATGCGCGAGCCTTACGCAATCCTTGCTCCGTCTGCCCCTCGAACGAAACTTCCGCCAGGGCTTGAAGCAGGCCTCCCAGGTACATCCCCTTCGGCAGGCATGCTGCGGTTTCGTGCTGTTCATCTAGCTCCACTAGCTCATTCAATCTTCCGGTAAGAAACAGATTCAGCTCCGGGAACCCATACATCTCGGGATGCTGGCCGATCATGGCACAAACCACGGACGAATACGAGCGTGGAAAGCAAAGCAGTACCAGCGGCGGGTGCATACTGGAGATCAATCCTCTCTTGTGGTCACTCTTCAGAAGTTGCTTTTACTACCCAGATCCCAAAAACAACAAATGGCGCGTGGCTATTTTTCAGTCTTTCATCGGAGACCTGTTTGAATGAAAGGGCAGGTTCAATTGTCGTGAATAAGTGGAATTTGTTGAGATGTGGAGCCCATTTCCGGCGCATAGCGTCGGCGTCATCAAGTCCAACGACGAACCCGCAGTTTGTCAGGGCGCTGAGCATCCACCTATCGGCCACGTCAAAGCCAACAAGGGCCCACTCACCAGTCCTGTGGTCCGGCTTCGGGGTCGGAATGATCGAACGCCAATCTACTTCTCTTTCCTCTCTTTCTTCAAGGCAAAGTGTGATCGCGATCACGCGGTAGGAACGCAATGGCGTGATTCGGCACGCATCGGTGAGCGCGCTCCGTAGACGCAGCAGTTCGTTCCAAGAATCTTGGTAACCGAACTGCCGGACCGGAGGGCGCCTCCCTTCCGAAACGAATATGGAGGGCCACACCCGTGTGTCCACACTTAGAGGCTTCACAACGTCCAAGCGGTAAAGGTACTGCTGCCTGCGGTGTTCGGGCCAAGTGGCGGAAAAATCCAACCACATCTCCCGCGCGTCATACCCCACCACTCGCTCACTCAAGCTCATGTATTTCTCCTCGTTCCAAAGTGCAAACGGCCCACACGATCCGCTTCTCTAGAGACATATCACCTCCGCTTCCTTGACGAAACACTCGCAGGTGTAAGGGTTCTGATTCATCTCGAACGTGTGCATGTGATCTCCCGGGCAGGGCCAGTGCGGGCGGGAGGGAGGGACCCGATCGATCCTTGGGGGTGGCGGAGGAGGACAAGGTGGGCAGTCCGTTCGTTTCTGCGGGCAGTCCGTCACCGGTGGCGAGTCATCCACGGCGGGAGTTGCTTGCGACGACTGCCTATTTCGCACCGCGTCTACTGCGACGGCTGTGACGAAGAGCGCTGCTACAGCTGCCGCCGCTGCCGCTGCCGCCTCGTACACCCCGACGCCTATCGCAACAGCAGCTGCTGCCATGGTTAGGGCCCCGGGCGCGTCCGCGTCTGGAGATTCCGCGAAATGAGATCCTCAAGAAGTTCCATTTTAAAGTCGGGATCAAGATCGGGCATTTTGAAAAAGGTGCGCACTGCCGGGTGGTCCGCGAAGTCAGCTCCTACCAGCAACCCGATACGAACGAATTTGACGAGCGCTCCGCCGCCACAGATTCCGTAGACTTTGGCTTTGGTGACATTCTCGTCAATCTTGGTCAGTAGTGCAGCGTCATCCAAATGGGCAACCGCCCGGGCGAGAGTGTTTCGGAAAAACCGCAAAAGAAGCTTCCGATGTCTAGCCTTAAATGAGGCGGAAATCTCATCTACCTGGTCTTTCCGAATGCTAAGCATGACAAGCCGCCTGTACTGGGCCACATGCCCTCCGTAGTACCTTCGCGGACTATTGTGCCCTCGGAGTTGGCGCTAGAATCGATTTAGTCTTTCGCCATAAGCACTACTACCTTCTTCTCCGCTCCTCGCGAGCTCGTCGCAAAGAACCACGCCTCTCTCGGCTCCTCGCCGTCCACCAAGTAGCACTTCAGCGGACCCAGGAATGTCCGCGTTTCCTCCGCTGTGCACGTCGGCAGATACACTCGCAGCACGCGCGGATCGTAAAACCGAAAATAGACCTGCTTGCCTTCGGGCAGCTTCACCATCAGAAACTGCCGCAGATGCCGACGAACCTCGGCGAACGGGCTGTCGCTGGTCAAAAAGACGCCCCAGCTTTTGCCCCAGCTTGCCCGGACCACCACTTCGAGCAGCGGCGAGTCTTTGGGCAGGCGCACGAGATACGGCGCCACGACCGCCAGCTTTTGGCCCTCGGCACCTTCGTAAAGCGACTGGTACTCCTGATCCGACTGGAACAGGATCGCCAGCACGGTGGGATCGCGCGCGGCGTCCAGAATGGCGTAGAGCGGCTGGAATTTTTCGTGCAGCAGTTCCAGCAGTTTCGTCGTCTCGGGCGTGAGCGGCGGCAGCCAGGGCGCGTCGAGCAGGCCCGATTGCCCCACGCTCTGAAGCATCGGAGGCGCCGCAGAACTCGTGCCGGGAGCGGAACCCGCCCCCGCAGCTGAATCCAGCGCCGCAGGAGAAGCCGCCACCGAGACAGGCGTCGGCCGTGGGCCAGGACTCGGCCGCGGGCCAATCGACCTGGGTACCGACTCCGGCAGGTCGATCGTCTCCTGTTCCTCTTCGGCGCCGACTTCCTCCCCAGCACTTGCCGGTGCCCCAATAGCCGGAGAATGGGCAACAGTCGCGGCCAGCGATACTGCGCCTCCCGGCGATGATTGCGCTCCCGTCACTGCGGGAGTGCCCGCGACCGCCCCAGAATCCGGTCCGACGTGGACAATCGCTTCGGTCGATCCCGCCTGGATGCGATCGCCCTCGGCCACGAGCACGTGATCCACGCGCTGGCCGTTGACAAAAGTACCATTCCGGCTGCTCAGATCGCGGATCGCGAGTCCCGCGGCCTGCCGCTCGAGAGCAAAGTGAAGCCCCGACATGTGCTGGTCGCCGGCAAAGACCACCTGAGCGCGCGCCGTTCTTCCCACCTGTACGGACGCGCCGGCAGGAATCTCGACCGTGGCGCCGGCCGAGGGTCCGCTCACGACCTCCAGAAATACCGTCATCCATCACCACGTGATTCAAATCCTTGCGCCTTCACCTCTCCTGATCCAACGTTCACGGGCTACACGCGAGGCCCCGACCGGGGCCCGAGTCACTTGGGTCAATGCTCGCAGAACGGGGCGCCCGACTGGGCGGCGCTCACCAGCGCCAGCCCCTGTCCGGGAATCCCGATCATCACCTGGGGGAAGCCCACCACGATCACCCCGCCGTGCGCGGTCTGATCGCCAAGACGCGCCGCGGGCTGTCCACCGATGAGCACCGTGGTGCTGCCCATGACAATCACGTCCGGCGGGCCCACACAGGTGAGCATGTCGCCTACGCGGGCGGCCGGCAACATTCCGATCAGCACAGTCGGACAGCCCGGCGGCAAGACGGGTCCGCCCACGTGCGGGACAAGGCCCGTCACCATCGGGCAAACGTGCATGTCAGTAACGCGCGCGGCTGGAGGCATCTTAGGATTTACGATTGCCGATCGCCGATTGCCGATTTTCGATTCACCAGCATCACCGGCAAACCTCAGTTCAACTTCGTTCCCTTACTTCCATCGTCGGCCGTATCGGGATCCGTGGGATCGACGGGCGGGTCGGGCGCAACCGGGCTGTCCGGCAATGCGGGGCTGTCGGGCGATTGCGGGCTGGCGCTGGTCGCCGGACTCGCCGCACCTCCACTGTTAATGAGCACCGTGATGCCTTGAATGACCACGCCGGAGGGTCCGACGGAAACGAACCCACCCGGCCCCGACAGGCAGATCCCTTCGCCGGCTTGCATATTAATACTCATCCCGCCTTCCAGGTTTATGGACATGCCGGCCGTCAGATTGAAACTTTGGCCCGTCTGTACGTTGGACGACTGGCCGACTTGCTGCGAGAATCCGCCGCCCACCTGCTCCTTGATGTCGCTTCCGACCTGCCGCGACACGTTACCCGACACGCTCTCCTTCTGATCGCCAGTGAGCGTCAACGACATGCTGCCGCTCACCTGTTCCTTCACATCGCCGGTGACGGCCCTGGAATCGTTGCCGCCAATCGACTCCTTGCGGTCGCCGGTGACTTTAAGAGACATCGCGCCGCCGATCTGCTCCTTGTGGTCCGCGCCGGTGTTCACCGACTTGTTCGAGCTGGTCGATTCCATCTGATTGCCGCCCACCTGCAACGACATGTCGCCTTCGATCTTTTCGTCGTGCTTGCCCTTGACGTGCCCGTGCTTGTCGGTGCTGACCAGCTCGAACTGGCTGGCATTGACGATCAGGTGGCGGTTGTTGCCGATGTACTCGCGCGAGTCGTGCTCCACGCGATGATCCATGTCCATTTCGGCATTGATGAAGATCTGCTCGCTGCCTTTAAGGTCCTCAAAGCGGATCTCGTTGTAGTTGGCGGTGCCGCCGCCCTTCGAACTGCGCGACTGCACCGTGCTGCGCGTCTGGTAGTCCGGCAGGGTGTAGGGCACGGTTTGCAGAGCATTGTAGACGCGTCCCATGATGATCGGGCGGTCGGGATCGCCCTCGAGGAAATCCACGATCACTTCCTGGCCGATTCTGGGCAGGGCGATTGCCCCCCAACCCTGGCCAGCCCACGGATGGGATACACGTATCCAGCAGGAACTATTTTCGTCCTGCTTCCCCTTGCGGTCCCAATAGAACTGCACCTTCACGCGGCCGTAATTGTCAGTCCAGATCTCTTCGCCTGACTTTCCGACCACCAGAGCGGGTTGCGGTCCCTGGACAAAGGGCTTGGGAGTGGTACGCGCCGGCCGGTAGGTGACCGTGGTGGGAACACAAGTGAAGCTATTCGAGTAGTGCTCCGCTGGGTTCGTTCCGGCAACGTAGCTATCACCGGCGGATGCGACGTGCTGAACTTCCGTCAGAAGATACGTCGCGTTCTGGTCTGAGCGATAGTGGTTCTGCAAAGCAAAGGTATATCCGCTCGTAAATCCGCGGCAGGTTCCGGAGCCGGCAATTACCATCAAACGAGCTTCCTCTTCCTGCATACGAAGGGTGGCGACGTTCTGACCCTCATCGACCGTGGTGTGGATTCCAGGGTAGTCGAAGACTTCCAGGCTCTGATTGGGAGTCACGCTTGTAACCGTCGGCTCTTGGGCAATCAGGCTGGTGGCTGGAGTGGTGAAGTTATAGTCCGTCACCGTGCACTTGCCGGTCTCCAATTCCTGTTCCACGTGCCATGACGTCACCGAATCCGTGTCATCCATTGAGTCCGCGAGCGCGCCGTAACCAACGGGCGACCGGGGACACACCGGCAGACCGCTGACGGTGTCGGTTATGACCAACGTATGTTGCCCCTTGGTGCTGTGGTCGAAGTAGTAGAAGATGCCGTACTCCTCCATCAGCCGCGAAACAAAGTTGAATGCCGTCTCGCGATACTGCACGCAATATTCAAGCTGCGGGTACGTTCCCGTCAAATTTCCCAGGCGAAACTTGTTGAAGCCGAAATTGTTGAAGACCTGGCTGATGATATCGGCCGGTTTCATGTTCTGGAAGATCTGGCAGTCGGCGTGACGCGTCAGGAACCATAGCCAGGGAACCACTTCAGCGGTGTAATGCGTGAAGTAGCGATCGTCAGTTGCTCCTTGCGCAAAACGGCTGACGTAACCGTTAAAGTAGCGCGGGCTACCATCGGGGAGCTGGATGGTAATCGTAACACTCTGGCCCACAATATTGCTGAACGCAAGGGCGTCGTTGTTGTAAGCGAGCAATTCGAGTTGAAAACTGAACAGTCGCGAAATACCTTCGTGTCCGGTCAGGCTCTGGAGGAGGAGCGTGTCCGTACCAAGAGGAGTATCGATCGATAGTAGCCGATTGGCCTGTGTGTAGGACTCCGAATCTCCCACGTCGCGATCCTTCCTCAAATCTCAAATGCCTGAGGGGCGTCGGCGGAACGTTCTGCAATACTCAATCAGGAGTACACGAAGGCTCCATCGGAGCCCACGCCGACCTGAATCCGTTCGATCTGCTCGCCCTCCGCCATCCTGCTGAGCAACTGCCGCGAAATCTCCGGGAGCAGCGTATTCGTGAGGATGTTATCCACATTGCGGGCGCCGCTCTCAACTTCCGTGCAACGCTTGGCCACTTCGTCGATCAAGGCCGTGTCGTAGGCCATCTCGATCTTATGATTCTCAAAGAGCCGGCGCTTGATCTTGTCGAGCTTCAGACTTATGATCTGCTTCATCGCCTCGTCCCTTATGGGATAGAAGGGAACAATCACCAACCGGCCGAGAAATGCCGGCTTGAATATCTTGTTCAGCTCGGCCTTCAGTGCCTTCACCAGACCCTCAGGACCCGGCATCGTTTCCGGGTCCGCGCACAGCTTCATCATCGTGTCGGTGCCGGCGTTGGTCGTCAGAATGATGATGTTGTTCTTAAAGTCGATCTCGCGGCCTTCGCCGTCTTCCATCATGCCCTTGTCGAACACCTGATAGAACAACTCCAACACATCGGGATGAGCCTTTTCCACTTCATCGAGCAGCACCACCGAGTAGGGGCGCCGCCGGACAGCCTCCGTGAGCACGCCGCCCTCGCCGTAGCCGACGTATCCCGGGGGGGAGCCCTTCAGAGTGGAGACGGTGTGAGCCTCCTGGAATTCCGACATGTTGATCGTGATCAGGTTGCGTTCGCCGCCGTAAAGCAGGTCGGACAAGGCCAGCGCGGTTTCGGTCTTGCCTACGCCGCTCGGCCCAACCAGCATGAAGACGCCGATTGGCTTGTTGGGATCGTCCAAGCGAGCCCGCGAGGTAGAAATTCTCTGGCTAACGATTTCGAGGGCGTGCAGTTGGCCGATCACCCGCTGGCCCAGCAGCGACGGCAGCGTGAGTACGGTGGAAATCTCATTCTTCAGCATCTTTCCGACGGGGATGCCGGTCCAGGCTGAGATGACTTCGCCCGCAATCTGCGCGTCCACCGCCACTCGAACCATGGGGCTTTCACCCTGCAACTGCGTCAGCTCGGCTTCCGATTTGACGAGTTCGGCGCGGAGCAGTTCAGCATCAGGCTGCGAAGCTTGCGTGAGTGCGGCGGCTGCGCCGGTAGTGCCTTCCCCCGAGGTTGGTGCTGGAGTGGACGACGCAGCAGCGGCGGCACTCGCGACCGCTCTGCCACTCCCGTTCGGGCGCGAGGCGGGTTCGTTCGACACTGCCGCACTTTCAAGCTGCGCCTGGAGATCGCGGATCCGCGTGACGACCCGGCGCTCATCGTCAAAGCGAGTGCGCAGAGCAGCCAGGCGCGCTTCGGTAGCGCTTTTCAGCACCGCAATTTCAGCAAGCCTTTCGCGGTGATCGGCCCCGACCGCACCTTCACGCTCCAGGATTCGCTGCTGGACGGCAAGATCATCAAGCTGGCGGACATAGTCTTCGATTGCCGGGGGCGTGGCGTTCTGGCCCAGAGCAAGCCGGGCGCAGGCCGTGTCGAGGACACTGACAGCTTTGTCGGGAAGTTGCCGCCCCGCCAAATAGCGGTGCGAAAGGCGAACGGCGGCGGTCAAACCCTCATCCAAAATACGAACGTTGTGGTGCTTCTCAAGCGAAGGTACGATGCCGCGCAGCATGGTCATGCACTGCGTCTCAACAGGCTCTTCGACTTTCACCACCTGGAAACGGCGCGCCAAGGCCGGATCCTTCTCGAAATACTTCTTGTACTCCGACCATGTGGTTGCAGCGATCGTTCGCAGTTCGCCGCGTGCCAGAGCAGGTTTCAGCAGGTTGGCGGCGTCGCCTTGTCCGGCCTGCCCGCCCGCGCCGATCATTGTGTGCGCCTCATCAATAAACAGGATAATGGGCGTGGGCGATGATTTAACCTCTTCAATCAAACCCTTTAGCCGGTTTTCGAACTCGCCTTTGATTCCGGCGCCGGCTTGGAGCAGGGCCAAGTCCAAGGTCCGCACCGTGACGTTGCGCAAAGGCGGCGGGACATCCCCATTCGCAACGCGCAGGGCGAACCCTTCTACTACGGCTGTCTTGCCGACACCCGCCTCGCCCGTCAGAATCGGATTATTCTGACGCCGGCGCATGAGGATGTCGACGATCTGGCGGATCTCGAAATCCCGCCCAAGTACCGGATCGACTTTCCCGCTCTTCGCCCGCTCGGTCAGGTTCACCGTAAACTGATCGAGATTCGGCGTCTTACCGCCCGGTTTCGTTGCCGGTATTGAAGGGCCCGGGGCGCGTGCTTCGGCAGCCGCAGCACCCAGATCTTCTTCGGCAGAACCGGAGACAATCAGAAGAAAATCCTTGCGCAGCGCATCGGCATTGATCTTTTGAAATTCGCGGCTGGTTTCACGCACCAGGGGCGCCAGTTCGTCATTCGAAGCCAGAGCCAGAATGGTGAATCCGGTCCGGATCCTGCCGGCCCCGTAGTCGATGGAGCCCAGCAGCCAGGCTTCCGTCAACATCTTGACAAGCGCCGGCGTGAGCGCCGGGGTGCGCGTGCTGCCTCGCTTCATGCGATCCAGAGCTTCATCTAATTCCTGCGAGAATCGCGAAACATCCACGCCAAAGAACTTCAGAATGAGCGCGGTGTCGTCGCCGGTTTCGTCCAGCAGGCTGGCGAGATAATGCTCAATCTCAACGTTGTAATGCGAACGCGACCGGCAGCGCTGCGCTGAAGCCTCGAGGGCGCTCCGCGTCGCGCTGTTGAGTTTTTCGATCAGGGCTCTCAGGTTCATCCTCTCTCCTCGGCCACCGACCACAGGGCCAGAATCGTGTCACTCGGATCATCCCTCATGGGCTCGGATTTCACCCACGATACCCAGCCCAACCGCGGGCCCGTCTCACCCTCGGCTCCCAGCTCGCAGACGGGCACATCGTCGCGCTTCAGAATCAGCTTCAGATCGAAGTCAAACTCGTCATTGGAAAAGAACCGCACCCACGCCCTGAGAGCTTCCCAACAGCTCCCGTCCGGCAGGAAACTCGAGTATTGGTCCAGATCGAGCGGACCCAGAATCAGGCGCACCCGCGACTGCTGGTCCCAGACCGCGTCACCCGCAACCACACCGGATCCCAGCTTCTCGCTGTCCTTCTCGAATCCGGTAAAGCGACATTGATCGTCCGGGCCCAGCGAATACCAACCTCCCGCGAACTGCTCGATTTCGACGGGAACATCAAAGTAGTCCTCGAGAATCTGGCGCAGAGCCTGCGCCGAGCGCGGCCGTTGGCCCAGCAATCCCGCGTAGTAAAGCGTGGCGTCGTCCGGCACCGCCTGCCGGTCCTCGAGGCCCGCCGTGCCAAGGCCCAGGATGCTCAAAAGCTGTCGTGAAAATCGGTCCCGGTCTCCGCATTCATACGCAATCTCAAGTCGATATTTCCGCCAAGCCTGATAGAACAGAGATATGATCCTGTGATTGAAGATGTCGAGAAAGTCGCTGGCTGAGGTATCCGAGGCGCGGAGTCTCTCAATCACGAGAGACGTGTAGGGCAGCGGCAACACGCCCTCCGGCCCGGTAAGACCCATGAAGTTCACGGTAAGCCGCACCGGCGACCGTTCCTTCCATTCCAAGGCCTGGATCTGGCTGGCCGGAAACGCCAGTGAAGCGTGGGCGCCGACCCGAACCACTTCGCTCGAGGGCGGAGCAAACAGCTTCGATCCGATAGGACTGCGATCCGGAAGAAATCTCTCCAAAAGCCGCACGGCCTGGAAAAAGTCAAAGCAGTACGGCTCCTGGAGCAGCCGTGCTCCCACGATCGATGCGTTTACATCAGGATTGTCTGCCCCGCTCTCGGAGGCCATTCCGCCACCGGCTCCTTTCGCTGGCGGCTCCGAGCCACCAGTTGGCTGAAACTATTCAACGACACGTGCAGACCGAAAAACCGTTCGAGTACACTGGCGAACAGGTAGACTCCGCCTCCGCTGAATTGTTCCTCGTCGAATTCCATCTCCACGCGTGTGCCACGCGCAAAGGTCACCCCGTGCTCTGAAACCACGCGCGCAAAGTGCCGCCGGCTGTCGACGCCGGTGATTCCGGCAATCTGCTTCCTGATGTCGGGCGAGCCCGTGAACTCATAAAGGGCAAGAATCTTTTGCAGCGCTTCTTTTCCCTCAGCGACCCTCGACAGATAATTCAGCGACAGGTGGGAAATCAAGGCCCAAAGCATCCTGCCTTCGAGAGGAGGACGCAGAGCCGGCGTGGGTGTCTGCAGGGCTACGATTCGTTTGAACGCGGCGGCGCCGGGCATTTCGAAGTCGCCATTCTCGCTCATAAAAGGAAGGCGGCTGATCAGGTTCCGGTTCGTGCAAGTACAACGCACAGCGACTGCATCGTAATCGATGCGCAATGAGCGGGAGGAGAGATCAACGAGCGACAGAAATACGTCCGTGCCTTCATCCCCCTTTCGGGTGGATGGCCGCCGGGTCGCATACCAGTAAGCCGTTTTGGAACCCGGATCGCCGAGGCGCTGCGAATATAACGGCTGGTAATGAACAGGGGTTTGGGTATCGGGATCAGTGCTGAACACCTCGTCGATAGAATAGACTTCGGTGGTTTGCGATTTGCGAGCTTCAGGAATGACGGCATACTCGTGCCGGGTCTGATCGACCAACACCGGAGCCGTTTGCGAAAACAGATTTATGACCGGTGTGCAGCCTAGCCGGAGAGATTTGGCGTTGACCGCGCTTTCGAGGTGCTGATGGCGGTTGTGCTGGTCAAATGGAGAGATTAGAAGGATGATTTCCGCCTTCAACGAGATTCCGCTCGTTCGCAGGGCCGAAAGGCCCTCTAATCTCAGAAAAAAGAACTTCTGGGGAAACGCGAAATACTCCTGCAGCAGCCGGTAGCCCAGGAACGAGCGCCTCGGGTACGGCAAGACTTCCTCGCTCTCTCCAAAGCCCAGCGGAGTCAGCCTGGCCTGCGCCAATTCACAGGGCGGAGCTTTGGGATTCCCGGGATTACGCGCCACAATCCGATAGCAATTCCGGCACAGTAACTCGTACAGAGCATGAACAACCGAGTCTTCGCCGTTCAGGTAGAACGTCAGGTCTCGCAGATCGAGCTTGTCAAAGGCGACGTCAGGAAAGCACTCCAGTTCCAGTTTCAGCGCGGCAGCAGCCTCAGGCGCCCGCAGTGCCGGGTTCAGCCGATCCGGGGTTAGCCACTGAGCTTGCGCAACTCTGAGCGGCCACAGGGTCGTGTCGTAACAGGTGCGAAACTTACATTGTACCGGGTCGAGCCTGCGGGTATACAGCGCGGTCCCTTTCGGAATCGGGAGGCTACTGGTTAGCTTTCCTCGCTCAGGATCAGTGTGAAACTCCACGACGGTCATGGAAGGGATGGGCCGGAGATAGTGCGGATACAAAATGTTGAGCAGCGCCTGCGTGATCTGGGGAAAATCGTCGTCGATGCGGAGATGAACGCGCGCCGCCAACAGCGCAAACGACTCGATCATCCTCTCGGCATGGGGATCATCGCACGTGCTGGAACTCAGCAACAGGCGGCCCGCTATTTTAGGATGCTTTTCCGCAAACTCGGCTCCCATCTGGCGGAGAAAAAGGAGCTCATTCTCATAATACTCCTTAAGCTCATCTCGCACCGTCATCTCCCCTTACTTCATATTCTCTTTTGCCGAGCTCGAGCACCGAGTTGAAAACCACCGGTTCCGGGGATGGTTCGAGGCAAAGCACGCCCTCAATGAAGAAATGCAACTTCTCGCGGCGTTCGCCGCCGGGTTCGAGCCTCACTCGTACGCGCTTAAGCCGGGGTTCGAAGATCGCGATAGTGGCCTCCATCTCGCGCACCAGTTCGTTGTAATCCTGAGTGGAAAGCGCGCTCTTCGACGCAACGTCGATAAAGCCATACTGATACACAGATCTGGCCGTCTCCGGACCGGTAGCGGGCTCGATCGTGTGCCGCGTGTTCAGCAGCCATTCCAAGTCACGGCAAACGAATTTCTTGAGCCGGCGCAACGACTCCGCCCGGGTTAGGGGCACTTCCGCCCTGGTCCTGGGATCGTCGTCAATGAGCCGATCGAGAACCGAAAGCGTAACGGGTCCCTGAGAGTCATTACGGGCCATAGCTACTTTTCGTCACCGACAACTTGCGCCGGATCCAACCGGCAGATACGTTCAAACAGCTTCTGCTGCTGGCCCTGATCCGCCAGTACCTTCTTGCTTGATTTTCGCAGGATGGACAGGACGCCAGCCACCATGGCGGGATCCTCCCAATCGTCCAGCTTGTGTGCCTCAATGGCGGCCGCGAGATCGTCGAGGATCGGCTGGGCGATTTCCTGCTTGCCAGCCGAAAGGCACATTTCGACTAGTAGCAGCTTGCGCCTGAATCTCTCGCGCCCGCAGCGTTGTTGTGCAATATCGGCCTGCAGGATCTCAAATGCCCGTCGCGGGTGGCCTTCGCGGAGGGCGCGCTGCGCGCCGCTATATGCGGGTGCCGGCCGACCCGGCCATTTTGCAGCCCACCCGTCCCCCGTCGCGGCGCCATTGGCAGTGACTCCGGCCGCTTCGGGGCCGCTACAGGCTTCGACGGTAAGGGATTTGATCCAGCTGCGGGTCTCCCCATTCGCCATGGGCGTATCGTCCATAAGCGTGGCGTCGAGAAGCTGAGGCAGATCGGAGACAAGGGCCTTCACCTGCGATCGAATCGCTTTGGCGATTGCCGCATAGTCTTCGCCCAGTGCCTCGCAGGCTTCCACCGCGAAGCGCTGCAGATCGAGCCACGCCCTGCTGCAGGGAAGCGCCATGGCATTCTCGGCAGCCTCGAGCAGCTCCTCCCATTTCTCCTCGATGGCCAGTTCCTTGAGCTGCCGGCGCAGTTCCATGGGCGGCGCCTCAAGAGGGGTGGGATCCGCCTTATCGACGGCAGCTCGCAGCTCTCCCCAACGCAGACCACGCAACATGAGATAGGGCGCCGGGCTGCGCGGTTCGCGGCGGCGAAGGAAAGCCGCAGCCTCGGCAATCCGGCGGATGGCCTCGGCGCGATCGGCAGGCTCCGATGACTTCTCCAAGCCGAGCAACACTCCGGCGCATACTGGCGCAGCGGCCTCGCTCGGCGCGGCGGACCCGGCCTTATCAACAGCCGCCGCAGGCGCCTCCTCCACGGGATCCGGTTCTTTTTCGCGCTTCTTCTGAAGAAGCCCATGGACCACGTGACGAATTTTCTTGAGAGTCTCGCGCAGCTCGAGCGTCGAAGGCCGCGCATCTACATCCGGGAACCTGGCTTCGCATGAGACCTTGAGCCGTTCGGCAACCTCCAGGCACTTGTCCAACGCACTCTCGGCATCGGCATAGAACCGTTTCGGAGTCTCTTCAAAGCACCGGTCGAAGGCGTCCATGACGGCAGTGCGCGCCCGGACCGCCTTCTCTCTGTCTTCTGGCTTGCCGCCGGATACGGGCTCCCTAGCAAACTGATACTGCGCGTACCCGTAAGACTCCTTGGCAACAAGGGGAACGTTCGTCAAGGTGAGGTCGAGCGCAGCTCCCACAAACTCGAGCGCCGCCGAGCGCAATTCCAAATCACCATCCTCGACCTCAGGGTAGAGCGAGTCCCAGAACCGGTCCACAAGGCCGTGGCATAGAATAAGCCCATCAAGTAGACCCGGGAAACCCCGTTGTTTTATCAGTGCCTCGGTCAGCCAGGCCGCCAGCCACAGGTCCTTGCTTCGATTCGCCAACGCTTCCGACGCCAGCTTGATGACCAGAGGATTGTCCGCGACCTTGCGGTCCTTCTCCGTCATGCCGGGCGGGGGCACGGCTTCCTCGCGGCGCGCTTCCTTGACCTTGTCGTAAAGGGAATCGTAACGGAGGTCGGACCCGCTGGGGTTTGACTCGCTGATCGGATTCAGAAGATCGTCAGGCAACGGCATGACTGCTCATCCCACGGCCGGAGCTGGGGTGAACTCCAGCGTACGCAAATCGAGAAAAGGTATCTCCTCGCCATCCCGCAGCCACATCTTCTGGCCGAAGGGCAGCTCTTGATCCGAGCCGTCGCGCGTTTCCCAAACCGTTGCCCGGCCCAGCCGGACATTATCGTCCGGGTGCTGGTAGGAAAGGGGAGAGAGAACCGGAAGCAACACTTCACCCAACTCGGCTCCCTTGAACGCCGCCGTGGTCTTTACAGCCGCAGGCGTCCAAAGCAGGTCGCGCAATCGTCTGGGCGGTTCGATGTGAACCGACGCCACATGTTCGAAGGGAAGCAGCAGGTAGCTTCCGGCTGCAAACAGTTCAAGCCGCGAACCCACCCGGGGATCGGCATCCGTAAACGAGGCGAACGGCTTGCTGTTCAGCACGCCGGGATAGGAGGACGCAGTGGAAACCTGCCGGGGATAGTCGTCGCGCGCGAACAAGTCCTGCCGCTGGCGTTCCGCGTAGAGCGCGCTGCGGTAAAGCAAAACGCCGATCTCGCTGTCGGGCCCGCCCTGGCCCAAAACTTCGAGCTGCTTGTCGGCTCTCTCGTACTCACCCGCGAAGCTCAGTAACTCAAACAGGAACGTGCGGCGGCGCGCATCGGAGGGATAGTCACGCACCTCGGCACTCAAAGCCTTCACGGCCTCGGCCAATCGTCCTGCCCGAAGGAGTTCTTGAGCATTCATCGGGAGTCAAAGATCAACGGCTCACGCGGAAATTCAGCACGCCCGGCGTCCTGACGCCTGCGCCACGATGGATATTCCGCTCCACGTCAAGCTCATCATCCCGATCACAGCAGGCGAAAGCCGTCCGCACTGCTCTCCCGGAAGAGAGGGCGAGCTCGCCCACGCCAGCATCAAGATGACACACGATCGAGCTTTCAGTTACGGTCCGGGTGTCGTGTTCACTCGCGTTCGCAGCTAGGAGGCCTTGACCTGTTTGATGTCGTACTGAGCCTGTCCCGCCATGGTGACGGAGCCGCTCGAAGTGTCCTGCGTATAATACTGGTACTGAATCGTTTCATACGCGAGGCTTAGGCTGGCGGAAGGAGTCCCGGTCGAACCTCCGCCTGTGCTGAAGCCGGATACGAAGCAGTTGGTGAGCGTCACCACGACATAGTTATACGGTTGGGCCCCGCCTCCGGTCTTCCGACCCGTGAAGGTGGCGGAGGCGATATGCGTGCCCTCGCAGAGATCCTTGAGAATCTGATAACTGGCGGAGTCGAGTGAAAAGGAGCAGGTGAAATCCGAAAATGAGGGCTTTCCGGCGGACAACCCCTTGCCACCGAGATCGGCAGGGCTGCTAGCGCCAAAATTCCAGCTGTCGAGTTCGATGTTATTGCTCATCCCCGCCGCTTGGGATTCTCCGGTAACTCCATTAATCAGCAGGTAGTAGTCGCTGGGCATGCTTTTTCCTCCCCTGAAGGTTGAATTTCGGTGGGTCGGTCAGACCCCCGACCTTGCTGAAAAGCTTCGTGGTTACTTCTTCGCCGGCTCCGGCAAATCCGCCACCAGCCGGAGAGAAACGCCTAACTCATCCAACTGGAAGTGCGGGCGTAGAAACGTAATCGCGCGGTAGCAGCCGGGTTTGCCCTTGATCTCCTCCACATCGACGCGCGCGTCCCGCAACGGACGCGCCGCTTTCTCGTCCTGGCTGGCGTTGTCGTTTTGAACGACATACTGCGCGATCCACTGATTCAGAAAACGCCAGACGTCGTCGCGCGACATGAAAGCACCGACCTTGTCACGCATCATCGACTTGAGGTAGTGCGCGAAGCGGCAGGTGGCCATCATGTAAGGCAGTTGAGCCGAGAGACGCGCATTGGCGGTCGCCGCGTCCTTGTCGTAAACCTTGGGCTTGTTGCAGGACTGGATGCTGAAGAATGCCGCCTTATCCGTGCCCTTGCAATGCACGAGCGGCACCAGACCCTGGTCCGCCAGTTCCTTCTCGCGCCGGTCGGTGATCGCGACCTCGGTGGGGCACTTGATCGTCTTGTCGCCCTCGCCGGTGCGGAACGTGTGAGCGGGAAGACCCTCAACCAGCCCGCCGCCCTCGACACCGCGAATGGCGGTACACCAGCCGTACTTGGAGAAGGCCTGAGTCATTCGAGCGCCGAGAGCGTAGGCAGCGTTGCCCCAGAGGTACTTGGAGTGATCGGTGCCGTCCACGCCCTCCTCATAGCTGAACCCGTCGACCGGCTTCGTGTCCCGGCCGTAGGGCAGACGCATCAGGATTCGGGGACAGGTGAGGCATACGTACTTCGAGTCCTCGCTCTGCCGGAATGACTTCCATTTGGCGAACTCAGTGTTGTCAAAGATCTTGCCGATGTCCCGCGGCTGATCGAGCGTCGTGTAACTTTGCAGATTGAGCAGCTCAGGAGAGGCCGCGGACAGGAATGGCGCGTGCGCCCCCGCCGCCACCTGCGACACTTTCTCGATCAGTTCCATGTCTTCCGGATGGCGCGAGAACTCGTAATCGCCGATCAGCGCGCCGAACGGCTCGCCGCCGAAGATCCCGAACTCCTCTTCGTAGACCTTCTTGAACATGGCGCTCTGGTCGAACTCCGCCGCCCGTTGCAGGTCGCGCAACAGTTCCTTCTTGGACACGTTCAGAATTCGAATCTTCAGGCTCGAACTGGTTTCCGACTGGTCCAGCAGGTATTTGAGCCCACGCCAAGTGGCTTCCAGCTTCTGGAACTGAGGATGATGCAGCACCTCGTTGAGCTGAATCGAAATGAGGTGATCGATCTGCGCAAGACGCGCCGTGATCATCTGGTCCGCGTCGCGCCCCAGCGTCATCGAGCCTTCCAGCACCTGACTGACAAACTCCTTGATCAGGGTCTTGCCGCGTTCCCGCGCACTCGTGTCCGCGAATCGTCCCTGCTCCACAATCTGGTCGAGCAGACTCGCTTCGGTGGTTTCGACCGCCGCCGCCGCCGGTGCCGCCGCTCCAGACCTCTCCAGCTCAGCCATTGGACTCCTCCTTTTCGCCGACTTCCGACTTCAACTGGTCCAGCTTTTCGGTGCGGCTTACCGCCTCAAGCAGCGCTTCGTCCAGCTTATCGTTGGTCTGGAGGGTACCCTTCAAATCGCTCAAGCGGGTGCGAAGCTCCAGCAGTTCGCGCAACGGCTTCACCTGGCGCGCGACGTTCTCGGGCTCAAAGTCGTCCAGGCTCTTGAAGTGCAAGTCCACCTTCAACTGGCCGGCATTCGGGTCGTCGCTCAGCTTATTCTCCACCGCGAACGCGATATGCGGCTTCATACTGTCCAAAACCGAATCGAAGTTGTCGGGAGTGACCTCCACGAATCGCCGTTCGCGGAGTTTCGGCAGCGGCTGCTCGGGTTGCCCCGTGAAATCTCCCAGTACACCCATGACGAACGGCAGCTCTTTTCTCTCAATGGCGTCGCCCACCTCCACGTCGTAAGTCACATGCACGCGCGGCGGTCGGACTCGGCCCAGTTTTTTGTGGACGCTCTCGCTAGGCATACAGAAAACCTCCCTCTAGCCTTTCGTTACTGAGACTGATGGTTGCGATAGTCAATACCACAACCGTATCTGCGTGTCAAGCATTTTCCGGATGTCGCTGGGAGTTCGGCGGTTCCGATTCGGCCCTTGTCCGGCCAAGTTCAACCCGGCGCATCGGCGACTCGCTGACCGAGAATTGGCCCAGGTCGCAAACACTAGCCGGCCTGCCGCCAGACATTGTTATTTACTAAGGTATTATCCTGCATTAAAGTTGGTCCAGCGGCCGGCAAGTGAGCCAGGGGGATCGGCAATGGATTGAAAACGTACCAGTCGCGCCTCATCCCGTGACTTAATCGAGGCGAGCGGCATCACGCCACAATCCAAGATCTGTTCTATTGTTTCCTCGGTCAGCAGGGTTTCGGCACAAGGGGTGAGTCGATGTTCTCCGTTCTGCATATACCCGTGCAGCGGCAGTCCTTTGAGATCACGATGCGCTCCGGTACGCATGCTCCAGCCGCTGTCGCTGAAGGCCTGCGCGAGCAGGGAGCCACAGGCAAACGCAGGATTTCCCCACAGATAGTCTTCCTGCCGGGGTGAAGCCGCCATCTCCTCAAAGTCAAAAGCCTCTGTTCTATCGGTTTCCTTGCCATAGGGCAGCCGGAGAAGAAAACGCGGCAAAACCAAACCGATGTAGCGGGCTTCCGCAGAGCGACGAACGGCGTGCCATTCTGGCGTGGCTGGCTGCTCTCCCAGGGAGGCCCAATAAGGGGAATCGGCGTCTTCGAGCGGCGCCATCCCGACCAACGAAGGGTCGGTCGCTCCCAGAAAAGGAGCACCGGCCCTGAGCGCCACCTGACCCAGACGGGCCAAAAGCTCGACATCACCCTTGCCGCTGTCAAACGTGTAGACACCAAGAAGAATTGCCCAAGGCTCTCCGCCCGGCGTCTCCACAGTCTGCCTGACTAGCAGCTCATAGACGGCCGTGGAGCGAATGTCGGCTGCAGAGAGCAGGTCCGCTGCAAGCTCATCTTTCGAAATGTCGAAAATCTGCACTTTGAGAGCGAGGCCGGTCTCAATTCGTCGCAATAGAAAGAAGAGTCCGCGCCAAATGCTTTCCAGTGCCTGAAAATCCGGGTGATGCAGGATCGCCCACATCAAATCGCCGAGCATCCGATCGACCCGCGCGAGCAGCTCGGGCTGGCGGGGATCGGGGCCCGCGACCACATGCGACGATACGATTTCTTGTACGATTCGGCCGAGATCGCCAGGAATGCTTGGCGATCTTGGAGCCCTGCTCTCCTCTCCGGTGCGCTCCACAATCTCATCGAGGAGGCTGCCGGAAGGAAGCTCAGCCACTTCCGGGTACTGCGCAGGATTCTCTTGGGTCGCGGCCGCGACCATCGCCGCGTCCGGCAAACCCAACTCCGCCGCAACGGCGGGGAAAGAGTCCGGATTGACAATCCTTTGCCGCAGACTCCCGAGCCTCGCAAACACATCGAGCCTTTCCAACAGGCGGTCAGGATGAAAATCGTCAAGCTCGCGAAACGCCAGATGGAGGCTTGCCGATTGCCGACCGGAGAACGGAATCTTGAGGGAGGGACCGACTTTGGCCACGACGGAATCGAAAGTGTCGCTGTCGATTTCCCAGGATCGAAGGCATGATCGCGGCAACGTTTGGCTGAGGCCCCGATTAGCTTGCCCACTGAAATCCCCGAGAACGGCGATTCGAAACGGGATATCCGAATCCGGAACCGCTAAAGGCTCCCCGCGGCCCGTACTTACGTCGAGTATCACGTCGGCACGCTCCTGATATTCTGCCATCTGCCACTGTTCCGATGTCCAACTCGATGTCAGGGGAACTTCAAATCAGCCAAGCTATTCTCCGTCACCATGATGGACTTGGCTTGAACCCCAGAGGGCATTTGGGCAGCGACCACGTGCGAGCCGGGCGGAATACGCTTTTGAAGCGGGCTCACACCAATCGCTGTTCCATCGAGCGTCACCCCAACACCGGGAGGGTCCGTGGTCACCATCAAGTAGCAGGTAGCTTTCTCCGGCTCCAGGCTGACACTCTTTGTGGCGCCCGCCTCGACATCAACGTCACGATAACTCTCATGACCCTTAAAGAGAACCCCAACATGGTGGAGTCCGGTGCGTAAATGGTCGAACGTATGCGGGGTCAACCAGTCCGGCTCGCCGGAACCGTCCAACACGATCGGCACCTCGGCCTCCGGCGCTGTCACTGTGAGACTTCCGAATTCTGGATGGCCGCCTGCGGGCTCACGGTGAGCCGTCTTAGCTCGGGAGGCAATAGCTTGTTCTCCGGACGGTTGCGGCTGGGCCTGCGGCGGGCTGGTCTCGACGGCGGGTCGCTGCACCGGAACGGGTGCTGCGACGCTTGGTGGCGGCGCGGGCTCTATCGCCGCTCTCGGTTGTGCGGACGGGGCGGGTTGCGGAGGCGCACTAGGCGGCCGCCGCGCCGCAAGGACCCAAAGCAGGCCTATGACAACCAGCACAGTAGCCGCAGCAATGAGCAACGCCTGTGCCGGGCTGCGCCGGGATGACCGCGTCTGCGGTCGCGATTCGGCCCCTCCCTGTGGCGAGGGTATCGGGGAAACGGCCGCAGCCGACTCGTTAGGCGCAGGTGGTTGCGGGACAGTCTCGAGTTCCGAGCCCAGATGACTGGGCCGGGCAAGGTCGAGGTCAAGGGCGCCGGGGCCACTTGCTGCAGCCGCGTCCCTTTCAAAGAGCGTGGTGCTACGCGGCAGGCCCCCCTGAGCATGCTGGAAGAGGCTCTGAAACTCCTCGTCGCGCCGGATGCTCTCCGGGGCGGAATCGAGCAGGGCCTGGGCGCGCGCGTTTTCGCCCTTCTCGATCAAGCCGCGCGCCAGCCTCATTGTCTCAATCCTCTGGCTCTCGATTTGCGCCCAATTCCGGCGGGCGTTCTCGAGGAGAGCGTCTGCGTCGCTTGATGGAGATCCCTCCTGAGGAGGCAACCCTGCGCCTTGCTGTGACCAAGCGCTGGCCGGTGTATACGGCACCGGCGCCGACCGGTTCTCGGTTGTTTGCGCATCCTTCCGCTGCTCTTCGAGCGCAAGATTAAGCAAGGTGGCAAGTTCAGGCGTTTCCCCTGTAGAAACAATCGTTCGCTCAATGCCTTTGATGGCGCTCGCGAAGTTTCGACGCTGTATGAGCGCCTGAGCCTCCTCGAGGGCGCGCCGGCGTATGTTTTCCAAATCCGCTGGTGCGTGGACATTGCTGATTTCTTCTCGCAGACTGGGTGCAGCGCCCAGCCTGGGAGCCTCCAGCGGTTGTTGTTGCGAGGCAGCTCGTTGCTCTGCCTCCTGCCGGGTCATGTCATTCAGCAGTTCGATGACTCTGGGATCATGGGGCGCTACCGCGAGAGCGCGCCGCAGTTCTTCGCGTGCTGTATCGAGATCGCCCTTCTGCCACAGCCACAGCACCTCCGCGATCCGGCTATCCAGCGCCTGCTGGAATTCCAGCCGTTCCGTGACCTCTTCGCGCAGCCGCTGCGCCCGGGCATTAGCCGGCTCGATCCGAAGAGCCTCGTCGGTCAAGGCAAGGCATTCCTCATCATGGCGCGCTTTCCCGGCCTCCTCAGCGCGGGCCAGCAGCCGTTCGACTCTCTCGACATCCTGTTTTCTCGCCTGATCCTGGAGTTTTCGCAGTGTCAGACGGGCCAGATTGTGACTGCTGTCGAGAGCGAGGACTTTGCGCAGGCATTCTTCGGCTGAAGACAAGTCACCTTGCTGCAGCAGGCGCTCGCCTCGCTCAAACTCTTCCTCAACCATGCCCCGTCGCATCGAGGTCATCAGTCGGGACGAGTCGAATGCAAAATCCTCTGCGGTCTGGTAGCGATCCTCACGGTTCTTGGCGATCGCCCTTTGGGCAATGTGGTTCAATTCAGGGGGACAGTCGGAAATCAAATCCGCCAGCGCGGGCGGCGTGGTGTTGCAGATTCGATTCAGCACCGAAGGAATCGTACTTCCCGCGAAAGGCGTCCTCATGGCGAACGTCTCGTAGAGAACGACGCCCAGAGAAAAAATGTCCGAACGCCCGTCCACAGGTTCTCCGCGCACCTGCTCGGGAGACATGTAATAAGGCGTCCCCATGATGCTGCCGGCCTGGGTCAGCCCGGAACCCTCCAGGTGGGCGATGCCGAAGTCCAGAATCTTCACTGGGCCGCTCTTCAGTATCACAATGTTGCTGGGTTTCACATCACGGTGGATGACACCGTTCTGGTGGGCGAAATGCAATCCGCGCGCGGCCTGGGTGATAATGTCAAGCTTGCGGATGATTGAGAAATTCTGCTGCTCGCGGATGGCCTGCTGCAGGGTCTGGCCTTCCAGGTATTCCATGGCGATGTAAGGTACGCCGTCGGCCATGTCGATATCGTAGATTGTAACGATGTTTGGATGGCTGAGCTTTCCGGCAGAAATCGCCTCCTGATAGAATCGCCTCACCAGATCGGCGTCATTCGCCAGAATCGCAGCCATGACCTTTAGGGCCGCAGGACGGCTGAGAGACACGTCGTGAGCGAGATAGACAACTCCCATCGCGCCTTTGCCGAGTTCGCGCTGGATTTCGTACTTGCCGAACTTCCTCACCATCGCAACGACGTCCTGTTTCAGGTGAATGGTTGAGAGGCAACCGCCATGGCTGCTGGCGGGTATCCTATCACCGGGTCTGCATCGCTTCAAGCGAAATAGCGAAAAGACGGTGACGTCAAGCTGCTTTTGCAAAAACCCGGAAGAGGCGGTTTCGCCACTCTTCGTTACAACGGTTAAAGATCGAGAATACAATTCGATCCACGCTCTGCACATTCACAAAGCAGACCATGGGCCGAGTCCGGCGCCGTACCTCCACAAAGCACCGTTCGATCATGTTCGTGGTGCGCAGGCTCCGCCTCAGATGCCGGGGCAGGCCGAAGAAGCTCAGCAGTTCCGGCAGGTCGCGCTCCAAGCGATTGACCATCGCCGGGTAGGTGTTTGGAGTCAGGCGGCAACTTGTGTGTAAACGGTCGACCATTGAGAGAGCGGATGGAAGCTCCAACGGTACTCTATGGTTTGCGAAACATACACCAAGCAGCGATACGTCGAGATCTCGCCTCCGGTCACTTCCATGGCTCGTGTTCGACGTTTGAATTCATTGTTGAGCCGCTCGATCGGATTCGGGGTCCGCAGCACGGTCCAATACGTGGCATCGAACTGAAAGAAGGTCAGCAACGAATCCAAGTCCTTCTCGATCATCTGCACGGCTGAAGGAAACAGCCGACCCCACTGCTCCTTGACTTTGAAGAAGGCGACCCGGGCTTCACTCTCCGTGGGCGCATAGAAAATCGCATTCAAGCCCTTCGAAAACAGCTCTCGCTCCTTCTTCCGCACGCGCCGGCAGGCGTTGGCTTTGGCGTGCTTCTGGCAGCGTTGCGTCTGAGATCGGGGAAAGAACCTTTTGAAGGTCTGTTCCAGGCCTGGCAGTCGTCCATGATGCCCAACTCCACCGCCTCCAGGTTGAGGCCGCGCTCCGCGAGGTCCCGAAAGACACTCTCCCACAGGTCGGCCTTTTCCCGATCGCCCATCAGCTTCTCCAACAGATACCGCTTCAGAGAAGCTTTCTTCGGGGCTACGCTCTCGGTTGCCGGCTCCGGCCCTGAAGCTTCAGTGGTAATATTCAACACGGCGGTTGTCCTCCTCGGTGATTTATCGTTCCTCGATCAAAGGAATTTATGTCACTTCAGGAGTTTCAGCCGCCCCTCCTTCCTTGGTCCCTTCACACACTTTATGCCGCACTACCAGGCTTGTCCGAGATCTATCCGGCATTGTGCCGGCACGCGGGTTCTCTTCACCCCACGTCCTGCGTTTTCTAGGACGGCGGACGAACTCGCCTTTCAACGGAGAAGTCTGCAGTCGCCTGGAGCGGCGGGTGGAGGGGGTCTGCGTGAAGCACTCCGCGGAAGAGAACTCGATCAAGATGTACGACAAGCAGGCGAGGGTACTGAGGGTGGAGACCACTCTGAATCATCCGCAACGGTTCAGAGTGTACCGTCGCGTGACGCGCCGAGGGCGAAGAGTGAAAGGCTGGTATGCCCTGCGCAAGGGGATTGTGGATCTGCGCCGGCGCCTGCAGTCAAGACGGGCGGCCAATCTCCGTTATCTGGAAGCCTTGGCGGTGGTGGGGGAGTCCCGGCCTTCACACCGTATTCTGGACCCTGTCAGTCAACCCGTGAGGGAGCCCCGACCTTACCGGGCTCTGCGTCCCGTTAGCCCCGAGGACAGCCGTTGGTCTACCGTGCTGCTGCGGGGTGAGTTTCAATTGCAGGGAGTTATATCGCCCCGGGCGATGACCATGGCGGGCAAGGAGATTTCCCGCGGTCGGCGCGGTCTGCGAGCTTGCCTGGGGGACCGCGGCCACGGCGCTCGAGCTGGCCGAGCTCGGATTAAGGGTGTATGGTATAGCGCGCGAACAGCTTGTACGCTTGAGGGCTCGGACTCTCCATGATTCGCCGCATCCCGAAGGCCAAGAGATATACTTACCCCGGCACGCCGGCAATGGGCGTTCGGTGCTGAAGGGAGACTCGCATGAACAGACGGTACTGTCTCGGGCTG